>Ga0210404_10000182_pt1 | contig 40267 bp, 66 predicted proteins | sample IncBWH28MmetaG_FD_155455 | JGI IMG/M metagenome (GOLD analysis project Ga0210404, IMG submission 155455) | Forest soil microbial communities from Barre Woods Harvard Forest LTER site, Petersham, Massachusetts, United States - Inc-BW-H-28-M | ecosystem: Environmental > Terrestrial > Soil >... | reverse complement strand
GGGCGGAAGCCAGCTTACCTGCGATGCGTCAGGACGGTTGCCACAGTTCTTTCTTGCGGATGGCTCGATCAAGTTCCGTCTGGCCGATCGCAATGGCGTTACGATCTTCACACAGGACGGTATTCTGGTTGTCGGTGCCTCGTCCGGAGGCGGCGGCGGTTCTCCGGTCGATGCGACAACCATTCTCCAGACCGGAGATATCAAGGTTAGATACGGGACTGGCGTCCTGACCGGCTTCATAAGGGGAAATGGCCGCACAATCGGATCTGCAACCTCAGGGTCAACCGAGCGAGCTAATTCCGATTGTCAAGCGTTATTCGAATATCTGTGGAATACCGATCCAAATCTTGTCGTCTCAACCGGACGGGGCGCATCCAGTATCGCGGATTGGACCGCCAATAAGCAAATAACGTTACCAGATTATCGCGGCCGAGCCATCGGTGCGCTTGCCGACATGGGCAACAGCGCCAGCGGCGTTTTGCAGACGGCATATTTCGGAAGCAATCCGACCGTGCTGGGCGCTATCGGGGGTAATCAGGCATCTATCCTGGGCCCGGCGAGTTTGCCTCCCCATACGCATAATGGGTCTGGAACGACAGGAGTTGATAGTCCCGATCACGGACATACGGTTTCTGGCACTACAAGCACCGACAGTCCGGATCATACGCATGCTGAGACGACATTCGCCCAGCAGAATAGTACGACATATGCGCCCAGCGCTGGCGCGTCTGTCGGTGCTTTTAACGTCAGCGGTCAATCAACTGCGGGGGCAAGCGCACGTCATACGCACACTTTCTCTACATTTTCTGCGGGTGCGAATGTACGTCATCAGCACGCCTATTCCTTCACCACGGACAGCGGTCCCGGCAGCAGTACAGCATTCCCTACTGTCGGCCCGATGTTGCTTATAACCGTGTACCTCAAACTGTAGATAGGGCGCACGATGTTCACCGGACAAGTCGAGATAATTTCAAATCGCGCCACATGGCTTTCCGATTTCTATCAGTTCGTGGATGAAGACACCGACACCGTTCTGAACATCCTCAACCAGTCGATCGGGTTCGATTGCTCGGTTTACATCAAGGATGAGCATCATTGCCAGGTTGCGCTTGCGACGATCGCCAACGGACAGGTCATTGCATCCGCAAGCGATGTGGTGAATGAACCGGGAATCCAATGGACCTTCACCGTGGCAAATCTGAGCGCTCTGTGTGCCGGTACCTATCTCTGCGGTGTCAAGGTCACCGCTAACGGTCAAATCTCCGATGTCATCCTTGGAACAATCGCCGTGGTCGAGGGCAACTGATGAAACTCAAGCTTAGATCGCGGGTAAAATTCCTAGCATCTATTTTCAATGGAGTTGGGACAAAAGTTCGTGTGGACGGACTCGCGGCTTATATCGATCTGGACTTTACGCAGTTCGCTCAAATTACCTCATTCGATCCGACCACACAGAGCTTGCTGGCGCAAAGTTCAATCGATGGATCGTTTTCGAGGATAACGCTTTCAGCATTGATTGCCGCGTCACAGACGGTGCAAATCATAACGGGCATATCGGATGTGACGGTGGCCGCAACTGACGGCTTGATTATTATGAACCGTACAGTTGGTGCGGCTTCGAATGTCAATCTTCCATTAGCTTCAACTAAGTCTGGACCGGTGAAGGTGTCCGACTTCAAAGGGGATTCCGGCACGAACATTATCACGGTAAATACGACTGGAACCGATAAGTTTCCAGGCGGCGGGACGACATGGCAGATTGCCGCTAATGGCGCATCACTCGTTTTTACTCCGATACCAGGGACAGGATACGCGGTATAAAATGATGAACATCGTTCGCCTATCGGTCGCTTTGGCGGCCTTTTTTATTGCCGGTTCGGCATTCGCGCAGAACCCTGGCACGGTAACAAGCCATGCCTTTGCCGTTGGCAAGGGCCCTGGAGTTCAGGGATTTGGTTCTGTGCTATGCGGCTTGGCTCAGGTTGCAATAGGACAAACCACGGCCGATCCAATCTGCCGAACGCTTACCGGAGATGTGACAATCAATGCTGGCGGCGTGACTGCCGTCAACAACCTTCCCACCGGCACAACTATGGCAGGTAGTATTGTTGGGACAATAATCGGAGGGGCAGCCGTCCCGGCAACAGGGTTTGTAGGGCTCTGGGTCGATAGCACGACGCTGAGATTACGTGATGTCAGTTCAACCGGTGTCATAGGCACGACCGTTGTTGCCGATGCTGGTGCTGCCAACAATTTCTTGACAGGAATAACTGCATTCGGCGGGATCACGAAAGCACAGCCGTCAATCAGCAATCTATCCGGATGGGGAACAAGCGTGTTAGCCGCTGCTGGCAATCCGCTGAACGCGGCTAGCGGTCTAGTCGGGTTTTCCGGAGCGTTCGGCACTCCGACATCTCTTATTGGCACGAACATCACCGGTATAGCTGCTGGCCTTACCGCAGGCACCGTCACCACCAATGCTAACCTGACCGGTCCGGTTACCTCGGTTGGCAATACGACGAGCATCGGAACCAATCAGGTCTCACGCGCCAACGAGGCACAAGGCCTCGCGCGATCCGTGATAGGCAACTCGACAAATGCTGCTGCGAACGTTGCGGATATCCAGGGCACTACCGCCAATACATATCTCGGCGTCAATAGCGCTGGGACTGGGCTTGCGTATTCCGCTGTTAATCTGGCCTCTACCGGTGTTACCGGAACGCTGCCAATTGCCAATGGCGGCACGGGCGACACTGGAACAGCCTGGACGCCCTACACTCCCACCATGGCATGCAATGGAGGGACGGGAACGTGGTCAGCGTTGGGACGCTCAAAGACCATCGGTAAAACCGTGTTTTTATCCATCGCAATAACCCTCTCGGCGATTGGAACGTGCACTGTCAGCAATCCCCAAGTAACTTTGACGCTGCCGTTCACGGCGCAATCACCAGTGACGATGCTGGTCCGCGAGACCGGTTTAACGGGAGTGGCGTACCAAGGGTACGGTGTCGCAGCATCCACAACTATAACACTGGCGAGCATGGCTGGTGGCAACGTAGCACTTGCTACGGGCGATGTTTTCGTCGGGTCTGCGGTGTATGAAGGTCCATAGGAGGAAAGCATGAAATATCTCGCAGTTTTGATCGCGCTGCTGTTTCTCAATCCCGCTCAGGCAGGAACGGTCACGATTACTGTCGTTACCGCAAGCGGAACATGCTCTCCGTCATGCACAAAGACCTACACAGACACGGATGCAAACCTTGCCCGCATTGTCCCGGCATATCAGGCAATATGCAATGCCAAGCTGGGAAGCGTCTGCACGCCAATCCAAGTTCTAGTAAGCTGGTTTGACGGAGTGATCGCGTCCACGGTCTCTCAGGTTACGACGATCGAGAAAAACAATCTATCCACTACCGCAATCTCGGGGTACGCCCCGATCAACCCTCAATGATCAGTATGGCATCGGTCCCATCGGCGTGAGAACGAATACGATGCCTGCGATCACGAACACCGCCGCAATAGTCAGCATTACCAATCCGGTTTGCATCTGTTCCTCACATCGATGGGTGATCAAGAGTTTCTGTTGCCAGTACGAAAATAAAGAAACCAACCAGGGCTAGAACTGTGATTGCAGTCAGCATCGTGCTTCTCCTGAAGCGATGCCCCACGCAATCCTACCACACAACCTTACCGGGTAAAGCCATCCAGCCGCCTCAGAGCGGCTTTTTTATTGGGGAAATAAGTGGAACCAGCATCTATCCGCTACAAAAATCCAGGGGCTATGTGGGGCGGAAACGCCATATCCAAGAAGTGGGGGGAGAGCGGAAACGTCTCTCTTAACGACGGTCTGGGTCAAGGCAACCGGATCGCAGTTTTCCCTGATTATGTGCATGGCATCTGCGCCCAGATCGATCTGTGGCGTTCTCCACGCTACCACAACAAGCGGTTTGCCGACGCCATCGCGATCTGGTCTGGCGGCAATTCGGTCGGACAGTACATCGCATTCGTCAAGGCGCACGCGCCCGGCATGACCGCAGACACCGTGATATCGGATGGGCTTCTGGATAGCCCATTGGGGATCGCGTTTCTCAAGGCGCAGGCCTGGCACGAGGCCGGCAAGCCATACCCGGCGCCGGATGGCGATTGGATCGAAGCGCAGCGCATCGTGTTCGGAGGCCGCGTCATCGTTCCTCCGCGCCCGTTGCCGCCCGACGTTCCGAAACCCGTTCCAAGCATCCCCGAACCGGAAAAACCCGTTTCGATATGGGCGACTATCGCGTCAATTTTCACTGCAATCTTTAAGCGAAGGGGCTGAAACTATGTGGAATATCTTCGATATTTTTGTCTTTCTTTCCGGCTTTGTCGTATCGATCTATACTTGGCCATGGCTGCGGGCAAAGTTCCTCGGTGCCGAGGCTGAGGCCCAAAAGCTGCGCGATCGGGCTTCGGCCATCCTCGCCAAGGCGCGGGGGACTGTCTGATGGATTGGTCAGCACTTCAACCCCTCGTCGCCAGTGCTGCCCCGACGATCGGGGGCTTGCTTGGTGGCTTCATCCCATTCCCCGGGGGCGCCATTCTCGGCAAGATGGCCGGCACGATGCTTGCGGAGGCGCTGGGCGTGCCTCCCACGCCCGAGGCGGTCCATCAGGCCATTACCACGGGAGACCCCGCCACGGTCAACGCAGCCCTGTCTGCGGCCGACGCCAAGATGGTTTCCGAGGTCGATAAGCTGAAGGCCGAGCTAGAGGATGTGCAGGATGCTCGCGCGACGACTCTCCAATATGTCAAAGCCGGTTCCCGTCTTGCATTTGGACCGGTCGTTATTTCAGTGGTTGCCATGATTGGATTCGTGGTAATTTCGTTCATGGCAATGAAACCTGATCTGGCCGGCGTGGACCATAGCGTAACGCTGTATCTTCTAGGAGCTTGGCAGGGCCTCGCTACGGCTGTCGTATCGTACTGGATCGGTTCATCCATGGGTTCGGCGGACAAATCGGACCAGATCGCGGCAATGGCGGGAACGGCGGCAAAGACAGCGGCAATAGCAGCCAAAAAGAAGTAGCGTTTCAAAAAGTAATTTCAGGCGACCAATCGCCCCATTGGCGTGAAGCGATTGGTCTAATCACCACCAGGAGGGCTGAGTCCAGATGATGACTGACACCGATTGGATCACGAATTTTTGGCGAGGGTGTGTGGAATATTGCACACATCTCGTGCGAATTTTCTCATGAGCCGTGGCGTTTTTGTTCCCGAAGAAATGACAGACGTGCAAAAAGCGTTCTGGATTGGCCTGACAGATCAACGCATTGCGAACATCTGGGAGGCTTCGGACTATATTGCGGAACTTCCGCAGGAGGCCAAGGATCTCCTGCGGAACGCGGACAAAAAGACCCTCCGGTGGCTGGAACGCGCGTCCCCGGAGGATATCGACCAACTCCAGTACTCCATTAAGTTCATGGAAGCGTCGAAGCTGCTCGGCCGGATGGCTTGGGTAATGGCTGCGACGTTCTTCGGGTTCGTGGTCACGTTCCTGACGTTCTGGGAAAAGATTCAGTCAGTTTTCAGGGTCAAAACATAGGGGCCATCACGCCCCGATAGGGGCAGCATGGTCCAGAAATTTGAGCCTATTCTACCAATCCAGGATCCGACCGAGGCGGTAAAAGAAGCTCTTACGCTCGCCATCAAAAATCTAGACGAGAAGATATCGCTAAAGTTTGCTGCTGGCGATACCGCGGTTATTTTAGCTCGTGAAGAGCTGCAAAAACAGCTCAATGCCATGAACGAAACCATCAGCGGCAAGTTTCTGGCGAACAAGGATCTCGTCGACCAGTTAGGCCAGGCGAATGCAGCTGCACTGGGTGCCGCTCTCCTGACGCAGAAAGAAATCGCTAACAAGAGCGAAGCCTCGATCGCAGAGACCTTCAAAACAACCAACGAGAAGATTGACCGGCTTACTTCCCGGCAGGACACCGGGGAAGGACGGGGGTTTGCGAACAACGAAAGCAAACAGGATCGAACGACAGACAAGGGCCAGACTTTCGCTCTGATCGCCGTTGTTACAGCGATTGCTAGTTTGATATTCGGCATCATGATGGCCTTACGCGGTCACTGACGATGGTGATCCTTCTCAAGGCCAAGTGCCTAATCATTCAACCAAACTGGCGCGTTGTCAGGTCTAAATTCGACATCGATCCTGAAGGTCATGAGCCGTTCGGTGAATATGGCGCGTTCAATCTCTTGCGCGAGCGCGGGGATCTCATCGACGGGCAGTCTTACCAGATCCAGATCATTCCATTGATTCCACGCCTGAAAGGATAGACCATGGCTTGCTTCACGTTAGGGTTTCTGGAAAACCTGATCATTCAGATCATCATTATCTCGGCTATCATAGCCGTTATTAAGCTGGTAGTGCCATGGCTCACCGGCATCATCGGTATACCAATCATTGGACAGATCATCATGATTATCCTGTGGGCCATCGTGGCAATCATGGTGGTGTATCTCATATTTGCGCTTTTGGGATGCTTGCTAGGCTCTGGAGGTGGCCTGGCACACTTTCCAAGATAATGTTGAACCCCTTCCGCCGTATCCACCGAGACCGCCAGATATTTGCCGGGGATGCTAGCTTACGCATCAGGATCGTCATAGCGATTGCGGTAACGGCGCTAGCATGGTGGCTAATGATCTCGGGGTGCAAATGCTGATCGGGGCACTTCTTTTCGTTGGTGGTGCATATCTCGGCATCCAGGGCAGCGGCAAGCATATCGCGTTCCCGCTGATGGTTGGCGGATTTGTGCTGATCGTGGCGAGGATGGGCTAGGCGCTCATTGCCCCGCTGCCCATCCGATCATTGCTAATGCGATGAGGATACACCCAACAGCAAACCAAATCGCCGCGATCTTCGCCTTGTACATGCAGTCCTCATTCATTGCCCAGAAGCGCGGGCCTCACTCTTTGGCATCAGCTTGAACCAGCCGCCGACTCGATAGCGCGCATAAACAGCGTTTTCCGTCACCACAACTCGCGTTAGATCATTAAACGAGTGGCAGTCGCGAAGCTCGCTTTCAGGGATAGGCGGATACATTTCCTCGCGCGTTATTTGGATGTCCATGTTTCCCTCATGATGGTGGCGGGGGTTCCGTGGATTTTCCTCACGGAAGGTACTCTCGCTGACCGCCTATTTCCCCAGGGCCCGTGCTCGGGTCCAACCCCCAAACGATGTTCGCTTACGAGCGCCAGTGCGTTGGCGTGTAGTAAACGAACATTCCATCCACCAGCGATGTGAACCAGAGGTTTCCCTTTCGGGTCAACTTCTGGACATTGCGTTCGCCATGCTGGTCATCGATCTTGGTCCAGATTTCCTTGTCGGCCGGCGCCAAGTAGCCATCTGCGTCAGCGATCGGTTGCCAATCCATCTTTCCCTCACTGCTCACGAGCGCCGTCTAGCGCGCTGGATATCCTTACAGGCCCGTTGCTCCGCTTGTTCGTAGGACATCCCTGAAGCAACATACTGCCTGGCCTTACGGGCTATCGCATCAGAAATAGCGTCGATCTCAGCCCGCTTTGCATCGGATATTCCCCACTCAACAAGGCCATCTTGCCAATCGGCATCTGCTTCATCACCCATGGATCACACCTCGTTCTTCGGTCATGACGGTTTATAGGATCTACCAGGGGCAGGCTGTCGTCCAGACTTGAGACCAATGCGATAAGCCCGACTCGATACCGCGCCGGCCGTCATTCCAAAGCGCCTTGCAATTTCTGGAAACGATTCGCCGTCAGCGATTGCTCGTTTCATCGCCAAATCCCTGTCTTTTGGCCATCCTATCACTTTGTGCGGACGGGACCATGTTCGACCGCGCCAAATATCGTTTATGGCGCCCTCTGAGACGTTGAATATAGCAGCAAGTTGACCTTGCGTATGCATCGCCTCAAGATCTCTGATCTGTTGCACTTGATCCCGCGTTAACTTGCCGACAGGGCCGCAGGTATGACGGCCCTGTGTTCCGTGGATTGCGCAATCGGCGAGATTTTCCTTTTGCGTTTTCCAGGAAAGGTGTTGCGGATGGATGCAGCCATCATGCCCCTTTCCGCACGAATGCGCAGCGGTATGCTTAGGCGTAGGCGGCTCGCCATGAGCCAGCGTGCACATAAGACGATGTGCCCACCAGTTCTGGCCATTAACACCAAGCATTCCACGCCCGTGCTTATCACGAGCAAAGGGCCAATGTAGGCAGCCTTCACCTTCCCAGCCGACGTGGGCTAGCACGAATGCGTAAGCAGCTCCTTGGCCTTTATTCCAACTCATGTGGCCTCCCAGCACTAACCATTCGAGAGCGCCGCTCTAATGGCATTCAGAAGCCCGCAAAACTGCTCATATTCGCGGTCATCTTGATCGCCTGCCCATGGCGCGCTGATGTCGAAACCATAGCCGTTGATGGTTTGAATTGCAGCATCCATCTGCGATCGAGTGACGCCGTCCAGTAAATCCGCAATTTCCAAATCGTTCATCATATTTGCTATCCTCGCTCATATTCCGGGACGGTTCAGTCCCCGATGCTCCAAGCCGACACGTTTCGGCAAAACTTGATGATGCCAAGGCAGTTTTGGCAATCGATCTTGCTGCTCATAGACGCCAATTCGGTTTCAGTTTGATCACCGTCGAGGGATACGCCGCACAATGTGTAGTCAAGGCCGCTTATGTCTTCGCAATGGTAGATGATGCCGGCGCAAAGTCGCTCTGCATATATCTTGGGCTTGATAGGCATACCGCATTCCCTACTGATGACGGCTGGATTCGTCGTCGCGCAATTTTTCCAGCATTGTCTGCACAATACATTCCAGATTATCACGTCGAGCCTCGTCACGCTCTGGTTCCGACCGATAGTCATTCCGATCGCGTGTGCTGATCAAGTCCTTAAGCAGACTTTCCCAGGTGCTTCCCATCATCCTCTCCTCGCCGCTCGCAGCGGCTTTCTGTCGATCCCGTGACGGTCAGGCGCCAGTGCCTTTGATCTTCTCCATGATCTGCTCGCCGATCGCGAGAGCGCGCTGAACGTCTGGCTCTGATGTATCGCCGCTTCGCAGGCCGTCAATGACTTCCTGCCAACGCTCGGCGGGATTTGTGATGGCACCGAGATCCTTCAACAGCGCTACTTGGCTTTTACATGCGTCCGGCACATCATAGTGGAAGTCGGCGTAGGTACAGTCGAAATCATCATCAGCATCAAATCTGTAGCCGGCGACCTTGGCCAGGAAGTCGTTGCCGTCCTGATAGTTGTCTCGGTTGCCGCCCCCGGTCCTGGTGTGGATGATGATCTCGGTCCCGTCCTCGTTGAGAAAACAGTCGCGAAAGCGCGGTACATCATCTCGGCTCACGCCGAGCATTTGAAGAAGGATGCTGGAAAACGGATTGACTCCGAAAAGCATGTTGTAAAAGCTCATTGTTCGCTATCTCCTCTATGCCGCTCCATGCGGCTATTGCTAGATCCCGTGACGCACACGACGCTGATTCTGCAAAGGCTTAGGTCTCGTTCTTCAGAAGCGCTGACTTAGATTTTACGCTTGAAATCATTGTAGTTTTCTATGCCTGTACGTCATTTGTGCGCTATCTTGTGCGGCATACGTTCTACTGCGGATCGGTTTTTGGTTTGTTCCTGAAGGCTACCCGCGTCTTGGACACACCGGCCACCTTCTGGACCGACCCGCGAGAATACCGCTGGGTCATGCCAATATCGCTGTGCGTCGCGGCGTGCCGGACGTGCTCGAGGTCGGCACCGGCGTCCGTGGCTTCGCTGATCGCGCCGGCCCGGCTGTCCATGTTCCGCACGGCCTTCGGGATGCCAGCCAGGTCAGCCATCAGCCGCCACTTGCGGCGAAACTCCGCGGTCGTATAGGGCCAGCCTGTCACCTCGCAAATGATCATGGGGCCAGAGGCCGGCAGAACTGCCCTGGTGAGCTGCGCGATCGGCGTGCGGCTGTGCAGGGCCAGTTCCTCGATGACCATGGGCGCCAGTTTCAGGTCAACCTCGATGTCCTTGCCGCGCTTGCTGGTGTTGTGCCGCAGGATCAGGTTTTCGTCGATCTCGTCCCAGCGGAGCCCCATCAGCCACTTGCCCTTGGGGCCTACTACAGCCGAAATGCCCGGCTCTATCAGGGGCACCCACTCGCCAATTACGTCCTTCTGGCGCAGCATCAATTCGAACTGGAGGGCCTGAGCGAGGGCCATCGTATCCCAGCCACGCCAGTGAGCCTTGACCCGGAGAGAAATAGCCTGATCGGCGGTGAGGCGTTCGGTGCGGGGCTTCGGCGCCGGAAACCGCATCTTGTGGAGTACGCCGCAAAGCCGCTCGCACTGATCGTCCTCGAGGATCGTGGCGCCGAACGCGAACATGGTTCGCAAATGACCGACGAAGGCGTGCGCCATGGCGATCTTTTGGCCATCGTTGCTCCATTCCTTGTGCCAGGTCAGCAGTAGCCGCGCCTTGATGTCGCTGATCTGCTCATCGCCATGTTTTAGGACTATTTTCCGAAGCGTAATGTCGTGGTTCTTTCGGACGGCGTAGCGCTTCTTGTGGTAGGTCGAATCCGGGTCAGTCTGGTAACAGTTGACCAAACCTCTCAGGGAGCCATCGAACTGGTTGACCACGGGCAGTCCACCGCGGGCGAAGATCAACATTTCGTCTTGCAGGCGCCGGCAGGTATCCGCGATATGTGCGGCCTCCAGATCAGTCGGCACCGTTCCAGACCAAAGGTGATGGTTTTTTGGCTGGAAACCTCGCTTGACGAGATCGGCGCGGGCCCGCCAGATAGCCTCCCAGCCTTCGCCCTTCGGCCGCCAGACAATGCCAGGGGCGTTCTCAACGTGCGGTTTCATATTTCGGCCTCCCTGTTGAAAGCGATACCTTAGTCCCGTACGTTGCATCAAAATAGTCTTTGACAGCCGGCCAATATCGTCTGTCCCCCCAAACCTTCTGTTTCCGGGGAAACCCAGTCGGCTTGGCGTCGAGCATCCGAAGCGTCTCTCGCGCAATCTTTTCCGGTACGCCCATGCGCCGGATCAGTTCAGCATCGGTCACCCAGAGCGTGCTGGCTTCGCGATCGAGAGTATCTTCGGCCGGCATTGTCATGGGGTCTCGCATTTGGCCGGAGTGAGCGCTTCGGACTCGCCAAACATAAAAGACAATGCGGCGTGCTGTTCGTCGGACAGAAACCAATTGCGCCGATCCCGCCCGCGACCTCCTCTAGACTCAGAGGAAATAAGCCCTTCATCTTCCATAGCTTCAAGTTGGCGGGTGTTCCCGCCAAGCTGCATTGTGCGAAAGATCCGCCGTGAAATCTCCGCGTGCATCGTGAAAAGTACTTCTGTCCGCGTCATTGTAATTGACTCCATCTCCGACTTTGCCACAATCATTGCAAATCCCACCCACGTCGTATCGAAACCATCCGATGGTTGGGCTCTCGCGGTGCGCATATTGCCAGTAGCACCGAACGCGCCTGATGCGTTGCAGGATGGTCACTTCGGCGCTTCTCTGCGGTGAGCGCGGTTCGTTTGTGCTTCTGATACGATCTGGCCTGTGGTGGCTAGTCCATTCGCATACCAAGCCATGGTGCCATGTTCGGCAACCGCAATCCGGACAAAAACGGACGCAATCTGGATCTGGTGTTTTCTCGATCATTTCTCACCGCCTTCATGTGAAGTGAGCGTGGACGTGCGGCGCCGTGCAATGATCGACTTCATCTCGCTCCACGAGCGAGCATCCTCGCATCCTTTGCAGAGAGGATATCCCGTGAACTGGTCGCGCTCAAGATTAGCCGCGGCTTGTGCCTCGCGCATCACCTGATCGGCAGTCTTCACAGTGCCATCTGGGTTGGTGTTGAACGGGTTGACCGTCATCTCGACGCGGAATGTGCGCTTGCGCTTGTCCTTCTGGCACGCCAGACATTTGAACGTGCAAGAGGCAGAACGTCCGTAAGCTCGGAATGTCACGAGCATGATTATTTATCCTCCTGGCGCTCAGCGCGCGAGAGCGCTGGAGGAGTTGGCATAGGTGCCCAATGCGTCGCATATTTCGGCGGCCCTAAGTTGCCATAGGCATCTGACCAGCCGCCAGAAACATTGCGATAGGCAACGCCAACACTCCACTTACCTTCGCGTTGGTATGCCCAAATAAACATGCGGTCCCTCGGCGCCGTCTCGATCGGTTGCCAACCGTCATGCAGCGGGATAGGGGCGACGGCATCGGCGCTCGGCGTGGCCCATGATGCCGGGTCCCAATCCTCGCCGAACTTTGTTCGTAATATGTTGCCTATCACCGCTTGAACGTCTCCTTCGCATGTCTCAGCGGCAGCGTCCCATGTGACTGACTGTGGATCGACGCCAAGAACGGAGCAAAGCTGCATCAGCGCAAAGTCGATACCTTCGTCGTTGCGCTCATGCGGGGTGACCGTGGCCCCACAACCGGAGCACAGGGTGTATACGTCGCCCGACGATCCGCACCTCATACATTGCGAGGAGGCGGCGAGCTGGCCCGCTGCGAACGCATCACGGATCGCCCCAGCTATATCATGACATGCATCATCATAATCCCGGCTGTGTCCAGCGCCGACATGGTCCTCCGCGATCTTCGCGCATTCTTCGATTAGCTCGGTCTTATCGTACTTATCGTATGCTGCCATGGATCCTCGTCCCCTTCTCGTTCAGGATGGCGTCAAGATCCACTTTTGCCGCTCCAATATTTCGAGCCAGCCTAATTGCTTGTGGAATCCGATTATCTATTTTTCCTGTCTTTTCCTCACGTCGCCCGTCAGGAAAAGTAATGAAGATCCGGCCATCCAAGTATATTTCGAAGGCACTTCCGTCGGCGTATTCGAACCGATAGAGGTAATATCCTTCAACCTTGGTCATTTCGTCTCCTTCTCTCGCGGCTTGCCCTGTGCCCAGTCCTGTTTGTACCACGGCCGATAGGCGCCGCGGCGATCGGTCCATTCAAGGCGGATGAGATTTAACCACCAGCGGATCATGGGGTCTCACGTTTCGTTGAGGAGAGCGCTGGGCCGAATTGTCTTTCAGCCGCGATCTTTCTCCCATCAGGAGATAGTTTTTCGGCCCTATCAAGCAATTTCCACCACCAATTATCGCGAGATATCTCCGCTTGTCGAAGTCTCGCCCTGGCGACAGCAAGATTTCGCTCGGCCGCGTCATATGCGGATTTCGCATTCTCGTAGTCGCGGAGCGTTTTGTCGTCTTCGGATTCCATGCTCAGCACTCTCTCGATGTGTGCGCTTATAAAGCTCTGAAAATCGCCGTTCCAAGAACAGCGACGACATACAACCCGATCAGGATGTAAGCCCAGATATTCCAGAGTGCGCCGGATGATTTCATGGTATGGCCCTCAGTGTGATCGCCAAAGTGAAAGGGTTAATGCCGTAGTGATTCCAGAAATCTAATTCCGCCATTGTGTGCTGCTCGCGATGGTGTCGATTGCAGAGCGGAACTGTCCATCTATCTGACGGCTTTTCAGCCATGCCGGTGCTAGCTTTATCGTGGTTGATCGAACCGACACGGATATGAGCGGCCTCGACATCGATTCCTCCGCAGATGCAGCATGGCAATGACCGAATGAACTTGAGATGCTTCTCGTTCCGCTCGCGCGGCTGGCGTTGTCGGAGGGTCATGCTGCCACCAGCTTCCAGGCTTGGAATTCTACCTCTAACTGTTCCCAAAGCGTCTTCGCTTTAAGATCACGATTTAGCTGAGAGCGGGAAAGAACATTGCAATACAATCGAACGCATTCAGCTGCATCATTGTGATCTCTCAGATCAGGATATCTTCGCATTAGAAACGCATCGAAAACGGGATCATTACAGCGGATTCCAGCTTGCACGCTCGCCGTAATATCATCCCACTTCTGACGCTTCACCCCGACCGGTGGAGAAGGGGCATCTTCCGGCCGGGGCTTGGCTTCAGCCTCCTTTGCTGGCTGGGGGACGGCTAATGGAGCGACAGCAAACCAAGTTTCGCGCGAGGAATCAGGCATTCCGCCGAGCACCTTGTAAGCAGCATCGGCATCCGCCAACGGAACTTCCATGACGACTTGGATCACGCCGCGCGTCTTGATCAGTTTCCAATCGGCGTAAGTCGCTCGGAATGCTAAATGTTTGGTCATGCCACTTCTCGATTCCTGAGGTCAGCAAGCTGTTCCTCGTACTGGAGGCGTAGGATATCTCGCCAGTCGTCCGGCAAAACCTCGATGCGATCGGCATTGGCTTTCGCCCATTCCTTCAATTGCTCGCGCGAAACCGAGGACTGAATTTCGGCTTGGAGCTTTGTGTAAACGCCTTTCGCATCCTTCTTCGGCAACTCGACGCGCTTGCCGTTGGCGGCCGCCGCAGATGCAAATTCATCGGCCTCCGACTCGCTGTAGAGCCAGCCATGGGCATTCAAGAGTTTCAGGATCACACGATCCTTTCCGCGCTTCTCTGCCATGGCATATGGATAGGCATTCTTGTTGTTGCTCGGCGCCGCTTCGCCAATCGACCATTCGTTGTGTTCGCCGATCTTGCCGAACACGCAGATAACCGCGATCTTGTTGGCGGCTTCACGCTCGATGATTTCCGGGCGATCCCAGACCACGCCGGCAGCCACAGCTGCGCGCTCAAGCGCCTTGTGCTTGATCACCCAGGAGGTTCCGTGAACCTGCCAGATTTCTTCGGCATCAATGGAATGCTTTTCCATGAATTCCAGAATTTCTTTTGAAGGTCTCGGGCTCATCGAACGATCCTCAGCTTTCGAGCGGCCAAGATATCGCTCAGCAAAAAGTCCAAGCTCGTCTTGATCGCCATCAGTTCGGCTTCTTCGTCGGCGATGAATGGAGCACCGACCGGATGCAGGCGAAGCCGGATCAGTTCGTCGATGGTCGAACGGAAATCATGAAGAAGGTTACCGATCCGGGCTTGCGTGATGGCTCGTTCTCCGCGGGGCTCGTCCAGTTCGCCATACGGATCAGGAACATCTCCGTTACAGACGTGGCAGATGATGCGCTGGCTATCTTGGCAGCTAAAGCACGGGACGCTCTTGCGGGAGCAGGTTTCGCAATTGCCGATCATGACCAAGATTCCCATACAGGGCGCCGTGAATTTGATTTAGACAGATCCACATCGTGTCGGCAGGCTGCCTCACTCGGATATATTTTCCTCGTGACGCGGGATTTTTCCATTTCGAAAGAAAATTCCTCCGCGTACCAGCCGCCATCATCAGGCGAGTATACAAACGTGGTTTGGTTGGGGTAACTCATGCCGCGGTCTCCCTCTTGATCGTGGTTTGCGAATCCCGCAGCGCAGTCCATTCAGCATCGAGTTGTTCGGAAATCTCGCCCGACATCATCAGTTCGTTGACGGAGCGCTTGTACAATTCCCAGGCCGGCTTGCTGATTTTCTGATATTGTCGGTCAGCCTTGTCGCGTTCGCGTGTCCATCGTGGAGAGCCGTGATAGGGCTCCAGATCGACAATGGCGCGGGTGTGAGCAGCCAGCGCGGGCTTGGTAGCGATCTTGAACAGCGAAGCGGCTTCGTGCTCGCATTTTTCGAGGCGTTCGACTTCTTCGGAATAGTCCATAGCTTGCCCCGTGGTTTCCATTCTGTGGAAACCACGTTACGTCGGGTGCAACACCATGTCAACAAAAATGTTGCGCGGAATGTAACAAAATTGATGTTACCTTTATCCCGCTGAAATCATGCCAATATTTTCATCAAGCCGCGGCGGATTGAGCAAAAAGCTCCAGCATCCGGATTGCCTGCTCGCGATTGGCAGGCGTCATTTTATTCAGGAGATCGAGGGCGTGGCCTTCTTTCTTGGGATCTTTCTCAAGCAGCATCGACCGCGTTACATCCAATGCATCAGCTATAGCGTTTAGCACCGGTTCGCTAAATGGTTGTTTGCCATTTTCAATTCGAGAGAGGCTAGCATAGCTCAGCAATTCTTCCCCATCGAGCTCCACTTCCAGCCGCGCAGCAAGTTTGCGGAGTGATATTCCCCGCTTTTCCCGCCACTGCCGGATGTAATGCTGTCCCTGCAGTCTCTTTGCCATGGGAACAATGCTTGCATGATTCAGCTCGGTTGTGGTTGCATAGGGTGCAACAAAAGACTTGACAGCGTCGTTGCACTCCGTGTAACAGAGAGGGATGAGCAGCCATCCATTGAGATCGTATCGCAAGGACGCCGGGATCAGCCTGGATGAGCTGGCGTCGCGGGTTGGCGTCTCTAAAGCCTCTTTGTCTCGGATAGAAACGCGCCTCCAAGTGCCGTCTCTCGGGCTGGTAGAGCGCATTGTTGAGGTCGCCGGCGGGGCTCTTACGGCAAATGACTTCGTCGGGGGACGCGAGCCGGAAGAGGCGCGTGCATAATGGCTCAAGCGGATGATCTTTCCCATGGTGAGAGTCTCCTGGCGGGGCCAAGAGACCATTCAACCACAGAGTGTCAGATACCGTACACAAAATTTTCACGGTTCCGTCGCTTTTCGAAAATTGCGGTTTTCTGTTACCACTCCATGGTGATGCCGTGAGGACCTTTGGCATACCGAGCCGGACGACAGCGGGGGGACCATCGCCCGGCTCTCCGCATGCCGGCAGGGGGCTTGCCGACAATGGAAATTCGTTAGCCGCGGTGAGACCTCCCCAACTGCGGCCAGACTTGGAGGTCGATGACCTTCCTTTTATTCATCCGCTGCTCAAGCGCGGACCATTCCGACAGGCGCTGATCGATGTATGCGCGTTGTTCTGCGCGCTGTTGGTCGTGCTGATCTGCATCTTCTGCACTCCGATCATAGTCTGGCTTCTGCTGTTTTTCTAGTCGCTTAACCACGAGCGCGTTGGCGCGCGCCAGGGTTTGAAATTCCAAAGGGTCATTATCGTTGTCGTTCTTCGTCTCCATGTTTGGAAGAAACAGCATGGAGATTATCAGTGTCATCCACCGTCGATGGTAAGGTTGAGAGCAATTCGATGAATGCAATGTCCGACATCGAAACCGTGAACCGGTTCGCCCGCAGATTAGAGGATGTCGAGGCCAAGCGGCTTGGCGTCCGAATAGTTCATGCTCGTGCTGTTGTGGCATCCAAACTCGGAATTTCTCCCGGCACTCTGGAAAACTGGAGACGGATGAGGACAAAAGTTGTCCCTAACTGGCTGATGAACAAGGTCAGAACCGAATTAATTTCCGTCCTCCAGTCAGAAATTCAAAGATTAGAGCATGAGATCCACATCTCTCGCCAAATTGGTTCAGACTATCGCGATGATGATCTTGCATCGGCTGAAACTCAGCTTGCGGCGGCACGTCAGATCCTTAAAGGGGAAGTGAAGTGACTGGAAAAGTATATTTCATTTCTGCTCCTGGGCGTATCAAAATCGGGTTTACGCTTCAGCCGGAAAAGCGCTTCAATCAGCTAAAATGCTGCGATATGGAATCGCTCACTGTAATTGCAGTGCGAAGTGGTTCACGCCTTGTCGAGCGCGCGCTTCATGAGGCGGCTAAATCCTTCCGTCTTCGTGGTGAATGGTTCGCCGATTGTCCCGAAGTCAGATCCATCATGGATGAATTTGTTGCCGGGAAGTTTGATTGGGCAAATATAAATAAGCCTCCTATGCCGCCCGCAAAGGTGCAGCAGTCGGCTCTTGGCAATGCGCTCCAAGAGTCTCGGAAACTGTTTGAAGAAATAAAGGTGAAATTGGCTAACCGGGAGAACGTCTCGGATTTGGTCGATCGACTTTGCTTTCTAGGAGAGGAAATCATCATTCCCGAAATTACGGGATAGAAAAGTAAATCTGCGTGGTGAATTTTGGCGAGTTCACGAAAGGGAAACCAAATGCAACAGGGCTTGATAACACCTACCCAACGAGCATGTATGGAAGCTCACCGGCAGTTCGCTCGAAAGATCGCGGCGCGCGCTGTCCCTGATACTCCGATCAACCTGAAGCCGTTACCGGAGGATACTGAGGAAGCGGAAGCGGCCAGGATCGAAGAATGGGTTGAACGGCAGGAAGAAATCCACAAGCCGATCGATCCATGGTTCTCAATCGTACAGGTGACGGATGGACCTGAAATCAAGCCTGCAACTCCGAAAGTAGCAGAAATCCAGCAGCTCACGGCGCAGTATTATCGGATCTCTCGCGCCGATCTCATCAGTTCCCGGCGAACCGCGAATATCGTGATGCCGCGCCAGGTCGCATGCTTTCTCTCGAAGATGCTCACGCCGAGTTCATTTCCCGATATTGGAAGACGTTTCGGCAACCGCGACCATACCACCATCCTCCATGCCTTCAAGAAAATCTCCAATCTGATCGAGCGCGACGAAGCCGTTGCGGCCGATGTCGAGACCATCAAAGCCTCTATCGCGGAGGCTATGTCATGTCGGTAAGATGGACAGACGAGGAAGTAATCCGGCTGAAAGAGCTCTGGCTGGTAGCGCCTCCTGGCGAAATTCTGATTTCCTTTGCGCCGCGGACTTGGCGATCCATCTATGCCAAAGCGGTCTCGATGGGCTTCGGTCTGAGAACCCGCGGAAGGTTCACGCCATGTCAAATGGAAGTCGTGCCCTTCCTGGCGGACGGAGAAATCACCAAGGTGATTGCGTGGAAGCTCGGCAGTTCTCCCCGGACGATTGAAACCCACATCGGGGAAATCATGCGCAAGCTTGGAGTAACCTCAAGAGTCCGGGCCGCGCTTTTACTCGATCGGGAGCGGCGTCCTTTCCGTGAAGAAGGAGTTTCGGTCTAATGTTAGAATTCATGTCGCACAATCAGTTTTTGGTCTTTGTTCTTGCTCTGATCATAGTCGGCGGGGCCGTCGAGATCGTCAGAGCGATCATGAGGATAGGCGGATGAACCTCGTCACTGAATATCACCAAACGATCCAATCGCTTCGCCGCGCCAAGCCCAGATCAAACCAGCGGATCAAGTTACAGAGCAAGGCAACCGATCTGCTCACCCGGATATTGCGCAAGGAAATGCGGCAGGAGCGCAAGAAGGCATGACCGGAGCTTAAGAACACATGACCGATCCTTTCGCCGAGCTGCCGCGCGGGCATTATGGGGCGATCCTCGCTGATCCGTCACGTGCCTTAGAAATTGGAAAAGCGGCGGAACATTTGGTGTGCGCCGATCTAATGCTTGCTGGCTATCGCGTATTCTTGAGCGACCAGGGTCTCCCATATGATTTGTTAGTGGACCTCGGCAACAAGTTTATTCGCGTACAGGTGAAAGCCACGGGAAAACTAAAAAACGCGAATGCAAAGGGCCGCTCGCCCAATATGGTTTATGTTTTCCACGCTCGACGGCGCGGCAAAAACGGCAAAGGGGCGCATCTTGGTTCGCAAGATTGCGACGTTATAGCACTGGTGGCTCTCGATACCCGCACGATCGCCTATATGCCCATCAACAAGGTGGCGCAGACGGTTTCTCTTTATCCTTCCGGCTACACATTCCCCGGGAAATTCAAACGCAGTCGATACGCAGCTATCGACGGCTTTCCTTTTAAGGAGGCCATCGGTGCTAATTGAAGATGGTCCCTTTTCTGGCCTTAAGAAAAATGGCTATGGCGCGCTGCTTGCGGACCCGCCGTGGCATTTTCAGACGTGGGGTGAAGGCAGCAAGCGCAATGTTACGTCGAAATATAACACTATGCAGGCTCCAGACATGGCGGCATTGCCGGTTTCGGAATTAGCGGCTCCCGACTGCGTTTTGTTTATGTGGATCGTTTGGCCAAAACTATTCGAAGCCGTTGAGGTTCTTTCAGGCTGGGGTTTTACCTACAAAACCTGCGCCTTTGCGTGGCTGAAAGGGGACGCTTCGCAGATCGATATGTTCCGCGACGACATGGACTCGCGCATGTGCATGGGGTTCTGGACCCGCGCCAACAGCGAAGTATGTTTGCTCGCGACGCGGGGGAAGCCAAAGCGCCTTTCGGCCGGCGTGCGGCAAGGGATTATCGAGCCGCTGCGTGAGCACAGCCGCAAGCCTGATTGCGTTCATGGGCGCATCGAGAAGCTAGTCGCTGGCCCGTATCTCGAACTGTTCGCCCGCGCGCCCCGCAAGGGCTGGGATGTCTGGGGCAACGAAACCACCAAATTCTCGGAGGCGGCGGAATGAACACGCTGCCTATCCTGCGCCATTCGTTCGCCAACCTAGAAGACAAATATATTCCGGAGCCTAATACCGGATGTTGGTTGTGGCTGAAGGCAATAGATCGGCATGGCTACGGACAAATTAATTGGCGTGGAAAATCGAAACGAGCGCATCGCGTTGTTTTTGAGCACACGCATGGGACGATAGCAGTTGGGTTAGTTCTGGATCATAGGTGTGGAGTGCGAAGCTGCGTCAATCCAGACCATCTTGAACCGATCACCCCTCGTGAAAATGTCAGGAGGGGCAATAGCCCTTCAGCCAAGGCTGCACGACAAACGCATTGTATAAACGGGCACGAGTTCAATGAAGAAAATACTCGTGTGTGGAAAGGTCCAAGAGGTGAAGCACGATATTGCCGAACCTGCGATAACCGGCGTAGCAAATCATATGCCGCAAAGAAAAAGATAAGAAAAAATCTCCCCATAGTTCGGGACTCCTTCTGTAATCCGTATATCTGGGGCTGGCATCGTTTCCTGTGCTGGGAAGGTGAGCGGCGAGGTAGATCGATATGAGTCGCGCCTTTGTCGCCTTCTACATGGGCGACTACCAGAAAAAGACCCAACACCTCGATACGCTGCAGCACGGCGCTTACATCCTGTTGCTTCAGCACTGCTGGATTCATGGCAGAATCCCATTGGAAGCCGCCAGCCGGGCTAATATCGCCAAGATGACGCTTCCGGCCTGGAAGAAGATCGCGCCGGTCATCAATGCATTTTTTGACGAGGAGGGATGCAACAAACGAGCCGCCGAGGAAATAGCAAAGGCCGAGGATCTCAGGACGAAGCGATCGAGCGCTGGCTTTAGGGGAGGGATAAATTCCGGTATCTCGAAAGCAATTGCTAAGGGAAGGGCAAGCAAATACGAAGCAAATGCTTACCAAAACCAGAAGCAAACAGCGAAGCAAAACACCAAGCAAACCGGGTTACAAAACGGAAGCCCGGCCGAAGCAATTAAGAATAGTAAGATAAACTCTTCCTCTGTAGCCGCGCGCGAGGGAACCGAAGAAAGCAAGGAAGACGGTTCGCTCGCTTCAGCGCACTTTGAGGGCGCGCTTCGCGAACCGAAAGAAGAAAGAAAACAAGGAGCTATCAACGATCCTGTTGCCAAGCCTCTTGCTGTCGTGACCCAGGAACTCGCGGCTTTTATCGCCAGAAACGGAAGCAATCGATGACCATCCAGCGCCGCAAAGGCAAGCCAAACGACCTCCGCGGAATCGTCCATGACCGACGATCGACCGACCTACTCCGCAATTCGAAAACCGCTGCTATCGAAATTGACGACCCATACGAAATCGGGGGCAAAATCGTGACGCTTCGCTCGATCCGAAACGATCCTCTTGCCGGCCTGCATGCCAGGGGTTTCATCGATGAAGCGCAGTACCAGGGCGGCCGGGCGTTTCAGCATGATTTCGAGATCGCGGAACAGGGCCCGCGGGCGATCGATCCGTCCAAGGAATCCGTTGACGGTGGAAAGTCGCCAGAACCCATCACGGACGCTCGTCTAAAGGCCACTGATCGCTTAATCGTGGCAGAGCGTGCATTGGGCCAGAACGGCTCTAGCCTCATCCACGACGTTCTTATAGCTCGGATGTCGATCGACCAGATTTGCGCGGCGCGGGGTTTGAAATCGCAGCGCGAGAACGACTATATCGGAAAGCGCTTCAGGGAGTGCCTGGAGTGCCTGGCGGTCATATATGGCTTTGCGTCGAAAAAGTGTGGATAACCCCAAGCCGTAGTGACCTGTCAGGTAACTCATGTGCAATTTGTATCATCAAGTGATTTGCGGCTTACCAGCCGGCGCGCCTAAGCGGTCCGTGGGGAAACCTGCGGGCCGTTTTTGCTTTGGAGCCTGATTGAGCACCATTCACGAACTGCAACAGGTACTCTGGTGCGATACGCCAAAAGGCCTGGCACTCATAAAATTCATGGTCTGCGATGGCATTGACAGCGATATCCTCTGGGTCACGGCGATTCAGGAAACCGGCGAATGCTGGACCTTCTCGAACGAAGACATCCGCTTTGCCAAAAACATCACCATCGGCCGATGCTGCGAATGGGAAAAGCCCAAAAGTCCTAATCCGGCGCGGAAGCCCAAATAGCATGCGCCGAATGCTGAGGATGAATTGAATGCCTGCTAGGGTTCGTAAAATTCGCCATGATGACGAGACAAGAGCGAAGATCAAGGCTGGCAATATTATTACGCGCCTTATGAAATTCATTGATGGCGAGATCGTCATGGAGTCAGCTGCGGTTACGGCTGCTTTGGGTCTTCTGAAGAAGGTTTTGCCCGACATGACATCAGTTGAGCATTCCGGCGAGATCTCAACCACTTATGTTGCTCGTTTGCCACACCCCATCGGCGACATTGACGAATGGCACAAACAGACGCAGCGGAACCTACAGTAATATGGGAACCGCAGCCTCGTCAGTCAGCTTTCATTACTTGTCCCGCGGATGACGTAGGATTCGGGGGTGCCCGTGGCGGCGGCAAATCTGACGGCGTCGTTGGTGATTGGATCAGCCACGAAGAAACGTTTGGCGAGGATGCGATCGGGATTGCTTTTCGTCGGGAGCGCACGCAGCTCGTTGAGCTGATCGAGCGTTCGAAGCAGGTTCTAAATCCGCTCGGCTATAAATGGCACGAGCAAGACAAATACTTCCGTGGCCCAAAAGGCGGTCGGCTTCGGTTCACCTACCTTGAGAGCGACAGCGACGCGGACGCCTATCAAGGTCATAGCTATACGCGGCTTTATCCGGAGGAAATGGGAACGTTTCCGAGCGAGGTGCCAATCAACAAGATGCAGGCCACGCTGAGAAGCGGTAATGGTGTTCCATGTCAGATGAAGGGAACATGCAACCCCGGTGGGCCTGGGCATCAGTGGGTGAAAGCTCGCTACAAGCTTGATCTACACCCGAAGGGCATGGAAATCTTCCGGTTTGAGTTTGAGAATCCGTTTACGAAAAAGAAGATCGAGAAGACGCGGGTTTTCATTCCTTCTAAGGTGAATGACAACAAGTATTTAGGTGATGATTACGTCGCCAACCTGTTTCAGGTCGGTTCCGACTCTCTCGTTCGAGCATGGTTGGAAGGCGATTGGTCGGTTATTGATGGCGCGTTCTTCGATAACTGGTCAACTGAGCGTCATGTGGTTAAGCCATTCGAGATCCCGATTGATTGGACTCGCTTTCGATCGGGAGATTGGGGATCTGCTAAGCCGTTTAGCTTTGGCTGGTGGGCAGTCGTAGGAGACAAGTTCAAGACCCCCTCGGGCGTTTGGCTCCCTCGTGGCTGCATGGTGCGTTATCGGGAATGGTACGGAATGCAGCCTGGAAAGCCGAATGTCGGGCTTAAGATGCATGCTGACAAGGTTGGCGAACATCTGGCCATGTTGGAGGCTTCTGATCCTAAGCTTGTTGCTGGCGTTCTTGATCCTGCGGCTTTCAGTGAGGACGGTGGTCCTCCTATATCGGAGCGGATCAATACCGCGCTGATCAAGTCGAAACTTGTTCCATTCCGGCCGGCTGACAATAAGCGGGTGCCAGGCCGTGGGGCAATGGGCGGTTGGGATCAGCTGCGCGGCAGACTTGACGGCGACGACGACGGCTTGCCGATGATTGTCACGTTCTCGACATGCTTGGACAGCATTCGAACGATTCCCGCGTTGCAGCATGATCCGCTAAAGCCCGAGGATCTGGATTCTGACATGGAAGATCATGCCGGCGACGAATGGCGATATGCCTGCATGAGCCGTCCCTGGATAAGGAAGAAGCCGGAAAAGGAAAAGCCTGCGAACATTTCTGGCTACAAGGCCGTGTCGTCGGGCGGCGGCGATTCATTCAAAACGTGGTAGCTGTAAATGAAAAGGAACAACTAATGGACATGAATCGACATCGTGAGCAGGAACTGGCGAGACGGATGCATTACGAACTGAGCTACGCCGTCAGTTGTTTGTGTGGGAATGGGCTTTGCCAGGGTGCATCCGACGCCCTTGATCGCGCGGTAGAGCTGCGCGAGCAAATATTGGAAAATCGAAAGCCTAAAGCGGCATGATGCGATCATACAATCCGACGCCTTACAATCCAGTCCCGCCACCGACGCCATGGGATTATGGCTGGCGCAATGGCAAGCCGGGTAAATAAGTAATCCATGTCCGCAACCGTCCTCAAAATGCCTGCCAGATCGCAGGATAGCGGACCTGCGGCTAATGACGCACCGATCTATTTCGACATCACGCGCCTTCGTCGGCAGTTTCAGGACTATGCGGCTGCGAAGGCAGATGAAGCCCGAGAAATGGTGGAAAGTCGCCATTATTACCATGCGGACCAATGGACAGCCAAAGAAATCGAGAAACTCCGTGCTCGAAAGCAGCCAGTCGTCACGTCAAACCGGATTGTCCGAAAGATCGATGCGATTGTAGGCCTTGTCGAACGGCTGAGGCAGGATCCGAAGGGTTTTCCACGAACACCGCAACATGGCGAGGGCGCCGAACTGGCGACTGCGACGCTTCGGTATGTGCTGGATAGCTCGGATTGGAAGTCGAAAAGCTCGCGTATTTCCCGGTTTGGTGCGATCGATGGCATTGCTGGCGTTGAATACGATCTGGTTCCAGGAGATGAAGGTGATCCGAATCTAGAACTGCATATCGCATATGGCGATGGTTTCTTCTACGATCCCCGATCCTATGACGAAGGGTTCACAGACGCTCGATACCTTGGAGTTGCCAAGAACGTTGATATCGAACTGGCCAAAGAGCTCGTTCCAGAGAAAGCCAACGAAATCGATAGCTTGGTTGAAACCGGGTCTGACCTGATCACGGAAAACGAAGTTGATCGCGAGAAGAACTGGCTTCAGGGAACCGAGAAAAAGCTACGTCTGGTCGATCATTGGTACATCAGCAAGGGCCGATGGTGCTGGTGCTTGTATATCGGTACGGTCAAGCTGATGGAAGGCCTGTCACCGTTTATCGATGAAAAGGGCAAGACGTTTCCGCGATATCGGATGTTTTCGGCCTCGGTTGATCATGATGGCGATCGGTATGGATTCGTTCGGAACCTGAAATCGCCTCAGGATGAGATCAACCATCGGCGCTCCAAGGCACTGCATTTGCTCAACACCAGGCGCCTGATCGTTGAAAAGGGTGCGCTTGACGATATCGAGGTTAGCCGGCGCGAATGGGCAAAGCCGGATGGCGTTCTAGAGATAAATCCGGGTCTCAAAGCCGAAGCCGATGAGTCGGCCGTCACGGATTTCAAGGGCCAATTGGAAATGCTCCAAGAGGCCAAGAACGAGATTGAGAACTTTGGGCCGAATCCGGCCTTGATCGGGCAGGGATTGGAAGATTCCAGCGGGCGAGCGATTGCGCTGCTTCAGCAGGCTGGGATTGCCGAACTCGGCCCGTATTTGTCAGCCTTCAAGAACTGGAAACTGCGGGTTTATCGGGACATCTGGAACATCATTCAACGCCATTGGACCGCGGAACGCTGGATCAGGGTAACCGACGATCAGCAGGTTGCGCAGTTTTTCGCGATCAACAAGCTCACGCTTGACCAGTATGGCCGCCCGGCGATTGTGAACGCGATCGGTTCTCTCGACGTTGATATCATCATCGATGAAGGGCCGGACACGATCAACATGCAGGCGGATTCGGCACAGACGTTGCAGGCGCTTGGTCCGCAGTTTGCCCAGCAATTCCCAGAGCTTGCCATCCAGCTTTCCGGATTGCCGCATTCGGTCACGAAACCGATGCTGGACAAGATCAAGCAGAAGCAAAACGCCCCGCCGCCGCCTGATCCGAAGGTACTGGCCATGCAGGCTCAGGCACAGATCCAAAGCCAGCAGGCGCAAGAGGAATCGCAGCGCAAGCAGGCTGAATTTGTTGCGGAGCAACAGCGGGAAGCTGCGAAACAACAGTTTGCTCGTCAACAGCAGCAGGAACAAGCCGCGTTCGACTTCCACATGAAGGAGCAACAGGCTGCGCTGGACATGCGGATCGAGGAGCAGAAGGCTCATCAGCAAATGAACATTGCCGGGATTAAGGCCGGGGCCGATATCCAGATCGCGCGGGAAAAGAACGCGGTGGATACGGAACATAAGGCCAGAGAATTTGAGTTCAAGCAGGCCGACCGCGAAGCGCAAAACGCCGATCGAGAAGCCAGCAAGACCGAAAAGCCAGAAAAACAATCCAGTCCGGTTGAAGATGTTGCGAAGATCCTTGAAGTGGTGGCGAAGATCCAGAAGCCGAAGAAGCTGATCCGTGACGCCAAGGGCCAACTGACGGGGATTGAGTAATGGCCCACCAGTACTCGGTTTCCGTAAGAAATGCCGGAATGGATGCCCGGCAGACGACCATAGGAACATCGCCCGTGCTGAAATTCTTCTCCGGGGTTGAGCCTGCGAACTGCGCCGCTGCCGATCCTGCTGGCTTGCTAGCGACGTTGACGCTGCCTGCGACATGGATGGCTGCGGCTGCTGCTGGTGTCAAGGCCAAGTCAGGCTCATGGACGGGAACGGGGAGCGCTGCCGGCACGATCGCGTCGTATCGGATCTATGACAGCGGTTTGGTTGCCTGCCATGTCCAGGGAACGGTCACGGCGACCGGCGGCGGTGGAGATATGACGGTGGATAATGCTGTGATCGCGAATGGACAGGCAATCACGGTTAACACCTACCAGTGGACGGCTGGAAACAGTTAATGCTGCTCCTCACCAGCACGTCCGACCTGATCCAAGTCGTTACGGGATCAGCCTCTACGGTCGATGTACATGCGTCATGGGTGGATAACAACGCCGGCACGATCACGCCAGGCCGAACCAATACGGCGATCACAACGGCGGCCACGACAACCGTAGTAGCATCGCCGGGAGCAAGCACGCAGCGCAATATTCAGACCTTGAATGTTCGGAACAAAGACGCTGCGGTAACGAACGCGGTCACGATTCGACATACGGACGGAACGACGATCGTAGAGTTGATCAAAGCCACTCTTGGGCTCGGCGAGGAACTTTCGTTCGTTGCCGGTCATGGTTGGTTCATTCTGGACGTTGCCGGCTCGGTCAAGACGGCGTTTTCGATTCCTGCGGGAACAGTCACCAATACCGCGCTTGCCAATATGCCGGCCAATACAACGAAAGGAAACAATACGGCGGGAAGTGCTGCGCCGGTCGATCTGACTAAGCAGCAATTTCTTGCAATGCAGAACTTGATCACTCCGACGCCCGAAAGCATCAGGCTGTTCGGCCATAGCTACATGATGGATACGCTGTGCACTTACGATCAGTCGTCGGCGACTGCGGCGATATTCCGGTCAGCATTGCGTTGCTTCGCGGGCAACTGGGACAATTTTTGCAATGCCGGTTCCAGGCTAAGTTCAGACAGCGCGAAGCATCTGGGCGGGTGGGCCTCGGTGTTCAGTAATATTCGTGTGCGAGGGACCAACTCAACCAAGAAGATTGCGCCTTATACGGGCGTAGGTGGCCTGACCATCCTGGGATGGGGCATCAACGATCTGGGACATGATACCGATACGGCACAAGAGATGGCCGCGTTTATCCATGCGATGCGCTCCTGCATAAGCCGTTGCCGGGCAGCTATTGTCATGGACAATACGGACGCCTCATGCGCCTATGGCGCGGGCTTTACGGCGGTCACATCGGTGCAGGATTTCTCCACCATGGGGACGCTCCGCCGCGCCACGACGACGACGACGGCCACGGTGACGATTACGATCCCGGCCGATTACAACGGCGAGATGATCGTCGTTGCATTTATCGGCAAAGCCGGTGTTGTCGGAGGGACGATCACGTTTTCCGGGACCGCGGGCTGGACTGGCACACTGAGCACGAGCAATATCAAGGCACTTGCAGACGCGACAAACTGTCCGGTCGTCAAGCGGCAGACGGCGCCTGTCACTGGGGCGACGCAAACGATTATTTGCACTTGTTCCCAGATCGATGCGTCTGGGAACATGGATTTCGATAGTTGGTGGCTTGAATCGAAGTATCCTTCCCCCGTTCTTGTTCAGAACATCGCGAGATTGACGGCGACGGGCCAGGCGTTCTGGGCAGAGTGGTCGGTAGGAGGTTCCGAAGCAATACGCGATGCGAGTTGCCTAGCGTGGAATGCCGCGCTCGTCTCGCTGGTCGCCGAGTTCGACAGCATGGTCCAGATTTGGGACGCTGATGCGGCTCTCGGTAAGGACGTGAATAACTTCAGTCTTCAGGCGCCCTCCCAGACGCACCCAAACGAGCTAGGGAGCGCTCTGATGGCCGATCAGGGGATCATCGCGCTTAACAAGCTAGTGCCGGTAGGTGGCAAGGGCTGGTCGGTTTGCATGTATCCAGCCGCGAACTCGAGGAGCGGCATCCGGCTCGGTTTTAACTCGCCGAACTGGTATCATACCCCGTTCGCACGCATCTCGGCGGCCACTTATGCCAGCGTTGCCGGGGATATGTTCGCGGTGCCGTTCCAGATCACGGAGAGCATTACCCGGTTCGACCAGGTCGGGCTCGAATGCACCAACGCGCCGACTACCGGGACGACGGTCAGAGTGGGCATCTATTACAACAACGGCGAAGTTCCTCAGAAGGATTATCCGGGCCAGTTGTTTCATGAAATCGCAGCGGGGATCGCTGCCGGCACGACTGCGGGGCTGAAGACCGGTGCGATTTCTGAAGAAATGGATCCTGGGCTCTGGTGGCTCGTTGTCCTGATCAACGTGGCGCCCGCAACCGCAGCCATCTGGCGGCAGATCGACGGGCCCGTACCGGCAATGCCATCGCTGGCGTCGACGGGCTTGCCGATTTCCGGCGTACTCGGTCCGGTGGGGTGGAAACTGACGGGCCAGCCGAATGCGACATTGGCGAAGGTGTTTCCGACCGGCGCGACGCTAGTGCCATCCGCTCCGTTCATTGCGGTCAGGACGGCGGTTCCGAACTAAATGGCCCTCAAGTCGATCTTTGACCCGTCCTATGCAGCGACAGGTTGGTTTGATCCGACACTAAAGCCTGAAGGATGGTTTGATCAGCAATTCGTTAATGCCGGCGTTGCGGGAATTAACGCGGATTTCTCGGCAACAGAGGCCAACGAGACTTTATCCTCTACCGTCGCGATAGCTATCGCTGCAGTACTATCGGCGACGGAGGCCAATGACAGCGTATCGGCGGCCGCCGTTGTCGCGATATCGGCCAGCTTAACGGCAACTGAAGCCAACGATACGCTGTCGGCGGCTGCAACCTTAGCCATTGCCGCAAGCCTAACTGTCACGGAAGGAGGTGACAGCCTATCTGCAACGGATGCGCTGCTGATAGCGGCATCCAGCGCCGTTACAGAGGCGAATAGCACGCTTCTGGCGAGTGCGACCGACAGCGTTTCGCTGAATGCCGATTTCAGCGTCATTGAAGAAGACAGTGCGCTAAGCAGCGGAAGTAGTCTCGGATCTGTTACGATTGCCGGCGGTGGTGGGAGGCGCAAGAAGACCCGTTGGAAATGGCATAAGAAAAAGATCGAGGAGGAGGAGGAGGAATTTGCGGAGTTCATCGAGGCTGTAAAGCCAATTGAACTGCCGAAGCCTCCGGTCATTTACTATCAGCCTATGTTCGAGATGTTTGATCAAAGACGCACGGCACCCGCGGTACGATCGATCATCGCTAAAGCCAATGCGAAGCGACAGGATAAAGATGACGAGGAAGCGCTTTTGTTGTTGCTGGATTAGAAATCGCACGAACCGGCGAAATAGGTTCAAAAGACTACCCCGCACGCCTGAGCGACATCAGGCAACACGTAGCGCCACGATATAGCGCATAGGATGATCATGACCACGGAGCCAACCGAACCGACCGAAGACGAACTGTTCATCGAAGCTATTGGTGATGAACCGGATACTTTCCCTGAAACGGAAGTCGTTGAAGATCCTGTCGAACAAGTCGAGACTGTAAAAGCTGAGGAGCCCGTCAAAGCCGAAGGCGACAAGCCAACGGTGGATGACAATGCTCCGCAAGTTCCGTCCTGGCGAGTTCGGGAGATCAACGAGGAAAAACGCGCTCTCGCCGAGCGTCTGATTGCTCTTGAGACCGAAAGGAACCAATGGCAGGCGGAACGGCAGCGGCTCGCCGAGCAGGAAAAGACCAAGACCGAAGCACCGGCGAGGCCTGACCCTCTGCTTGATCCCGAAGGCTACACCAAGGCCATTCGGGATGAAATCCGCGAGGAACTTCTCAACGAGCGTCGGGAAAATAGTCTGGCTCAAGCTCACCGGACCTACAAAGGGGAATTCGAGGAGGCTTACGCGGCTGCACAGAAGCATATCGATCCTGTTCTTAAGGCTCGCATGCAGCAGTCCCGTGACCCCGGCGAAACCCTGATGGAATGGCACCGGGAGATGAAGACCCGGGCGGAAGTCGGCTCCGATCTGACGGCGTACAAGGCAAAACTGCGTGAGGAAGCTCTGAAAGACCCGGAGTTTCGGAAACAGGCGATGGAAGCCTGGCGCACGGATGCCCGACCGATATCAAGCAATGGTCGTCCCCGTATCGATCTTAGTCCCTCACTCAGCGGCGTAAGCCGTTCGGTTCCGAAAACCGGAGATTCAGACATCTCCGACGAACAACTATTCAAAGAGATCACCGGCTAACACCGATAATATCCTGATGACAGACCCGCCATTTTGGCGGGTTTTTTATTGGGCGGTGAGAGCCATCAACATTTAGGAGCTTTGGCCAATGGCCCTCACTTTCAATCACGTCAATAACGAAGTCATCAAATTCCGCAAGAATGCGGCGCTTGACTTCCTCCGCAAGTCCCGGTTCGACCCTTTCATGGGGGCCGATTCCACTTCGGTTATCGTCCGCATGAACGACCTCGCGGGCGACGGCAAGGAAATCAACATTCCCCTCGTCACCCAGCTTCAGGGCTCGGGCGTCGGCGCCGGAACCTTGAGAGGCAACGAAGAAGTTCTCGACAGCTACGGCTTCCCGATCTGGGCGGACTGGGCTCGTAACGCGGTTGCGAACAACCGGGCGGTGAACAAGGAAAGTTCCTTCTCGATCCGCTCCACGGCGCGTTCCCTGCTTTCAGGCTGGTCGCGGCGTATCGTTCGTGACGACATCGTGGATGCATTGCTGTCTATTCCGACAGCCGCGGTCCAGGCTGGTCGCCTGACGGCAACGGGCGGCGGCAACCGGGTCAATGGCGTCAAGTTCTCCGCGGCATCGACGGCGCAGAAGAATGCTTGGGTCACGGCAAACGCCGATCGCGTGGTGTTCGGTTCGCTCATTTCGAACTATTCGACTACCATGGCAACGGCTCTTGCCAATGTCGGCACCGCAACCGGTAAGATGTCGGCAGCGGTCGGATCGCTGATGAAGAATGTGGCCCAGCAGACCGGTGTCAGTGCCGCCAACCCAGGCATCTACAACGGCCTGCCGAAGATCAATCCATTCCAGATGAAAAGCACCGATCAGGAATGGTACGTGTGCTTCCTCGGCTCAAGGGCCATGCGGGATCTCAAGGTCGATCCGACCATGTATCAGGCCAACCGTGACGCAAGGGAACGGGAAGGCGCAGATCCGACCAAGACCAATCCGCTTTTTCATGGCGGCGGCCTGATCTATGATGGCGTGATCTATCTGGAAATTCCGGAAATCACCCAGCGTCTGCTGCTAGCCGGCGTCGGCACGGCCGGTATCGCGGTCGAACCGCTGTTCCTGTGCGGTCAGGGAGCACTTGCCTACGCAATGGGCCAGATGCCCCGCCCGACCCAGTTGGAAGACGGCGACTACGACTTCATCACCGGCATGGGCATCGAAGCTCAGTACGGCGTTGGAAAGATCGCCAAGATTTCCATCAACGATTCCAGCAACGCGCTCGTTGACTGGGGCATGGTGACAGGCTTCGTTGCCGGCGTCGCGAACGCTTAACCCGAACTGAAGGAAAAAACATATGACTTATCGTAGAGACTGGGGCCAACCGCAGGCTGGCCCGGAGGGATTTTTTGGCACCAGCAAGACCTTTGGTCGCGTCGTCAATATTTCGGTGGCTGACAACGTCACCGCAAATACTGTCGGAGCGTTCAAGGTTCCGGCTGGCTTCACTGTCACTGGTATCATCGCGGTTGCAGGTACCTTGGACAGCGGTGCGGCGATGACGTTCAGCGTTGGCGATGCCGCAAGCGGTGTTCGTTATCTGAGCGCATCAACGATCGGGCGCACACCGGGAGGTTCAACCCAGACGCTGGCAGCGACTGGGCTTCTGTTCCTCAATGTGACGGACACTGAAATCCTCGTCACCATCACCGTGCAGGCTGCCACAGCGGTAGCTGGCACGATCGCCCTTTATCTCCAGGGCTACATCGCTCAGTGAGGAAGTGGAATGTCTCAGGTAAAACTATCGCTTGATGCCGTTAGTTCAGATACTGCCGGCGAAGTGTTAGCGTTAAATTCTCCCAGCGCTGATTTTTCTATGCAGATCAGCTTTTCGGGAACAATTACCATAAGTGGATTCGTGGTTTATCTCGAAGCCTCTTTGGACGGTGTAAGCTTTTTTCACGCTGGCTCTATTTCTGGACAAACCAGTGGAGTCGGCGTGGTTTTGAATACAAGCGACGCGCTTGCACTGTTTATCCGTGCGAACGCTGTTGGTCTTAGCGGCGGCGGGACCGTTACGGCATATATCGCCGTCGCTGCTAAATAACAACCAAACATTTGGAGAACTGACATGCGAAAAGCAACTGCAACCTACCGAGCGCCATTCGGCGATAGCAAAGTCGTCGAAATGGGAGGAGTTACCTTCTTCGATGGAAAGCCCGTCGATCTCAACTCTTACGAACACGCGGTGCTGATTTCCAATCTGGAGCAAAATCAGTATTTCGATGTGGAGATCGGCAAGGAAGACAACGAACCCGCTACGTCGGCAAAGAAACGCGGCCGACCTTCCAATGCGGACAAGGCTATGGCCAAGGAAGCGGCGGACAAGGCCGATGCGGACGCCAAGGCAGCAGCGGAAAAGGCCAAGGAAGCCAAGGCCGATCTGGACGCCATCAACAAGCTAGATGACGAGCCCAAGCCTGTGCTCAAACCCGAACCGGTGACCGCACAAGCGAGCGCATTGCCACAGCAGACCGGCGTCCAAGCAAATCCGTTGCCGCCGCAGACCGGCGTCAACGCGCTTAATCCGGCCTGATGACCAAGACCCGAATTGAGATCCAGTTCAAGGCGCTCGCCATCCTCACGGGTGGCGATGTCGGGTCCAGTCCATCGGCCGAAGATGCAACGGTGCTTGACGGTTATATCGACGCTCAAGTGGCCGAACTGAACGCAGATGGCACGATATATATCTCTGATCCCGATGAGCTTGAGGACGAGCTTTTTATCACGTTCTGCAAGCTTGTCGCCAATGCGGCGGCGGATGAATTCGCGCAAGTCTCGGATGAGAACAAGGGGCAACTACTTCGGAATCGATTGCGAGTGATTGCTCGTCCGACGCCTGGATATGGTCCGCAGATCACGGAATATTTCTAAGTGCCTCCAATTCCGTTCCCGCTCAGTTCATCGCCGGGGGCAACACCGCAAGAGGGTGCAGGCCGGCTGATCAACTGCTATGCGGAACCATTGGGCCAGGATATCGAGTTCACCAAGAAACTTGCACCTCCTCGGGTAGTCTGGCGTAAATCGCCAGGTCTTTCCTTGTTCGGTGCATCCGGTCAAACCATCTTCCGTGGCCAGATCCTAGTTGGAAATACGCTCTATGCGGCGTGGTCCGGTAAGGCATCAAAATTCACATCAGGCGGCGTTGAAACGCTCCTGACCGGGACGCTGAACGGAACCGAGAAAGTATTTTGGGCGCAGAACAACAAGACAACACCGGATGTGGTTGCGGTAGCTCCGCAAACAGGGGCATTCTCGGTTTCGTCAACGACGGTCATCAATTTTGCTGATCCTAATATCGGCGTTCCGAACAGCGTCGGTTTTCTGGATGGGTATTTCATCTTCACCTATGGAGATGGCACGATCCAGGCATCGGGCTTGAATGCCGTCACGATTGCCACGACGGACAAGACGAAAGAACAGGCAAAGGCCGGTGGACTTACCAGAGGCGTGGCTTTCAACGGGCAATACTACGTCTGGGGACCAAATTTCGGTGCCGTTTATAACGATACGGCGAACCCGACAGGATTTCCGTTTACACGCTCCTATGTACTTCAGCGAGGTTTGCTTGGGCCTTACGCGGTTGCCGGCCATGAAGATGGTTTCGGATCTGCGCTGATCTGGGTAGCGGATGATAGTTCCGTCGTGCAGGCAAACGGCACGCCTAACCCTTTGAAGATTTCGCCACCGGATCTCGATCGTTTGATTGCGGCGGTCTCCGACAAGACGACCTTGGAAGCTTCCGTTTACATTGCGCAGGGACACCCGAAATGGGTTATCTCTGGACCGACATTCACTTGGGAATTTGATCTTGGTTCGCAGAAATGGAATGAACGGTCGAGTTACCTCGCCAGTCGGTGGCGCGCTGCATTTGGTGGATGCTTTGCTTTCGGCAAGTGGCTGACCGGGGATACCAAGGGCGGTCGCATTCTATTTGTCGATCAGACCAATTTCACGGAGTTCAATGATCCTCTCGTGATGCAGCTAGATAGCGGGCCGGTTTCGGGTTTTCCGGCAAGAACGAAAGTCGGAAAGGCTGATTTCAATTTCATCACGGGCGTCGGGATTGCGACAGGTCCTGATCCGATCGCGACCGATCCGCAAGTCGGTATTTCGTGGTCAGATGATGGCGGATTGACCTACGGAAATGAGTTCTTTCGCTCGCTAGGACGGCAGCAGATGGATTCACGGATTATGATGACGCGAACCGGAATGACGAGTCCGCACGGTCGTCGTTGGCGGCTTAGGATATCTTCTCCAGTATACGGCGGTTTTCTCGGTGGCAATCAAGACATGAAGTTGATGCGCTGATGGCAAAACCATTCCCTGGAAAAGACGTTCCCGTGATCGATCCGGCCACCGGCACAATGAACCAGATTTGGTACGACTATTTCCAGCAGCATCAGAAGCTCGTTCAGCTTCCCGATGTGACGACAGTAGCGCCGACGAATAATCAGGTTCTCGTCTTCAAAACAGCAACCGGTCTCTGGACGCCAGTTTAACAGGAGGCTGTCATCGGACTCTTTTCACTATTCTCAAACGACGATGCCGAGCAAGCCGCGGCGCAGCGTAATCAGGGCCTCCAGCAGGGCTATGATGCGCTATCGTCAACTTACGGACTGGGACGAGGTGCGCTGTCAAATGCCTCTGCTACGGGGCAAAACGCTCTTGCTGCGGGCTATAACCAGGGCAGTTCGGCAATCAACAGCACATATGGGCAGGGCCGAGAGGCGTTGACTGCTGGATATGGTGGTGCGCAAAACGCCTATCAAAACTTGCTCAATTCCAGCATAGGCGGCGCGAACGCTTATGGAGATGCAAGCGGAGCCAACGGGGCGGCTGGTCTTCAGCGGGCAACGCAGAATTTTCAGTCAAGCCCGCAATATGGAGCCTACGGTTTTGCGCTCGATCAGGGATTGCAAGGTCTCAACAGAACTCATGCGGCGGCCGGCAACCTGAGCAGTGGCAACGCCGATGCCGATTCGATGAAATACGCAAGCGGGCTCGCCGGCCAGCAATACGCCAATTATCTGCAAGGTCTGAACCCATATCTTGGACAGCAGGCCGGTGCAACGGCTGGTCTTGCAAACGCCTACACGGGATTGGGGACAGGTCTCAATGCCTCCTACGACGCTCAAGGCAATGCGATCAATGCCAATAATGTTGGTTTGGGAACTGCATCAAACCAGAATTCCATGCTTACCGGTGTCGGACTGAACAATTCCTATCAGGGTCAGGGCAACGCGGCAAATGCCAACTATACGGGCCAGGGAGCCTCTAATGCTGCGGCAACGATGAACAACTATAACATCGGAGCCAATCAACTGAGTGCTCTCACAGGGCTCGCCAAGGGCGCCGGCAACCTGTTCGGGATGTTCACCTGATGGCTGGCATTGACGACATCATTGCTGGGGGCGCAGGCGCATCGTCTCGAGCTGACTTCTCGAACCTGTTTTCTTCCGGGTTCGATGCCTATAATGCCGCGAAGGACCAGAAGGCCAAGAATGACCTTAGGGATGCTTTCAAGGGTGGTGTCCCGACGAATGCAGATGGAACGCCTGACTTTGCCGCGATGGCCAAGACCCTCTATCAGAAGGGCGGCATTAACGAAGGCAACGCATTAATCGGAGCTGCGATCGGTCCCACTGAGCGCGCCAAACTCGATAGCGTTGACCAGCCTCAGAATTTCCCCCCATCTGCCAGCCGCACCGCTGGAACAGTCGTTGCCACGCCTCTCAATCGGGGAGGGGCAACCCCGCAGGATGACGCTGCGCCTCAAGCCGCTCAGGATACTGGCGCTCCTACCCTGATGAAAATTGCGGCCGCTCAGGGTTTTCCAAATGATCAGATCGGGGCGATTGCCGGATCTCTCGGGCGGCAGCTCGGTATCGATCCAACCGCGCCGATCAATCTGCAAGATCCTCAGGTTCGCAATGTCCTGGCGCCGGCAATTGCCCAATTGAAGCGTCAAGGCGTAGGACAGGTTCAACCTCCTCAGCCAGGCGATAGTGCTCCACAGGTCGCCCAAGCCGCTCCTGCCTCTCCTCAGGCACCTGCTCCGCAAGATGACCAGATCCTCAAGCGCCTTACCCTCCTTTCAGCCAGTCCCGACAAGGCCACGGCGGCAGCCGCTCAAACGCGCCTGAAAAGCTACCTTGCATCTCGAGAGCCGACGCCTGACATGAAAAACGCCGCTGCTTCCGGCATGACGCTTCCGCAATATCAGGAAGCCCAAGGCGAGCAGGCCGGCGCACAAGCCACCGCGGTTGAACAAGCAAAGGGCTATGTCGCCAAGTATCAGGCGATCGATGACGCCGGAACCAAGGCCATTCAGGAGATCCCAAAGCTCCAGATCGCGCTGAAAGAGATGTCCAGTCCCGACTTTTATTCCGGCATCGGGAACAACTATAACCTGGCTCTGAAGCGGGTAGCCGTGGCGCTCGGAGGAGATCCCGACAAGGCTGCACCGCAGGAAATCGTCGGCAAGGTCATCGCGGACAGCGTTCTAAACGGACTTGGAGCTCTAAAAGGGCTTGGTCCTATCCGCGTTGCTGAAATGAAGCTAGCCTCAACGGCTGCGATGTCGCCGGACAACACGCCTCAGACAAACCGTTTCCTGGCAAACGTGGCTATTCGCATCCAGCAGAGGGCCGTCGATGTTTCCGACATGGCGCAGAACTACAACGAAGGCCGTTTGGATGTCGGCTTTGATAAAAAAGTCCGTGAAATGGATAAGAACAAGCCTCTGTTCACGCCGGATGAGGTGCAGAGGTTCCAAAGGATTATAGACGGCAAAGAGAAACAGCAGAGAAGTGCGGCCGCGCCTCCGATGCCCGGTGCTCGTCAGGCCCCTGATGGCAACTTCTATGTGCCTGATCCGAACCGGCCGGGCAAATATCTCAAGGTCGTCCAGTAATGGATCTCCAGGCGGTCGATCACGATCCATTCGCGGATGTGCCTCCTGCTCCTAATCTAACGCCGGGCGGTGTTCCGCTCGGTCCAGAAGGGCGCCCGCGTGTCGTCATTTCGTCGGCCCCGAAATTGGAACCGGTTGATCATGATCCGTTTGCCGAGACATCGGCCATTCCTGGGCTTGCGAAGGCCGGTGGCATAGGCATCGTCAAGGGTGGCATTGGCCTGGCCGGAATGGTCGGAGACGCCCAAGAACTGGCTAAAAAGGGCGCCGACTGGATCTCGAGCAAGATGCCTGCTCCAGACCCGGAATCGGAAAAGCTTGCCGAGCGATATGGAAGTCGTGGCGATCTTGGACCTTCCTTTCCGCTCCCGACCTCGGAAGACATCCAAGGTGCGATCGAGAAGATAACCGGCCCATTCCGGAAGCCGCAGAACCAAAACGAAGCCGACGTAGAGACCGCGGGTGAGTTCCTGCCGGCGGCGCTACTTGGACCTGGCGGAATAGCCAAAAAAGTCGTTACCCAGGATCTCATCCCAGCTGCGGCCTCGATCGCAGCGGGACGGTTTAGCGATCAAAATCCATATGTGAAGTCGCTGGCCGGTTTCCTCGGCGGAGCCGGCGCCGCGGTAGCCTTTAAGCCGGGGCAAGCCGCTGAAACCCTTCGAAAGCAACTTCCTGCCTTTGTCACAGACGCCCATATCAACCGGGCCGGAAACCTCATCGAGGCTGCTCAGCAGCGCGGGATCAACCTGACATGGCCGGAAGCCTTAAGTAAGGTCACTGGCCAGCCCGTTCTGACCGATCTGCAACGGGTAGTCGAAAGCCATCCGAAAAGCCGGACCCAGATGCAGACCTTCATGGCCGATCGGCCAGCACAGGTCAGTCAAGCAGCTACGGACGCATTCGACCAGATCGGCACACAGCACATCAATCCGTCAATGGTTGGCCCGGAAGCCAGCGCAACCGCGACCGGAGTGCTGGACAATATCCGCGGCCGGATCAATGCGGCCTCCGAGCCCTACTACAAGAATGCAGAAGCCCAATTGTTCACGCCGCAAGAGTTCGCCCAAATCAAGACCATTCCGGGCTATGTGGAATCTCTCGCCGCAGTGCGGAACAATCCGCAGATTAACTGGCGGGTGGCTCATCTGCCGGATAACAGCGTCGGCGTCTTAAACGAGGTCAAGAAGCAATTCGATCAGGCGGCGGAAAATGCAGCATCCAAGTTCAATCCGGCCAAAAACCGTCAGGTCCAGGCCAGTAATGAAATGGCTGCTTCTGCTACAAAGCAAATCGGTGTTGCGAAATCGGCAGACTATGAAATTGCGCTTGAAATTCAGAAGCAGGCACGGGAGCAGTTTCTTGAACCGCTTCTGAACGGCCCGCTCGGTAAACTAGCTCGGAAAGACCCGACGACGCAACGCGCGATCGAGGCATTGTTCCCGGTTAATCCTCTCCCTGGATCTGAAGGCGAGGTTCGAAACGCCGTCTTTGCGATAGCCCGCCAACGTCCTGCGGTGGCCGAGCAGTTGGTTCGCGCTCACGCTGAGATGGTGTTCAATTCGGCCGCGAAAAGCCTCCAGGGAGGCGCCAATCAATATGCCGGGGCAAAGTTCGCGGTCAGGATCGCTGGCAATGCTCAGCAGCGTACCAATCTCCAAGCCGCGATCGAGGCTTTACCGAACGGGAATGCCCGATGGGAGGGTTTCAATAACCTCCTCGATATCCTTGAAGCTACTGGAACCCGCCAGCCGAAAGGTTCCCTTACCTCGTTCAACAGCCAAGAATTGAAGGCCATGGAAGGCGGCGGCGCGGCTGCTTTGGCGGCAACCGCAGCAAGTCCGGGCAAATGGTGGACGTTTGCGAACGATAAATACAAGTCATGGTCGCTTGGGCACAACCTTGACCAGCTTGCCCGGATCATCACCAACCCCGACGCCGGGCGGGCGCTCATGACCATAAGCCGTATCCCAGTGGGCTCCGCTCGAGCGGAGGCGCTCGCTGGACGGCTGATACTCCAACTCGGTGCTTCTACGACCGAACCGAGAGCGAAGCCGAACTAGAATCCACGTCGCACCGTAGGCGATGCCAAGACCGATGATACCGACGAGATATCCGTTCGGCGTCAATTGGTAATAAATGTTGCCGCACATCACCGCGGCCATGATCGACATCTGAAACAGAATCCACATCAGGGCCTCTCAATGAAACGGTTTTTTGCCACGCTGGCGATTTTAGCCGGGTTGCTTTCGCCTGTCTATGCAGCCGGAACGGTTCCAGGCTTCTCGCTTACCATCCAATTCGACAACTTTGGGAAGGTCGCGCCGGGCTGCAAACTCTATGTAATCCAGGCAGGCACTGTCAGTTCACCGCAGATTGCTTATACCGACTCTGCGCTGACTATTCCGGCCCCGGGCGGAAGCCAGCTTACCTGCGATGCGTCAGGACGGTTGCCACAGTTCTTTCTTGCGGATGGCTCGATCAAGTTCCGTCTGGCCGATCGCAATGGCGTTACGATCTTCACACAGGACGGTATTCTG
>Ga0210404_10000181_pt1 | contig 40306 bp, 49 predicted proteins | sample IncBWH28MmetaG_FD_155455 | JGI IMG/M metagenome (GOLD analysis project Ga0210404, IMG submission 155455) | Forest soil microbial communities from Barre Woods Harvard Forest LTER site, Petersham, Massachusetts, United States - Inc-BW-H-28-M | ecosystem: Environmental > Terrestrial > Soil >... | reverse complement strand
TCAAAAAGGATAAACTATTTAATCATGGAAATTATATTTGGGAAATAGATAAAGAAAAAAATAAAGCAATTATTAGAAATATAGTTAATCATGAAGAATATAAACATTTAAGACAGATTGATTTTGATTTAGGAAAGGGACCTTATTCTTTCTTCTTTCAGGATGAGTATGCAGTAATATGTAATGAAGGCAGTAATGAAGTATGGGTAATAAACGGTGAGTGTTATTCTACAAATTATACTCCTAAAATTATTAAAAATTTTGAATGGAATAAGCCGTCTATTGGTATTCTATCTCCTGATAATAGATTTCTTTTATTCGCAGCCCCTACTTCGGATTATCGTCCAAAAAATATAAAAAATTGTATCGTTTTAGTAGATTTACATAGCTCAACTGAAAAGGCTTTAAATGAGTTTCACATCAGGCAAACCATTAATGAATTCTCCTTTAAAGAAGATTACTTAATAATAAATGAACATAATATTACAAAAGATATAACAACTCCAGTTGGAGCAAATTCAATAATAATTAAACATTGGAGAAAAGAATTATTACCCTTACAAGAATGGGAAGAAAAACAAATAGCATATTATGAATTGGGATGGTATCACCTTTTATGGCCTGCTTATATTAATAAATTTAACACATCCAAAAGGGATAAAGTTATAAATTGGATTGAAAGAGTATATGGGGAAAAATGGAAAAATGGAGATCAAGTTATAGGAGGGGATGGAGATAAAATTTTTATGGTAGATTTTCCTGATAAAAAATAGAATTTATTTACTTCTCATTATTTCTTACTTATAAATTCATAACCTGTATTATCTTCTGTAATTTCGTTAAATTTTTCTAAATTTATTTCTTCTTTATTTAAAAACCAGTTGAGATCACCCATTCTCCATAAATTCAGTAACAAACATTACTTCGTCTATGTAATCCTCTTGCCAAAAACCTTTTGTTATCACATGATATTTTTTATCATTCATTCACTTACCTTTCACTATTTCATTAACTTCAGCCTCTAACACCTTCACCAAAGAAGAATCTCTCTTTATAGCAAAAGCCCTTTGCAAAAGCATCCCATGATCAATATCGATCTCTCCAGTAACCATCTTATCTAATATAATCTCCTGAGACATATCAATATCATCCGCCGTCTTAGACTTAAGCTGTTCCGTAATAGAGTTAAGGTATCCCTTATCCACCATATGACTCCACAATAGCTTTATCATCCCCTCGTGACCCGCTAAGGCCATCTCAATAACCTTATTAATAAGAGCTGGTGTTACTGTATCTACTCTCTCAATTGACATGTTCGTAAACTGCCTTCTTAACCTTCTCAAGTGAGTTAGTGGTAATTCCACTTTAGAAGCCCCCTTAGGGTTCCCACTATATCCCTTTTGAAATCTCCCCATATCATCCCTAGGTGCCATCAACGGCTGTTTCCTTGGTCTTCCCCTCATTTCCCCTCTTCCCCCTTTTTATAAAACAATTATTGACATATGTAAATAATCTTGATATAAATAAATTATTAATGTTGGAACTATATCATGTAGGAGATAAAAATGGAAACAGATCAACTAATAACTAAGCTCACACCAACACTTAAAAGAATAGAGAAGCTAGCTATAGAAATAAGGGATTTAATAAATGAATTTCAAGAAAGAGAGAATACTTATAATAATGGAGAGGTAATTAATTCTGTTTTAAAAGTAGCTTCTCCTTTTATAATAAAAAACAGAAATGAAATGAGAGAAAGATGCAAAAATATTGATTACTCATTTTATATAAATATTTTAGATAATTACCTAGAGATGGCATCTAATTGTATAGAAGACTATTGGGATATGGTTGCTAGTATAAAAAACTGGGAGAAGACATTAAATGATCACTAAAGATAACTTTAATCCGAGTGACCGACTAGACGAATGGATCAGAAAACTTCAAACAAGAAGGTATATGAATGAAATGGGATTTGGTTATCCCCACCAACAATATTCAATAATTGAAGAAGATATGATAAAAGAGTACGAACCAGATGAAATAGGTGGTTTATGAGTAAAAGTAACGAATTGGCTAATTCTCTTAAAAAAACCTTATGGGATTTTATAGAAAATGAAAAATTAACTGAGGGTGAAGTATTACAAGGAATTTTATTAATTACTGTTCCTACTATTAGTATAACGGAAAACCCAGAGAAAACTTTAGAAATTTACATAAAGCACTTAAAAAAATTACTTAAAAAAGAGAAATAAAAATGAGTGACGTAGAATTCCTCCAATCAATCCTAGAATTAACACGAAGTGGTTCAAAGACCGTCCCCCAAAGTCTATACACTATCGCTAACTCAAAAGTAGGACTAAGTGAAGCTCCTCATGAGGAATGTATGAATCTTCTTGCGAATAATTATGGTATATTACACCGCTATAATGATTATTACATAGAACCTGAAGAAGTAAGAGCCATGTGTGATATATTGGTTAATCTTATTGAAGAAATATGCCAACGGAGACTAAATTAATGGAAAAGTCAGAAAAAAATAGTTTATTTAACAGAGATACAAAATTTTCTAAACAAGCTATTGAATTTATGGAAATTAGTTCTATAGAACTAACAAAAGAAATAGAAAATAAAATAATTTCTTATTTTGAAGGCATAAAAAACAAAACAAAAATTGATGATATTTCTAAAGATGAATTTTCTTTATTTTTTAATGTACAATTAAATGCTATTACTAATATATGTGTTAGTCTTTTTTCCACATTACCTCTATTTAAATTGAATCAAACCATATCAATTTATTTTAAGGCATTAATGTATGGTCTGAAAGAATCCATTGAATTAGAGGAAGAAGATGAAGGAAATGATAAAAAAAATATACACTAAAGGAGAAAATTATGTCTATAAAAGCAACAATCGCTATGAATATTTCTATAAATGATAACACAGATCTGGAAGTGTTTAATTCTTTTATAAGTATATTATTCAATAACTCAGAATTAAAAGATCCTTTATTTAAAATAGAAAGAATAGAAGTTGTTAAATTCAAAGAAAATGTAAACTTAGAAGCAATTTTATCATCATCAGGAAATGATAAACAATATTTTATGAAACACATAGAGAGTATTTTTTATTCTTTTCCTTTAAATATAACAAGAAAATCTGAATTATTTGAATTAGAAGAAAAAATTAATGAGTAAATGGAGTAAAAATATGACATACGCAAAAGCAAAATTAAATATTTTATTAAAATCTAATTCTTGTTCATTAAGTAATAATTTCATCGTTAATGAGACTAATTCAATAATAGAAACAATAAACAATCATTCAACATTTGAGATTATAAGTTGGGAGCTAGAATTACTTAATTTATCATATTTAAATATTATACTACAAACAGATAATTATTACAACAGTTGGAAGGAATTAAAAGATATTAGAGAGGAATCAAACAATATTCTTAATCTTTTAAATACTAACAGAACATTTTTAATAAATAAATGGGATTTTAAAATAGAGAAATTAATTGAAGATCCTAAAAAATCTATCGAAGAAATAACAGATAATATTGGAGAAAAAACTAAAGTAGAAATTTCTCCTGATAAAATTCCTGATGACTCTAATACCTCAAAAACTGATTTATCAAGTTTCCTGAGTACAATAGATATACCAAGAATAAAAAATGACATTACGAAAAAAACAACCTCTTCAAATCAGGAAGAATATCCTCCTAAAAGTTTATTTGCAGGAGAACCAACTCACATTGAAGGATTAATCCAAAATTACTCTCTTGATGGAAATAGTGGCTTTGTTACTACAGATATGTCCGATCATCTAGCGAAAGCAGAAGCGAAAAAAGAAAAGAAAAAATCACTTAGAGAACTAATATTAGCTTTCCTAAAAAAAAACGGTCCATCTTCCGTTAAACAAATAACTCTTGGAGTATTAAATATGGGTCTGGTTACGAAATCTAAGAGCCCACGTATGATAGTTAATTCCATGCTATGGAAGCTTTGCAGAGATGAAAGATACAGGCAAAAAGATAAAAAAGGTGCTTATTACAACCCAGTTATATTAGATGGTGATCGTTGGAAGCTAAAAAAATGAACAAAATATTATAATGCATTAATATTTAATAAAAACCTCACCAGAATACCCGTAATAAGCAAAATTTATTTTAAGGGGGTTAACGCCAAAAAACAATTAAAGGTACTTCCTTGACCTTCTAATGAGTTTTTAAACATATTATGTGGTTATCTCTATAATATCTTCATCATCTATATCCAATATGGTTTTTAATTCCCTTTTGAAACGAAACTCGATCTGATCACGACAAAATCCGTTGAGTGCCTTAAAAACATGCTTTCCACTGGAATTTATTCCAAGATATTGGAAGACAGAAGGGTCAAGCCAACTTTTATAGGTAGGTTCACTAACAAGAATTTTTAATTTTTCTTGAAGATCGTACCATTTTTGTATAATAGGGTCATCAGATTGTAAGCTTGTTTGAGGAATATCAACTTGTTTAGAAGATTCCTCATTTTTTGGAGTTTCCTTCTGAGTTTTTATTTTAATTTTCTGGAACCGTGCTTCTCTTCTGCACCAATTTTGCCAAACACGTTCCCAATCTAATTTGGTTGCACTCTGAGTTGTAGAAAGCCAGTAATTCTTAAATTCAATTTCCATTGAGTCTATTTGATCATTCATTAACCATATTCCTATTGCCCAATCTCTCCATTCTTTAGGAAGTTCCCAATCTTTCTCCAAACGAGTTCCTCTTTTCCTGGAACTTACTGACAATGAATCGGTACTACATCCAATATTCTTTTTAACTTTCTTTTTAGAATTTTTGGGGGGGGCGTTTCCAGAGGAAACGCATTGGGTAGGAAAAGTTTTATCGGTAAATTTCCCTCTCTTATCTTTTAAATCCTCTTTTATTATTGGAGAGGACATATATGTCCTATCACACCGGACATATATGTCCTCACACTTTTCGGGATGATAGGACATATTTGACCTATCACCATCTTGAGAAGAAGAAACACGTTCAAAATCCTTTGTATCATCTTCTTTCATCCAATCATGATGTAAGAAATGATATTCGTTAGATGTTCTTTTTCCTCGTTGAACTGATTCTAATAAATTAAAATTTGATTCAAGCTCTTCTAAATAACGTCTAGTTTGTCTAACTGATACGCCAAGTTCATGAGCTAAAGTTTCTTGCTTAGGGAAAGCAATTCCATTTCTACCTGCATATTGAGTGAGTCGGGCGTAACATAATTTATGGCCTGGACTCATTTCTTTCCTTCTCATCATCCAATTTGGGAGATAAGCTCCTGGGGAATTATTGTAAGGATTTACATATTTTTTATCTGAATGAGAATTAGTCATACTTTCTCCCTTGAATCAATGATTATATTAGTATGTTTGATTGAGATATGGATTTAATGAATAGAACTTATCCCTGCTTTTATTATGATTCTTTCAAATATAATTTATATTTCATTCATAATTTAGCATAGAGGGAGATAAATTCAATAATGCATTGACATCAATAAAAGTTTTTCGTATGACATTTAGTGAAGTACAAACATCCAAGTTGCTTCAAACAAACTCCAACTTAGCCTATCTCCAGATAGGCTATTTTTTTAAAAACATTTCTCTTTTATATGAGGTTGATTTGGTGTCAGGTAGCAAAGCCCTGAATCCAAATAACATTCAATATCGTTCTTATCATAAAAAATCTTCCGTCCAACCTTAGTGTAATGTGGTGGTAATTCTTTATGGCGCCTCTTCCGTAAAGTCCTAACTGTGAAACCTGTCGTTTCGCTAGTTTGTCGTTCGGTTAAAAGAACTTTTGAAATCATTTAAAATCTCCTTATTTTAAGTGAAATTTTATTTACTTACACCAATAATTGTTATTTTATTTTATTTTTTGTCAAGGGAAATGTATTGAATCCTTCTATAATTAATAAGATATTAGGGAAAATTTTCTACTTGACATTTTTTTATTTTTTGTTTACTAAAAGCCTTTAGGATTCACCTCCTAAATTAGCCCTTCTGATGGGTCGTTCTGATAAGTCCTTGTGTCTTGTTAGAATTACCCATCAGAAGGGCTTTTTTGTAAAATGACCTCATTAAAGCATAAATACAAAGCAATCCCTACTGAGATAGATGATATTAAGTTTCATTCTAAGAAAGAAGCTCTCAGATATGCTGAGCTAAAATTATTAAATAAAAATGGGGAAGTTATATTCTTTCTTATGCAAGTTCCTTTTCATCTTCCAGGAGGAATAAAATATATTTGTGACTTTCAAGTGTTTTGGTCTGATGGAAAAATCACATTTGAGGATGTAAAAGGATACAAGACACTATTATATAAAACTAAAAAGAAAATGGTAGAAAGTTTATATCCAATAGAAATTGTTGAATTTAGAACTATTTAAGTATAAAATAATATGTTAGCTCATCTACCATGATGTAGAAGGAGTTCGGAGTCCAACTAAGTTTGGGCTCTGTTTTTATTATCTATGTAAAGGAATTAACAAAGCAATCTTTACTTCGTTTGACCTGGGTTTTATAGAAACATTTATCGATCTTGCTTGAGAAAATTTAGAGAAATTATACTTTCTGTATACATTATGGCAAAATTCAAATCTAAATAGAAAATTATTATCTATTAAAAATTCAGTTCCAATTCCCATAATTACTCCTTGAATATTCTTTTTAAAGTTATTTGATAAATTTTCTACTTGGTAATAATCATTTCTATTATTCAGGTTAATTTTTAATTTACTAATTATTAATCCTATTTTTGAATATAATAGATTATTATTTATTAACTTATACCCTCCTCTTATACAACCTCCGTAAGATTCTTTCTTTTTTATAGTAGTAATAAATGAATTATTATTATTCACAATGAATGTGTCAAATTCATAATAAGATTCTTCTTTGATATTTTTAAGTGATAAGAATGTTTCTAATCCTAAGTAAAAATTATTTAATAATACTCCGTATCCCATCATCGTTTCTAGTCCATACCCTTGATGAGAAAAATTGTTTTTTTGTTTATTAGAGTGAAAATTTTTAAAATTTGATTCAATTTTATTATTACCATCTTCTTTGCACACACCAATTCCAAAGTAATAATTGTCATGAGCGGACAATTTATTAAATGATAATACAAAAAAAATAATTAGATATTTTGATAAATATTTCATACTTTCCTCTATTTTTTAATGTTTTATTTAATTAATAAACTGAATTTTAACATATCATAAAAAAATAAAAAGTGTAAATTAATCTTGACACCTAAATTTATTATTGTTATCAATAAATAATTAATTTAAGGAGAAAAAATGACTGGATCACTTAATAAAGTTCAGTTGATTGGCCGTTTAGGTAAAGACCCAGAACTCCATCACTCAACCAATTTAAAGAAGAGTGCTAGTTTTACATTGGCTACTTCTGAATTTTGGAATGACAAATCTACGAATGAACGAAAAGAACGGGTGGAATGGCATAGAATTGTCATCTTTAATGAGAAATTAGTTGATATAACTGTGGCCTTTTTTAAGAGAGGAAATCTCGTTTATGTAGAAGGTCAGTTAAGAAGTAGGGAGTGGATTGATAAGAATTCACAAAAACATATTACTACTGAAGTGGTTATACCCAATTTTTACGGACAAATAATTATGCTAACTAATAAGGGAGGAGGACAAGAAATAAATGAACAAAAAGAACAAAAAGAAATAGAATTAAATGATGAAATACCATTCTAAAGCTTAGAAGGAGAAGGAAATGGAAAATGAAATTATCGTTAACTCATCACCACATCTTAGAAGTTCATCAACTTGTAAATTATCAGAAGCATTAATAAGAGCTCAAAATGAATTTGAACCTATTATTAAATGTGTAAAAGGATTCAAATCCAATTACGCTCCCCTAGATATTGTTTATAAAGCAACTCGCAAACCATTATTAACTAATTGTCTTGCAGTATATCAACAAATAGATATCAGTAATAATAATCAAGAGATATTAATAACCACTTTAGAACACTTCAAAAGTGGAGAATATATAATTAGTAAAGCAAATTTAGGAGAAAAAGCGGAGCAAATTTATAAGCAAAGTAGCGCTAAGAATAACATTATCCAAGACTGGGGATCGCTCGTTACCTACTTTAGGCGTTACAATCATTTGGTTATTATTGGAGCAATGCCAGAGGATGAGGATAATGATGGAAATTATTCTCACTCTCACTCTACTCCTAATGGTAATTCTAACAATGGGAAGATTTATTCAATCGATAATAATAACTCTTCTGTGACAGTATTAAAAGGTCTCATAGAAAAAAATGATTGCGATGTTGTTGAATTTACTAAATACTTCTCTATCAAAAGTAGCGATCTATCATCCGTCAATAATGCCATTAAAAATATTGATGAGATGGTATTAACATTTAAAACTAGGGAAGTGAAATTACAATATGAGGAAGGGAAAGAAGCTAGCTGATTATTTAGACAAAAAGACCCGTGAATTGAATATAACTGATTATGAACTTAGCAAGTTAATAAAACCAGGTACATCAGGTTCTTTTATTGCTCGGATAAGATTAGGAAGAGTAACAATTAACGAAAGAAATAGCACATTAATAGCAAAATTCTTTAAAAAAGACCCTTGTGAGATAATGTTCATGTCAGGAAGAATGCCAAAAGAGATAGAAGAAATGATACTTAAAGACGAAATATTACAAAAAAACCTAATCGGGGAGTTAAAAAGATGGAAGAAAGTGGAAGAAAAAGCAAAATAGAGATGTCATTAGTATCTATAATAATAGGATCTTGTTTTTTTATGATTGGTTATCACTATATTAATATTTTTGAAAATAATAATTATGTTTCATGCAACAAAGAAACAACAAATATTTACGAGAAAAAAGAATATGAAAGTGAAGATCAATGGAAAAGAGTTATCTTTAGATAAAATAGATTTTGATTTATTTTTTAATCCATCTCTTAGTAATAATGATAATATTATTGCTTGGACATGGAGTCCTTGGAGCTGTTTAGATATATATTTAGATAATTTTTGCAAAGATGAACTTTCTTCATATACTAGTAAAGAGGTAAATGAAAATGGATAAAGATCATTTAGATGCCACCACGTATCAAATTTATCTTGATAATAAATCTTTGCATACAGATAATAAACATGTTCCTACAGATAATAATTACTCGCCTATAGACTGGAAAATACGATTAGAATCCCTAAAATTAGCTTATGAAATAGGAAAACAAAGAGGATTTGGTAAAGATTTATATAGTGATGCAAAAGAAGTATTTGAATTAGCGGATATGAATTTATCATATTTAATGAGAAAATAATGACTTTATTTTATCGAAACAAAGAAATAGAAAAAAAATATTTCAGTAAAGAAGAAGTTATAAGGAATATTAAAGAAAATATTGAGGAAAAATCTCCTCGTTGGAAGATAATTGATTCTTATAATATTTTAAATTTTAAACAAGATGAAATAAATATCCCTGATTTACTTTGTATTAGGTCAGTAAATATTAATAAAGAGATAAGTATAGAGGATAATGTGTTTAGTCATTACAGGCGTACTGTTCCATCAACTTATCAAATATTAGTAGGAGTATATATCACTCCAACCTTAGATGATATCTACCACTTTTCACATAACTTATGGCGTTCAATTAATGTAGATAGTGCTGATCTTTTATTTATGAAATTGAATGAAGAACAATGATGATAGATAAAATATTTAGTATATATCAAATATTATCATCAATAGTAGGATTTTTTATTATAACTATTTTATTATATTATTGGAATAAATTTATTATAAAAGAGTGGGATAAATTTAGTGCAGATGAAAAAGAAAAAAACTTTAAAAATATTATTATAAATATATTAACATGTTTATTTTTATATCACATCATTAGGATATATATATTATGAGATCAATAATCGAATTTTCCCTTATTTTCGGTATAATTTCTTGTGCACTAATTCTAGGAATTATAGGGAATAAAGAAAATATTTCAAAAATATTATCAATATCCCTGACATATATTTGTGTTTCTTCATTAGTACTTTGTTCATTTTCATTAATTTTAGAATTTATTTATTTTTTCTAACGAGGATCCCACGGGCTATTACCAATAATATCATTTTCTGGGTTATTCTTAAGTAATTTCATATAAGTATCATAGGAAATCAAGACAGAACGATTATTTTCATTTCCTTCTATAAAGACTGGTTCAATGTCTGAAAGGAGTACATATTTATCTATCTCATCGTTAAAATCTGTAAATTTTATCTTCATTATCTTTCCTTTTCTGAGCCTGGAATGGTAATAATGAGGGCACCTCTCTTATTGTCCATCTCTTTTGATTGACGAGCTACCTGATTCATAGTCTTAAAAAGTAAATCACCCTTTCTTGCTTGTGATTGTGCATTTTTAGCTTTTATTACATCGTTCATACGTCTTAAGAAATTTTGATTTGTCCATAGTTTTGCTCCTCCGTACAAGCTTCCTGCTGTCGTTCCTAATTGAACTAATGGAAGGACAGCAATTCCTGTAGCAGCTGATGCGATGGCTAGTCCATATCTTTTAAAAAGGTCTACAATGTGCTTTGAGTGAGCTGTATTGGAGGTGTTGGCTAATTTTTCCATTACTTTCTTATTCTCTCCGATAAATTTCATTGTTCCCTCAAAATTCTTTCTTGTTGCCTCATTAGGGAGAGTCCTTAAAAATTCCTTTTTTATGGGTTCTTCTAAATTTGAATAAGCTGTATGAGCAGTATTAATATTGAATCGTCCTTGACGTTCTCCCATATGAGTTATGATAGATTGAGTCAATTTAATTTTATCTTCTTTAGATGTTCCTTGCCTAGCAATTCTTAGATATTTCGGATTATTTCTTAATAATAAATTAAATGCTGCTGCATCATTATCAGCACCTGTTAACTTTTGAACGTATTTGGATGTTCCATTTCTTTCATCCTTATATTGAGCCCAAAATCTTCTAGCTTGTTTTGCATTATGGATTTCTGTTGGGCTTCCTATCTCTTCCATAAATTGATGTCTTTTTGATGCTAATAACTGACTTCGTACATCAGCTTCTTTAGAGGCTGTAGTTCCCCCTCCAAAAGGTTTTTGCAAAGCTTCAGATTCTTTGAGTGCTTTTTCTCTTAATTTGTTTAATTCAAAAAGACCTATTCCTTTTTTTTGAGGAGATAAATTTTGTGACTCTAAAATTTTATCAATTAAATCATCTGAATAACCTTCTTTCTTTAGAGAATTTACAATATTAGAAGATTCTTCGTGAGGAATTGATTCTTTTAATTCTTTTAACAAAATCCCTTCAGGAGTTTTATCAAACCTATGTTTAGAGGAATTTGTTAAATATAAGTCTCTTTCTGATTCTAATTTTTCAATAATATCTGAAACATCTGCGAGTTCTTTATTTGTTATCGCTTCAGTTTCACGCGGCTTAAATATCTCTTCACGTTTCTTAAAAATTTTAGAAGCTCTTTCATGATATCCTTTTCCTCCTTTTTTGGCTAAATACTTAGGAATATCCCTAACAGTATGTTCAAGATCTTCAGGATATTTTACACCTAAATTTCTGGCGATTGCTGTTTCTTTTCCTTTATAAAATTTCTCTAAAGGAGCCATGCTTCCAGGCATTTTTGCTGCTACCATCTCAAGATATTTAGGAAGATTTGAATTGGATACATCAGCAGGATTTACAGGTAATCCCAGTTCTACATTCTCTGCATATTTTTTAGGGCTGAATCCTGTAGCTCTTCCAAGTCCTTCAGCAGCTGCATTTAATGGGTTACGTAATTTATAAGCTCCTCTCGCACCGGCACCTCCTAATAAACCTGCTCCCAATGCTCCTAAAGGATTAGCCTCTGGATTTTCATCTAAGTATGATTTCATGGCAGCAGAAGTGCCCACACTCCCAGCAACATTAGCACCTGTTAATTGATAGGGATTAGTTCCTAATGAAGAAACTTTTTTAGCTCCCTTCTTTAATAATCCTTCCCCAGCTACTTTAGCTATTCCACGAGCTCCCAATCCCGTTAGAGAAGCCCCTCCAGTAAGTGGAGCAAGAGCGAGAGGTGCTACTCCTTCTGAAATAACATCTGCATACTCTTCAGCTTTACTTCTTGGCTTTAATGTTCCTCCTGTAAGCTCATCAATGGCCTGTTGAGTGCGCGAAGCTAGGGGCTTATAAAATGTGGGTTCTTCTTTTACTCCACCAGCATGTAAACCAAGTGCAGCTAAATTAGGTATATCTGCTATTCCTGCTACTCCCGTAGCTGCTGCCCGTCCCAAACGCTTAACTTGACGTATTCCTTCTCCTATATGACCCTTTATAGTTTCTTTAACAGGACGTTCTTCTTGTTCTACAACTGCACCTGCCTTTAAAGCTTTTTCTACATTTTGCTGAGGAACATAAGCCCTGCTCCCATTAGGAGCTTTCATCATTATCATTCCAGAAGGAGTTATATTAGGCACTTGATCATTTCCTTATTCTGAAATTGGAGTCGCTCCCAATTCTTCCCAGTTAAATGATTCATCTGATGGAATATTTTCTTCTTCCTCATAAAAATGAGAAGGAATTTTTATACCAAATTGTTTTTCAATTTCTGAGGGAGTCATTCCCGATGATAATAGAGTAGAGATGCTTTGCTCTTCTATATCGTTAGCTCCTTCTAACATTAAATTAAGAGCTTCTTCATTGGCTTCAGGATGATTTGTAATATTTGGTTTTGTTGATTCAATACGTTTCATAAATTCTTCTGATCTTGGAATATTCTTCATTCCTTGATGCATATCTAATATCAGCTTGTTAGTACCCACTCTTATTTGGTTATCTATTTTAGTTTGTGGAATGATTGACTTAATATTTCCAATTATTGGGCCCGTAGAAGTCTTTTTAATTAAATCTCCCAAATGGGATACTTCTTTTTTCATACGTCTAGCACGTAATAAGTCTTTTTTTGCATCATTTACTAATCTAATCTCAGTAGCACTTATTTTTTTATTCTGTATTCCATTTTCAGAAGAATTATTAATTTTTTCTGATTGAAGAGCTAATTTTTGATTATGATGCTTTTCTCGTTGAGCAAGTTGCTGTTCTCTGTAACGTTGATTAGATGAAAGTGTATTCTCCTGATGTTCTCTTTGAGAGCGTCTATTTTCAAAATCAGCTAATATTTTATATTGCTGCATACGAGAATCATTAATTTTATCCATTAAATTAGCTTCTCTTTGCTTAGAAGCGGACATCCCCTCTAATGTATTTGAGATTCCTTTTCCTAAATTCTCAAGAGGATTTCCTCTCATATTAGAAAGCATGGCATGCGTAATGTTACCTGTTAATGAATTGAGAGTATTAGGTTGTCTGACTTCTTGTAATTGTCTTCTGTAATCCATTTCCTTTTGCATGATGAGATTACGCATTTCATCTTCTAAATTAGATGAATTGACATCTCCTCCATCAGCATAACGTTTTCTTACCAATCCTCCTTTGGCATAAGTCCTTTGTTGTTGTTGAGGAGAGCCTAACATAGACAATGCACCAAGTGCTGATGCTCCCAATCCATATGCATTAGGAGGAGTGGGATTTATTGTATTTGGAGAACCAACTATTTGTTGGATAGGAGGAGTGGGAAAACCTAATGCAATATTATGCATTGTTTTTAAATTTTCCATTTCATGGTTTTTAGCTCTTTCGTATTCTTGTCTAGCAAGATTTAATCTATTTTGTTCTTGTTGTTGCTCAGCTGTTGCAAAGTGGCTTAATGCTCCCACATTAGCGTGGGTTAACGCTTGCTTTGTTAATCCAAGTGTTCTGAATTGTTCTGCTCCTCTTCCCATCGCTTCTCTTTCGTGTTGAGCAGCACCCCCTATTACTTGTGCAGCAGCTAGTTTCCTTGATTTTTCTGTTTGATGATGCTCCATGCCTTTATCATGAGCATGAGATAATAATTTACCAATTTCATTACGGAGAGAACGATCTGCTGATTCGGCGGCTCTATTGATAGCTTGAAGACGAGCTCCACTATTATAAGATCCTTTCCCAATATATCTTGCTTCAATTTTAGGAAAAATATCCTCTAAGAAACTTCTTTTATATTCATCTTGTAATGATTTTATCACATTATCTTGATAATTTTTTATGTAATTCTTTGTATAAGCATCTGGACTTTCTACGGATTCTCTAACCCATGGTTCCACTTTGTTTAAAATATTATGTTCTTTTGCTTTATTTAATTCAGATTGAGCTAATTTTAGAGCATCATCATCAAAACTTTTTTCCAACATTCCTAAGGCTTGATAATGCTGTTTTTCTAAGGGTGCCAGATTCTGCTGAGGAGCCATCAATTTTACTATTTCACGTTCTGCTCCTGCCCGTTTTAATAATGGATCAACATTAACTTGAGAAGTAATAGAAGGTGGAAGAGGAAGTGTTGAAGGTTTTGAGAGATTCTCTATTTCTTTTTTAACTCTTTCTTTTTCTCTTTCAATTTCTTCCGTAGTAATTACGGGAGGGGTACCCTTCAGTTTTTCTTTTAGTGGTAATTTAGATTGTGTGTTAGTATATTCTTTATTTTTATTTAAAATATTATGATATAATGGAGATTCTGTAGGTAATTTTGTTCCAGATTGCAATATAGAATTAATTATTACTGGATTTTTTTCACTAATTTTAAAATGTTTCTGAAAATCTTCAATTCTGTTTAAATAATCTTTTTCTTTTTCAATTTTAATTTTATTTTCTTTTTCTATTTTTGATAATTCTTCTTTTCTTAATGATCCTTCTCTTTTTTCCAAGTCTTCTTGTTGTTTGGATGCTTCTGAAATCTCATTTCTACGAGCATCATAAATTTTACTAGCTCTTTCTTGAAGATCCTCTATTTCCTCATTAGGTACACGCACAATTCCTGTAGAAGCTGAAATCAAACGTTCCGCAAAATGTTTATTCTTAATTATTTCTTGCAATTCTACTGGAGTAACCCCAATAGCTTGAGAAGAACCAGTTACATAAAGAGGAATAAAAGCCTCTTTAGGTCCTTTTATAAGAGTTTCTAATTCAGCTATTTTCTTTTGTTGTCTTTCTCTTTGTTCTGGAGCAAGACGCTGATAAGATTCATAGGGCTTTTCAAGCCTTTCTTTTGCTTGCTTTAATATATCTTTATGAAGCTGCTGTTGATATTCAGGTCCCCCCTGAATATTAAACTGTAATCCTGGTCCTCCTGGCATTTAAATCCCTACCTTTCCACCAATATAATAACTGGGGTGTTTTGCTTTAGGAGGTAATCCACTTCCTTTGCTACTTTTATGTTTTCTAAGATTGTTGACCATATCTTTAAGAATAGAGGCGCCTTTTTCATTAGAACCTTTTCCTAAAGCTGTTACAGTAATGGGATCAAATTTGTATTCTCCGTCAGATAACCAAACGGGCATCATTTCTGAAGTTTTTGAGACTATTTTTTCGACATCTTTCATAAGATGTTTGGGAAATTTTCTTCTTATATGTTCTTCAAATTGCCTTAAAACATTTCCCCCTGCCTTCGTAGAGCCATCTCCAAACATGGAAGTAGAAGAAGCATCTATGAAATAAGAGCCAGAAGGTACAGAAGTCTTTATTTCATCGGCCTGACCTTTTCCAGGACCTTTAACAAGGGTACCTTTATTATAAGACCTAACTAACCCACCTTTAGCGTATCCTTGTTCTCCTTCATAAAGATAAGATGGTTCAGGGAAAACACCATATCTTCTCTCCAACTCAGAACGTTCATGAAACTTTGGATTATATCTTTTCTCACGGAATTTTATAGGTTCCCACTTATCATAAAATCCCATTCTCCTTCTTTCTCTTTCCAATTCCTCTTTTTCAGCTTTACTATGCTTCTTTTCTCTTTTTTCTTCTTGTTGCCCCCCTTTATAAGCGAGACCAGCTTGAGCCAACGGCGCTAACGGAGAAACATTTTTTATGAATTCTGTTATTTTATCCCAAGTAGAAGGAGGTGCTTGATTTCCTGAATTCATTCCTGTTTGTCCATACATCATTCCGGCGCCCGCTCCTAACATGGCTGGAGCTGCATATCCTCCCATTCCACCCATGCCACCACTATAATCCATAGGAGGAGCATATACATGAGAAGAACCAATCTGAGGAATTCCTCCAATAGGAGCAGGACCATAAGAACCAGGAAGAGGACTTCCAGGAATAGTAGGAGTGGAAGGAGTGGCAGCAGAGCCAATTCCTACTGCTCCTAATCCTTTAGCAATTAAATTAGGAGACCCGCCAAAAAAGCTACCTGTCATAGGAGTCGCACCAGTTAATCCAGCTGCTTGTCCTAATCCTTGTGCTCCATAAGCAAGAGCACCCGTTTTGAGTCCTCTCATTGCAGATGTCTTTATGTTTCTTCCTGTAACAAGTTGTCCAGCTGTATTACCTAATCCAGCTCCAATGGGACCTCCTATAAAGGCACCTGCTAAAGTAGCAGCTATAGGAATAATATTTTTAAAAACATGTCTAGCTTTCTTCCAAAATTTTCCAAATTCCAGAAGTCCCGTGGCTGGGTTAATACTAGGACCTCCGTGTAGGTCTATAAGAAATTCAACTAAATTTATTGGGAGTAAGGCATACGGTTTATCTCCTCCTCTTCCTAGCTTTTCTAATGATTTCAAAGGTTCATGTTTTTCTTCGGGAGTTTGGACATAAGGAAGATCATGCTGCTTGGTAAATGAGTAAATCTTCTTTAAATCAGGAGAAATATCCCCATGTCTCTCCATTTCATCGTTAACATGATGAAATATCTCCCTCACTTCAGGAATCTCAATTATAGGTCCTAATGCACTGTATTCTCTTATCCCCGTATCAGGGTCAAGAGAGGCACCGTGTTGCAAATTATCAAGCCCCTCTAATTCATCAGGTTTCATATGAACAACAAGCATAGTTTGTCCATTGATTTCTTTATTACCTGTCATCCAGGGAGGTGGAGGAAGATTATTTGAAGATTTCCTCATAAAGAAGCCCATTCATCAGCAGTAATGCCCTCTGGAATTTGTTGATTAGCTGGAAGTTGTGGGACTTGTTGTTGTTCAAATTGAGGCATAAACTTTGATCTATAATCTTGCAATGCATTCGTTATTCCTCCTCCTAAACCTCCTTTAGAACCATAACTACCTGCAATATTCTTAGCAGCATTCATCAGTCCTCCTGTGCCTCCCATTTGTTCAAATCCTGTCCGTGCACCTTGTCCGAGAGAACTTCCAAATCCTTGACCTTGGCTATAAGCACTTCCGAATCCTTGTAGTGCTTTTCCTAAGCCGCCTCCCATTCTTCCACCAATGTATTGAGTACCATGAGCTAATGCCTGCTGAGGAGATAATCCACCTTTATAAGCGTCATAAGCTCTTTGAGCGCCTTGACCTAATGTTTGCATAGCAGGTGAAGCATTTTCCCCACCGCCAAGTAATTTAGAAAGTCCTTGTCCAGCTGCCATACCAGCAGCAGCACCGGCAGGCCCACCAAAAAGTCCTCCGAGTGCAGTTCCAGCATAAGGAGCGATTGTTGAACCTACTCCTTTAATCGCATTCCAAGCTCCACTTAATGCATCTTTAAGATTAAAGTATTCAGGATGACCAGTATGAGGATTACGTGTAGGATGACCCGCTAATTGATCAAACAAGTGTCTAGTATGATGACCAATTAAAGCCATTTCTGTATCTCCATGACGTCCTTCTTCTGCTAAATGATGCATATTTTGATGTGCTGCCATAGCATGATTAGGATAATGAGAATTCATATGATGTATGGGCTGATGACCTCCCATTGCATGATGATTTCTGCGTGCATGGTGATGAACATTAGCTACAATATGGGGATTCTTAAATAATTCTTCGAGATGACCATAAGAACGTAATCCTGTTCTTGGACATCTTTCCATATCACCTTGTAAGTGATCCATAATGTCTAGTTCTTTCGGATTAGCATGTACTAATACCATTTTCCTATGTTTTGCTCTCCCTCCATGTGCCATCATAGGAGGAGATGTAGGATAAGCCATTTGAGCTGGAGCATTAAGTTCATAAGGTGCAGGTAAAGAGGTATTTAGATTATACATAATCATCTCCTAAGTGATGGGGTTATTGTAAAGGTAATTGACAAAAAAAGCTCCCCATTTCTTCCAATCTTCAGTATTTGGGTAGCTAATTTCAGTTGGTAAAGGAACATTATTTAAATAATTACTATAAACTACTTGGGAAGCCCAATCTCTCCAATATTCGACCTTATCTGGCACAGGAAAGGTTATCTGCGGCAGATCAATGCGAATCTGTGAAGCCCATTCTTTAAAACTAATATTTAAGGGTAGGACTATATTAGCCATTTTTATTATGGAGATGGATTAACATCGCCTACCTCGTAATCTAATAAAGTTTGTCCAGCTTGATAATTTCCTCCAGTTTCATTGCTACTGAAAATGTAACTCACTAGACGTCCTTGACTGGAAACATCATCAACTTTGGGAGTATCAGGAGTAAAAGTATAAGGGCCTGATTGTTCTAGGCGCCCATTCGCTAAGGTATCACTGGCAAACATACGATTATTGACTGTAACCGTCATATTACCTTCTTGAGCAAAATCAGGTTCAATGCGTCTGCTTCTTACTAATCTGTTGAGCTGAGGATTATTCTCGAAAAGAGTAACTATATTGGTTTCAAAATAAGAGTTAATGGCATAATTATTTGACCCTATGACCTGATCAACCCCGTATTCATGCATCCAAACCCCATAATTGTTAACAATTCCTCTTCCAGATGGAACAGCTGCCATTTGAGAATCACTCATAATAGGATAAGGAAATAAGTTTGTAGGAAGTCCGGCAGCTCTTGAAATTAATGAATCATAAAAAGTCTGTAAGGAAATATTATAAATTATTACTGCATTACATTCTTGCTGATCATTAGCGCCAGGGGATGAATTACGAGGATAAAACCACCATATTTCATTGTAACGTTCAACTAGGACTCCAAATATTTTAGCCCGTTGTTGTAAATTGACATAGTCGAAAAACCAGTCAGTTGACATGTTATTTTCAAGAGGCTGTACAATGCCATTGAAGAAATAAAATTGATTTGTCCCTATCCAAAAAAATTGTTGCTTATATTGAACAACTGAATTAGCCGACATAATGGTAATAATATCAATTGTCGTAGATGTAAAAGCCCCATTTCCTGTCTCAGCATCCCCACTCGTATCAAAGGCAACATTGATAAGAGAGCTTAAAGTCCAGCAAAGAAATTGAGGAACAGTAGAACCACGAGTCCTATAAGCTTGAACAATCTTGTCATTGGATATAACCAAATAATTATTTTCTTGGGTCCAATTATCTAAACTATTTGGTTCACTCCATTGTATTAATCCATTACTTCCATAAACTATTAAGAAAGGAGAAGAAAATAGTACTCCTCCCGTAACAGCTTGGGGAAATATTGGCGTAAGTTGTTGGAGAGGATTATTATCAATAATCTCTCCAAAATAAATATTTCCAGAAGTATCATTGCTAATATCGTTTCCATTAGGAATTACAGATGCAACTATGAAAGGTTTTAATATTCCTCCATTTACCGAAGAAAATAAATCGAATTGCCATACATTATTAGGATTAGGGACATATCCCACGGGAGTCCTATCAATTTCTCCCATCGCATTCCCATTAAAATCAAAATTATTATAGGAAACAGTAGAAGCTCTTCCGTAATAAACATCCACTGAATTGGGGCGACTACTAACAGGTTGTGCTATTTCAAAAAGAGACCGTACAATTTCTTTATTTCCAACATCTATGAGTTTATATCCACCCATTTTACGTGGGCGTCCCATATAAAACCTGCACCATTGTCCATCAATATAGCTCTGGCTTGCAAAGGGAGTTCCATCCCTCTGAATACCTGGCTTTGATACAATTGGTCGGACAATGTAATTTTTCATATTATGTCCAGCCAAAAGCAATAGGACCAGTCCCAGTAACTGTTAATTTTTGTCCTATAGTAGGGCTTCCTATTGGCAACAAAACCCAATTAGTACCATTGAAGTAAAGTAGATCACCATCTGCCGGAGTAGGAGGCATTAGAGCATTCAAGGCTGTTGGTTGAGTTGATGCTCCAGTTCCTCCTGATGTAATTGGGAGTACAGGGGTGAGGGGAGGAAGATTAACACTACCATCAGAATTAATTATTATTGAGGTATTTCCATTGTAATAAATAGTTGTATTAGTAGGGTCAATTACAAAAGCTAAGTCAGGAGTTACTGAATTTCCTATAGTAATTTCAGTAGTATTAGTCAGAGGGACATTAGCTATTGTAGCTGCTAGAACGCCGCTAACTGTGAATCCTAAGTAGGGAGCTGCATTATAAAAAATACCAGTAGTAGTATCAGTAATAAAAGTAATGGATGGATTAGCAGCACTACCAGGTATAAAATTAGTTGAAGTACTAGGAACTCCTAACCCTAATGACCACCAATTAGTTCCATCACTGATAACAGAAAAAGATTGCTCAGAAATTATCTGTATAGAAGTTTTATTATCTATTTTGCTTGAATCACCACCATTTTTACTTACAGTTAATATTCCTGGTGATGTAGATGGTGTTCCATTATTAAAGGATACATAAAAACCAGCTGGAACGCTGGTAATGAGAGGTAAGGTGATAGTCCCTGTTCCCGTTGTCCATACGAGTAAACTTGCTCTATCGGAGGGTAATACGGTGTAATTACTAGTAATTGAAGCAGTAATTATATTAGTATCTAGGGTGGTTCCTATAGAAGTAAGTCCATATCCTGCCAAGAGGGAAGCTTGAGCAGAAGAAACTCCTGCCCCAAATTGCACATACTGCCATATCCCTGCAGGTGTGGAATTATCTATTAATTGCACCCAATAGGCATTTGAGGATGAAAGAATTGAAGAAAGAGGCAAAATAGCCCAATTAACACTGGAAATATCAAGAGTAGATTCGGAACGTATGGTAAAACTCTGGCCAGGAATTATATTAGTTGTTACGATATAAGAACCAACATCAGCAGTTGTATTATAGGTAAGTAATATAATTGAACTTCCTGTAACAGCTGACGTATTAACAATTGCAACCCCGGACGTTAAAGTTGCAGTACCTTGAGTTAAGGTAGGGACTAATTGTACAATTGTCCAAACAACATTGGAACTATCTAGATTATTTGTAGACTCAATTGTAAAGCCAACTCCAGGAATTATACTTCCTGATGGTACTGATAATATTCCTGGATTATCCAATTCTTCATAAGTGACAAGTATTGTACTGTCTGTCGTTACAGAAGGAGTTAATACTGATACATGTCCAGTTGATAGTGTTGATACACCACTTGTCCATGTACGGGGCATAATTCCCCATTGAACAGTTGAGGTTTCCGCCGAGCTGTTCGATACGACAGTAAAACTTATTCCTGGATTGATAGAAAGAACTTCCCATCGTCCTAATGTTCCTCCAGGAATTCCCATTGATAACTGGATAACACTGTTACTTTGCACTACAGAGGTAGGGATTGTTACCGAACCTCCTACCATAGGTTGACTTACTCCACTTGTGGGATCTGGGCTTGATGGAACTGTTAATAGTTGTGCTCCATCCGATGTTAATAAGTTAAAAGATGACTCACCTACATTTATGATGATGAAATTACCACCCACCGATTGCATTGTGGCATCGGGAAGAGTGAGTGTATTTACATTGGCTACCCCTGTATTAACCCGTAAGGAAGCAGCTAGGATATTATTAGGGGGAACATTTACGTAAGCATCAGGCCATTGAAGAACGACACTTCCTTCCGTTAAGTCAATACCTTCATAGGAAACATAAGCAGTTTGAATAGCACCAGCACCAAATACTTGAATAGGCATTATCCCCCCCTCTTGCTATAAGCATCGTAGATGCGTTTCATGTCTTCATCCCCAATGTTTTGACGTGCCTTATTGTAATAATCAGTCCAAACAGGAACGCGCTCATCGTCTTTCAAATAGGAAGCTGTTTCTAAGAGAGTTGCGTATAACAACACTTCAGGGGCATTTTCAGTGAGAAAATTCGATGAGGTAGTAGGGTCGATTAACTGAGGAGTTTCGTAATAAAGTACCTCATAAGGATAAGCTCGGTCAGGTGTAGGAACCAAAAACCAGAAATAATAATTGTAATCGCTGGCATAATACTTAGGGGTTCCGATTTGGGTAGGGTCTGGCCAATAGGTGCGACACCATTCATAGGCTCTCTGTTCAAGAAACAATCTCGTGTTAAAAGATGTTCCTGTTCCTATATTAAAAGAAGAATCATTGAGCCAACGAGTAGGTTTTTGAAAAACACTGCTACCTTCTACTAATGCATCAGTAATCGCATTTTTTAATCCCAAGATTTTCAGATCACGTGCTACACGCCGTTCCCCTAACATTATAAAAAGGGGAATTTCAGCCACTAAGGTAGCATCATTACGCTCTAAGTAATCTTGAACTGAAGCAGTTAAAGTGTCATAGGTAAGGACAAATGCCATTTTTCCCTGTTTCCCTATTTCTTTAGTCTTTTATCAATTTGGATAAGCCAACCATTGGCTTCCACTGTAAACGAGAGTTTTTCCCCCATAATTACTTGAGATTGTTTCGTTCACGTTACTAGCGCTTTGAATAAAAGATACTGTGTTATCTCCAAGATTCGCCACATAAGCAAAGTTGCCATTAGGAGTTATTGCTATATGATAGGGTGTATTTCCAACTGGAATAGTTGTTAATACAGTAGGAGATGTGGTTGACGCTCCTTGAATTACTGATACCGTGCCATCTCCATAATTTCCGATATAAGCAAAGTTCCCGTCAGGAGTTATTGCTATGTAATAGGGATCAATTCCAACTGAAAGGGTTGTTAATACAGTAGGAGATGTGGTTGACGCTCCTTGAATTACTGATACCGTGCCATCTCCAACATTCGCCACATAAGCAAAATTTCCATTAGGAGTTATTGCTATATCAGATGGATTAGTCCCAACTGAAAGGGTTGTTAATATGGTAGGCAAAACAGATGAAGCTCCTCGAATTACTGATACTGTACCGTCTCCAACATTCGCCACATAAGCAAAATTGCCGTCAGGAGTTATTGCTACATTGGATGAATCAGCTCCAACTGAAATGGTTGTTAATATAGTAGGAGATGTTGTTGAAACTCCTTGAATTACTGATATTGTGTCATCAACACTATTCGCCACATAAGCAAAGTTGCCATTAGGAGTTATTGCTATATCAACTGGGTCAGATCCAACTGAGAGAGTTGTTAATATGGTGGGTGACGCGGTTGACGCTCCTTGAATTACTGATACTGTATTGTCATTACTATTCACCACATAAGTAAAGTTCCCGTCAGGAGTTATTACTATATTGGCTGGATTAACTCCTAGAGGGATGGTGGCAATAATAGTAGGGGATGTGGTTGACGCTCCTCGAATTACTGATACTGTGTCACCTACATAATTTCCGATATAAGCAAAGTTCCCGTCAGGAGTTATTGCTATGTAATAAGGATTAGTTCCGACAGTAATAATATTAGAAACATGAGGAATATTATAAGGAATAGGGTAAAAGTTTATGGCAGATGAATCAGTAGGATTAGTTACATAAAGATATTTATTATTTGGTGTGACGACAAGATTATAAAAACCAGATGCGGATAATGAAATATTATCAACAAGAATTGGATTATCATTGCCTACTGACACAATACTAATGGGCGCACCAGAAAAATTTGAGATAAATAAATATCTTCCATCAGAAGTAATTGAGGGATATTGAGGAGAATTCCCAACAATTACCGTTGCTATAATTTGAGGACTAGGAGTTAATGGATATTTTATAACTGATAAAGTATTTGTACCTGAATTAGTAATATATAAATACTGATTATCAGGAGAAAGAATAAGATTTGAAGGTGAATTACCAACATTTATTGTATTAGTTATACTAATTGAACCTGATGAAATATTATTTAATTGATATACAACATTTTGACTATTATCTGTAACATATCCATAACTATCATCATAATTAATAACCATACTGAAAAGGTAAGGAGTTCCAGGAGGTGTAAATGCACTAGTAAGAATAGATGGACTTCCAGACGCATCTTGGATAACCGTTATGTATCCATTGTTAAGTACATATGCATAATTCCCATCATTGCTTATGACAGTTTGGTTAATATTTGAATCAACTCCCGTCCCCGTATCTATACTCGTTAAAATAGAAGGAGTAGTAGTCGAAGCTCCTTGTATGATACATACAGCTACAAAATCACTGATTAGAGTATACTCATAATTTACATAAACATAATTTCCATTAGGAGTGAATACAATATTAGGAGATGGATGAATAGTAATACCTGAATTTGGTATAGAAATAGTGGTAAGTAATGATGGATTTGTAGAAGCATTTTGGATAATTGTTATGTCAAGCTGATCATCAGCATATAAATAATTACCATCTGGACTCATTGCAAAATACGTAATTCCATTACTTACAGGTATATTTGAATAAAAAGTTGGAGAATTAATTGAGGCATTACTTATTACTGTAATATATGCCCCAGACATATCATTAGTGGCTACGTATAAAAACTCACCATTTGGGCTTATAATAGACCACTGTGGATTACTCTTTCCTCCCAATAAAACGGGAGAAAGATCAGTTAAAGTAGAAGGCGTTCCATTAATTGGGTTACCATTCCCATTAAAATAAATTGGATTATTGGAAGCGTTTCCCGCTCCATCTATTATTTTATATGTCTGACCAGTTTTAGGAGAAGAAGGTAAATTAATAGTGGGGCTAGAAGAACTCGTGTTAGCTATAATCACGCTATCGGTAAAAACAACATTGTATACACTGGAAATAGCTGGTAAATTTCTAACTTCGTCTATAAACCCTCCTAAGAGTGATAGAGCATTCCCTATAGAAACTGTCCCCGTCCCGCTAGAAATAAAAGAAATATTTCCATCGGGAGAAGATCCCTTAATATTTATATCACCACTAGAAGCACTTATAGTTTGGGGTGTACCTATACCTAAGGAAAGATTTCCCACTACTAAAGAAGTTAATCCAGTAATGGTATTACTAAGAGCAATCGTCCCGCTTGTTGTAATCGTTCCTCCAGTTAAGTTAGAGCCAGCTGTAATGCTCGTAACTGTACCCGTCCCGCCAGCAGTAGAATCAACATAAGCTTTATTAGCGCCGTCAGTGGGATTAACTGGAGCGTTAGATATAGTAATGCTAGCAACTGAAGGATTGGCACTTAGATCAATGGTAGGATTCCCAGAAACTCCATTTCCATTAGAAATGGTAATATTTCCAGAACCTGGACTAATAGTACGATTTGCATAGCTCCCAGCTGCTGTTTCTGCAATAAAACCAGTGCCAGTTAATGCAGCTAATCCTTGTAATTCTGCATTTAAAGTGAAAGTCAAACTTCCACTGGTAGTGATGGGAGACCCAGAGATACTTAATCCAGTAGAAGTAGTAGTTGCTCCGACACTCGTAACCGTCCCACTTCCAGATAAAGGAGCCCAATATGGAGTAGTCCCATTTGATACCAGACCCATTCCTGTAGCACCTATGGAAAGAGCAGAATATCCTGTGCCGTTACCAACAATTAAATTTCCTGCACTTGGAGTTAAAGCTGCGATACTTTCCAGATTAGGACTAATAGGCTCAGCGCCTGGAGCGGAAATAGTAATATTCGTCCTGTTATTGACAAAGTCATCACTTACGCCAATCCCTATATTTGAACCAGAAATAAAATTCACAGCACTTCTGGTAGCTACTAAAGAACCTGATTGGTAAACTTGAACTTGTTGGATGGTTGTATCAGGAATTACTTGGAACGTCGTATTAGCCCCAGTGGTTCCGTCTCCATTATTAACTAAAAGTGTAAAATCACTGATAAATGTTCTTCCGCCGAATGTTTGCGTATCATTATTATATGCAACGTATCCTGTCTGATTATAGCTAAAGAGATTAGATAAGTTTCCCAATACATTAGGAGTAATTGTTCCGCCTGAGCCTGTATCAGCCAATCCTATACCTGTACCAGCTGTTAAAGTACGAGAATTAGGCAAATCACCTATATCAGGGTTGGTTAAGACATAAGAGGATGTGTTAGGTGCGTCAGTCATAATTTCTCCCTGATTTTTGTATTCAAAAGTAAACGATCTGTAATCCAAGTGACGTATTAACAACCAAAGGACCTAATAATGTAGTAGGGGATGCAGGAGGTATATTTAAAACAAAGTCATTATTATTAAATATCTGCATTCCTAAAGTAAAACCACCAGTAGTTAAGTTATTAGCATAGAATTGATTATAATTTGCTGGCAATATTATTATAATATTTGCTCCTAATACTCCTGTAAAAGTAATAGAACCATTATCAAACTGGCTTTCAGTAAGAGTTACATTCTGACTTCCACTTACATCTATTGTAATAGCCCCTGTAGATGTAGGTAATGTGGTTTGAGCATCAATGATATTATCAGGACGTGTATTAACTATTGGGACGGGATCCGCTTTGATTAATGGTGTTAAATTTTGAGGGTTTGGAACGTCAGAGAACTTAGGGTTAACCATAAATCCAGTCCAAACCAGCCCAGTTCCCCTATACTCATATTGTCTTTTCATGCTCGCTTGGCGAACCATCAAACCACTATAGTCACAGCGTGCGATACCACGAGGGTATCGCTTACTCATCTTGGTATATTTTCCGTGATTATTAACTTGCATCTAATTAGTACCCATATCTGCCAAAATCAGGTTGGAACCTAATCGTTACATTTTCAAAATCAGTTTTTGCAGCTATCGCGTATGATTCTAGTGCTTCAGATTTCATGAGCTGATAGCGTTCTGGTTTAAATTTAAGTGATAAACGAGATGATAAACCTGCAACTAAAGCGTCATAAAAGCGCTGAGGAACCTCAATATTCTGAAACATCTGGGTAACATCTTGGGCGTATCGATATCCCGTATAAAGGATAGAGGTCGCCTGATTATTAGTTGAAGGAACAGGCCATAAAATTATGGTAGGAATGATTTCTTCATCAAAATAATAGCCAGATGGAAATCCTTGGTTCATTTTTCCAGGAAGAGCCATATATTCTGACCGAGATAAGGCAGTTAATAGCCTATCTCCCGTTCCTACATTGGTAGGCTGATCAAAATAAAGCTGCTGAATAGCAAGAGTTGATCCACCCGTTTCCCTAATTCTCCAAGCACGTGCGTTTACAGCTTGTTCAATAACTAACCAATTGGTTTGGGTGACATTGTATTGTTGAGAGGGAGATAGGTAGGCCGTTATCCAAGTAACATTATCAAAGGAATATTCGACAGCTAATGTGTAAGTATCAGTAACAAGAGGAGTAATGCCTACATAGAGAATAGAGTTGGCATTTCCAGCGCCGTAGTCATACGAGATATATCCATTGGGAGCTGTTTGGATACATCCAGCTATTGCGTTAGGGTCAAAGCAATTAGCAGCATTTCCACCAGCGCTGGAAAATGCAGTTCCTCCCGTGTTAAGTCTAATAGGAACTACTGCACTTAACTCTAATACTCTTACTATGTAAGGAGGTAAAGGATAAATTGGCTGATTTGGATAAATGTTGAACATTAGCCTTTGCACTAACCAGAGATTAAGACCTTTTCCAGGCCATGCAGCGAGTTCAAGATTGGCTGCCATAATGGCAGATTGCACATGTAACGGAGTTTGTTCGTTTCCTATGATTCCAATACGTTCGTATGCTTCCCTGAATAAATCATCCAGCTGCGTATTTTGCCCGAATTGATAAGCATTGCTGGTAGTAGCTCCCATATATCATGCGCCTTACACTTACTTATGGAATTTTCTTAATGTTTCAGCTAAATGAGCTCTCTTACGAGTAAGAGGGGACTTACTATGTTCAGCTTTCTTAAGTCTGGACAAAGGAATTTTCTTACCTGAAGGAACTCCTAAGCTTTTATGTAAAGCACCAGGATGTTTAATAGCTCTTTGAATCCACAAATGCCCCCCAGGAGCTAATTTTCCTCCTTCTGCTCGTCTCATTTGGGATTTTGTTTCACGATGAGGCTCCCCTTCATATACGCTAGATTTAGTAGCTCCAAGAGCTCTCATTTGAGGCTCTTTTTCAAATTTCCCGTGAAGAGATTTAAACATTCCTACGAGACTCCTAGACTTAGCTTTTCCTCCTCTTTTCATTTCAGGAGTTTGACCAAGAATTTCATTTCTCTTTTTGGCTCTTAAAAAGAGTTCATTATGCCCCCCTCCAGCCATTCTTGTTCGAACGGCTTCGGCTTTTCCCCTCGCAAGTTCTGAGGCTGGTGTAATAGATAATCTCCGAGAAACGACAGCTTCTGGCTTTCCTCTTGACATTGCTATAGCAGATACATTTCCACCAATTTCTTTATGTCTGCGCATATGTTTTCTAATCATGATCGTAATCCTTGTTGTAGGACGGTAAAATAAAGCTCATCGGTATTAGCTCCCGTTATGGTCGCCCAAGTAAGAGCCACAGGAGAAACTAAAACTCCTAAAGAATTAACGGTTGCTGCATCAATATCTGGAACTAAGAAATAAGGAAGAGGCTGAAAATTTATTAGATTTCCGACAGTACTAGGATATTGAGGCTTACTGAGTGTTTGGTAAGCTGTAACTGTTGCACTATCGTGATGTATAAATTGAAGCTGAACAGATGTTTGAAAAATTGTTCTATTGTAATCTAGGAATACATAATCAGTAATACCATTAGCTCCATATCCAATCGAAACAGCCGCAACATCTGTATCTGGTGAAACTGAAATAATTTGCGAATAGATATTAATACTACTTACTGTATCATTATTAGGACCAACCAAGTCCTCAGATATTAAAGAAAATACTTGGGTAGGGTTCCCTGTTCCATCTCCGTTTTCAGTAGGAGAGCCAATACCAGTTATAGTAAAAGTCGTTCCAGAATAGTCATTTGCACTGGTAAGTGTAACTTGTCTTACCACCTGTTGAGGTACCGTGTCTTGAGCAAATATGTAAGGACCCTGAGAAAGACTAGGAATATTACAATTTAGGATAAAATTACTCCCATCAGTCACATCTTGAAGAGGAGCAATCCCCACTGGATTATTGGGTAACCAATGAAGTACTATAGGGATGCTCATCTCATTATCCCTTCATATTAGCCTGAAACGTTAGTAAAATAGTCTGGAGTTCCATACAAATCAGCTGGAGTCAGAGGAGCAATTGCAACTCCTACAACAGGTTGAGGAGGGCTACTATTTGCCGCAACTATTTGCTCATTTGCTACCTGATTAATCCAGTTATCTGCTCCAGCGATATAAGATGTAAATTTGAGTACACTTACGCCATCGGAAGGAGAAGAAGGAGCATAAAGTCCTCTTACATCTCCCGTGAAACCACTTGGAGGAAATGTTTGATCTCCTGGAACAAATGCGCCTGATGGGGTAGTAAATTGAGGCAAAGAATATCCAGGGGGAAATATAGCCCAATAAATAGTAGAAGTATCAGTAGCTACCGTGACGTTATTAGCTGCTGCCGTAGCAACAAAGCTTACGCCATTGGTTATATTAGAAGCAACTAAGTATCCATTTGCACTATTTTGGGCTCCAGCAAAAGTATTATAACCCAATATAATTGTACATCCAGTAACGGCTGCAGGTGTATTAATCGTTACCGTCCCCGCTGTTAATGTTGCTGTTCCTTGAGAAATTCCAGGAGCTAAGCGCTCAATTGACCAGTTAACGGTGGAAGTATCTGTAGCACTGCTTGATTGAATCGTAAATCCAAACGGGGGAACATTATTAGGTTTCGGTGAAGAAGGTGAAAAAATTTGAGCTGATGGAGCGGACAAAAGTCCCGTAGTTCCTCCTGGAGTGTTATATGTAAGCATAATAACACTATTTGGTGTAACAAAATCAGTAGGAACAAATACACTCCCACCAGCTCCAAGTTGAGCAGTACCACTTGGAAAAGTGGAAGGAGTTATTGAAAAGAAAAAGGTGGAAGTCTCAGTAGCATCTGCGGATGTTACAGTGAAACTTTTTCCAGGAGTAATATTGCTTACATGCCATGCTGAATTTTGGTGTCTTGTACCAAATGCTTGCATACTTAATTGGACAATATCACCGGTTTGAATTTGGGAGTTATAAACAGTGAAAGCTCCACCAACCATAGGACCCGCTCTTATCCCAATAGAAGGATAATTCCCATCAGGATTAATGACTGCCCAATCCACCGTATTGTCATCTGCACCATTAGTAGAATTGATAACAAAACCTGCGCCCGGTGATCTAGTTGCTTGGGGAGCTGATAAATTTCCTGAGTTGGCTACGATTGTATTATAAGTAAGTTCAATAATACTATTAGCAGTCACACCCGTACACTGAACATTATCCGAACCATTAGCTAATGTGGAAGTTCCTATAATCGGAGAAGAGAGAGCCCCACCATTACTTGATAAGTCAGATTGCTCCCCCCAACTGATTCCTGTGATATCTCCCGTATCTTGAACTAAGAAAGGCAAGCCAAATATATCCGCAGCTCCTAGGGAAATAATCGAGTTTACTCCTAATGCTCCATCAATAGATACTTGAGTTATTTGATAAAAAGCTTTTGCAGGAACGCTTAATCCAGCATTAACACCAGTTGTAACAGATGGGTAAGTTCCAATTGCGTTAACTATATAAGTCTGTTGAAGAGGATTACCATACCAGTCATATCCGAATATAGTAATATGTCTGTTTCCGGCAACAGCTCCAGTTATTGTGACAGTAGGAACTCTTGGCCAATCAAATTGAACATATACGCCTGATGGATCAGAGACTCTTAATGTAACATTATTATCCCCTCTAAGAGTTAGATTTCCTGCCCCTGTGATGGAAGCTGCTAGGGTAGGGGCAACAAGATTATTTAAAACTGTAAATCCTCCCGCAGTATTGGGAGCATTGGGAGTAATATTCCAAGTTGCTTGAGTACTAAGCTGAATTCCTGGACCATAATCACTATATGAGCTGTAACTAAGGTTCATATTTGGATTAAATGGAATAAGTGAACTAGGAACTGCCCCCGTATATAGAGGTCCAGTTCTTACTCCATCACTAACGTATGTACCTAAAGGAATATTAGTAGACATATATTTATCTCCTCTTGGACAATATTAAGTTCCAGTTGAACCAAAAACTCCACGCCAGTTGGAGCAGCCGAATGCATAACGCTCAACTGCACGAACAGTTACGTTGTCGGTATAAACATCGGTGACAAAGTCAATGTCTAAGGATTCACGGAGGAAGTACTTAAAGCCATTGGGCTCATCAGTGACGATAAACCAATAGTTAGGATTGGTAATGAACTGGTTAACGGTGTAACCGCCAGGCATATATTTAGCGCTAACGATTGCGTTAATGTCGTTATTAGCCGTATTCGTCCTGAATTCAGACTTAAGGATGCGCTCTGCATCAAAGGCACGACTTTGAGGCACTAACAGCTTAATTGAACTTAAGTTAATCTTAATTCCAGCAACATCCGTCCATCCTTTAATGATGGTAATAGCATCTTCAAGAGCAGATTCATTAAGCTGAACGCCGTTATTAAAGGTGTTAGCTAATACTCCCGTAGATACTGGATGGGTTGTTGAACAAAGAAACTGTCCATCGCTGACTGTTGATGCTGCGTTGAATGCATTATTAAAAATAAACATTCCATTAATATTCTTCACTGTGTCTAGTGAATTACGAAGCATCAAAGATTGTTGCGGAAATTCATCCTTGTATAAATTGTCCATAATAGCGGCACGGGTTATTACGAACGAAACACCGTAGTACTGATTCACGTACGCAGTTTGGTACGCTTGCTGGAAAGTGCTGCTGTATACTGATTCACCATCAGACTTAATTTGGGCAAGCCCGAGAGCTTGCATTTCCATATCGTATTCAACAGCTTTATCTGAAGTGTATTCGGTAAATACGTTTTTCCATAAGGCAGGATAAACGTTGTAATCCCAGAATACTGTTTTTAACCCTGGCCGTAACAGCGAGGGGTAATTACTGCGATTAATCATAGCCATAGCTGATTAGCTCCCTGTTTTATAACCCAACTGCACGTTGTGCGAGGGAATGATTTTGGATTAAGACTTCGACGTTATTGTAAGGAATTCCTACGCCTACATTGGCGGGAGAGGGGACATTTCCATCTACTGGAACAAAGGCACGTATTCTAACGTTAAGATTGGCAGCAGTTGCGATAGTACTTGAATTTAAGACAATCAGGGAATTACCCGTAATTGTGTTTCCAGTTGGATTAGTAGTGCTTCCTGTTACATAGGAATAAGAAATAGAAGCGGTTGCTCCTTGAGCATTAAAGGGTACTCCCCCTGCATCAGATTGAATGTTGAAAATAATATTTGGATCATCGATCACGAATGCTTGAGCAGGTACACTATTTAATGTAACCGTTCCAGCTGGCCAATAGGAACGTCCAGGGCTAGCAGGGTCAATTGGATTAGTAGCAGTACTGGTCTGAAATGAAGCTCCCCAGAACACTCCCAATGATTGGAAAGTAGGATAGGTACCAACCTGTTGGTCAGAAAGATTATGAAGAAATCCGTCTGAACCTAGATAAACAAGGTCACCTTTGAAAATGTTATTTGCATAACCAGATTGAATTAAATAAGGGGTGGTTTGACCATTCCAAGTGGAACTCCCTAAGTTCCTAATTGGAAGAAACCCCCACGCAGCATTTTGGCCATATGCCATGCGAATTCTCCTAAAAATAAAGTTCGATTAAATTTTTTGGTGAGAATTTGGTTCAAGGTTCATATGACCAAGCAGGACTCAGCACAATTCCCCATGCGAGTCGGCAAGTTCTGTACATGCTAGGCATGCTTAGAAGACGTACGACTTGCAAGTGTAGCCTTCCGTATGAGGAGTCTGTTCATGCTAAGCATGCTCAAAAAACGTACGTTCCTCATAAAATACGCCTTTCGTAGAAGATATATCCGCGCATACATCTTCAATATTTGATAATTTGCTATAAAAATTAATTTGTCAATAATTTTTTATAAAATTTATAAATATTATTTGCATTTTTAAATTAAGTTATACAGAATTCAATATTGATATAATGTATTTTATAAAAATTATTCATATAAACAAATAATTTACTTACTACAATAATATTGGTTTAAAAAATGGACTTTAGATCGATGGATGCAAAAGCATTCGTGAGTTTTCTTAAAAAGAAACTTAAAGAAAACTCCAAGCAATATGAGGAAAATTTATTGTCTGTAAACTACAAAACAATAGATGAAGCGAAAAGAATTAGTGGGATTAGAGATACTTTTATAGGAATACATGACTCTTTAGATTCCCTGTTAGAAGAACATCAACAACAAAATACTTATAAATTCCAAGAGGCAAAGAAAATATGAATGAAGCTATCACAAGAAAAGAAATAGGAATAAGCTGTACGTTATCTACTCATTATATATTGCTTAAAGCAATTAAGTTCCCAGAAAAAACTAAAAGTGGACTTCTTACCCCTGACTCATATCGAAAATTAGAATCTAAACTGCAGAATTATGGATTCGTACTAGATATAGGTCCTACGGCTTATCTTCCTAGAGAAAGATTTGGAGGATTCCCATCTTGTAAGATAGGTGATTGGGTTACTTATTCTCATTACGATCGCGTTGAGCTTCCAATCCCTAAGACAGAGACCATGTGTTACATAATCCCTGATGACAGAGTTTTGGGAGTAGTAGAAGACATCAATGATGTTATTCCTGATTTAGAAGCTGTTTGGGGAATTAAATTATGAGTGAATTCAAAGAAAGAGTAGAAGAATTTAAGCAATCTTTCCAAGAACCAGGATTTAAAACAACTGTAGAAAACTTTGTCTCTCCTGACGGCCAAGATGTTCAGAAAGAAGCATCTGAAAATGAACAAGATGCCACTTCCCATGATGCTCCCGCTAAAAGAAAACATACTAGAAGGTCTGAATCTTACAGAAATAAGATTGATCAGCTAACATATGAAAGAAATGTTAGGGAATCACAAAATAGAGACCTACTAGCAAAACTTCAGTATCAAGAAGACTTATTAGCTGAAAAACAACGGCAACTTGATCAAAATGAGCAACATAAAAATGCTTATTACGAGAATAATCTTCATACACGAGGAAATTCTATTATCAATGAACTAAAGGTTGCCAAAGAGGAAGGAGATATAGAAAGAGAAATAGCTCTCTCAAAGGATTTAGCAGAGGTAGAAGCAGCAAAATCAACTTATAATTTGTATAAGTCCCAACAAAAGCAACAACCTACAGAAAATTCATATCCTCAAGAGTATAATACGGGAGAGTATAATAATTATAATGTTCCTTACCAACAGTCTTCCTATAATGAACCAGAGAACGAAGTATTAGATGAATGGTTAGAAAAAAATCAATGGGCTGACCCAAATTCCCCTAGTTATTCCCCTCGTTTAAGTAAAGAAGTAACTGATCTATCTTCAGAACTAGACGACATACTTAGATATAATGGGAGTTCTCATCTAATCGGCACCCCTGAATATTATCACACATTAGATAATCTAATGAATGAAAGATATGCGGTAGCACAAGAAAACAGACGATCAGAAAATAATCCCACAAGAGAGGAAAGACCAATGAATTCAGGAAGGCATGTTGTTTCTCCTGTCAATAGGAGAGGAACTTTGATGTCAGATCAATACGTATCCCGTAATCCTAATAATACTCGTCAAAGTATTCCTCTTACTCAGGAAGAATATACTTTCGCGCGTAATCTTAAAATAAAAATGCCAGATGGTACTTATAGAAGTGGCTCTCCTGAAGCTTTAAATCGTTTTTATGATTCCATGAAAGATGATGATGGCAGCAACAAAATAACTATTCCTTATTAGGGAGGCATAAATATGGAAAATATGAATCAAACTCAAGATTTTAAAACAAATAGTGATGATTTAGTAAATTCTTTTGAGGATTCTTCCCCCTCAAGAACTAGAAGAAGCGCTACAAGTAGAACCGCTTTCTCAAGAGTTTCAGAAGATAGAAATTCGGTAAGTTTCGGAGGTAGTCAATTTAATCTTCCTAAAAGCGTAGTTGAAAAATTAAAAGCTGACGGAAAAGTTGTAGGATTTGTTGTTTATTCTAGCATGAATGAAGAACAGAGAGACAATTATCTTAGAGCGCAAGATAGAGGATGGGAACCATTGTGTGCTAATGAATATCCCGAATTAACAAGAAGATATAATTTAGCTCCTTTTAGTTCAAGAGAATCAGATGAATTCATTAAAAGAGGGGGGCAAATTACAATGATAAGAAGCAAAGAGCAGGATGATGCTGAAAGAAAATATTATGATTCTGAAGTAGATAGAACAAATAAAATGTTAAGAGAATATAGTTTTAGTGGAGGAGAGATTAAACCATACATAGATCAAAGAAAGACAGGATTAAGATGAATCAAAAAATTGTTGATTTAATTATGATTATTTTTTTATTTTTATCAATTTCTGTAATAATTATACTTAATTATATTAAATAATGCAAAATATTCCTACTTCTTCTTCTGAAACAGTTTTTACCGCTTCTACTCCTTTTGATAATCCAGGAGAGATGCAAAAGGAAATTCATAACAATTTATCCGTCATAAGATTTCCTGATGGGAGTGCAGTTTTAGGTCCGTCAGAAGACGAACAATCTTTATATCCTAATAAAATAAATGTGGATGATCATGAGCAAAACCTTGCCACAGTTCTTCCTGAAGATGAACTAAGAGATATAGGAAACTCATTAAAATATTCGATTGACGATGATATAAAGAGTCAAGAACCATTTCTCGAGGCGGTTGCTAAAACTATAAAGTTTTTAGGTTTATCTATCGACGAAGATGACGACAGCGATGATCTTCCATTTAAAGGAGCTTCTACCGTTTATTCCTCTGCAATGTTTGAGTCCATTCTTAATTTAGTTGCTTCAGGAATGGCTAATATTTTCCCTTCCAGTAATATGGTCGACACAGTTATCTTGGGAGAAGCATCAGACGAATTAAAAAATATAGCCTATCGTAAAAAACAATATTTTAATCATTTTTTAGATGATGTAGCTAAAGATTTTCGCAAAGAAGCAAAACGTACACTAATGTGGTCATTAGTAGCTGGATGGGCATATAAAAAAGTATTTATATGTCCTGTATTAGGGAGACCCACTTCACTTTATATTCCTGTAGAAGATTTTATCGTTAATAGAGAGCATTCAAGCCATTATTCGTCTACTCGGAAAACCCACATATTACGTAATATTAGTGAAAGAGAACTCAAAGTTAGGATTATGGCTGGAATTTATCGCGATATCAATATTATGAAGAGCGATAGGAGGGATGCTGAACAAAATCCAATCGTTGAGGAATTAGATCAAATTTCTGGTTACGAAGCGATTAGAGGAAAACAACCTGATACTTATACTATTTATGAATGTCATGTTGATTATAGGATTAAGAATGACCCTGCGGGAGCTCACTACGATTTGCCTCTCCCTTATATCATATCTATTGAGTCTCAAACAGGAAAAGTACTCTCAGTTTATCGAAATTGGAAAAAGGATGATTTCTTTAAAAAGAAGAAAGAGTATTTTGTTTGTTATCCCATGCTCCCTTCCTTAGATGGGGAAGGATATGGGTATGCTAATTATGCTCTTAAATTAGCAGAAGCAGCTACCGCAATTGAAAGACAGTTAATTAATGCAGCTACCTATGCTAATTTTCCAGGAGGAGTGTATCAAGCAGGCATTAGAATAGAGAATAATAATCTAAGGCCAGCTCCTGGAGAGTTTATGCCTATCCAAACAGGTGGAATGCCTGTATCTCAAGCTATTCAGCCTCTTCCTTATAAAGAACCAAGCGCAACACTTCATGATTTAAAAAATGAGATAGAGGATGAGATTAGAAAGCCTGGAGCGATTATTAATCAAAAAATAAGTGAATTAGCTCCTCGTGCTCCACAAGGTTCTGTCTTAGCTATTCTCGAAACTCTTCAAAAAGTTCCAAATTTCATCATGCAGACTTGGCATGAATCATTCAGTGATGAATGTGAGCTACTTAATGAAAGATTTTATGATTGGTTTCCTTCTAATCAACCATATCCTTTCATAGTACCAGGTGGTGAACATGTTGTTATGAAAGAAGATTTTGGCCCTAATATTCAAGTAAGGCCATCTTCAGACCCTTCAAAACAAAATTCTATTCACCGACTTATGTTAAGTGAAATCGTAATCAATAACGTAAAAGCATTACCTCAAATACATAATGTTGAATACGCATTTAGATATTTTTATAAGAATCTTGGCCTTTCCGAAGAAGATATTAACCGTATCCTTTCTCCTCAAAACCAACAACCTCAAGAAGTTCCTTCATTAGACCCAGTATCTACGATGATGGCTATTATGCAAGGTCAACCTGTTAAAGCTGCAGTATGGCAAGATCATAATTCTTATATAACAATTTTGGATTTGTGGATGCAGAATAATCCTGGTAATCCTAATCTACCTGCTGCTCAGGCTCTAAAAGCTCAACATGAAGCATATAAATATTTAGTAGATGTATACTCTAAACTAAATGTTGCTCCGCCTAATGATCCATCTCAGCTAACGCCAGATCAACAAAATGAATTAGCTGTGGCAGTAGCCCAGATAAAACTTCAAGAAGCGCAGCAAGCCGCAGAAGCAGCAGGACCACCTCCCGAGCCTCCTTTAGACCCAGCAAAAGTAATGCTAGAAGATTCTAAAATGAAAACTGAGATGGCGCATGAGAAACATTTGTTAGAAGCTCAAAAATTAGAATTAGATAGTAAAAAATTAGAGATGGAGTATGCTTTAAAAGAACAACAATTTAATTTGGAGTATCAAATTCAAGGATTAAAACAATCCTTAGAAGAACAAAAAGCAAAGGGTGAATTATTTAAAATAGAACATGAACAGTTATTAAAAGAAAGAGATCAAGCTTTAAAGCAATTAGAGTACATGAATAATGAAAGAAAAGAACTACAAGACAGTTTTATTCAAGAAAATATTGGTTAGTAGTAAATAAAGATCATCTTATATCATCTAATAGGAGAAAATAATGTCACATCATGAAGCACATCATCATTCAAAGTCTCATCATCATTCACGTTCGCCTCATGTTCAAGAATTTTTAGGGCATGGTCACCGTCCACATCATGAAGTACATCACTCAAAACATGCTAATGTTTTAATACATGGGCATCATAAGTCTCACCGTTATAATGGTGGAATTGCTGGACATCCTGGTCATTTTGATCAAGGGGGATTAATTGCTGACCAAACAAGTGGTCCCAAGACTATCCAAGATGGATTTAAAAGAGGAGGAGCAGCTCATCATTCCCATCACTCATTTAATCATGCTTGTCATGCCAGCGGACATCATATGCATCATAAAAAACATCGTAGGCATCATGCTATAGGAGGGGCGGGGAAAGTGAGAAAAGGTATGATGACCGAGTCAGGTAGGATTATTCATCAATTTAGTTAAAGAAAATATACTAAAAAAGGGTTAACTTTTATGGTTAACCCTTTACTATAATATATCCACATCACTATGAATGCTGCTAGAGTCGCCACAAGGACGATTCCGTATACTCCTTTTACACTTATTCTGTTAAACAGATGGTAAACGAGCTAATTGGGCGCCCTGTAGGTCATGAACCTACTCTGTCTATATTTACATGATAAGAGTGGTAGCTCTTTTCACTAAGACATACGACACTCTGTCTAGGGCGCTTAACACACTATCTTATATCACTGATTCAAATATATAGAAAGAAAAACCTAAGCAGGGAGTCAAAGGTTTTTCTTTCTATATGCAATTCTTAGTATATTATTGTTGTTTATAAATAGCAATATTTTTTTTCAAAAAAATTTATTCTATTTATGAATATGATATATTCATAATTTAATGGGTAAGAAAGTTAAATGTTATTATCCTTAAGAAATATTGACATTTAGAAAATATTTTAGTAACAATTAAATACACCGTGATAGTGTGTTTTTTCATGATTTCACCTACGATACGGTGCCTTTCTAAGCAAGAAACTTAGCCTACCTCCTAAGCACTCCATGGGCTTCAGGAGGTTTTTTTTAATGAAACTCTTCTTAGAAAACACTAATTAGAGCTAGAGCCCAACCTAAAGGTACCGCTAGATACAGACTTAGAGGCATCGGCAAAGTAAAATCCAAAACAAAAGCCATAATAATCGCCATAACCGTACAAATTACAAATCTACTTTTAAAAATTCCTGCGAAATCCATTATATTCTCCTATTATATTATTGACACTCTCAAATAATATAATAAAATTTGAAAAGATGTAATAGAATAGAGGAGGGTTAATTTATATGGGAAAGAAAGGAACCAGACTTCCTGACGATTGGAAACTCCCCGCTGAATGGAGAGCGTACGCACTAAAAATTGGATTATCTAATAAAGATATTGATCTTGAAGAACATAAGTTTAAAAACTATTGGCTTTCAATGACCAATAACGCAACCAAATGGAATTGGGAACGTGTTTGGAAAGATTGGTGCATAAGAATAATCTATGGGGGACAATTGTAAAATATGCAAAACCCAGGAAAACGTAAAGTCTCCACAGATGCCCTAGAAACTCTAGGCATGATTAAAGAAATAATAAAGAAGAGTGAATATGAAGAATAATTTCAGTGATAATCACAATAATTTAAAATCAAAATCCTTACCAAAAAATTGGGAGCTTCCTGAAAGATGGAGAGAAGATACATTAGGTTTAGGATTATCTAACAAACAAATTGATGTTATGGAAAAGAGATTTAAGGATTATTGGCTTTGTAATCAAGAAATAAATTCAAATTGGAAAATTGTTTGGGAAGAGTGGATCATGCGTATGATGATTTTAGGGAACATAAAAGTTGTATAATGAAAAATTGAAAGGTATAGGAATAATGGAAATTGATCAAAGTTTACCACCTGGATATGAAGAAAAGTTCTTTCAACTAAAAAACAGGAAAAAGAGAAAGAAAATGATTGAAGACGAATTGAAATTAGAGGAATTGAAATTAGAGGAATTACCACCAGGA
>Ga0210404_10000180_pt1 | contig 40438 bp, 34 predicted proteins | sample IncBWH28MmetaG_FD_155455 | JGI IMG/M metagenome (GOLD analysis project Ga0210404, IMG submission 155455) | Forest soil microbial communities from Barre Woods Harvard Forest LTER site, Petersham, Massachusetts, United States - Inc-BW-H-28-M | ecosystem: Environmental > Terrestrial > Soil >... | reverse complement strand
GAGGAAACTACATACACGTCCGCAGACGGGACGTCGGTTCCTCTCTTTCTTGCCGCCCGCAGGGATCTCCTCTTGTCTGGTCCCCTCCCTACCTTCCTGACTGGCTACGGTGGCTTCGGGAGTTGTGTGACACCTCGATTCACTGCATTTGCTACGTTCCTCATGGAGCAGGGATTCCTATTTGCAGTCCCGGCTTTGCGTGGTGGCTCCGAACTGGGAGAGAAGTGGCATCACGCCGGCAAACGCGAAAACCGTCAGAATTCTTTCGACGATTTTGTGGCGGCAGCTGAGTGCCTGGTTCGAGAACAGCGCTCGATATCAGGACGCATCGCGATTGGCGGAGGCTCCAACGCTGGCCTACTCGTTGGTGCTGCCATTACGCAACGCCCGGATCTGTTCCGCGCTGCCATCTGCCTTGGCCCGTTGCTCGATATGGCGAGATATCACCTCTTCAACTTTGCTGCGGGATGGGCTGACGAATACGGGTCGCCAGAAGATCAAGAGGACTTTCAATCTCTATTGGCCTACTCGCCCTACCACCATGTCATGGATAGGGTCGCTTATCCGGCCGTGTTGCTGATCTCGGGAGACGCTGACACTCGATGCAATCCGATGCACGCTCGCAAGATGGCGGCGCGCCTGCAGGCCGCAACTAGTTCCCTAAGTCCCGTCCTACTCGACTACAAAGCCGAGTGGGGTCACACGCCAGTTCAGCCCATTTCAACAAAGATCGAAGCCCTAACCGACAGACTCGCGTTCGTCTGCCACGAACTTGGAGTCGATGTTCAGCCCCGGAGGTCCTTGTGACTCTGTTCTTCCAAGCGTTGTTTGGGCTCTTAGCCTACGACATTTTGAGCGCTCTCTGCCGTTTCCAGACGATTTACTCCATGGTAAGAGGTTGGAAGGTGAAGGGCGAGACTGACGACGCGGGCATCATCGATAGGGTATGCATGACCGTCAACTACGCCTGCGTTTGGTACCCGAAACACGCCCTTTGCCTCCAGCGATCCTTCGTCACTACCTACTTGCTCAGGAAGCACGGCGTCGCAGCACAAATGGTTCTTGGCGCGCAGAAGTTGCCCTTCAAGGCTCACGCCTGGGTCGAAGTCAACGGGCGGGCCATCAACGAAAGATCGAATGTTGAAGCCACGTACGGAGTTTGGGACAAGTGCTAGTAAGGATAACTGTATGAGTGTGCAGGCAGGGATTTGGAACTTTGACGAAAGGCCGGTCGACCGCAAGTTCCTTTCGGATATCAGCGAATCCTTGAAGCCCCAAGGTCCAGACGGCGAATTCTGCTATGTCGATGGTCCTGTTGCACTTCTCTATCGGCCCTTCTACACCACCGCCGAGTCGCGTCGCGAAAAACAACCATACGTCTCGCGGCGAGGTTTCGTTCTCACGTGGGACGGCCGGCTCGACAACCGCGACGAACTCGTCTCGGAACTTCGTAGAGATCTTGAAGCCAACCCGACCGATGTGGCTGTCGTCAGTGCGGCCTTTGATCGGTGGGAGACCGACTGCTTCCGCCGCATCGTCGGCGACTGGGCCATCTCTATATGGAAGCCCGCGCAGCATGAACAACTCTTCGCCACTGACTACATGTCCATCCGGCATATTTTCTACTATCTAAAGAACGACCGAATCTTGTGGTCAACGGACCTCAGTCCGCTGGTGCTGCTCTCAAACGACAAATTTCACGTTGATGATAACTATATTTCCGGATACTTCGCTCATGCCCCTGATGCCCACCTGACTCCCTATCGCGAGATTCGCGAAGTCCCACCGGGACAGGTCGTGCGCATTCGAAAGGGCAACGTTACGGTCGAACGCTTCTGGCGATTCAGCCCCAAGTCGCGAATTCGCTACAAGACCGACGCTGAATACGAAGAGCACTTCCGCCATCTATTCCGGCAATCAGTGCGGCGCAGGTTGCGTTCAGACTCGTCGATCCTGGCGGAGCTCAGCGGCGGGCTCGATTCTTCTTCGATCGTCTGCATGGCCGACGACATCATCGCCAACGAAACAGAGCAGACGCTTCGTCTCGATACGATCTCTTACTACGACAACACCGAGCCGAATGGGGATGACTCAATTTACTTCCCGAAGGTCGAGCAGAGGCGTGGAAGAGTCGGCATCCACGTTGACAGTAGCAAGGTGGGGGTACTTCCCGCTTCGCTTCAGTGCGCGGAGTTCTCCTCTCTACCCGGCGCTCTCGGAATCGCACGGAAAGCAGTGGAAGAGCGGGCGGCTGTGGTGCGCGACGGTTACCGGGTGGTCTTGTCTGGCATAGGCGGTGACGAATTCATGGGAGGAGTCCCTGATCCTCAGGCACTTTTGGCGGATCTCATCGTGCAGCTTAACTTCGTCAGGCTCGCCAAACAACTAAGCGCTTGGAGCTTAGTCAAACGGAGACCTTGGATTCAACTCGTTTGGCAATCCGCAATCGATTTGCTGCCTCCCTACCTGGGTCAATATTTGGCCAAGGAGGCCAGGGTGGAACCGTGGATCCAGCGAGAGTTTGCCACGCGCACCAAACTATCCATCCGCAGGATGGGTGATGGCGATCGCTTCGGCTTTTGGTTACCGACCCGCCGTTCCTCCATATGCGGTGTGCTGTCGATGGCAAGGAAACTGGCAAAATATACGCCGCCGATATTCGCGCTCGAAGAGACTCGCTATCCTTACCTCGATCAGAATCTGATTGAGTTCATCCTATCTATACCCGCCAGCCAGTTGTTGCGACCCGGTGACCGGCGTTCGCTTATGCGGCGATCACTGGCAGGCATCGTACCCCAGGAGATCCTGTTGCGTCGCACCAAGCAAGTCGGAGCGCGCACCCCGATTCTGATTCTCGAAAAGCACTGGGACGAATTGCAGATCGTTTTTGAACAATCCCTGAGTTCGCGCCTCGGATATGTGGATGAGGGACTATTCCTGAAGACAATTTCCGACGCCCGCGCTGGGAGAGCTGTTCCCCTAGCGAAGATCCTATCAACAATATCGCTGGAGTATTGGCTGCGCACCTTGGCTGAACGCGGATTGCTAGAGGTACATCCGCCCCCCCCGTGGTTCGCGAGACAACATGCACTGAAGGCGACGGCATGACCAAAACCAGCAACCGTCTTCCGTACTCAGCACGATCGGGGCGGAATATTCCAAAGAAAGGAGTAACCCAATGAACTACACCAAGCCAGAAGTAGTATCGCTCGGAGAAGCAAGCCGCGTGATCGAAGGGAAAGGCAAGGTCGGAGGGGCTTTTGATGGCCTCAACAACCCCAGGATCACGCCTGCCTACGACCTGGACGAGTAAGCCTCCGGACGCACCAATTGCGTTTCAGCGGCTGTTGGTTTGCCTTCGGGCAAAGCAAGCTGCCGGAAGAAACGCTACACGCACTCCTTAGGATGTCGTCATATCATGGTCCGACTGCCATGCTGCCGGCATCCCGAGGAGTGCAAACGACAAACCATTTCCAGAGAAAGGAGAAGATCATGAATTATACGAAGCCAGAACTCGCTGTACTCGGAGAAGCAGTTCGTGTGATCGAAAATCACATGAAGGGCCAATCCGGGACGTATGATGCCGGGACTTACAACCTGCAGCCGGCCTATGATCTGGATGAGTAACCCTCAGGGTCTCAGCATTGAGGCGCGCCTTCCCGGCTGCGCCAGCAGCCGGGGAAGCACGAATCCGGAGTCCTCTGGATGGGGATGCAGCCAGATCGCGCTGCAAACCTGGGCGAATTAATCGAGTGATCGACTGGACTCACAATCTACTGGCAGGGGGCGGTTCAACGAAGCCATGCGTGGGCGGAGTTTCCCGAGCATGACCTAGGTGGCTAACCAGCGTAGTGAGGTGAAATTACCGCAGTGCCACTGGAGTCTTCTTGTCTCTCATCTCGCGGAGCTTGTGCCAGCGCTGGTATTGTCCAATCTTGTGCGGATCAGGGTCCTCCTCGCCCTTAAGCCAAAAGCAAAACCAATCGACATTGCCCTGTTGAGAAATCATGCGATCCCAGGGCTTTTCCAGAATGTGTGTACCTTCGGGGATGTAAATCATTTCTACAGGCTTACCAAGAGTTGTCAATCCGGAAAACCAATGCCAATCCGATAGCAACGAAGCTGGATATAGGGTCTGAATTCGAAGCGGTGTTTCGATCTTGTCCATAAGAAAAGCAGGCGACACTTTTAACCATTTGTGTAGGCCCTTGCCAAACGGAGGGGCGCCGTTCAGCGAGTTAAAGGAAGCAGCCACCCTTTGGTCAGAGTTGGCCGACAGCATGTACTGGAAATAACCATAGTCAACGCCATCAGCGATGTCTGCCGCGGCAAAATGATGTTTCGAATGGATCAGCGCGTAGGTTGCGTACAAATAGGTTCGGCTGAAACCGGTGATCCCGATGCGATCTCGATCAATCAGCCCTTTCCGATCCAGAAAATCTATCGCGCTGTCATACAGCGCCAAGGCCGCGGGAACTTCTTTCGGCGTTTCAATGAGGCTCCAATCGATGTCGGAAACCTGCAAGACAAGGAAGCCCTTGCCAGCCAGTGCCTGGGCAGCGAAGGCGGTGGTCCAAGGACCATCGATCCAAAACCTGTTCGGCTCCCACCCATGTGTTTGTATGACCAGCGGATATTTTCGGCCGACGACGTAATGTAAGGGCCAATAGAGACCACCCTTGACTTCATGATGGGGAGAGGTTCTCAAAGTAATTTCTTCTACTCTTGCCAAATCGAGAGCTTGGAGCTGTGGGTCGAGATCCATCAGCAATGACTTCTGGCCGGTACCGGGAGCAACGGCAAGAATTCTTGGAGGTTCGTTCATGTCTTCATCGAGAACGATGTCCGGTAGTGAGGGAGCCGTGCTTTCTTGCTTTTGCGGGATTTCAGCACGCGACCAAGTGCCCTTGTTTTTCGCGAAGTGCGCTTTCGAGGTAGCTTTTCCTGTGAAGCTGCCCAACCTTCCGGCATCGCACACCACATGGCCTGTCTTAGCGTCCCAGCCCAGAAGCCTCAAGTCCTCGTCGCTTATTTTTACGAACCGGCGACTGGGAATCAGAAGCTCCACTAAGAAAGGATGTGTCTTTCTCAAGGCACGTTCAGCCGGATCGTCAACATTCAGGGGCAAATACATATCGGATACAATCACCGACTGGCTGTCGGGTGACCACGCTGCCTCCGACCCTCCAAGTGATGGAATTGGTGCATCAAGCAAAATGCGACTCGTGCCGGCGCGAATGTCGACCAGTTCGTATTGAAAAACCGATGTTCGCGCTCCTGCCGCGGAAGATGACAGTTTGGATGACTTCAAGAATTGGTCGTCGTACTCGGTCCAGGCATCGGAAACGCTAGTGGCTTCAGTCTGGATAATAAGGTACCGTCCATCCGGCGAAAGCGACATCTCGTTGTACGACCGGACACGTCCCTGGGTCGTTATCCGGCGTTCAGCTTCGCTTCCCCCTTGTTTTAAGAACAAGGCGTGATCATCGTAATCTCTTCCTCCGTGCTTTCCTGCGATCAACTCGGACAATAACTCGCTGGTGACGTTGATGCCTCCACGCGCGGTGTTTTCGTTCGCAAAAGGTACCTCGGGGTTCTCGGCGGCAAACACAATTTCGCCACCGTTCGCCGTTGCGGCGAATGAGCTTAAGTTGGTTGCGCGGTTTGTAAGTTTATTCAACGCCTTCGAGCTGGATGTGAGGGAATACAGTTGAGAGGATTCACCAGGATGTTCGCCCAGAAACAGAAGCGTATCGTTGTCGCCGAGCCACACCACATTTTGGATTGCGGGTCGGTTCGAAGAGGAGAACATGGAGAGCAACACGCGCGGGCGAGGCGAGCGAAAAACCTCGTCCGTTTCGAACAGGATCAAAGAATATTCGTTCGTATTATTTTCAAGGTTTCCTTTTCTCAGGACTACGACAAAACGTTTTCCGTCCGGCGAAAATTTCGCCACGAGACCTTTGGAGGGACCGCCCGCGTCATACAACGGGTCGCCAAAGCGTGTCATCTGAATGAAGTCCGCCACGGTCACCGGTCGCCTCAGGGCGGGCTTTTCCGACTTCGATTGGCTTGGATCCGTCACAACTCCCGACTGTTCGCCGGAACGCACACAGAAACCGTAAGTTGAGTGCACAAGAATAAGCAAGATGCTGAGCCACGCATGAGCGGACGAACCGGGAGGCTTCGCGTTCGCGCGTTGATTGCGCCCCTCCGGGCACAGGTCGGGCATCTGACTCGCGCATGACATCGCAAGCTCCTTTTTGATCGTCAGAAAAGCAACTTAAGCGCGAACTGCATCGATCGAGGCCCGCCGAGCTGATATAGAGGATCGAATGCGCCGCTCCCCAGACCACCAGTGCCGGCGAGGCTCTGCCCTAACATCGCGGAGGATAGGCCAAACTGAGTGTTCGGTGCTCCGGGAGCTCCGAGGTTCCCGGAGGGTTGTCCGAAGTTGGGATGGTTAAGGAGATTGAACATCTCGGCGCGGAATTCTAGCTTCACCGAATCGTGGATCGGAAAATCGCGGTGAACGGCAAAATCCCACTGGACCGCGCCGAAGCCTCGGAGCGCGTTTCGAGGCAGGTCGCCCTGACTCAAAGGAAGGCCGGTGACCGGATCAATTGCCGGAGGCGTGAACGCAGCCGGGTTGAACGCTTTGCCACCGGGATACGCCGTCCCACTCAAATAAAGAGCCTGGCCCGCGACGATGTCCGGTCGTGGGTTCGTCTGGAAGTGGTTCGAGAGTCCTGGAAGAAATCCGTAGTAAACATCAACTGGAGGCGCGGATCGAGCTTGGACGACATTCTCGACCGACCACCCACGAAGGAAAGCGCTCGCCAGGAAATTGGCTGCAGGAAATGACACCTGGTAAGTCAACCCCATCGAAGCGGCATTTCGAACGTCGAAGTCAGATGAGCCCCGGTTGATGGTCGAATTCAACCCGGCAACCGTATTGGATCCGTTGGCGAAGGAAGCGGCCGATGCATTATCAATCGAATGCGACCACGTATAGGAAGCGAGCGCTTGGAGACCGTGGGATATCTGACGATTGAATTGAAGTTGCAAAGCATCGTAATCAGAGGCGCTCGCATTAGTTACGAGTGCCGCGTAAGCGAGATTGAGATTTACTGGTGATATTACCGCGGTTTGGAGAAGTCGCCGCCCAGCGGAGCCGATGTAGGATGCGGTGAGGCTTTGCTGCTTACCCAGGGACTGTTCAATCGACACATTCCATTGCAGCGTATACGGCAACCGAAGGTTTGGATCGAATCCGTAGAATCCGCCTCCATTGCTGGCGTTAGGCGGCTCAATTGGGGCAGGATTCGCCGCACTGGGCGAGAGAGGAAAGTTGCCGCCGGGAAAGTTCAACGACCCAAATGGATAGTACGACGCCTCGGCCGTGTTTCCAGCTTCCGAACTTGCCAAATCGTAGAAGACGCCGAACCCGCCCCGGAGTACCATTTGCCATTGCGAGTTCTGCGACACCTGATAGGCCAATCCGACGCGAGGTGCAATATTGCTGTACCGCGTTCTATAAGGTGGCGTGCCCGCTGGAGCCACAGCAAGATTCGTCAGATTGCTAAGATTGAAGCCCACGACCGCTGGGAAGCCGGGTCCGCCCAGTGATGTGGGGACGAAATCGGTATCCCACCTCAAGCCATAAGTCATGGTTAGTCGAGGAACAACGCGCCATGTATCTTGGGCGAAAGCTCCGAGATTGCGAAATAGCAAAGTTGACGGCAGGCTCGACGACACATCGCTAAACGAGGTCGTTCCCGTTTCGGCGTCCGAAAGGTCAGAAAAAAAGACGAACTGACCGTAGTTTGCCGGATGAAGCTGAGGCGACAGGCGGCGAAAATCGATACCAAACTTTAGGGCGTGTGTGCCTTTTTGCAGGTATACGCTGTCCACAAAATTGAGTTGTCTCTGGAGATTGCGCGCAAGCGTTCCTGCACTCAGGGCAGAGTTGTTCGCAAGTGCAAAGACTTGGAACAAAAACTGTCCGTTCTGACTTGTATAGGGACTGGGGAATGGAAGGGCTTCGAGCGGAACGGCCCCTCCGAAACCGTCCAAATGAGACGAACTCGAGGCATCCGTCGAGCTGTAGTTGAACCGAAACTCGTTAGCGGCGAGGTTCGATATCGCCCAAGTGACACCCGCGGTACCCGTTTGAGTCGTGATTCTCGTAGGGGACACGGTGCTTAGCGCAACGCCGGCCCCGCGTTGAGTAAGCTCTGACGGAGAATAGTCGTACCGTCCAAACATATTCAGCTTATCGCTCAGTTTGTGATCGATCCGAAGACTATAAGCGTCCAGGGACGCTGGATTGGAAAAGCTTGCATTCAGCTTTGCGATACCTTGATGGTTGCCGCTGGCGTCAAGAACCTCCTGACCGTTTGGCAATGGATAAGCATTGACGTAAGGCAAAAGGGCGGGCTCCGCAAATTGCCGTGAGAACGGGTCTTGGGGATTCGTATCCGGGACTAAGGTGAGCACAGTCTGGGGCAACCGGAGGCGCAGTCCTTCGTACGAAAAGAAAAAGAAGGTCTTGTTCTTTAGAATCGGGCCGCCGAACGTTCCGCCAAAGTCATTCTGCCGTTCCTTCGCTTTCGGAAGGGGAGGATCGTTGCCAAACCCATTGAACCAGTTGCTCGCATCGAATACGTCGTTTCTCAGGTAATCGAATGCGGTGCCATGAAATTGATTGGTCCCGGAGCGTGTGACGATCGAAATCTGCGCGCCTGGTGTCCGGCCAAATTCGGGCGCAAATGTAGAAGTCTGGATGCGAAACTCCTGGAGGGCGTCAACCGAAACCAGGCTGTTCGTACCTCCCAACACGCTTGAAGATCCAAGGGCCCCCCCAAGGCCGTTGCCAGCATTTGACGAGGCATTAATGCCAATGTTGGCGCTAACTCCGTCGACCATCCAATAATTTGAGCTTGCTCTCTGCCCGTTGACGCTGAACTGGCCCGTGTCGTATCCGTTATTCGCGGTTAGGACGACACCAGGAGTGAGTTGGATCAGGGTCTGAAAGCTCCGCCCATTCATCGGCAGGTTCTCAGCGAACTGGCGATCCACGACGGTACTTACTGTTGCATCGGTGGTATTCACCTGCGGAGACCCCGCCGACACCGTCATGCTTTCCGCCACCGAACCAACCTGAAGACGAAAGTTCTGCTCGATGTGATCCTGTACATTTACGATCAGGTCCGCAACATCAACTACCTTGAAGCCCGCGACTGACACTGCCATTCGGTAGCGCCCTGGCCGAACATTCGGAAACGTGTACAAGCCGGCGTTGTTTGTGATTACGATGGTGCCCGTGTCTCGATCGATGTCCACAAGCTTTACCTGGGCACCCGTGACGTTCAGTCCGGACGGATCGACGACCTGACCGGATACCGTCGCAGATTCGGATTGTGCCCAGGTAAAGTTGGCGACGAGGGAGAAGACTAGCCATAAGAAGAAAAACCTTCCAACAAGGCCACGGGAGAGACGGAGCATCGGTTTGCATTCCTCTATAAACGTATGCAGACAGACCGGTGAGTTTTGCCCTGAAGCGGATGTTGCTGGAAAAATTTCAGAAACGTTCAGACCAAGGCGGGCATCGCAATGCTGGGGCTTACGAACAAACAGAGCGGGGGGAATCCCACAACCGGAAAGACGCTGTTCTAGTCGCTGTTACTCGCTATAATCGGCCAATCTCTCAATGCGGGGTACTTGATTGTGGTATCGGACCTAACCGGGAGCGCGGTTGTGCTGGATCAAGTTTCTCCGGATCCGTCCCAACGATGTGAAAGTGATCGCCTGCAACCGGAAGCACCTGGCGCCCCGCGATTCATGAAAGTAAGTTGGAACGCCGCCGAGTCTCCGCCGGGATACAGTTCCCTCGGCGGCGATGTCATTTTTGTAGCTCGTCCGGATGGTTACGAGCGTCTCACGTATCCCGTTCAACTCGATGATGAAGGAAATCGTTCCTACGGATGGCAAGACACCATCTTTGGTGAGGAATTAACACTTGTAGTTGTTCTTCCTCCAGGACACGTTGTCCGGGCAGCTGATACACGGCCGCCAGCAGCCGTCACCAAGGTATTCCAGGGTCGTTTGGCTATCTGCTGGCAGGTTCGCGGCGCACACCAGAGTCGCGTGCGGATTCACTGGAAGATTCGGCCAGCGGAACCGGATCAGATAGCCCCGCTCTCCGCTGAACTTAACGAGGAGCTGCGGCACAGGCATAGCTCTTCTTCCCCAGCAGAACCGGAGTCCTCGCGAAAAACGCGCTGGATCATAGCTGTCGCTCTCGTTCTTTTAGCGTTTGTTGCCGCTGGTCTGTTGAAGCACTTCGTCTTCGGAGGGTCACGAGGTCGCCATTCGCGGACGGCTGTCCCTCATTACGAGCGCAACCAGCACAAAGAGCGTGTCATTGTGTTCGTTCACGGACTCTTTGGAGATGCGACGTCGACCTGGACATGTCCGGCAAAGACCTATTGGCCAGGCATGCTCCTAAAGGATCACGCATTTGATGACTCGGACATCTATGTCGCGTCCTACGACACGCCGTACGTCGGTAACACAATGACGATCGACGACGTTGTCGCGAATCTCGACAATCGCCTGGAGAACGACCGTATTTTCGAACATCGCGATGTCGTCTTTGTCGCGCATAGCCTCGGAGGGCTGATTGTCCAACGGTTTCTTCTGACCCACCGCGAATATGCGAAGCGAGTGAAAGTGATCTACTTCTTCGCCACGCCCGAGACTGGTGCGGAGGTCGCCCGGGTGGGCTCCATCTTCAGTCAAGATCCGCTTCTGCGTGAGATGTTTCCCGGAGGTGAGAACGACTATCTTCAGAATCTTGAAATGGAATGGAGAGCCGCGGACTTCGGCAACATTCGCCGGTACTGCGCATATGAGACGCAGCCCACGAACGGAATTCTCGTGGTGGATCGATTGAGTGGAACGAGAAATTGCGGCAAGGCGGTTGCTCTGCATGAGAACCATATCAGCATCGTCAAGCCTTGCAGCACGGATGACGACGCGTATATCGCTCTCCGCAATGCCGTAGAAGAGAACCCAGCACCATTGGCTGAAAGCGCAAGGTGGGTGTGGATCGACCCGGTAAGCCCCCCGGAGTTTGCGGGGCCCATGAGCCGGACCCTGACGGGGATCGACAGTCCCCTTACAGCAGTGGAGTGGGATCAGATGAAGACAGAACGCAAGCAGGAACTGCCGGCACAATGGATCGTCTTTGGTTCGCCGGAATACGACACTGCGGCCGTTCCAGCCGAGATCACGTTTTCGGGTTCGGCCTCGGCTAGGATAGTCGCATTTGTTTTGAACAACAATGGCGGGGATTGGCACCAGATCGAGAAGACAGGGCTCGGGATTTCTGCTGACTGTAAAAAGTGTGCTAGCTCTTCGGGGAAACTGCGGTTCTTGGTTCTCGTCTTTCCCCTGGATCGGGCTTCCTACGACCTGATCGCGAAGGAAAAAGACACTCCTGAGCGACTCTTCCGTGCAAAATGAGGATGAGGCTTACATCTATGACGCAGATTGTCCGCATGTCGATATGGGTTTTGTTGTTTTGTGGAACGCTGCAATCGCAGTTGCTCTTTGCACAAACAATCGTTGAGGGCATTACCTACAAGTTCGACAAAGGCACCTATGTTCCTCTTGCTGGAGTGGGCGTGGTGGCGGTTCGCGACAGTGTGGGCCCGGCGAGCGCCCACCCGGTGCAATCGGACAACAACGGGCGCTTCCGCTTGAGCCTCCCCCTGGGCGACCCAATACTTATCCTCTTCTACGGAGATGCGCGGGTGCCCCAGCTACAACAACTCGCCGGCAACCGTACCGACAATCTGGTTCACGTGACGCTGTATACGCCGAAGGAATACCAGGAGCGGCATCCGAAGGGGCCGTCGCTCGAAACGAAATATCGCTGCTTAGCCGAAGAGGTGCCAAAGGACAGCGAAGCTGCGATGATCCTCCGGCATTCCATCGATAAACTCGACAAGTATTGAAACACTCCTATTCTGAGATCGGGGGGAAGAATCGAAATGAAAGTAACAAGCAAACACGGGTTCCACAGCACGGCACGGACTGGATTGCGCCTCTCTCTCGTGTCCCTGTCCTTGATCTTGTCTGCATGTCACTCGAAAGACGGCGGTCAAGAATCACGCGGTTCGGCCCACGCAAGGTCTTTCTACGTGAGAACCGGAAACCCTGATCGCGTCATCGTGTTCGTCCATGGAGTCTTCGGCAGCCCTGACAACACTTGGAATTGTTCCTCCACTGTCTCCTGGCCGAAGTTGATTCAGGAGGACGACGCCTTTCAGCGATCAGACATTTACGTGGCAGGCTACGACACTCCCTATTTTGGCAACCGCATGACCATTGACGAGGTCGTCTCGAATCTAAAGAGCCGACTGGACAGCGACGAGGTATTTACCAAACATCGTGAAGTCGTGGTCGTGGCTCACAGTCTCGGCGGCCTCATTGTTCAGCGACTCCTGCTAACGCATCGTGAATTGGCGCCACAGGTCAAGTTCATCTACTTCTACTCGACACCGGAAACGGGAGCGCAGGTCGCACAACTCGGCCATATTTTCAGCTCCGATCCTTTATTGAAAGAAATGTTTCCTGGAGATTCCAACGACTATCTCCTCAATCTAGAGAGTGAGTGGCGGGGAGCGGGTTTCAACATCCACCGCTATTGTGCGTACGAAAAGAAGACGGTCAAGGGCGTCCTCGTTGTCGATCGCCTCAGCGGAACCAGAGGCTGTGAGAACGCAATCGCGATGAACGAGGACCACATCAGCATCGTGAAGCCATGTGACCGCAACGCGGATTCTTATATCGCGCTGAGGAATGCAATCCTGAAGAATCCAATCGTTCCGGAACCGCCTAAGCTCCGGAGCGAAGTCGTGCCGCGCCGCTGGGAGTCTTACCAGGAAGTGGGTTGCAACCACACGAATTCGAACACGTTGACTGCGTCCACACCATTGGATCCTAGTTTTCAGGAACGCGTGCTCACAGCATCTGCTTCGCTAGAAAATGCCGACAACATTCAGGGTATTTCAGGACCCACACTAGGGCCGGTCACGGGCAACACCGTCCGCGTGACGTATGGCTTTAATGGGAAGGACGCCGGCATCACCGGATGTCCCGGAGGAGGACACGCAACCGTAGTAGTCACGTTCAGTGTCGAGCGCCAAGTCCCTGTCCCGAAATAGCGAACGTCGAGGAATGACGTCGCGATCACAGGGACGATCGGTCGACTGCCTCTTTTATGAAGCGGCGTGCGCGAAGACGAAACCGCCGTGAGAATTGTCCTCTAAATCAGGCTGGCAGAACCCCGTCGCGGATTGCGAGGCGTCGGGCCAAGCGATATCCCGAACTGAGTGCACCTTCCATATACCCCATAAACGCGTAGCTCGTATGTTCGCCCGCGAAGTGCAACCACCCACCATAACCCGCTTTCCAGAACGGGCCCCAGGTTGTTACCTCGTTCAATCGAGGAAAGTAGTAGGAGGCCATCGTCCATTCTTCCTCAGGCCAATTCATGAATTTCGTGCTCTCTAAGTGCCCCGCGATGCCTGGATATGGTACGCGCAAGGCACCGAGGTACTTTTCCGTTCTCTCATTGGGCGGCCATGCAGCGCACTGTTCTGCATCTTTTGATCCGGAAAACGCCACCAGAACAATGCCATCTTCCCTCTTCCCATCATCTTCCGTCGTCTCCCACGTCAAGTCGACTGGTCCGTCTTCTGAGAGTGTTGGAGTACTCGCGAACTCCTGCCAGAATCTGTTTCTGAACTCCATGAGGAACTTTACATTCGCTCCCATTTTTGGCGCTGTCGCGAGCTTCTTGGAAAGATCCTCGAACGCATCGAATTTGATAGTCCGCCAGACGGAGGGAGGGACGGCCAGAATCACATCGTCGGCCCGCTCTGTCTCCACACGTCCGTTGATCGTCAAGGAAACAGCGGATCCGTCGGGGGTGATCGCTTTGACAGGCGCATCCAAGTGGACTCTTGGCGTCTTGCCCTTGTTGAGCCAGTCCGCAAACTTTTCCGCGAGCTGCTGATTTCCTCCTTTGCAGCGGAATAACTCTGTGTCCGTCCAGTAGCGGTCCAACCCGTGACCCTTGATCATCGCCAAAACGGCTAGGAGGCTTTGCTCAGACGTGGGAATTCCGTTGTCGGCGGCCAGCATCACGCTGATGGCGTGACGACACCGGTCAGAGCACCTCGCTCGGCTGAGCCATTCACCGAGAGAGACGTTGTCGAGCGCGTGTGCATTCCGATTCGTCCAGGGCTCGAAAGGATCTACGATGCTGGCAGCTAGATTCGACAGGAGTTTAAATTGTTCCTCCATTTCGTCAGTAAGATGTTTGCTCTGATCCGCGGTCAAGGTAACTTGCTCGAGCCGAAATGGGGAGTTTCCATATTCCAGAACATGACTGAAGGAAAGACCGAAACGATGTTTGTATGAATTCCAGAGAGGATGATTACTTCCGATGAGTTCCGCGCCTTCCTCCGCAATTCTCCCATCGACGAACCCGCGGAAACTGTGGACTCTTCCTCCAACTCGATTGCGAGCCTCGTACACGTCAACCTCGTATCCCAGGCCCTCCAGCTCGAAGGCCGCGCACAAGCCCGCAAAACCCGCACCAATCACGACGACTTTCCGCTTGGGAGTAGCTGGGACAAACTCCAAAAGCCCTTCGCGGCTTTTGATTCCGGCCAACTCCAATTCACTTGCGAGAACTCCCTTGTTCTCCGGAGCGGCAAAGACCTGCGCCTTAGGCAACGGAGGTTCGGGAGGAATGAGTTTGTGGCGGTTTCGCGCGCGTAGAGAGGTATAGATTGTCGGCATCTTGTGGTACCTCGACTCTGGTTAAGCAGCCAACCGTGAATGTGCCCCTTAGCCTCCCAGTACATTTGCAAGGGTGGAAATCGAAGGGGCAAAAAAATATCCGCCTCCTGTGGGGACCACCCAATCCTTGACGAGAGAATTCTGGTTCGTCACAGAGATATCCTGGGTTCCGTCCGGCGCGAACCTCAGGTATGCACTTCGCACCCGACCGAAGAATTGTTGCCCGACGAGCATGTCGAACCCCAGCCCCTCGGTGTGTCCACTAGGGTTTCGCGGGAGAAGCGCGTTGTTCATCCAGTTCGTGCACAAGAACTCAAACTGCTGCGCAATGGCTGCCTGATACGAAAGAAACAGAAGGCCGCGATCAGCCGGTGGCGACTCGGGCGCCTTCGGATCGAAGGGCTTGCCGTACGGGATGCCGCGCCTCAGGATTCTTACTGTCAGCGTCGCGGAGGCAAATCCAATATTTGTGTCTCCATCGCGCGGGTTGACTTTTCTGACGTGGCCAGCAATCGGACAGATCACCCCTTGAGAGTCATTCGGCAAGTTCAATGAGATATTGTCGCTGCTGTACGCGAACGCGTTTATCCGAGAGCGAGTCGCCTGTTTGGGATCGTCCTGCAAAGGGGTTCTGATCACCGGGGCACCGCTTGGCCATCGCCCGACCAGCATCGCGGCTAGACGCTCGGGGCCCAAATCCGTTCTGCCGATAGCGGAAGCATTATCGTTCACAAACGCATAGAATGCGGCCACGTCCTGTCGCAAGCGTCGAAACACCAGAAATGATCCGTTACCCGCCCAACTCGGCGCGATCGGATTGGGTTGGGACCCCAACGGCCTGGGAGGACCGGCCTGCCTCGGAGCAGTGTCGATCTGCTGCGCATATCCGAGGACAAACTGTCCGGCACAGACAAGCGGCTTTCCCACCTCGGCATATTCGGGGCTGCTGTCGTCCGGGTCATTGGCTTTGATCGTCCTTTCCGTGAGAAAGCGCCCATTTGGTAACACTCCGCGGATCCCAGGTTGCGAAATGCCATCTTTAAATCCGAAATGCTCGTGGCCGCTGGGAAAGGTGTGGTCTTCGTCGGAGTAGTGGCTCAGGTCATGGCCGGTTTCTTCGTAAATGTTGTTCAGGCCAAAAGAGGATGCCGATCGAATGATCGACGTAACGGCGTCGGCCAGCTCCGCAACGTCGTCGCCGGCAACAATGATCAGCACATCCGGAATACGACCGGGTGCCCCGATCACCCATTCGGAGAAATCGTTCACGCCATCCTTTGCAGTGGGGTCACCCAGACGCGCCGATGACTTTGGGAGACCCTGCCGGAACTCAAGGTCGGTAAAGGAATCGGCATCTGAGGTCAGTGTCCGCAAGGCGTCGAAGGAGAACGCCGCCGCCGTCCAGACAGCCTTGAGACTCGTAGGTTCTTCGCCCGACTCCAGTAACAGCCGCGCTCGTGTGATTTTGTAGGAGAGGACAGCTTTAAGCGGAGTGACCCTTTTCGCAAGATCGAGAAGAAACCTCTTGTTTTGCCCCACATCGGGACCAAACTCCAAGCCGATGAGCGTCTGATGATCCTTGTTGAAACCTCCAAGGATATTACCCTGGATGTCGTCCCAGTCCAGCCTCGGTTCAAGTGCGGGATCTGGTGTCATGAGTAGTGGGCGAGCCGACGGAAAGTAGCTCGTGTCTGGGGAACCGTTTTGGGTCGAACTGTGAGCATATGCGCGAACATCTCAGCTTTCGGGGCCTGGCACGGAATGCCGACCTTCGTTAACAATACGAATCCCGAGTGATTCGAATCGAAACACGGATGACCGTAGCACTTCTGTGACACCTGCTGTGGCGCGCCCGGCAAGGCCTGGGCAAATAAGTTCATGGTGATCGCGTCGGCGATCTGCCCCCCCATCGAGATCGGGACACCTTTGTACTTCAGATCGCCAACGCGTGCCTGTTTTCCGTTTCTCATTACACCGTCCGGCACTTTGAACTTGGCCCTGAGAGTCATGCTTTTGTCTCCGCTCTGCCGCAGAGGCACAAAATAGTCCGTTTTCAGATTGGCAATCGGTTGGTCATTCCAGTCAGTGAAGTCGTTGGGCAAAATCGTTTGAATATACAGCCCCAGCGGATCGCGCAAAGTCACGAACATGTTTTGGCGAGCAAGGGTGTTGACTTCGTTGCCAATCGTCGGGTCGCTAAAGCGATTGGGCTCCCCATAGGCCGCACAGCAGACGAGGTCTGGATCTTTGTCTTTTGCTGGGCTCCCCCAGATCAGTGAGCCGTCCATCGCCAGCTTGATCTCCGCGCCTAATGTGTTGGCTCCCTGGGTCAAGTGCACGGCGGCCGCAATGTTGTATTCGTTGTAGGGGTTATAGTCTCCGGCCTTAAAGGTGAGTTTCTGATTTCCGGCAAAAGGTTCGACATGGGTGAGAGGCTCGGAAAAATAGAGCTTCGTCGGGTCGATCCCAGCCGGCCCCTTGCCCGTGATCTCTCCGTACAAGGTTACAAGCAAGGCCTGGTCGTACTTCGCGATCAGTCCCCAGTATTCCGGGCCCTCACAGGTGAAACACACTTCACGCACGACACCATCGGGATCTCTCAAGGTCACCCATTCGAGATACTCGTCGTGAGGCCGGTACTTCAGTCCCGGAAAGCGGGCACCCGTTGCCGTGAGGAAGTCCGGTTGATTGACGAGTAAGGCATCGACGCCCGTGCCATACTCAACCGGACTGTCGACCGCTTTCGCAGCTGCGAGCACGTCCTTGTTGTTGAGCAAGAGCGCCGTGTGTGGCAGGCCTTGCCAAGGGGGAGCCGCAGTTTGGGGATTACCATTCTGTGGCGGATTCGTGGATTCATACCAGGCAGCGTAATCGGCGCTTGGCGCCACCTGCTGGCCAATCCAGGCATCCCACTTCTGATACAGGAGCGTAGGATTGGCGCCACGGTCGAAGTCCTTGATGTTTGCCGGCGGTGTGTGGGTTCCAGGCATGAAGCGTGAACCTCCCTTTCGCTGCTTAGTTCAATTCCAACGAAGTGCTTTAACAAAAGCGCCACGCCCGCGCTGGTCACAGCTTCGTTGGATCAAGGCGTTGCGCGAAAATGTTTATAACCCTGGTCGTTATACAAACTCACAAGTTCCTGATCCGGCGTGGAATCATCCCCAATTTGCTCTTCCAGCCATTCTTTGAGTTCTTTTATTTGTTCAGTGCCGGGTAGGCCAGCAACCAAGCTGCCCAGAAATCTATTGAGGAGATCGAGGAGCTTCTTGGGCCATCCCCCGATGGCGGCCTGCGCCAGGTAATGAAGTTTCATGGCCAGACTCTTTCCGGTCAGGCCCACTCTTTGGATCACCGTCCAAACAGAATTGGTTTCGGAGGAGATCGCCTGAAGCAGCGAGATCTGTTCCTGTAGGACGGGTCGGGTCTCATTCCAAGCGTCCTGAAACAGCTGAAGGTCGGGAGGACTCAATCTGTTGATGAGCAGATCGAGCACCTTGTCGGTGAACTGCAGAACTTCGATGATGGCGTCACGGTCTTCAGCGAGGGGCATGGAATCACGAACCATTGCGTCCTCAAAGGGATGGTGATTACCGGAGTTGCTCGCTGGCAGACGAACGCTGAAACGCCGAATGCGGGCATCCGAAACAACTCAGGTTTTCCCTTTGAGACCCCGCGGTTCAGAAGCCCCCTCGGTCGCAGAACTCAGGTCGAGTTCTACTTCTTCTGGTGCGGATTGCAAACAAGATAGACGGGGACGGCAGTAATGTCAACGAGACGCTGGCCTTCTGACCATCTATCACCTTGATCGGCGGCTAAGTCGCGGAGGACCCAGGTTTCAAGGATGGTTAGGTTTGTCCCCAAGAAAGGCGAATAAGATTCTCTTGCCGCCTGGCTCTTTAATGGCCTTCTTCGAAGACTCAACAGTCACAAACACCGAATTGATCTGCGCTAACACTCGAGGATCGTCGAACGTCAGTACCCACCGACCATCGTTCCGGTCATCGTTATGAAAGATTCCCAAACTTCTGATGGGATTTTCGGCTCCCAGACGCTCGCCCCACACGTAGAACGAAACCTTCGCGTCCACTCTTCTTGGATCAGCCAGGTCATATGCATAGAAGATGAGCGACTTCCCTTCGGTGTAGAAAATTCTTCCGGAAGCGCGCTGGCTCTTGCCGTTGCCGTCTCGGTCATGCACATCGATGATGTGGAGATTGCGCGCCACCACCAGATCCCGCACATCGCTTCCTCGTGCCGCGAGCTCTTCCTGCTGGTTCAACACCGATTCCTGATCCGCGAGCTTACTCCGCAGTTCGCGCAGTTCGGTTTCCTGCAAAGCGAGCGCTGTGTCACTTGTGCTCTTGTCTGACTTCGACTTCGCCATGTCTGCTTCAAGCCCTGCGATCCGCGCCTCCGATTGCGCCTTCTCCGATCGAACATTCATGTTTTCTTGCTGCGCGGCGTCAAGCCGTGAAGTCAGTAGCGTCTGCGCCTCACTCGCCGACTCAAGATCGCTACGTTGCTTCTGGACCTTGGCTCCCAGGGAGGTGATCTCCGACCGCGCCGAGGCTAGCTCTTGTGTTAGCTGCGTGTTCTGGTTCTGGCGGCTTAGCGAAGAAGGACCTCCGTTCGCAACACTCGCCGGGGACCCAGCATCTTGGTGCGGGTTCGCCGCGATAGGGGAGGACTTCTGTCTGGCGATCAGCAGGAACGCTGCAACTACAGCGACTGCTGCTGCGGTGCAGACGCTCGCATAAATTCGGGCGCGTTGTGGTTTTCGTATAGGAGGAACATTTTCCCGGCTTATTTCAATCCCTTCGGACCGGGCACGTGCAACAAATCTTTGGGTCATTCCAGAAGGAATTTCGCAGCGCAACCGCTTGGCGGCAAGCTGGGATAATCCTTGAGCGCTGATCTGCGTGAAATCGTAGGCGGCGCTGCGGCATCTGGGACAACCTTCGAGATGAGACCTGAGGTCGGCCAGTTCATCCGGTGAGGCTTGACCGCTGGCGGCAAGAGCGCTTAGCTCCTCGTATTGTTCATGGGTATTCAACGAGGATTCCCTTCGGGTTCACTTTACGCTCGGCGACCTTCTCTCGGGAAGAGCAGGTTTCCTGCAAGACCTTCCGTAGCTTTGCCAAGCCACGGTACAGATTGTGGCGGACCGAAGACGCCGTGTCGCCTGTTTTTCTGGCAATTTCTTCCGCTGTCAGCCCCTCGAAATAGGTGAGCTCAATTACCCGGCGTTGACGCGACTCGAGGGTTGCCAGCACCTGTTCGACCAAATAAAGGACTTCCTGCGGAGGCAGGCATAGCAAATGGCCGGCACCGTAAGAGAATTCCGCTGGGGCGAGTTCGTCCAGCTCATCCCGGCTGTAGAAGCGGTTGGATTCGAGGTGCTGCCGCCGGTTAATACTGCGGTGGTAGGCGTACTGAAGCAGCCAGGTCTTGAAGGTTCCTCGATCAGGATTGAACTGGTTGACCGCCCGAAAGATGTCCAAGAATACCTTTTGGACAGTCTCTTCTGCTTCCCCATCATCGTGGAGGATTGCGCGGGCGATCCGGAAGACCAACGCGCTGTGCCTCTCAAACAAAACTGCTAGGGCATCGTTGCAGCCCATTCGTAGTGCTTGCATTAGGTCTTCGTCAGTAAAGTTCTTAAGACGAGAGGGGGAGAGAAACGCCGCTGCCAGTTCTTCATCAGAAAAAGGCATAGTCTCCCCCTGCGAACGCTTGGGCATAACCAATTTCAAGTAGGCGCGTATAGCAACACTCACGGGTGAGATGCAAACGCAGAATGTTGGTTATGATCCGTTGGTTTATAGCCATCACTGCGAGAACATTCGTGTCGAGATGGCCAAGCGTCGAAGACAAGTTCAGCCTCGATCAGGACCCGAAAGGGCGTTTGGCGAAGCCCTCCGAGAGGTTCGCAAGGGCCAAGGAATATCCCAAATGGATTTGTTCATGGAGAGCGGGATCGACAGAACGTACATTAGCGCAGTGGAACGTGGCATACAGAGCCCTACCATTCGAATGATTGTCCGCCTCGCAAAATGTCTGAAGGTGCGGCCGTCAGAACTAGTGCGCCGTATGGAAGGATCCAGATATTACCCGGATTAAACCCTCAATACGAGTTCCGCTCTTTCTCAATAATACCTAAACCGTATTTTTTATCAATACTTACATTCTTTATGAGTAGTTCACTTTGGAGCGCAGGGACACTAACGTCGCATTTGGATGAGTTCAGACGACGCTAAACTGTTTCGAGAGCGGCTACGAGTGCTGCGTGAGGCTAACGGACTGACCCAGGGTCAGCTGGAAGAAAAAATTGGAAAAGAAGCCAACTACATCACCCGCGTTGAAACAGGCCGTATCGACACCCCGCCGCTTGATGGAATTTCTAGGATTGCCCGAGAACTGGAAGTGTCGATGAGCGACCTCTTCTTTTTTGAGGGCATCGATGACGACGCAGAGACACTGCGTGCGAAAATCAATCAACTCACGCAGACAAACGATATCCAGCAACTGCGCCGGTTTTACCGCTTGATGCTCGTCTCCCGCGAAAAGTAACCCGCCAGACTCGCCTCGAACCTTGTTCCGTTGATCAGGGAGTCGGATTCGGTGCGGGGACGGTCATTTCTTTGCCAGGAGATGTGGTCTTCAATGTCTCGTAACTTTTCCGTTGCTGCTTCGTCAGCTTGAGCAAAAACCAACCGCCTCCAACGACAGCCAAATAGGGCAAGGTTCTCTGCCACTCAAAATTCGACCACGGGCTGCAGATGCCCGGCAGCACTCGCAACGCGAGGTGCCTGATCAGCACGAGCGCCAACACAGCAAGTCCGAAGAACCGCTGGACCTTGAGATGGCCCAGCATGTCATTGCTCTCGCGATGCTTTCGAAAATAGAGGTGGATTGCCCGAACGTCTCCCGGTACCAGAAACTGTCGTTCTATGTTCGCGATGATCAGCAGATTTCGGTTGTACCAGAAGTTTGCGTCAAAGACGTGCGCGAGTTGCCACGCCGCAGTAAGAACAACAAAAGCGCTTGCGTAATCCAGCACGAAAAACATATTCTTCTGATCTGCAATTGCAAAAGTAGCAAGACCGCCAGCTAATACACCAACTGACTGCCAAACCACAATGATGTGGCGGTCGATGTTGTCCCACATCTTCTTGTACATTTCCAAAAGAAAGAGTTCTCGATCAGTCATCTACGTGTGCTCTCCTGACTATCCCGGGGCTGCTGGCAGGGGTTTTGCCGGGTCTCCCGGTAACCGATGCCCATGAGGGGACGGGCAGAAATGGACAAAATCGCAAGCGACGCAATCGTTTGCTCCACCACATGCCTGCCAATGACTTGGGATGTTTCCAGTATTGTGCTCCACAAAAGCGGATGATTCTATCTGCGTAACAACACCGTCAATTTCGTGGAGGGCGTTTGAGAGTAAATTATCGGATACGTCTATGACCTTGATGGCCCTTCGTAATCTGAAATCGAGGGTCAAACTCGGGACAGGGTTCTGGGGCGAATACCGATGGACGGCGTAGTAGTCTTGAGTGCCGTTGTCAGGCACTACGTCGGTATCACCTCTCAGCATCTCGCCCTTTAACTCCTCAATGTCAGTCTGCGAAGGAGACAGTTCGTTCACAAAAATCAACACGCCAGCACCGACATGGTGCACTCCGGGCATTTGTCCCCTCAGCCACGCATACGTCTGTACCTGCCACTCAAAATGCGATCGAAACTGTGAGCCGGTCGGTGGTCGCCTGAGACCCTTGTAGTCAACGATCACGTCGTATTCGCCGGCTGGAGTTGCAGGCAAGGAAGCCTGTATGAGACGGACAATTGGATTCGTAGTTTCTCGACCCAGCACTACGCTTGAAATCACGTCTACGATTCCGGTCAGTTCGTATCTGTCACCCCTAGCCGTCTGACCTGCCGGCACTGGAGGCATTTCGCGCGTTCCTGAGATTCTTTGTTCAGCCGCGGTTATGAGCGGGAAGAGGTGCTCCCCTAAGATGTTCACAGCAGCTTCAACGCGACTGTAAGCCGCGAGACGAGCCGCCCTATTCCGAGAAGTCTTCCCTCCAGCCGCCAACCGAATTTCAACTCTCTGACCCAATCTGCCGATGTCATTCGGCTGCTGATTGGGAGGGTCTTCAACAGGCGGCCAATTGGGGACCGTATAGGGCCATGGAAACGAAGGTCGGTGCATCTGCCAGTAGCGATAGCCCTCTTCCAAAACACCGTGAATGAACTCACCAGTCCACATCTGTACAGGTCTGGACGGGGGCAATGAACTGCCGTTGTAGTAACGGTATTGGAGTGGGCACCTCTGGAAGGCGAGAATGTCGCCAGTGAGGCTATAGGCGGGCACTTCAAAAGGTAGTCCTCTACTCCCCAGCATGAAAGGTTCTCCCCTGCAGTGCTAAATTAGAGCAACCGTGTCCGACGACATCCCTGAGTTCCACTGCTCCCTTGGAACAAACGTCAGCCCCCGCGGTGTTGTAGGTGTATCGCCAGTCGCAACTGACCGTACCGGGTTCATCCTGATCTGAGACGTTAGTCCAACCAACATGAGGACATTCTGTGCGCGGCTATAACTGACGAAATACAATCGACGCAAGTCATCCCAAGCTCGCTGTACTTGAGTACGTTGCGTACGAGCGTTTCCGACGGGGCAGTAGGGTGCGACGCAATCTTCGATCATATGGACGCCATCGCCCTTCGTCGGAAAGCGAAGCGGCGCTTGAGCTGCATGATTTGTCCTCCATCTGCTCCCCACATCTACGATAACCAGCGGGAACTCTAATCCCTTCGCTTGGTGAATGGTCATTATGGGAAAATAGTTCCTGGGCACATAAGGCATAATCTCTTCGTCAACAACGGCTAAACCATTTGCAATCGGCTCAAAGACACCCCGAATTAAATGCTTAACCGAGGGAACGTTGAACTGGCCAGACACAATCATCGAATTGAAAGAGCCGAGCTGACTGGCCTCCGAGATGGTTCTCGCAATGGCTTCTAAATAGACCTGCCCCTCAGGCTCAACCTGGAACTCAGGCAACCAAGTGATTAAAGTGAAGAGGAGTTCCAGAAGCGGCCACTCCGGCGGCCATTGTCTCATCCCGCTCCCGGCTCCGACTGTACGAGTTTGCCAGTTTGCTACGAATGCCTGGAGTCCTCCCGGTTGAGGGTTCGTGGCAGCGTATTGCCGACCAACATTGCGCCAAAGATCCAGCGTTGCGATTGCGGCGGGCGACATGGCACCACTGTTCTGTTGGACAGTTCCGTTCGGGTCTATACATTCCAAGGCCAGACCAAGGAGTCTTTGCACGCTGAATATCTGGGACAAACTGCGCCCCCGAGGATTGAACACGGGGACGTGATGTTGCGATTCCAACGCATCGCGTAGCAGGACCGGCAGTCTGCGTTTGGTCGGATCGTCATCTGTGAGTTCCGCTGCGCTATGAGTGAGCAGAACGCTGTCGCCGAAATCCCCATCTTGCCCGCCTCTCACGTTGAAGGTCTGGTCGGCTACCACGACATCATGGCCATTTCCTCGAAAGACATCATACAAAAATCCTGCGAGATCACTTGCAAGGGTCTGAATGTCGGCCCGAAACATGCCAAGCACTGGAGCATTAGACAAATCTGCATGTGTGGCCGAAGGAATCAATTGCAGCTTGCCCGGCACCCGGGCCGCCTGATAGCTGGCGTCCAACTGCACGAATGAATTACAGAATTCCACAATACGACGACCAGACCTGTAGTTGCGGCGAAGATTGACTCTCTGCGGCTGATGGCTCGGTCCTAGATCACTTGTGATCCGCGTCTCAAACGCGGCGAAAATCTCTACGGTTGCACCTCTGAACCTGAAAATCGACTGATCGTCGTCGCCGACGACGGTCAGACTGGCGTTGCTTGCACGCACGAGGTTAAAGTAGATCTGTTCTTGCAAATAGTTTGTGTCTTGAAACTCATCGACCAGTACGGCCTCGAGCGAATCTGTTATGGGCCGCAACTCGCCAGCCACTATTCTCGCGAGCAGCAACTGCTCCAACCGTCCAAAATCTGCGTAGTGATTCTGGTCCAGGTGCGCAAAATAGTCGTCCACGGTTTCTGTCAGAATGCGTTGGCCCGCACCTAGCGCGGCAAAGGTTTGCAAGGCAATCGAGTCATGCCGCGCTCGATCGGCAAACGACAAGGCAATGCTTGTCATCCAAGCAACATTACCCGTGCCCCACAGACTTGGCGTTATTGAAGTTAAGAAAGTACGAAGCTGCTGGTTCGCGTACCGTCCGCTGACGAATAGCCCCTGCCGCAACATCATGCCGGAGGCTAAAAAGGCTTCTATAGTTGTTGGAGTTATCGTACCGGGGGGCCGCGTGTCAACAAGGAACTCTTCTGCAAGTGAATCGAGCGTTCCCACTTTTACAGCGTTGATGTCAAGGCTTCGCAGCCACACCGCTGAGTCCTCAGTGTTGCCAAAATGTGAACGAGCGTAGAGCAGAATTGAGTATCCCCACGACAAAATGCGGGACCGTAGTTCACCTGCCGCCTTTCGGGTGAAGGTTGTAGCGATGATTCGCTCAGGGCGCATGCCATCCACGAAGATGAGTTTCAGCACGCGAAGTGCAAGCACCGTCGTTTTGCCGGTACCTGGCCCAGCCACGATGAACGTCGGAGGACGGGAACCATTAGCAACTGCGGTGTCCTGCTCTGCGTTTAGCCATTGGCCCGCAAAACGATTGATAGATGCCCTCACGCACCCTACGAATTCTGGATAGGTCAACAATGCTTTATCAGCCGCCTACCTTGTGGAACAGTTGAAGCGTATTGTGTGCCCCGCGTCTTTTGTTTCTGTTAAGACCCCGGAAGATGACGACGTTAATGCCAATTGAGCGACAGACCTGACAAGTACAGGTTCTCCACGGTTTCGCTTCCAGTGTCTTGCGATACGCTTCTGCCACTTCGTTGCCTTCGCTCTCACTCCGAGCCAGGAGTGAATCGTATGCAAGAATTGACTCAAGGCATTTGGTGAGCGACGTCGCCCCGACATCGTACGTGTTAAGTGCTGCTAACGCCTTGTTCTCCAGATTCTTGAGTCGTCTTTCAGAAACGCCCGACTCTTTCAGCCTCATCAAGGTGCGCGGATCCCTCGTGGGCGGAACGCGGATGGCAGCATACCACTTGCCGTCGGTCCCCAAATAGTTCTGCCCCGACCTCAGCCAAGCCTTCCGAAAATAGGTTGCACTGTCAAAACTGTTGATTCCAAGTTCTCTGAACTTTCCCTGCAATGCTGGTCGAAAAACTCCCAAGAGGTGAACCCACGGTGTCTGCCGGAGTTGGCGAATCCGTTCGTTGACCACCAGTACGATCTCCAAGACATCGGCATCACTTCGAGGAACAAGACCACCGAGTGCTATATGGGTGTAACCCATTTCGACATACTCACCCACTTGAGGTCCAAAGTCTCTGGCATTGACTCCTTGTATGACACCCACAGGGACAAAGTTAGCTCCCGTGTCGCGATGGATATTGATAAATCGCTCGGCGTTTCGCTTAGTCAAGCGCACCCGCTGCCTTCTTTCGGCTTCGGTCAAGGTGTGCTTCTTCCCATTTTGATGAATTTCGGGAATAGGGATGTGGTCCACGCTTGCTCCAAAATCAAAATCGTGGAGGTCGTAAAGGGCCACGGCCTGTTCGACTGAAATTGTGGGTTTAGGCTCGTTGACGTACGAGAAAGCGCCGCAATCTCCGAACGCCCATTGATTTTGTTCGAGCTTGAAGTGAGCTCGCACCGACCGTGGAGCTAGTGCATCGGAACTGATTTTGTCGACGCGCTTCAATAAACCCTTTGTGCCAAGATTCTGTGCGAGGCTTACCAAAACTCCATCGCATAGTCTCTGTGGGCGCATCATCGCGATGCTGTGTTCTTCATTCCTTGTGTTTCGTTCAGGAGAAGAAAATTTGTCCGTCGCGAAGTCATAGTCAACGTCCAAGAAATCATCCCAATCCGGCAGAAAATACAAAGGGCGCAGCGGTCTGTCGAGGGCCGGGCGAATTGCTCTTTGCACATGTGGCATCGCCCTCAAGAGGCCGTGAAGGTGATTCAACTTCATGCCGATTGCGCCGGGGGTAAAATGGAACGTTGAGCCAGAGAGTGTCGCCGTATCGAGATTGATGCTGCCGAGATAATCCTTGCCCATCACGAGTTCGACGTTGCTGTGGTTTGCGCCTAGTTTCTGAAAAGAAGCAGTGACGGATGCATTGAGCCTGATCGCAAGCTCAGGAGTCATCCGTTTGTTGTAGTTTGGAATATGAGCCAAGCCGCCGATCAGCCCATATTTTGCCGACAGAACTGCTATGGAAAGACTATCCGGCCACCGATTGCCACGCAGAAAGGTGCGGAGAACGCGAAAGGCGGGTCCATCGTAACGATGGATAGCTGGTAGAACTCCAAGGGCCTCGACCTTTGTGGCCGAGCACCCGAGAACAATCAAATTCTTATTCGGCGCAGTCGGGAAGGTAGCCATTTTCGTCCAGATGGCCTGCATACACTCCGGCCATAAGATTACGGCTGTCCCCCTCGAGCTAAGGATGATAGCAGAATCGCCGTATACTAAACAGACACCGTACCACATAACAGAGATCGAGTGCCTGATCGTAGTGTCCTTCGTGCGGGACTCGATGGGGTCCGGTCCGAGATACCGGATTCGACTGGCAAGCCGATCAGCAACTCGCGGCAGACTTAGAATCCCTGCAGTGCTGTCAGGCGATATTTCTCCGCCCCGTGGTGTCACCGTGATTCCGTGCGTAACATGCGGCAACAATTCTTGAGCCGCGTTTATGTCCGAAGTGATCAGGGTGGGTTAGACGGAATCAGTTAGGCATCCGGATACTCTGGAGAAAACGGTAGTACAAAAAAAGGTGAAGCCGTACTCTTAGGCCACCACCCTCGAGTTTCAACGGTCGCCGATTGCTGTTGGTGGCGGTGAACTTGAAGACGGGCGTCTTGCGGTCGGAAAAGGGCTAACTGAATACCGGAAACAACAGCGTATCGGTGTGACTTCCAATTCGACGCTCCCGAATACAGCGCTGATTTGAAATATCCACCTGTAGAGCTTACAAACATACGAAGAAACTAACCGGAGACCAATGGAGATTTTTAAGGAGTTCAGCATCGAGTCGGCACACTTCTTGCCAGAGGCTCCCGACGGACACAAGTGTCGTCGCCTTCACGGACACTCTTTTAAGATCGGCATACACGTGGTTGGTGAACTAGCGTCGGAATCGGGTTGGGTAATCGATTTCGGAGACATCTCAAAGGCATTCGCACCGCTTCATGCAGTGTTGGATCACAGCTTGCTCAATGAGGTAGAGGGACTATCAAACCCCACAAGCGAGAACATCTCGATCTGGATTTGGCACCGCCTCAAACCCGCGCTCCCTGGTCTGTACAAAGTCGTCGTACATGAAACTTGCACGAGCGGGTGTATATACGTGGGTCAATCCGGTTGAACGCGCAGTGTTGCATTGTCACTCGCCCGCGATATTCGTAGCGTTCAGCGCCGCCGCTTCCCCTTTGTCGGCCAGATCGTCCGTTCGTGGGTAAATTCCCTGGGGTCCATCTCCTGAAGCAATTGATCTTGCGCGGGATCGCGATATCTAATTTCACGTTTAGCCCAGAGAAGTGAGAGGCAGCCTTTGTAATTCGGCATACTTCTTGATTCCTCCCATATCGATGCGCCTTCTGGCAGATAAAAGCTCGATATCCACGCTTCCGCGGGTATTTCCTGCATGCCCGGCGGAAAGTTCTCGCCATCCAGCATCCGACGCGCGATCGAACTGGAGGACAGAGCGCTCCCGGTCGTTACCCAGTGGCGAAAGCGGCTGGCCGGATGCATCCACTTAATAATGCCGCCAACACTCCAGACAACGGCGCATTCCTGAGGGGCGATTTCGCAATATTTGCGCGAAGTCGCGGTTAGGCTCGCGCCGAAAAACTCCGCCAGAGAAATTACCAATTGAAATGAAGGCCATTGATCGCCGATCTGCTTCAAGATTTCCGCCGAAGGCAGCAACAGTTCGGAGGCGAAGCTGTCGGCCTGGCGCTCAGGATTGGCGCGACCGTCCTCCCAACGCGCTATGTCAGACGGAAGACATGAAATCTGCCGTTCGCGATGGATAATGAAGTGTCCAATCTCGTGCGCGACTGTGAAACGCTTCCGCCCATCCTCGCGCATCGCCGCATTCACCAGAATCCTGCCGGAAAGCCGGTTCCGACTGCACAGAAGGGCTCCGTCGAAGGAATCCGTGTGTACTTCGAAGACCACGAGTTTCAACGATCGCGCTAGTTCGTTTACATCAATGCGCGGGGGCAGTCGAAGCGTGTCCCGTAGGGCGAGCGCGAGTTGTCCTTCTTCATTCATCGTTACGCTTCTTCGTCTTCCGATTCGGAGTCGATTACATCCTGGTGCGACTTCAAAAGATTTCGGTCTTTGGGGGTGAGTTCCTTCTTCTTATTGCGAAACGCCTGCGCTAGGCTCTCCGTTTGTGGTGCCGGCGGGATCAGTGCCGATGCCACGCCGGAGCGGATACTAGAAAGGAGATCATTGATCTTTGAAGTAGCGTCCGATTTTCGCTGCGCCTCCTCCTCATCGGGAGAGGGAGGCCGCATCTGCCGAAGGAATTCCTGTAGCTTCGGCGGGCAATCACGGCCAAGCGAAATATAGTTCTGATTAGCGAGAAGACGTAGCCGATCGTGCGCGACCTTGCGGAGCCGGCCCGGATCAATGCCGCATTCCAGTAAGTCCTTTGCCAGAGAAGATTCGTCGCCTTCGTCCGGCGCCGATGACAGGGCGGCAAGCCTATCTATCAGTAAATTCTCCATCTCTTGATTCTTTTTTTTCTTGTTCATGCTGAATTCCCTTCCGACTTGCGGCGAAAATCGCGGTTCGTGAGGAACGTCTGCAGCCGCTTCTTGCGGTTCTGGATTTCGGATGCTGTGGTCCCAATGACATCGGCGATATCCCGCGGCGTCAGGGCATTAAACTCGAAGATTGCGTAGACAACTTCATACAGCTTGGGTTCGGCTGTCTCAAGCAGCGTGTACAGCCGCTCCTTGAGGAGATCACCTTCCACCAAGCCTTCGAGCGAGAAACCACTGTCACAATCCTCAAGCCGGCCGGTTGCGGTTTCCTCGTCTTCCGCTTCTCCGGCAAGGGCAGGAATCTTCGCTGTGGTCTTGCGCGCCGACGAGCGAAGCTCGTCGAGGATATCGTGGCTCATCACCCTGGTCAGGAAGGCGAGAAGAGCCTTTTCATCACCGCTGAATTGCAGCTTTTCAGTCACATAGAGCGTGACGACATCCAGGGCGAAATCCTCCGGCGATTTGCCGATTCCGTCCACGACATGGGTTGACGCGACCGCGCGGACGACACCGAGGACACGGCAGGCACGCTCGGTCAGCCTTCTGATCAGTTTCTCGTAATCGACAACCAGCTTAGGGTGGTTCGGTGCCACTCAGCCCTTCCTGTCAGAGAAGCGGGTCCCGAAACATTTTTTTGCCGCCACCGGCGAAAAAAAAGCGTTTCGCCCGCTCAATAGGTAGCGGCGGTCTGAACACGCAATTCCTTGAGCGCCGTGCCAACGAGGTAGCCATATGGCTCATGAGGAACATAACAAACAAATTGCGGCAATTGAAGGCCAGATTGCCGGCGGGGCTCCGCACGATGCGGGGTCGGAAGTAAAGATTGTGGAAGAGCTTCTCGTGGACGGCGATTTGGTCGAGCTTGTCGTTATCGAGGAATTCGCTAAGCGCGGCGAGAAGCCGCCCCGGGCAAAAACCTACCTAGTACGGATCGACAAAAAGATCTATCACATCCATAAACCGGACCCGACGGGAGAAGAACTGCTCGAAGCGGCCGGGAAGACCTCCGCCGGATACAAGCTCTATCAGATTTTCCGTGGTAGACAACCCGAGCCGGTGGCGCCAACCCAACACGTGGACTTGCGCGCGCACGGCATCGAGCGCTTCACGACGGTTCCCAAAGATCCGGGCGAGGGCGGTTCGGCGACGGCGCTGCGCCGCGACTTCCGGCTTCCAGAGGCCGACGGTGACAGCCTGGAGGCGATGAATGTTGGGTGGACAACCGTCAAAGACCCGGCCGGCGCGCTGCTGCTGGTGATCCCTAACTGGAGCATTCCCGAAGGCTATAACGCTGCCAAGGCCACGCTCGTGCTGGCGATTCCCCAAGGCTACCCTGATACCCAGATCGATATGGCGTATTTTTCGCCTGCGCTGGCGCGAAGAGATGGCAAGCCGATCAACAATCTCAGCTCGATCACCTGGTCGATCGGAACCTTCCAGCAATGGTCGCGCCACCGGACAGGCCAGAATCCATGGCGTCCGGGGGTAGATGACATCTCCTCACATCTCTCGCTGGTTGATGATTGGCTGCGGCGGGAGTTCGAGCGGCGATGAGCGCAGCATTGCGGTTGTCGCAAAGCCATCACGAGATCGTGCGCCGTCATCTTTTCCCCGGCGACGGGAACGAGGCTGTCGCCCTCTTGCTGTGCGGACGTCGGGAAGATAAGGATCGTCCGGTTCTCACGGTGCAACAAGTGGCGGTCATACCTTATGAGGAATGCAGCGTCAGAACGCCCGACCGCGTGGTCTGGTCGACAGCGATCCTCGATCGCCTGATGACGAACATCTGGAAATCTGGTCTGAGCGTCGTGAAGATTCACTCGCATCCCGGTGGTTATGATCGGTTTTCGTCGCTCGACGACGAGTCGGATACCGCGCTCTCAATTTCATTCGACGGATTGTTTCAGGAAGGTCGGCTTCATGGTAGCGCCGTGATGCTTCCGGACGGTTCCATCTTCGGCCGCGAGCTCATCGACGGCGAGATCGGAACGCATTTCCGATCCGTGATGATCGCCGGCGACGACATCCGCATCTTCGGTGGACGGTGCTCCGCAGCCCTGCGGGATGACGACGATTTGCGCAACCGGCAGGCATTTGGCGCGGGGACGGTCTCGCTCCTGCGTGGCCTCCGGGTGGCTGTGATCGGCTGTTCGGGCACTGGCAGCATTGTGATCGAGCAGCTTGCGCGCCTCGGAGTCGGCGAATTCGTACTGATCGACCCCGACATCATCGAGATAAAGAACCTGAACCGGATTCTCAACGCCACGATTGGAGATGCCGAGCGCAAAATGCCAAAGGTCCTCCTGGCAAAGCGGACGATCGATGCGCTCGGGCGCGGTCAGACGGTGCTACCCTTGCAAATCAATCTGGATTCTGTCGAAGCCGTTCATCGGGTTGCCGAATGCGATGTTATCTTCGGCTGTGTAGATACGGCGGAAGGCCGCAATCTTGCAAATCGCATCGCGGCCTATTACGTCATTCCCTACATCGATGTCGGCGTAAGACTGGTTGCTGACGGCGCGGGCGGTGTCGAAAGTGTTGCCGGAGCTGTCCATTACTGCAAACCGGGCGGCTCGACGTTGCTGGAACGCGGCGCGATCACAACGGAGCAGATCCGCGCGGAGGAATTGTTGCGAACCGATCCGGCCCGATACCAGGAACTGCGTCGGCAACGGTACATCATGGGCGTTGATGAAGACCGGCCGGCAGTCATCAGCATCAATGCCTTTTTCGCCGCACTCGCGGTCAATGAGTTTCTGGCGCGCGTGCATTTGTTCAGAAACGTCGAGAATTCCGAGTCCTCGACCGTGCGCGGCGACCTCTGTGAATTCGTCCTTTATCGCGAACCGGAGGAAGGCTCCAAGGGGCATTTGGTGAAAGAAGTCGGCGCCGGCGATTGCGAGCCATTGCTTGGCCGCCCGTCCCTGTCGGTGCTGCCTTGAGCAATTTCTGGGATCGCTCGTTGCGGTCTGTATTGTCGCTGTGGCCCGCGCGACGCAGATTCCGTGTGTTCATGGCAGAAGAGTTGCCCGACCGACTAAAGAAACATACCCTGTACGTGATCGGGTCAGGAACGCCCTGGCTTGCCGGGCTGAAATGCCCGTGCGGCTGCGGCGATATCATTCAGCTTTCGCTGCTCGAACACGAATCCCCTCGTTGGTCGCTGCGGCAGGAGAGAGATGGAACTCCCACGCTCACACCTTCGGTGTGGAGAAGCAAAGGCTGCAAGTCGCATTTCTTCCTGAGGCAGGGCGTCATTCTGTGGTGCGACCCGAAACGCGGCGCGCTCAATGCGAAGGGCAAACGTCGCCTATCCCATAATTGACTTCGGGGCAACGCCGACAGCGACGTGCTCAGCTTCGAGATCACAGTTTCTTGAGACGTACTATCCCGAAATGCGAAATCAACGGGCTTTCTTATGATGTTGTGGTATCAGACCTCCATCGCCACGGAATGACAGGCGTGCAGGACCTGCACGGGATGATGACGGGACGGGGAATGTTTCAGGCGGTCACGAGAGAGTGGGGCTCAGCTTCATCACTTCCCCTGTCTGAAAACTGTGCCCGTGTTTGGGTTAGAATACGCGCACAATCCAAAATCGCGGGACAGGAGCATCCGGTGCAGGCGAAGCACGGACATTGGACTAATTCTTCCGTTTTGATTCTTGCGGGCAAGCATAACCCAATTGACATTATCACTCAAAAAGCGAGGACGCTGGTTTTCGATGCAATTCAGAACGGATGGTCCGGTCCACCGTTTGATCCCTTCACTCTCGCCGAATTTCTCAAGATAGGCATCGTTCCTCGTGAAGACGTTGCAGAGGCGAGAACTGTTCCGTCAGGATCACAGTTAACGATTGAGTTCAACCCTAATCGCCCTCGTGGTCGAGTCAGATATTCCATTTGTCATGAGATCGCCCACACATTGTTCCCCGATTGCAAGGAGTTCGTCCGAAATCGTCTCGCCCATGACGAAATGCACGGGGATGACTGGCAATTGGAAATGTTGTGCAACATGGCCGCTTCCGAACTCCTGATGCCAATTGGAAGTCTGCCATTGTTGGAGGCTGAACATCTCACGATTGATTCGATATTGGAACTGAGAAAGAAGTACGAAGTTTCGACAGAAGCGATCCTGCTTCGCGCAGCGCGGATCACTTCTGAGCCGTGCGCGGTTTTCACTGCGTCACGTCGAGACGATGAACAAAAGGCAAGGTATCAGGTGGACTATGCGGTCGCTTCAAAGGATTGGAACAAGCCGCTTATCCCGGTCGGGTTCGGGCTTCCGAGTGAGACCGTGGCGTCTGAATGCACTGCGATTGGATTCACTGCGAAGGCGCATGAGGACTGGGACGCGCCGGTCGGAAAACTCCGGGTTGAATGTGTTGGGATCGCCAGTTATCCGGGTGACATATTCCCCAGAGTCGCGGGGCTGGCAAAGACTCAGCGAGGTACGGCATCTCACTTGCCCGAGGTCGCCTATCTTAGAGGTGATGCCACTCGCCCGCGTGGGGACGGTATCAGAGTAGTTGCTCAGATCGTAAATGACCAAGCGTCCACCTGGGGCGGAGGATTCGCCTTGGTCATCCGCAAGAAATGGCCTACCGTGCAGGAGTCATTCCGCTCTTGGGCTGAGGCGGGAAGGAATCTTCAGTTGGGCAATGTGCACGTCGCATTTGCGGACGGCTCCACGGCGGTCTTCAATATGGTGTGTCAACACGGTTATGGACCATCGCCCAAGCCACGAATTCGCTACTCGCACCTGAAAAGCTGTTTGGATCAGCTTGCGAGTTTTGCGTTGCAACAACAGGCGAGTGTTCACATCCCTAGAATTGGTTGTGGACAGGCTGGCGGAAGCTGGGAGATCGTTCGTGAGTTAGTTGACTACACACTCTGCCGTCAAGGTATACGCGTGACGGTCTACGACCCCCCGAACGCTGAAATTCGTCTTGGTAGTCAGCCCGCGCTCAATTTCTCAGGATCAGTATCAAGCTAAAAAGAGGTAACAAGGTTGGCGAAGCAGCTTGTTCTATTGTCGGGACGCGTCTGTGCCGGGAAGAGCACGCTTCGCACTAGCCTCGTTCAGCGATTCGGCGTCCATCCAATCAAGACCAAGGACCTGATTGCCCGACTTGCTGGCGAGATCGAGCACGAACGCGGAGCGATGCAAGACTACGGCGAACTGCTGGATCGTCGGACGAAAGGCGCTTGGGTATGCACAGAACTGATGAGAATTACAGAATCACTAGACGACGAAGCAGTCGTCGTTGTGGATGCAGTTCGGATTGCTAAACAAATCGAGGCGATCAGAAAAGCCTACGGTCAACGAGTGTTCCACATTCATCTAGAAGCGCCGGAAAAAGTCCTAGCCATCAGATATAAGAAGAAGAGACGCCAAAAAGGGTTTAAGGAATTTTCGTCGTATACGGAAGTGTTGAAAAACGACACCGAACGTCAAGTTGAAAGCCTTGCGCCTCTGGCTGATGTCGTAATCAAAACAGATCGATGCACTGAGAACGATGTTGTCGTTAGAGCCGCCTCTCATCTCGGGCTGTATGGTCGAGAATACCTGCGCCTCGTCGATGTCTTGGTCGGCGGCGAGTATGGTAGCGAAGGCAAGGGCCATGTTGCCTCGCACCTCGCACGCGAGTATGACTTGTTGGTGCGAGTGGGCGGTCCGAACGCCGGACACAAGGTCTTTCAAGACCCAGTCCCCTACACTCATCATCAACTGCCGTCGGGCACCCGCTTTAGCGAAGCTCGCCTACTGATCGGCCCTGGGGCGGTAATCAACGCCGACAAGCTGCTCAAAGAGATTGCTGACTGCAAAGTTGACGCCGAACGCCTCTCCATCGATCCGCAAGTCATGATAATCAGCAAAGATGACATCGCAGCCGAAGACCGCCTGGTCCAGAGCATAGGGTCTACCGGGCAGGGTGTTGGCAGCGCGACAGCCCGCAGAATATTGAACAGAGGTGAGGATCATACGAGATTGGCTCGTCATATTCCAGAATTAAAGCCTTTCATCCGCCCAGCGTGTGTCGTGCTGGACAAGGCATTCTCGGATCGGAAGCGAGTGTTTGTCGAGGGAACGCAAGGTACGGGACTAAGTCTGTATCACGGACAATATCCGCACGTCACCTCGCGGGACACAACGGTCGCGGGCTGTCTTTCCGAAGCAGGAATCTCCCCAACCCGAGTGCGCCGGGTAATCATGGTCGTGAGGAGCTATCCGATAAGAGTGCAGGACCCGTCCAAGTCAACCTCAGGTCCGATGTCACAAGAACTGAATTGGAAGGAAATTTCTCGTCGCTCCGGCGTTCCGTATCCAGAACTCAAACAAACAGAAAAAACTTCGACCACGGATCGCAAGCGGCGAGTCGGAGAATTTGACTGGGAATTGCTAAGAAGAGCCGCCTCACTGAACTGTCCAACGGACGTTGCATTGACATTCTCGGACTATGTGTCAATCGAGAATCGAAAGGCACGCAGGTTTGAGCAACTCTCAGTAGAAACGATTCGTTTCATCGAGGAGATCGAACGTGTCGCGGGTGCGCCAGTTTCCCTAATTTCGACATGCTTCGAGTCGAGAAGCATCATTGATCGGAGGTCTTGGTAATCCATTGGGTATCACTCCTGAAGACCTCACGTTGCATCACCCCTGCCTGTATCACATGGCGGAGAGAGGAACCTGGCAGTCGATAAGTGAACATGGACTCTTGAGCACTACCGCGCTTTTGGATATGTACGGCATCGACGGCGAAGAACGAAGACTTATTGAGGGTTGCCGCCGTCCTGAGTCGGTCACGATCCGACGTAATGGATACGACACGGTAGTGGTCAGAGACCAAAAACCGATGAGCGAGGGCGCGTTGCGAAAATGTCTCAAGGGAATGACGCCCTTCGAATGGTATCGATTGTTGAACGGTAAGGTATTTTTCTGGCTCACCTCTGAGCGAGTAACGCGCCTTTTGTCGGCGAGAGCATACCGGGAACGCGAACACACAGTTCTCACCATCGACACTGCCAAGCTCCTAGAAAGGCATATCAGAGACGTGACGTTATCGCCAATCAATTCTGGCTCGACCGTTTACAACCCACAACCCAGGGATGCGGCGACGTTTCAGGCTCCTGCGAGTTATCCTTTCGACGCATGGCGCAACAAGCGGGGAGCAGCAACAAAAGCAATTGCTGAACTCGCAGTTCACTATGCAGTGCCGACGATCAGTGAGATGGTCATTCGCGTTGAGCGGAGGCGAGAGTCTCGTGTTCTTGAAACCATTTACGAACGCTAAAGCCGCGTCGCTCGGGGCAGCAGTCGATGGAGAAAAGCAGTTCGGCGTTGAGTGTATTCGAGAGCTAGTTCGCTTTCTTCGACTCATGTTCGGTTCAGGGCGTGTGCGCGGCACGTGACCGGCACACTCCTTGACAGGAACACGGAGAAGCGAGGCTGCTCCGGGAAGACGACGACTGATCAGCCGTCAGTCATCCATTCTGGTTGATCCTTTTTCTTCGTTGCACCACCAATGCGTTGCTTGGATATTGTCTGGATGGTCGTCTCTCCATGCTCCTCCCATGCCTTTGGGATCTCTATGGTCTGGCACGATGTCGTTGTAGTCGCTGAAGTCTTCGTGGCAGATTGCGCATATTCCCTTCTGCTCTGAGACTTTCCGCTTCAGAAGTTTCCGCATTTCGGCTGGGGATCGAAGTTCTCGATATCCTCTCGGGTGATGAGGATCTTCAATACGTCGAATACCGAGCTGTAATGTGCGCACACAATGCGTCTGTTCCCGACCGCAGCAGCGAATTGATCTATGAATGGGACAGTATTCATTTGGACGGAGTTTCATGGCGTTCATCCGATGTTGCGTTTTCGACGCTTCCGGTGCGTTCTTTAGGATTGGTTCCGTAGCGGCAGGAGCTGCGTCAATCAAGCAGTTGAATTCGTGGCTTTGCTAAACTGTGCGTTATGTGCGGGCGTTATCGGCTCAGTGCGAAAGAACGCTACCTCCGCGATCATTTCGGACTCGAAGGAGATGTGTCATGGGAGCCGCGCTGGAACATCGCGCCTACCCAGAAGGTTCCGATCATCCGCCAGGACAGGAAAGAACCGAAGCGCGGTTTTGGACTTGTTCGCTGGGGGCTGATTCCGAGTTGGGCAAAAGACGAGAAGATCGGTCTGAAGGCCATCAACGGTATGTCGGAGACGGCTGCGGAACGGCCCGTTTTCCGCGAAGCCCTGCGGAGACGGCGTTGCCTGGTCCCCGCGGATGGGTTTTACGAGTGGCAAAAACTGGGGCCGAAAGAGAAGCAACCCTACTGCTTTGCCATGGTCAACGGTTCGCTGTTTGCCTTCGCGGGTCTCTGGGAAACCTGGCGCAATCCCGCTGGAGAATCTATTGAAACCTGTACCATCTTGACCACGAAGCCGAACTCTCTGGTTTCGGATGTACATGATCGTATGCCCGTGATCTTGAAGCCCGATGATTACGAACTCTGGCTGGATCCGGGCTTTGCAGACGTGGCTGCCATTGCTGATTGCCTCAAACCGTTCGATCCCAGATCGATGAAGAAATACCCAGTCAGTACGCGGGTCAATCGCGCCGACAACGACGACGCCGAATGTGCGCGCGAGGTTCCAAGCGTAAGTGCCATGCCGACGTTGTTCTGAGTCATTGCGCAAAAAGATCCGGTTGCGCAGCGGTCGTTTGAGGATCCCGGAAGTTGCTCAAGCCCACACCGACTAGCCGATAGCGTTGTTCTCGATGCAAGTCCACCCGTTCTCGCAGCTTCAGGACAATATCCGTCAATTCCGCGCATGAAGCAGGAAAGGAATTTGGCGTATGGCTACGGGTAAGAATTTTGAACTCGCTTGTCTTCAGCTTCAGCACAATCGTGCGGGCTGCCCGCGATTCTTGGCGAGAAGCCAGCCAAAGCTTTTCTGCCAGGCGTCGGATCATGGGCTCAGTCTCTGCAAGGAATACATCGCTTTCAAAAGTATCCTCGACAGAGATCGATTGCGTCGGCCGGTCCGGGACGACTTCATTTTCGTCGATGCCCCTCGCGAGTTCATGCAGGCGGAGGCCATAGCGGCCAAAGGTGCCTTCGAGCGCGGATCGATCCAGTCTTCGCAAATCCCCGACAGTCTGTATTCCCAGTTTCGCCAATTTCTCCCCTGTAACTTTGCCCACGCCGGGCAGTCGGCCCACCGGCAATGGTGGGAGAAACGCATCGATCTCTTCGGGTTGGATGACAAAGAGCCCATCTGGTTTACGCCAGTCTGAGGCTAGCTTCGCGAGGAACTTGTTGGGTGCGACTCCCGCCGAGGCAGTCAGGTTCAGCTCGTGGCGGATCTGCTCCCGGATCGTGCGCGCCACAAGCGTTGCGGTTGGCACGCCTGTCTTGTTCTGGGTGACGTCAAGATAGGCTTCGTCGAGCGACAACGGCTCGATCAGGTCGGTATGGCGTTGGAAAATTTCTCGCACGCTCTTGGAGACGGCACGATAGCGAACAAAATCCGGAGCGACGAAGATCGCAGCGGGACACAAGCGTTCCGCGCTGATAGCGGGCATAGCCGATCGCACTCCGAAAGCCCTCGCCTCGTACGAAGCTGCGCAAACGACAGATCGGTTGCCTTTCCAAGCGACGACCACGGGCTTGCCTCGCAATTGCGCATCATCGCGCTGCTCGACCGAAGCGTAGAACGCGTCCATGTCGACATGGATGATCTTTCGCACAATCAAATGGTGTTGCGACGCTGTTCTGGAAGTCAAATGCCGCGCAATACAGACCTAGCGGAACCCGGTTTGCGGTGGCGTCAGATGGCTTCCCAGGGGTCTCGGCCTTCAGCCGCTTCTTTCTGAATCTCCCTAAACATTTCATGGAGCCGTTTCAAGCTGTATTCGTCCGCCACGACCGTGGCATACACGCGTTTTGCAGAACGCAGCTTCTCGTAGTAGACCTTCCACGAGATCTTGCCTTCAGGCGCTTTGCTGATGTACTTCGTGGCCAGGAACGCTCCCATATCTCCGGCTTGTAACAGTGGAATGCCCTTGGGGCCGGTCTTTTCGCCATACGAGTCTTTACCGATTCTGCTCCGGAACCAGAGGTCCTTGGCGTTCCGCATGCTTGCGATCGTCCGCTCCGCGCTTGGACGGTACTCGTTGCTCTCAATGAGGAAGTCGCATCGTCCCCAAGTTTCGCCCTCTTCCTGTACCTTCCATACCTCATCCGGTCCGGGCACATTGCCCATCGCCTTGCACGCCAGTTCAACTGCTCCGCCGAACGGAGCGGCGTACTTGTTAGCGAGGAATTCATTCTGCTTTTTGTTCGGCGCCAGGCTGACGTAGGTCTTCGCGTCGATGCCGTAGCCCACAAGTTGTACCTCATTGGCCGCAATCACGTCCGTGAGTTTGTCGAGGATCGCGATGCGGTCGGGAATGTCTATGCCCTCAAACTCATTGTTGCCCGTAAAGCAGTCTGTTGCATGAAAGGCTGTCACCTGGGGAGGAATACACTTCAACCATTCGGGTTTCAACTTGTCCCAAACAACTGCTTTGCCGACGAAGCCACCGACTGCGTAGACCGCGCCGGTCGCATTTTCGCTTTCGTCCAGGTACGACTG
>Ga0210404_10000179_pt1 | contig 40582 bp, 62 predicted proteins | sample IncBWH28MmetaG_FD_155455 | JGI IMG/M metagenome (GOLD analysis project Ga0210404, IMG submission 155455) | Forest soil microbial communities from Barre Woods Harvard Forest LTER site, Petersham, Massachusetts, United States - Inc-BW-H-28-M | ecosystem: Environmental > Terrestrial > Soil >... | reverse complement strand
GTTAAAACAATTAGTTGATAGAGATTATATAGTGGTTGAAATTGAAACAGGTGGCTTCCAAACTAAAAGAAATATTTGGATAATAAACGATTTTAAAAAACAATTCACGAAGCGACATACATGTCACCCCCCCCCGAAATCTATGTCACCCCCCCCTGTTGCAGATGTCACCCCATATAAGGATAGTATAAATACAAGAGAGACAATCATAAAACAACAACAGGAGGCTGCGCCGGCTGGTGTTGTTTCTTTGTCTTCAGAAGAAAAAGAGGTGGCCGACAAGCTCGCGATTGTAGGGGTCAAGGAGGCCACAAAAAAGTTCGTGCTAAAGAACTATCCACCGATCATCATTTTGAGCGCCTTGTCCTGGTTAACGCATTCCTCGACGGAAATTTCAACGACTTTAGATCAAGCGCTTAAATGGGCATGCAAAGAACAACCTGAAATTCCTAAATCAGGCAAGGAAAACGAAGCCTCGAACAAGATGCTCGCCAAAGAACTCGAAGGTGCGCTTCAACCTAAAGAAAACTCCTACTATGAAGTCTTAAATACCTATGTCGAAATCGGCCGGACTCAAGGACAATCTCAACCTTTTTGCTTGCCATACAACGAAAAAGGATTTAAACAAAAACTTGAAGAAGCACTCAAACGTTATAGGCTTTTATGAAGCAATGCCAAAGCTGTAAGAAAAATTTACCAGATGCAGAAATCGACATAGGGTGCAATAAATGCTATCCATGCGTATTTTTTGAGATATTAGGAGAAAAAATTGAACAGATCAATGTAATTCCAACTCCTCATAGACCTATTTTCAACGAGAGAACTCTGGAGAAAAAGCGTGAAAATCACCCGCGAGCTTAACGTCGAACTCAACGACATAGAGATACACACCAAGTCTAGGCTAATCGTCGTCAGGCCTCGCTACTGGCTAGACGGAGAAGCTGTGACGCTTGCTCAACATCTCGAACTCGATGACACTGCCAATAAGCTCATCACTCAACTGATTGACTGGGTGGCAGAAAGATTGCTATGAAATTCGTCATCCCAGGCATTCCCATAGCTAAAGCACGCCCAAAGTTTCGACGGCGAGGAAAACACCTGCAACCCTACGATCCTCAGCAACACCTGAAAGAACTCACCAAGCAGATAATCACGCAAATGATTCAGTCTGGAATAAAAGATTCATCTGAATTCTCTACTGAATTCCTGTCCTTTGATGAAGCATCCGCTTTCATCGTACACTTGGACTTTTTCTTTCCCATTCTCTCGACAAAAAAGCTTAACCCTTGGCTTTTCGATGATCACACTTTTAAGCCCGACCTAGATAACTGCGAGAAATTCTATGGAGATATTTTGTCGAAAACACTTATCCCTGATGACAAACAAATTGTTGAGTTGAGCTCTAGAAAATCCTTTTCCCTTAAACCCCGAACCGAGATAACCATCATGGAAAACAAAAAAATTCCTTTACCTGATAAAGTCAGATCAGTACTTAACATTTTTGATCCAACCTCTGTTCAGGAATTTTATGAAGATGTTGAAACGCTTCAAATGCTGGTTCATGGAATTGATTTCAAAAATCTGGAAAATGTTAAATCAGAATGGCTCGCCTCCACCGCCTGTTTTCTGAGTTGTTTTTCATACAAGTATTGTGGAAAGTTAAATAAAGTAAAAAGGATCGGTGACTTATCTCAAGAAATGGAAAATTACGAAAATCTTAAAAAAGAGTCTGAAAAAAATGAGTCCACTACAGAATGATCCCATCAGTTCAATACAACACAATTTTTATGCTTCGCCCCAAAACCTATGGCATAAAGTCTATGATATATTACCCAGCACTAATAGCATAAAACCCGTCTGGGATGGTTCTCATCTATATTACGCTTGTTTCTGTCATGAAAGTGGTGAAGATTATTGGATAGTCCTTGAACACACTACATTTGCACATCATAGCCCCAGCCCTATTAAGGTTGGTGAAATTATCCATCCTACCCATTGGATGGAAATTTTTCCTCCTCTCACATGATTTTCCTTGAGTAATTTACTCAAAAAAATTTAACTTAAACTTTAATTTTACAAGGGTTAAATCTCATGAAACAGTATATCTTATTCCTGCTATTATTTCCTCTAGCGATATTGCTAATGGGTTGCTACGCTAAACACGAAGTCGGATTTCACGCATTTTCTTCACAACCGACTGTCGAAAAATCCCACTTACCGGAAAGTCATGAGCAAGGAAAGTAGAAAAAAAGAAGCCATGCACCATCCTGATAAGCTCGGAGAAGGCGCTAAGAAACGAAAGGCTCTTCCTGCAAAAGAAAAAATTCCAGTCGTTATGAAGGAGTTCTCTCGTGGTACACTTAACAGCGGTTCCGGTCATCGAGTAACTGATAAAAAACAGGCTCTAGCTATAGGCTACAGCGAATCTCGTAAAGGAAAAAAATAATGCATAAAAAGATAATGGAAAAAGCCTCGAAAGCACTCGAAAAAGACGCCAAACACTATTCACACGAAGCGAAATACGCTCACGGCGCAAAGAAGAAACACGAGCTAATCGAAAAGAAAGAAGCTAAATCTGCCGCGAAAGATTTAAAGCAAAGAACTAAAAAAGCTCACGAGTATTGATATGACGCTGTCAGATATGCTTATCCCTGGATTTTTCGTCTTCTGTGCAATGGTATTCTTCCTTGGCTTCTTCCTCGGGCGTATTTCTACTGATAAAAGCGGATTTTAGATCGTGCTTGTCTTAAATCGTTTCCATAAGTAAAGTACGGTTAACTTAAGTGAGTTTACTATGGTGTCAGGACGCCAAAAAGAACATGATAGAATGAAGATCGTTAACGACTTCATTGAATGGGCAAAAAACAATCCAGATGCTTTAACTGTTCCTCAATTTGCTGTAACTGTTGGTATTCATTCTGGTATGATGGTTAATTGGGCTGCAGAAGATAAATTTTTCCGTGAGGCGTACAACATTGGTAAAGAATATATCGGTAATAATAGATTAAAAGCAACTCTTAACTATAACAGTAAAGAAGAAAATGGTAAACTTAAACTAGAAAAATCTATTTACACTCAGACCTTAGGAAATTATGATCTTGACGTGCGAAATTATCAGCGTGAAGAGCGCAAATTTGACCATGATATGAAAAAAGCAGAAGAAACACAGGGAACATCAGAACAAAATCAAAAGATTGATGAGCTTCTCACCGTAATGAAAAGCACTCAAGAAGCTTTAAAAAGCGATGAAAGCAAGCAAAGCAAGGAATAATAGTCAAAGTGTGTTATAGGTGTCGTCATAGCATTATGAGGTATCTCTTCAATCTTTTTAATCATCATGTCTAGCATGTCAACCATTTCATCCCTTGTAGGTTTCGCATCAGCCATGTAAAGCGGCTTTACATCGGGGATTATTGAGTTTCCTTCCTCGTCCACTTGCTGCATATCATTCCTTGTAGTATTGTATGTACACTATGCCAGACCCCTTATCACCAAAGCAAATAGAATTTATCAATCACAGTGTCGCTCATTGGAACCTTGCGCATGGATCTGTACGATCTGGTAAGACTGTCGGTACTCTTTTCCGCTTTATGCAAGCGTGTAATGATTGCCCCGATTCACAAATATTCATGGTGGGACATTCAAGCGAAACGATTTATCAGAATGCAATTAGGCTCTTACTAGAGAGCGAGCAGCTATCAATATTTAGGCCATTCTGCACGTGGTATGCCGGTAAGAGACAGCTTAAGTTTCGTGATAAAACTATACAGACTCTTGGGGCGAAAGACGAAGGTGCAATCGGGCAGTTTCAAGGCAAAACAATGTCGCTTGTTTATTGCGACGAGATGACACTGTATCCTGAGAGTATCATTGATATGATTGATACTCGATTAAGTAACCCTTGGTCGATGGGTTTCGCAAGCATGAATCCCTCATATCCTTCACACAAACTCAAACAATGGATAGACCTTGCAGAAGCTAAAGACTCGAACTATTACTCGTTACACTTCACTCTCGACGACAATCCCTACCTTGACGATTCTTACAAACAGAGGATTCGTAATAGTTTGTCTGGGCTGTTCTATAAACGAAATTACCTTGGATTATGGTGCCTGGCTGAGGGAGCAATCTTTGATTTTTTCGACAAAAAAATTCACGTAGTTAAAAAACCTCCAAGAGCTGCCGAATACTGGATTGCTTCAATTGATTACGGAGTTAGCAATGCATTCGCTTGTCTGCTAATTGGCATATCAACTGGAATGCATTCACAAATGGGTAAATGCCTTTGGGTAGAGAAAGAGTATTATTGGGATAGCAAGAAAACAGGCAGACAAAAAACTAATTCGGAATTCGCGGATGATCTACAATCATTTTTAGAGCCATATGCTGTCAAATGTACATACATTGATCCTAGCGCCCTTTCCATGAAGATTGAATTACAAAGAAGAAATATCCATGTGGTCGAAGCCGATAATGACGTGTACAATGGAATTCAAAACATGTGCGCGGAAATGGCAAAAGGTAATCTATTTGTATGCGAAGGATGCACCAATCTCATACGAGAAATTGAAGGATATGTATGGGATGAAAAGAAAAGCAAACAAGGAGAGGATGAACCGGTAAAGAAGGCGGACCACGCAGTAGATGCCCTTAGGTATAGCCTCCAGACCCATAAAGTAGCGCAATACAAGCCGTACAAAGACGGTCATAACCCTAGTGACTGGAATCGAACAAAATATGATATAGGACCTAGGAGATACTATTGACAGAGCTTATTTATCCTCCCTGTCGTAAGTGTGGTGCTATTCATGGAATAGGAATAGAGACGATGGCAACGGGTGAAATAGAACCTCTAGATATTTGTAGAGATTGTTTATTTCCTCCAATAATTTTTGACATGAATATAGATCCTATAAAACTAAAAGAGTGGGAAGAGGCGTTAAAAGATGAAAAAAGACCCGGAATTGATGGAAGAGACAGAAAACCCACCTGAACAGATAAAAGACAAGCAGCTAGAGACACACGCAAGGATACTGGAAAGTCTAGATAGGCACTATGTATCTTTAAACAACCTTCTTGATCGTATTAACCGACCATTGAAGTTAGATGATAGCAACTTACACAACTTGGTGGATGGATTAAGGGGGGTTTTATTTCCTTTGATAAATGCCGTTAAAAGTCTTGACACAATAAAAACTGTGGCCGAGATAAAGTATATAGGTAAACGCCTAACTTCTATTGAAAAAGACATCGCTTCGATGAAAAGAGAAGGCATTAAGAAGAATGTTCAGCTTGAGTTTAGTGTGGATGGCTACGAGTTGGTTAAGAAGCGCTTGAACTGTGATAAACTAGATGAAGAAGAGGAAATAGATGACTCAAATAAGAGCTTAAGAGATCTTCTACAGCAACTAACAAAAAGGCAGGGCGAAGTTCTTATTTTGCGTTATGGTCTGTTCGGAGAAAAGAAAAAAACTTTAGAACAGACAGGCAAACAATTAAAAATCACTAGAGAACGGATTAGACAGATTGAATGCAAAGCTTTGCGCAAATGTCGCGATCCTGTTAGAAAACCTTTCGTTGATAAGATAACGCACAAAGAATTGAAGAGGGATATAATCGGAGAAGAAAATTGATATGTAAAGCCGCTTTACATCGTAGTCGCAAAATGTTAGATTAAATTTTTATTTAACCATCTAACAGGTGACGAGATGAAGTCTAAGGCACACCACGAAGAAAAGCACTCTGCACATCATAAAGAGCATCATCATAAAGAAGAAAAGCATCATGCTCACCATAAAGAACATCACAAGAAAGAGGAAAAGCACCACGAGCATCACAAAGCACACCATGCAGGTGCTAAGACAGCTATAAAAGCAAAAGTAGCTCACTCGCCACATCACAAAGCGAAGTAAGCAAGAGAGGTTTCTATTTCTCTCTACCTTCCGCCCTGGAACGACAGCATGGAACCCAATCAGGGAAACGTGCGTCAATGGCTTGATAATCTATCTTCTAAGATGATGCCTATGGAGCAATGTCGATGGAACCAGGCAAATATCGACACGCTTTTCTATGCCGGTAATCAATCTTGCATTAATCAAAACTTTTCTTTTTCCCCTGGAATAACTGCACAATCCTATTATTTCAATCTAGTTCAGCAGCCTGTTAATATGGTGACAGGGTATCAAAGGCAGCATCGTAAAGGGTGGATGTATCAGCCATCGCAGGGATCAGATCCTCAGACTACAGATCAATATACCAAGCTAATAACAGAGTCCGCGCAATTAGAGGGGTTACATGAATCTTTTTCTAAATCCTGTGAGCTGGCTGCTGTGGCCGGTCTTAATTTGTTACAGCCTTATCTTGATTTTACTGGCGATGATCCTGCGCAAGGGCAATTAAAGCTTAAGATTTGGGAATATAACAGTTTTATGGTTGACCCATTCTTCCGTCAGCCTGATATGAGCGATTGCCAAATTATATGGTGTCAAGAGTATATCTCAAAGCTAGAAGCAGAGATGCGATTCGCTGATAAGGTCAATGCTGTCGCGCCTATGTCAGGAGCTCCTCAAAGATATGGTAACTTTTACTTCCTCCCTGAAAACCATTATATGTCTCGGAATGATCTATTTGTGCTTTCTTACGTATGGTACAAGTGGAAACGCAAGCGAAAAAGGCTTTACAGTAAGAAGAGGAAACAATTCTTTGACTTCGCGGGCGGCGATCCTCAATTGGAACAGATCCTATATCACATTGACGACATGCAACCCGTAACTGTTGAGTCACCATGCTGGAAAGTGGCAGTGGTACTTAATGATCAACTGATGTTCCAAGGGAATAATCCCTATTGGGAGGGTCCAGAATGCCCTTTTATCCCGAATTTCTGGAATTATGACCCTCACATTAATCAGCAGGAGCTTAGATCGCGTTCACTCATATTCCCGATGCGTTCACCGCAATTCTTATTCAACTATAAGGTAATAAATAACAATGATATCGCCGCTGCTACTATTAATGCTGGTTGGAAGCGTAAATCTGGCGCGGTTGCTAATGAGGACAATCTTAAAAAAGCTGGACAAGGATGGGATGTCATAGTCAATGAAGGATATGAAATGACTGACGTTGAGAAGATTATTCCTTCAGCAGTACCAGAGAGTGACCTTGCATTAGCGCAACAAATGGCAGATTTAGTCTTTAAAACCTCTGGAATTGATCTTGAAAACTGGTCTGGACAGAATGAGAAGCAGATGAGTAGTCTTACACTTCTTATCAAACAGGCCGCTAACCTTTTGCCATTCCAAAAATACTTCGATCAATGGGATTATTGTCTTAAACTAGTTGGAGAGGCATTATTACGCATAGCTCTTAATGGATGGAATGAATACAAAGTTGAGATGCTTATAGGAGAGAAGCCTTCACCGTTGTTCTACAGTAGGATATTCGCTAAATATAAGACTGTAGTTGCTGAAGGTGATCTCACAGTCACACAGCAAAACTTGCAAGCTCAAAATATGCTCGATATTAATCAGGTATTTGGCCGTGAAGTATTCCCGCCCTCGATGATAGTGCCCAAACTCAATATCAGCGGTAAAGGTGAGATCATACCATTCCTGGAGCAGCAAGAACAGCAAGCGCAGCAAGTACAACACGACCAACAACAATTACAGCATGTCGTCGAGCAGGCAAAACTTAAAGAGCTGTATAGTAAAGCGGTTGCTAATATCGCTACAGCCAGAGAGAGACATGGCAGAGCCGAAGCTGACATAGGTTTATTTGAAGAGAGATTGTCCGAGATCACACACAATAGAGCAATGGCCGCTAAAGCTAAGATGGAAGCTCTTGAGAAGATGATGGATGTGATTCAGCGTTTCGGCGAAGTGGAGACAATGCTACAGGAAAATAAACTGGAATCTATTGAAGCAGGACAAGAGCAAAATGAAAATAGAGAAAAAGCCGATGCCAAAAATACCGCTGAATCAAATAAGTTTTTACAAGAAATAATGGGAAATATGCATAATGACAATAATCAAGAACAGCAATCCCAGCAGCCTCAAGAAGAGATGATGGGTCAACAAAATATGTGAGGTATATATGCCAAGGCACGTTGAGGATCATTCGTTCTGGGCGGGCTCCAAGTCTAAAGATTCTGTATTCCCTAAAGGCGTACATATTAAAGATGAGTCCGAAGCATCAAGTGCGGGACATCTCTCAAAATATGAAGATACAACCCAAGCGATTAAAGCCCAGCAGAATGAAGGTGCTAAGAAGATTCATTCTCATGCTAATCCACCGATGTATCGGCAATAGATTATGGGAATAATGAGGTAACAGAAGCCTACCAGCGGTAGCTTAAAAAGCTTGAACTCTGGTTGAACGGTGCAATTCCGTGTTTCCCATTTTAAACCCGTGACCTCCAATCATGGTTAGGTGAGTGGTAGTTAGGTTCACGCTACCACTCTTTTTATGCCGGAGTAGCTCAGTTAGTTAGAGCGCAATGACTCCAAGGGATGTAGATGCAGAATCTGGGTCGTTTGGACGAGAGGTCGTAAGTGCAAATCTTACCTCTGGTGATTAACAAAAGGTAATATCATGAAAACAGGTTTCAAAGATCCTATAGAGACAAAAGAACACAAGCCAAAATCAGAGCCGAAAGATGGTAACAATTCTCCTTGGGATTTTCGTTGTCCTGAATATGATCAACGTTCTAGTTGTTTCGTCAATGCCGGTACTCATTACGGCGAAGGACATAAGCAACCTGTAGGTCATTCATCAGGAGCAAGAACTACCGTTTCTGCGCTTACAAAAGGTCATGTTAATACTATGGTTATAGATGAAAAAGGCTAGTCTTAAACCTGCTAAGAATTTCCATACTTCGTCCAGTCAGAAAGGAATGGGAGATTTCTACGGACAGGGTGTTAAAAACCCTATTATGAAGCCTAAAGATATAATGGGAATGAAACCTTTGAGTTCTAAGAAAGTAAAAACAGCCCCTCGCTCGATGGCGTAGTATAGAGGCTTTTCATCATCTTGTCATATTTCATATTCTGCTTAATTTCTGCATAGATATCTTGTATTTTACTGTCAGGCAAATCGTCAGGTTCTCTAGCTTGTAATTTGTGTTTATTGTGCTGATACTGCGATATAGACCACAATACAATCTCATGTTCTGTCACATTGCCTTTATGATACTGCTGCCACATTTCTATTGGTGGTATTAACCAACACACTTCAACATTGTCTGTTTTAGATATGGCGCGGAATAGGTAGGAGTTTGTCTGTGCTTCTGGTTTTGTTAATCTGGGCTGCCAGTACATTATCTTTGTTACACCATCGTCAGCAGTGCGAGGATGGGCGAACATGTAAATATAAGGTGACTTTTCTTGCAGGGCAAGTGACAGAGGATTTACTTTCAGGCAATCGTCAGCACCTTGGAAGATATTGATTGATTGATCTTTTACAAAGTGCTGTAAGCGGTCGTGTGTTTCTAATCTATTTAGTTTCATTCCACCACCTCTTCTTCAACCCAAGAATTACCAACATCACAAAAAGTGTGATTATTATCACCATCTCTTTTGTTTTTTGCTTCTAGCGCTTTTTCTTTTTCTTTGTAGCGTCCTAGAATTTCTACTTTTATCCCTGTTGATGCTCCCCAACCATCCATTGGGTTCATGCGGACTTTATGTACATAAATTAGCATTGTTGACTCAAATTAAAGTTTTAATTTATTTTGTAAAAAAATCCAACGCACACCTGCGTTAAAGGGAGGATATCTAAATGACAGTTCCAGCACAAGAAAATCAGACAGAAGTTAGTAATAAAGAACTTAACTTTCGCGCTCAAGAAGCAAAATATGAGCGATTATTACAGCAAGAGAGACAAGCGCGACTGGAAGCCGAAAGAATAGCTCAAGAAGCTCAAAAACGTCCTGTAGATGATGATGACGATAATTATTCTGAACCATATATCGACCATAAAAAACTTAAAAAAGAGCAGCAACGTTTAGGACAACAAATTAAGCAGGAAACGCAATCAGAGATTCAAAAAGCTGTTCATCAAGCACGTGAAGAAGCTAAAAGGGAAGCATTTTTAGAGAATAACCCCGATTTCTATGATACTTTAAATGCCCATGCAGAAAAGATTATGGAACGTGCTCCAGCGATGGCACGAGCTATTTTAGCGATGCCGGACAACTTTGAACGTCAAAAACTAGTCCATCAGACGATTAAAGAACTTGGCATAGACAAGCCGAAACAGGAACAAGCAGGCATACAGGATAAAATTAACGCTAATCAGCGCAATCCAGCCAATTATCATCCAAGCGGGGTTGCTTCTTCACCATATCAAGGACAACAGAGCGATTTTAGTGCCGCAGGTCAAAAATCTGCTTACGAAAAGATGCAAGAAGCTAAGGCTAGGTTGAGATTGTGAAAAAGATAATGATCGACGGAAAAGAACATTGGCAACAAGAGGAATCAGACGTTCCTCAGATTCCAATGCCTATTAGATCGGATATTTTAAAGAATAATCAGACATATAGATTTTGTGAGGATGCTGAATCAATCCTTTCAAGAGATACATGTTGTTCTGGGTGTTCAAAGATTCCTGATGCATATCCGATTTGCGAAATATAAAAAATAACTGCACCGACAGGGCTCGAACCTGTGACCTAGAAATTAACAGTTTCCCGCTCTACCGACTGAGCTACAGTGCAATAAGGTTGACTTTATACTTGTCATATACATTCAATGAAATTTGTCTTTTTGCTGATATTTCATTCGATGGAATGTTATACATGTCCAATTCTGAGGTCACTACAAAAAGATAGTCACATGAACTTGCACTAAATTCCTTTATCTTTGTATTGGGTTGATTTCCTCCTGAAGTACGTATAGAAGCTGAAAAGACACCATATTGAGTTTTGTAGCAACATGAAATAACCTTGATTCTTTTTGGAATCGTAAACATATCACAGGTTTCATCAAATATTAGGTTATAAGAGCATGGTTCAAGAGGAATGCTAACCATCCCCCTTAATGAGAAATAGGATATTGCTATACCTACTGCACCTTTACCTTTGATTGCATCATTCATGACAATAGATTAACACTCCATTGTGTTTTTTACCTATTAAAAGAAAATTATTGATAGTTTTTATGAAAAGTTATATTTTTAAATCACGCACGTACAAGCGTTATGTACTCTCTTTGTAAGATAAAGTTAGGTTTTGTATGGGAGATGGCGAAAAACTCCCACATTTTTTTCGCTTCTCGGCGTTAAGAGGTCGCGTTAGGAAGTTTCGCAACTTCTGTCAGACATGAATGAGAACGGACGTAGCACGTATCGTCCACGGGTCACCATGTCACAATAACATACAACCATAAGGTTTGTATGGGTCAGATTACAAATACAGGCGCATTGGGTCCTATGATACTCCAGAGCCTAGCTCCGGCCATGTTATACGTACCCACCCCCGCCATGAACTATATAACGATCTGTGACAAGATCTCCATGCCTGCGCATGGTGGTACTACAGCTCGTTTTATGCGTCCTAGGGCGCTACAACCCCCTACGATACAACTTGGTAATAGTGGAATAGACCCTAGAAAATACTGTGGGGTCTTTAAATCTTCTCTGATTGACTTGGAGTTCCTAATCGCAGCATAATCGCTGAGAAAGGATAACAAGGGGCAAGTTAATGTGTAACTGTAAAAAAGAGACAGATTTAGTAGATGTAGAAATTGAAGGAAATTCTATATGGATTTATGAAAAAGATGCGGAATTTCTAACGGATTTCAAGATAAGTTTTTGTCCTTTTTGCGGTGAAAATTTGCAGCCTGAGAGCAGTAAGCGAGAAGACGATATCATGTATTTGAAATGTGCAGGATGTGGAGAATATAAACATATTTTTGCAGATAAAAATCACATGAATCGATGCGGTACTCCGAACTCTATGGAGACATAGAGAGGCCAGCTGAGAAGATTTGGCCCGCCAATGTAAAGCCGCTTTACCTTGGTCAACAAGTAACAGATTGCCAGCGCAAGTGCCTCAAAGGGATATCATAGACGCACAAATGGCATTTTTCGGTCTTTTAGCTGGTGCCGAAACAATGAGTGACTTGAATTATGCGTCTACAAGACTGGCTGCATAATAAATTATCAAGTTATTCTCCAGGATTACTGTATAATGGTCCTGGTTAAATCCGACCTAATCGACTTGGACCCCTAAACCACCCAAATTAATGGGTGGCATGGAAACAAGGGCCAAGAACTTAAAGGATTTTACAATGCGGAATATCGCGAACCCTAGCATTAAGTTTTTTGATCTCGGCAATACAATCCTCTCGAAGAAGAGATTCTTCTGGAGTAATTTCCCGATTTCCTCTTCCCAAATTCAAGGGAAAAGTTTCTCTAAACTTAATCACAAGTTCGCAATGTCGCTTTTTTATGACCAAATAAGGCAAGATTTGTCGACTAATGTCGAGAAGTCTATGTCCAGTAACAACCCATTCATAACAATCTCTGCGATGAGTTTTATCACGCGTTTCTTTAAAAGCTGCGGAACAAGTACCTCTAAATGTTTCTTGAAGCCAATCAAAAAGACGTTTGTCAGTATTAGCAACTTTAAGCACAGCGCGATAATGACCGTTTTTGTAACCGTCTCCAGGTTTGTTTTTAAGTTTACAGGCATGAAAACAACCCTCTCCGTCTACAATTCCAGCAAGATATGCAAGATGCAGTGGATCGTGAATTTTTGGTTCATAATAAAATCTATGTTTATGATCGACGTTATTGAACTCCATAAAACCTCCTATGGTTACAGGTTCATTAATTAGTGTACACATGGAATTGATTAAAGTCAAGTTCGGGCTGACAGACTAAAGCGGTTGGATATCCTTAGTACGGATAAAGCGATAGTCGGGTCTCATATCGAAAGTATGAGAGTGAAACAGAAATGATTTCACCCCTCGTAAGAGGAGTAACAATTCGCAAGAAGGAGTCTTGGCGTGGGTGTCAGAGCGTTTAGCTGTGGCAATGCGTCAAGCAGAAGATTTAATTTTACGCGACTATATCGTTTCAGCCGCTTCCGAGATAAATGCCGGTGGTGGAAGTAACGGTTTTAACCCTACTAACCTGGGGACAAGCGACTTTAGCCTTGTGGCTACTACGTTGGACACTAACAATGCCTATAAGTTCATGACAGGTATTCCTGGAATGGATAAATTCGGCACAGGTCCAGTTCGTAACTGCTATTTCATGCTATCTAGCACAGAATTGCAGTCGGACTTTGACGCATTAGTGGGTAATGTTGGCGTATTGAATCAGTGGTCATATGCGTCGAATACATCAGCTCTACCGACTGAGTGGGGTAATGTGTTCAATATTCGTATATTGACAAGCTCTGAGGGTCCTGTTGCGCGCAATGCTGCAACAAATAACCTTGGAACATTGGCGGACGTATATTACAACACTGTTCTGGGTAAACAGGCAGTCACTCACATAAATCAGGATGGAGATTCCATGAAACTGATTTATCGTGACGAATACTATTCTGGAATGTTGGCTCAAAACTGTACTTTAGCGGTTCGCTTCAGTCAGGCACAGGCCATCACTCAGGATACAGCGATCCGAAACCTTCTATGTACTCGTTTGAGTGCATTAGCAGCATAAGGAGGCTATATGACTGAATATTCTAGAATGGCGAAAGGTAATTATACGGTTTCAGGTGGTTCAATTGGGGCGTCTGCTCCAAATGTGAAGGTAATCCCATTACCTTTCATGCCTGATTTTGTTGAGTTAATCAACTATACGGCAGCCTCTGTTATGACAGATGATGCTGTTCCATTTGCATATTGGGATGCGAGCGTTCCTCCTCTTACGATCGCTGGTGTCAACTATGACACTGTGATCCAAAGATCCAGTGGAGCGGCTCTTGTAACTGATATGGTACAAGTGGGAGGTGGTATTAGTGTATTTTCAGCAGGACAGGCTCTACAGTTTGGGCCTATTTATAAGCACAATTCTGTGGCTTCTGCTGATTTTTCCATTGCTACTTCTGGTGCAGGTGGTCCGACGACTGTAACAACAGCGACGAACCATAATCTTTCGAGTGGAGATGTAATTATTTTTGAAGGACTTTTCCAATCAGCGACGACTGGAATGCCTCAATTGAATTATATCTGGTTTACTGTGACTGTGTTGACAGCAACCACATTCACAATACCTTGGGATACATCGGGAAGCAATTACACTGCTTTCAATACTGCTACAAGTACAGGTAATATTGGATCATGGAAAAAGGTTCTTTATCCATATCTCTATTTCCCTGGAACAACAACTATTAGCGCTATAACCCTTGGAAATACTACTACGATTGATACAACAGATGCCCATAATTTTGTTGTAGGTCAACAGGTAGCATTTAGAATTCCGAATGCTTGGGGTACTGTAGAGTTAAATTCTTTACCTAATTTACAGACACCTGGGTCACCCCAATATGGTTATGTAATTGCGGTAACGGATTACAACACAGTTGTGGTAAATATTAACTCATCGGCATACACGCCTTTCACTGTTAATCAGACAGTGGCGAGCCAGCCAGGGTTATCTTTACCTCAAATAGTAGCGGTAGGTGATGTGAATACAGGCGGAGTAGGTATTTCCGCAGGATCTCCGCTATATCCACCTCCTTATTACTCGCCTATTGGCACTACTCGTGTCAATACTATTAACGGACCTGCCATTAATGGAAGTTTCGTAAATAATACTAGACAAGGGTTTGTGATAGGTAATTTTGGTGCCCGTAATGATACAACTGCCTTTGTAGGTGGTTCTGACGGGGATATCATCGAGTGGAGGGCTTTTTTACACGACCTTTCTATTCCTTGACATGATGTCATAGTTATGGTATCCTTCTTAAAACGGAGGATACCATTTATGAAAACATGTTCATTTTGCAAAAAAGAAAAACAAGAAAGTGAATTTGGAAGAGATTTATATAAAAAAGACGGAAAAAGAAGTAGATGTAAAGAATGTATAAAAGAAACCTATTCTGATAGGATAATTCCTAGAAAAGAATCGGGTTCAAAATCATGCATGCATTGCAAAATAGAAAAGGATTTTATTGAATTTGGTAATAATAGAGCAAATTTTGATGGAATGCATTTTTGGTGCAAGGAATGTTGTCGTAAAAAAGCAAAAGAATACCGTTTAAAGTACCCTGAAAATTATGAAAGAGAAAAACATAAAAAATTTATATCTTGGAGAGAAAGTTTAGGTATTGATCCATCAGTAAAATTAAAAAATAAAAAAGGTCAAGGATATATAAGCAAACAAGGATATTTGTCATATCATAAAGATGGTCATCCTTGTGCAGATAAAAACGGAAGAGTTCAAGCATCTCATTTAGTAATTTATGAACATACAGGTCGTATCTTAAAAAAAGGTGAATCAATCCATCATAAAAATGGAATGCGTTTAGATAATTCAATTGAAAATTTAGAGGTATGGACAACCAGTCAACCCGCCGGTCAACGAGTAGATGACAAAATAAATTGGTGCAAAGAATTTCTTGAAGAATACGGATATATCGTTCATAAAGGAGAGTGATAATTTTGTCCCTACCCATTGGTGAATATGTCTTCAACAGTCATCAGCTTTCCAGTTCCCGCGTATGCAAACGTACCAATAGAACCTCAGTTCTATCAACCTAACTTTTTCTTTATTTCTGCGATTATGTTAGGTTTTACAACAATTGTCACGACAACAGTCAATCACAATTATGTTGTAGGGCAGCAGGTGAGATTAGTGATCCCTTCTCCATTTGGAACGTATCAACTGAATGAGAAATCTGCTCTTGTAATTGCCATTCCTGCTCTAAATCAGGTCACTTTGGCTATAGATAGCACGAATTTTGATCAATTTATCGCTTCAAGTGCTTCAACTCAACCTCAAATCATGGCTATTGGCGATGTGAATTCAGGTGCAATTAATGCCAATGGTAATCTAAATTTGAATTTGTCAATACCAGGCAGTTTTACTAATATTTCACCGTTGTAGGTACACCATGAAAGAAACACCAAAACCTCAAAATTCAGAATCGGCAAGAGAGATAGAGAAGGCGAAAAGTCAGTTCGACGCATTCGATGCAGGTGTGCAGCAAATGACCATGGACCGAATGAATGAGGCTCCAAAGGAAGAGACAGAGCCTCAGACAAAACTATCTCAGAACCAGATTGCAAATAGCAAAGATATTTATCTAAAACCAAAAAGAACTGTCTCATCTCGTGAAAAATTCAACGAAAATTTTCGATCTGATTATGAATATGCCAAACAGTATGTACAGTTTATCGCTGAGAACAAAGAGTTGATCGGTGAATCTATGGAACTGTGGACCAAGCCTTTCGCTGGTGTGTCAGCAGAAGAATGGGTAGTTCCGGCTAATAAACCTGTATGGGGTCCTAGATATCTTGCTGAGCAGCTTAATCGCAAGTTCTATCATCGCTTGGTGATGCAGGAAACAAAAAATACTGGTGCAGATGGGATAGGAAATTACTACGGTTCAATGGCAGCGGATACGACTATTGCACGTATTGAGGCAAGACCTGTAACGACAGCGAGAACAACATTTTTTGGATCTAGTGGTAAATTTGATTAGAGGAATGATTAAAAATGGAAAATATTCACCCAGATTTGAAATCTGTGATCGAATTAATGACTTTTTTAGAAAAAAAAGCTACGCACAATCCAACAAAGACAAATATAAGAAGAAAAGAAATTTTCGCAGAAGTATTTAATGGGAAAAGAGGAAAATATATTAAAGAAAAATATAGTTTTAAGTATAAAGACGGTGCTAATTATGTAAACAAATTATTATGTAGATATTCTTCATATGCAGGATTGTCAAAACCAGTAAATATAAGAACAATTAGAAAGTACGGAGAATTATTATCAACCTATTAAGCGACATCATTACTTACGTTAGAAGGATAATAAAAAGTCCTTCTAATGCAGTAATAACAGATAATCTGATAATCGACTATATAAATCGATTTTGGATTATGGATGTAGATGCTCGTGTTCAACTTTTCGATTTCAAAACAAAATACCAGTTCCAAACAAGTCCAGGAATTGATCAGTACAACATGCCATTATATAATGTGCAATCAGAGACTCCTGGTAATCCTTCTTCGCCAGATATAGGTATGTTTCCTGTCTATCAAGGATTTATGTCACCGGCTTATGTGAATGGTGTTGAGGTAGGCTTCTACACAGAAAAAAAACCATTTTTTGATTGGTTTCAAAATATCGTTCAACCTCTAAATGTAGTCACAATAGGAAATGGAAGTGCTGGACCTTATCAAATAAGCCTCCCCATTATTAATAGTAATTCGACGCCTCTCAATCCACCTGTACAAGCATTATTGCGTGGTCATGTAGATATTACCGGTATCATGGCGACAGGTGTAAATCAAGATCCTCCATTTGGCACTACAATCAATACTGCAATACCTTCTACAAGTATCATTCCTGCCTTTTACCTCACCTCGATAGATGCAAATGGAAATAGTATTGTTGTTTCTGACTCAGGACAGTTCTTACAAACGGCTGGACCAGTAAATAATGCGAATTATGGACTTTTGATGAACCCTGGACCTGCTCCTTTTGGTAATATTGCATTATCAGGAGGGTACAGCAAGACATCGAATACCATCAACTATCTTACAGGTGTGGTCAATGTTACTTTTCCAGTCTCAATCCCCGCAGGAGCCAACATTAATGCGCAATGTTATTATTTCAATACTGGTCTTCCTCGCGGCATTCTTTATTATAATAATGTGATTACGTTGAGAGTCCCTCCCTCTCAACAATGGCTAGTGGAGTTGGATGCATATCTAACTCCGGCAGCTTTCCTTACTACTTCCGCGGCAGTTCCATTTGGATATATGTCTGAATATATTGCGCGAGGAGCCGCTAGAAAGATTCTCTCGGATACAGGAGATGTGGATCAATTCAATTTCTATGAACCTTTATTTAGAGAACAAGAATTACTCGTTTGGAAACGAAGTCAAAGACAGTGGACGAGCACACGAACACAGACAATCTATAGTCAAGGAATGAATCAAGGCTATTCAGGATATAATAACTTAGGTAACACAGGGTTCTAATATGACATTTCAGACTTATAATACTCCGTTACCTGTCTCTGGGAATAATCCTTCTGTTGATCAACCAAGCATGACCACTAACAATGCTTCAGTTGCAAATCTCATAGCACAAGATCATTTTGGATTTAACAATAATGCGGGCGGAAATCATAAATGGGTGCATTTAAAGAATACATCTGCTCCCGGCGGTTTGGGAGCAAATGCTGATGGAGTTTTGTATGCTAACTTAATCAATGGAAATTCTTGGCCTATATGGCAAAATGCTCTTGGGCCGACTGTGATTATTTCTGGACCAACAACATCCTCGACAACAGGATCAACATCACTTTCTGGAGGGATTATTCTTCAATGGGGTCAAGGGACAACAAATGGTGCTGGAATAGGTACGATCAGTTTTAATCCAAATTTTTCAACATTTTTTTCAGCATCCTTAACAAGAATAGAAACTGGTGGAAATAATAGAGGTTTTATTCAATTTACAGCTCTCCCTACTGGTGCCGGAGGTTCTGTCATGATGCGTGATGGTAGTGGATCGGGAATAGCAGGATCTTTTTTATGGATAGCTATAGGAGCTCAATAGAGATTTTATGGGTGAAAAAATTGTCATCGGTCCAATCGACAAAGGTATAAGAAAGGATCGTACAGCATTTAATATAGATAACGATTCCTTTCCTACTTTGATAAATGCATACCAATGGCGTGGACGGATTAAAAGGAAACGTGGAACATCACTTTTAGGCAGACTTTCCAGATTTCTTGCAAAAACAGACGGAGCAGGAAATCGAACTATTAATATTACTCCAATTCCTATTGCCTCTGGAATAGTATCTTTCACTATCGGAACAGATATTTTTTATGATCCGGGTGGTGCAAATCCTGTTACACTTCTCACAAATAGTTCTGGGTCAGCTGTACTGGATAGAATAGCAGGCACTCTAACAATCTTAGGATCTAAGGCAAGCACTGCAATATTATATTTTCCAACATTGCCTGTAATGGGATTGGAAGATTTAGACCTAACTCAAACACAATTTCCAGGCAATTTAGCTTTTGATACGACTTATTCTTATAATATTTCGACTGCTTTCCCTTATAATATTTGGGATGTCAGCTTTTATAAAAATCCTGCTGCGGATTCAGTCAATTTACCTACATATGTTCCTAAAAGCACTCCAACACCATTAAATTGGAATGGTCAGAATTATCAGCAATTTTGGTCAACCAATTATCAAGGTGCTTTATGGGTTACAAATGGGATAGACGTTGAATTTACAGGATCTGCCATCGGAATGCAGTTTAAACCGATTACAGGTATTCCGGCTTATATCAATGCCCCTCCTGGCGTTCCGAATGGAGTGGTTGCAGATTTAACAATTGTAGGTCATGGACTTGTTGTAGGTGACTTTGTTTTTGTTAATGAAGTTCAAGGAATCACAGGGATTAATTTCCAAAGTGGATATGTTGTGCAAGTTTTGCCAGGTCTTAATGATGTCAATGTTATTTTTCCTTTTTCTAAGTTTACTGGGGCCTATTCTTCTGGAGGAATAGCACAATATCTTACAAGCAATGCAAATCCGGCGATTGATTGTTTAAGATGGTATGATGGAGATCCTACAAACGGAAGTACAACGAACCAGATGTTTGTACAAGGAAATGGATGGGTGAATTTTTCACCTCCATTATCACAGGCTATATATTCGATATCCGATCTTCCTGCGGCTCAGTATTATCTTGTGGGGGCTAGATTAATGCTTCCATTTAAAGACAGACTTCTTTTCTTTGGTCCGGTCATACAATCATCTACAGGTAGTCCTAAATATCTTCAGGATACAGTTATCTATAGCCAAAATGGAACACCTTATTATACAGCCTCTTATACGAACATTCCAAATGATGCGATAGATACTCCTGTATCTGCCGGAACAACATTCCATCCAATATTAGTGCCTATAAATCAAACGGCAACATCACCAGCATGGTTCGAAGATCAAACAGGATTCGGAGGGTTTGCAACAGCGGGGATTTCACAGGAGATCACTACAGTTGGAGTAAATGAAGATGCTTTAATTGTTGGTTTCAACAGGTCTCAAACCCGCTTTCTCTATACCGGAAATGATATCGTTCCTTTTGTGTTTTATTTAATCAATTCAGAATTGGGTTCAAGCAGCACATTTTCAACGATAATATTCGATCAAGGCGTGATGACACGGGGACATCGGGGAATTGTTGTAACTTCTCAAACATCGTGCTCTAGAATAGATTCAGATGTGATTGATCAAGTATTTGAAATGTCTTTGAATAATAATGGAACGGAAAGAATCACATCGCAACGTGACTTTATAAATGAATGGGTTTACTTAACCTACTGTGGAAATCAAAATGCAAATATTTTCCCTACACAGACTCTACAATATAACTACAGGGACTTGAGTTGGGCAATTTTCAATGAATCTTACACTACCTATGGAACATTTCGACCGACTACAGGTTTAACATGGGCAATATTACCGGCTGATTTAACATGGGAAACATGGAATGATCCTTGGAATTCGAGCTCTTCAAACCTACGCCAACCAGTTGTTATAGCAGGAAACCAGCAAGGTTTTATCGTTTTTAGAGCAATCGAGGATTCGGAAACATCAGAAGCAACATCTTTAACTATTCAGAATATATCCTCAAGCACTATCACATGCCCAAATCATTGCTTAAACCAGAATGATTATATTATAATTAGTGGAGTTTTAGGAACGATTGCCTCTTCCGTGAATGGAAAAGTCTTTTCTGTTGCGACTATACCCGACTTGAATTCGTTTACATTGAATCCATCAATAGGATCTGGAACATATCAGGGTGGTGGTTTAATTACTCGAATATATAATCCTTTCATTCAAACAAAACAGTTTCCGGCAGCATGGCAATTATCGAGAAAAACAAGATTGGGACCGCAACAATATCTTCTGTCGACCACTCCAAATGCACAAATCACTCTTTTGATATTTTTAAGCCAGAATTCAGGGACGGCCTATAATAATCCTGAGTATCCTTTTGAGGTGCAAATTATACCTTCGATAAATTCTCAGAACAATTCATTAATTTATTCAACAGTACTCTATACATGTCCTGAGAGTACAAATCTTGGTTTAACTCCTGCAAATATTAACTTGCAGATTTCTACGGCGCAACAACAGGCGCAGACATGGCATCGGATGAATACTTCACTTATTGGAGATACTGTTCAAATTGGATTTACCATGAATGACACGCAGTTAAGGGCATTGAATGATGATGGAACGACTATCAGTCAATTTGCTGAAATTGAACTACATTCGATAATTTTAGACGTACAACCCTCTCAGATGTTAGTATGAATAATGTTGTCAATAGAGTTGCCTACCTTAGAACATCCAGGGAGTATCCTGAAGATCTTCATCAACTTTGTGTTGAAGTCAATAAGAGTTATGTAGATATAGCCAATGCCGTCAACAATCGGATTATCGGGATATTTCCTGTGAATCGCCCTGCTATTACAGGTGAGTCATGGTTTTTAACCAATCAAAGGCAGCAGGGATTAAGACAGGTTTTTACATTTACATTTTCAGGTGCCTTAACACAGATTACCCATGGTATAAATTTAAAAGGAATCTTTGCATTTATACGTATTTTCGGCACATTCACAGATGGGACCAATTGGTATCCTCTTCCATTTGTGGAGGCTACCAACGTGACAAATCAAGTAGGGATTTCCGTTACTCCTACCACTATAAACATTCAGAAAGGAGCAACGGCAGGAGGAACAAATGGTTATATTGTTCTCGAATGGTTATCTCAGGTATAACGTAGTAAACGAGGTATCAAATGACTTCTTTAATAGGAGCTAGCGGAAAGGCAGGAAATAAAACACCTTCGGGATATAGTCAAGGTCAACGTCAGATCTATACTCCTGACCAAGTCAAATTGCATCAGCAAATGTTTCAACACGCAGGACCGAACAGTCAACTTAACCGTTTGGCAGGTGGTGACCAATCAGCATTTGCAGAGATGGAAGCTCCGGCATTGCGTCAATTCAGTGAGTTACAAGGTGGATTAGCTTCAAGATTTAGCCAAGGTGGTTTAGGTTCCCGCAGAACTAGTGGTTTCCAGAATGAATCGGGTCAGCAGGCTTCTAATTTTTCTCAGCAATTACAATCTCAACGTCAAGATCTACAGAGACAGGCTTTGCAGGATTTAAGAGGTCTCAGCAGTGAATTATTGGAGCAACGCCCTTATGAGAACTATCTTGTTAAGAAGCAGCGCAAACCTTCTTTCTGGCAGCGTCTGGTTGGAGGTGCTGCACCTATTGCAGGAGGACTAGCAGGTGGATTCTTTGGTGGTCCACAAGGAGCAGCAGCAGGTTATTCTTTAGGTGGTGCTTTTGGAAAAGGCGTGATGGGTCAAGAGGATCAAGGAGGTATTGACTGGTCAGGTATCTCTAATTTGTCGAATTCATGGGGGAATTCTGGGTCAAACCCTAATCCTTATACTAATTCTAATTTTAGATCAGAATTTGAAAGGGGGATGTAATGCCTGATATCATAGAGGAAAACAGAAAACCATCATTCTTAGATAGTCTGGGAATTGGATTATCTAATGCAGGGCAGGCATATGGGCAATATAAGGCGCAATCCTTGGTAGGGCAGCACCAGAAGAAAGAGCAGGAACGTCTTTATAATGAAGAGAACGCAGCTGCTAAGAAACTGGGGGTTGATCTTGCAGGTATAAGGACTCCAGGATTAAGACAGCAGGCTTTAAAGAGCACTTTGGAAGGTAATTTCAAAAATGAAAAAACTAAGAATGAAAAAATAGAAGATAAACACCGAAGTGATGTCATAAGGAAATATTATGGAGACGAAGAAGCTGATAAATATGAAGCGGCTTCAGAAGGTGGTAAGACTGCTATTACAAGAGATCTTATAGAAAGATCTAATCGCAATAATGCGTTAAATACAACCTTGGCAGAGCAAGGAGTGCTAAATGAGGAAGAAGAAATTGAACCCAGAGAAAAACTATCTTTCATAGATTTCGATAAAGGTCTAACTCCTCGTGAAAGAGTAAGAAGAGAAGAATCTAGATACGGAATAAATCTACCTCTATTTCAAGCTTCAATAGAAAAGAAACGCGCATTGGATTCCGAAAAAGATCATTTAAATATATTAGAAGAACTTTCTCCCCAAATTGGAACAATTGAGAGATTAAATATCAATCCTCAATCTGGAGAGTTATTCATTCCTGGTTTGGCTTCTCCTGAAGCTCAGAGATATGTAAAAACCCTGAACGACTTTACAACTAATGCTAAAGATTCTTATGGAGCAAGGGTAACAAATTTTGATCTTCAGCAATTTATGAGAAGACTTCCTACTTTAGCTAACTCAGAAGAAGGTCGTGCGCAGATATTGAAACAAATGCAAATTATTAATGAAATAAACTCAACACGTGAACAAGTCATTCAGGATATTATAGATCAACATGGTGGAATCAGAAAGATAGATTATGACAAAGCTGAAAGGATGGCAGAGAAAAAATCAGCAGGAAGAACTGCACAATTGAAAGGTGAATTCCGAAAAATCGACGCTAATCTTGAGAAACAATATCAGGCTAAAGTAAAAGAACAGAAGGCAATTATTCCTAAAGATCATGTCGGAGTACAAAAAGCAGATGGAACGACAGGATATATACCCAAGGATAATCTTAAGAAGTTTCTAGAAGTTCCAGGGAATAAAGCGCTATGACTACACAAACAGATGATTTTGGATTCACTTCTTTTAATGACCTAGCAAAAGATGATGACGGATCGGGATTTGTGCCATTCAAAGCAGATACAACACCTGAACCTTTACCGCATCCTCAACCAGAAGACGAAGAAGGATGGGGAAGTTGGTTAGTTCGCACACTTTATCAAATTCCATCTGGAATAGCACAAGCTGTTACATACCCAATAGATCTCATGAGTATGCTAGCAAGTGGTGAGGCTAGAGATCCTGAAGAAATAGAACATATTCGTATGATATCTCAACGTGAAGGTATTCCTTTTGATGAAGAAAAATATATGCAGGCAGTAGAACAAGCAGAAAGAACATTTCCTACCCAAAGTAATATTGAAAGAGGTATTGAGGAATCTACAGGATTGCCATTAACACCAAAAACTGGTTTTCAAAAAGCTCTTAAATTCGCTTCTACTGGTGGTACTTTAGCAGGATCAAAAGGATTAACAGCTGGAAAGGAAGCTCTAAAATATGAACCTATGGGATTTAGAGGTGTTAATGTATCTTTACCTAGACCGATTTTAGGCGCAGGATTAGAGGCGACAAAAGAGATTTTAGAAGAAGCAGGATTGCCTGAACCAGTTGCTGAATTAGCATCTTTTGCTATTCTAAAACAACCTACAGAAGGTGCTGCATCATTGGATATAGGAAAAAAACGTAAAGAATCTGGATTAATAGAACGTCAATTCGAGAAGACGACGAAACCCAGAGAAGTCAGTGAAAAGAAAATCGGTCAGATCAATGAGAAGTTAGAGTCTGATTTCAAGAGTGTTTCCGACAAGATTATTGCAGAAAGTCCAATAGGAGAAACAGCGTATAATCTGGCTAATGATCCTACATTCAAACAAACTAGTGCAGAATTATTAGATCAGGCGCAAGAGATAGCAAATAATATTCCTGGAACATTACCTACAAAATCTGTGAAAAAAGAATATGCTGATATAGCTGCTAAATCACGAAAAGGTTTCCATCTGGATGAGTATGACAAAAGTTATATGCGTTATATGAAAGATGCAGTGGATAATATACCTGCTCAGAATATGACTCATGGAGAATTGATAGAAAGTTATCGAAAGAATAATTCTGCATTGGGTGAATACTATGAACCAGGATCTTCAAAAGCAGCCAATAGGGCAAAAAAAGATTCACTCTTAGATCAGAATAGAGCTATTGCCATCATTATAGAAAAAACTGATCCGAAATTAGCTGAAATTTTTAAAGAAGGAAATGCACGTTGGAGTAAAATCAAAGATGTTGAAGCGATTGATGAATTAGTGGAAAGCATATTTCCTGAAAATAAAAAGATAAACTTCAAAGAGATTGAAAATGCTCTTAACGATAAAAATTATCAAAGAATATTCAAACGTTCACTTGGAGAAAAGGGATTCAAAGATTTCGAACAAGCACTGAAAGATATGTTGACATCAGAAAAACCTTATAAAATGCTTAAGGTGGCTCAAAATACTGGAATAGATGTTGAAAATTTAATTAAAACAGGAGGCGCTTATTTTCTTAGTCCTCACTTTGGATATGCAAAAGTAGGATATGATTTTGCCAAAAAAGGGTATCGATCATTAATGAATGCAATGTTAGACAAACCACAGATAGGTTTCTCGTTTAAAAAAGCGGTAAATGATCTTAAATCAGGAAAATTTGCAGAAGCAGAAAAGGAATTTGAAAAATTACATGTGGAAATTGAAAGTCCAAAAGAAAAACCTCTGATTGAATCTAATCAATAAAAAGATACCATCCTACCAATCCCCAAAATATGCACTTTCCTAAGATAAAAACTCCGACGATTAACGGCCCCATCACTTCCCCCTATTCCTTTCTTCGATTGCGCAAAGTCTGCCGTGAAAGTCTTTCATTTCTTGCTGAATAGCTTCTATTTTTTTATCAGTATGAAGCCACATCATTATAGTCGTACTGAACATAACGATAATCAATGCTATGTTCGATCCAACAATTGTTAAAACTTGTGTCCAATCCATATTTTCCTCCTTGTGAACAATTCCAGTTTAATCAAAATTCTTCGTCTAAAATAATTTCTTCATGTTTTTCTAGATATTCTAATAAATCCGATGAACCTTCAATTTCCATATCCACTAAGGCTTTAATATATGATAAATCACTCATATTTATCAGTTGATGAGAAATTATTCCACCAAATTTCTTTTGGAGAACTTTTTTTAATTCATATGATAATGATTTTTTCTTTCGATTAGCTGGTTCCATTTTTAACGTACTGCTCATAGACTTTTCCTTGTGAACAATTCCACATACCTGTTATTTTCGTACTACGGTAACACTTTATGATATAAGAGGATTAATGTCAATGGCTAGAGAAAACGATGACCACATAACGATACGAGTGCCTACCGAAATGAAGCGTCAGTTGAAGCTGCTATGCATCAGTATGAGCAAGCAACAAGGGAAGGTGATAGGTATATCTGAATTTATTAAGGGACTTGTGGAGCCTTTCGTGAAGATTGAGAAACAGACAACATTTATAAATAAAAAGAGGAATAATGACATCAAAGTACTTTAAAGAGGGTATGATTATTGGAAGATTAACTCTTATAAAAGAAGAAAAGCAAGGAAATAAAAGTTTCTGGAAAACTATATGTCAATGCGGAAACGAACAAACTTTTAGAAGAGATTATCTTTCTATATTAAAGTGTTGTGGTAAGAAATTTGAATGTTCAAAATGTAAATATCTTAGAAGATATCCTCCTCTTCAAGGTAAAGTTTTTGGTAGATTAACAGTTATTAAGGAAGTTCCTTGGCACACAAACAAGACAAGATATCTGGTGAAATGTGATTGTGGAGTAGAAAAGACTCTTAATTCAGGTCGTCTTACATCAAAAAAACATCCTACCAAATCATGTGGTTGTTTAGCAAGAAAACTACAATCCCGATGGATAAATACCACTCAATATCCTCCTTCACATAAGTTAAGAACAAAAAATACATCTGAAATAGAAGCTTCTATTTATCAATCAAGGAATGCTTTTGTGGCCGCGTGTTATAATGAAAAAGATTCTAGATATAAAAATCATGGTTTATTAGGACATACAGTGTGTGAGTTATGGAGAAATGGTGCTAAGGATTTTGTAAAATGGGCATTAAAAAATGGATATAAAAAGGGAGAGGGAATTTTTTTGAAAGAGGGTAAGTCTATATTTTCACCTAAAAATTGTTGTATACTAAATAAAAGTACTTTTAATAAAAAAAACAATTCAAAACAAATAACATTTAATGGAAAAACTCAAAATATTACTGAATGGGCAAAGGAAATGGGATGCAGTATAGCGTGTCTTTCTAGGAGATTGATAAAATATGAATCTTTTGGAATGGAAAAAGTTATGGATTTAAGATTTAAAAATAAAAAAAGATAACTTAATTTTTAAAAAATCTTTCTATGTCTTTTAGTTCTTTTATAAACCATCCTGAATAATCTTCTTCATCATTTCCCTTAGATCAAATAGCGCAATCCTATCAATCTCTGAGCAGGGAATACGGTATAATGGTCGCTTCTCGGCTCCGACTTTGATCGCGGAAATCCTGCCATTTTTAATTGCCCTTCTGACTGTTGAGGGGTGTATCTTCAATTTATCGGCAAATTCCTTAATTGTAAAGAACGCATCATCCATTTTTGCTCACTAAAATACTCTATTGTTCACTTCTGAATAACATAAAAAATTTAATTTGACAATACATGTAAATAAAGGCAAAGTTAAATTTTAAAACAGGAGTTTGTCATGGGTTTAACATCAGCATATGGAATAAGCGGTCTTGTAAATGTAGGTCCTCCACCTATTACAGGTAATGGCCCTCCTCCAACTAACTTTAAAGGCAAACTCGGTCAAAGTTATTTCGATACTTCTACCGTGCCTCCCACAGAATACACATTCAATAGCCAAACCTGGAACGCTGCCGGTGGTAATTTAGCTACTACTACGGTTGCCGGAACCGTATTACTTGCGACATTAGCTCAAACTGAAGGGGGAGGCGCTCCTAGCGCAGATTATGTATCTTCGGCAAATGACGTTGCGACTGCACTATCTGCGATTGTAGTTGGAGCAGGTGTTCCTGCTCAAATAGGTCAACAGGGATATGTTTTCCTAGCTACAAATGCACAGGCGCTTTCTGGAGTTTTAACAGATAACCACGTGATTAATCCTGGTTCTTTAGCATTTGCATTAGCGAATGGTATTGCCATAGGTGGCACATCTCAAGCTGCGGGATCATTCACAACATTAGGCGCAACATCGACTATAACTTTCGCTGTTGGAGGCACATGGGCATCAGGTGGAACAGCTATAAGTATAGGCGCAGATGCTACCACAGACCAGATTAATATCGGTACGGGCGCAGCAGCTCGACAAATCCACATTGGTGACTCGACCCAAGCCAATCTTGTCACAATCGGTTCTGCCACAGGCGCAGCAGCTTTGACTTTGAAAGCAGGTACAGGTAACTTCACTTTTACATCGGCAGCTGGAACAGTCGTAACAATGTTTGCAGCTAATACGACAGGCGCGATCACTATAGGTGGTACAGCGCAATCAACAGGTGCAATTACTCTAGGAAATAGTTCAGCCACAAATACATTGAATTTAGGTATTGGAAACGGCGCCAATACAACCAATATTTCCACTGGAACAGGGGGTAATACCCTGCATATAGCTGACGGAGCAGGAACAAATACAATTACGATTGGCACAGGCGCATCCGTTAATACAATCACAATAGGGTCGGTTACTTCAACATCTGCTACAACAATTTTATCCGGTAGTGGAGGATTTACATTAGATTTTGCTGCTGCGGCAGTAGTAGCTTTTGGGGCAAGTTTAACAACAGGAACAATAACAATTGGTGGTACAGCACAAACAGGAAACCTCGTCTTAGGTTCAACTTCTGGCGCGAGTCAATCTGTTCTTATTGCAAATGGTGCAGGCGCAACGGGTATCGTGTCCATCGGTAATGTCACCACAGCAGGGATGACGGTAAATATAGCTAGCGCTGCATCTATTGCCACAGCAAACTCCGTTAATATTATGACAGGAGCAACCCCTGGAGCAACTGAAACATTAACTATTATGTCAGGTGTCGGGTCTGCTGGAAATCAAGTGTTCGCTTGCCAAGGTGCTGCAATAACACAGGGCACAAATACAGCGACGTTCTTTGGAGGTATTGCATCCGGTGGAACAAACTCATTTAATGTATTTTCTGGCGCGTTCACAGGCGGTACAAACGCAATCAACATGTTCTCTGGGGCATTTACGACAGTTGCAGCTACATTCAACTTATTTTCTAACAATGGTGCGACCTCTATAGGCACAACGAATATTGGTACGGGAACAGGTGCGGCTCACGTTACAAAAATTGGTTCTAACGCTGGTGGTAATGTAACGATCATTGCCGGATCGGCAAATACTATTGGAATAGGTCTTGGTGGTAACGCAGCCCAAATAATCACAATCGGAGCAGCAGCACAGACTGGAAAAATATCTATTGCTAACTCCACAGCAGGATTAACTGCCGTAGATTTAATGAACGGTGTGGCTGGTACTGCTCAAACTCTAAATATCGCTTCGGGAACATCTTCCACAGCAGCACAGACAGTAAATATTTTAAGTGGTGTAACGCCTGGCGCCACGACTACTTTAAATATTATGGGTGGTGTTGGAAGTGCGGGTAATCAGGTTGTGAATGAATTGGGTGGTGTTCTTACTCAAGGCACAAATAGCTTTAATCTATTCAATGGTGCATTTACTGGGGGTACAAATTCAGTCAATATTTTCAATGGCACTTACACGACGGTATCCCCGACTTTCAATCTTGTTGCCGGAGGTAATGGTACAGCCGTTGCTAACATCAATATAGGTACAGGGACCGGAGCTGCTCACGTAATTGGAATAGGTTCCGCTTCATCAGGAAATGTAACAATTGCATCAGGCGCGACTCTTGCTCTATCTGTAGTTGCAGGACAGGCTTTTTCTATAACAGGCGGTACAAGCTCTACAATTGCTATTGGTACAAGTATAACGACTGGATCTTTAACGATCGGTGGAAGTTTAACGACTGGCAGTGTCACGATAGGATCATTATCTACGTCCGCTTCTTTAGTGCTTCGATCAGGCACAGGTGGTATATCTCTAGCTACAGGTGCTACAACCCCCGGTTTGGTTGCAGTTACACCAGACACAGCGTCTACAGCCTCTGCAACAACCACTGTAACACTTAATAGTCGGGTTCTCTGTACTACGTGGACTGGTTTTTCTACCGCTTCCGCAGCAAGTCAATCTTTTATAATTATATCTAGTCAAATTTTAACTACATCATGTATTTTCGTTACTGTAACCAACCTAAATGCTTCCGGTAATGCTGCACAAATGACTTTGATCAGTGTGACACAAGCAGCTGGTCAAATAACAGTAGCAACTAAAAACAATGGCGGAGGCGCATTAGGAGCCGGGGACAATGTATTGATTAACGTATGGATTATGTCATAAGGAGAAAAATATGCTAAAACAAATTTCAAAACTAGAAATACAAATCGAGAATAAACCATACACATTATTATGTGAGAGTGATTCTTCTACTCAGCATGTGAAAGAAGCGCTTTTTCAGTTTGGTAAATATATCGGTCAAATTGAAGATGCTGCAAGAGCTAATGCGGAACAAAATAAGATAGAGCCAATTCCAGTAGAAGAAATCGAACAACAGCAAGAGGTATAATGGGACTGACACAAAGACTAGAATGGGAAAATTTAAGAAGTATTGATTCTGCTACCTTTACAGGAGTCTATCAAGCTTTATCTACTCCATTCGCACATCCTGCATATAAAGTGAAATTGGTAAATAACTCAAATGTACTCGTCACTATATCTGATGATGGAATAAATGATAAAGATATAGCCCCTGCCAATAGTTTCTGGCTTTATGATGAAACTATGATGGTTCAATTCGGAGCTTTCCCATTTTTACCTCAAGGTACACAGATATCTGTTAAGGGATCAGCAGGAGTTGGACTTGTCTATTTAGTCGTCCAATATATCATTCAAATATAGGTAAACTGTGTCCCAGGCTGGAATCATTAATGTTGCAGGAGGTGGGGGAGGCGGAGCACCTATACAAACCCTTACAGGTAATTCCGGAGGTCCGGTCGCACCAACGGCGAATAATATCAATGTCGTTGGTGGATCATCGATAGTCAATGATGCTAATGGAATAACAGTCATAGGAAATCCTGGAACAAGCACAGAAACATTTACCCTTACAAATAGGCCGCAAGGACAAGTCACAACATCAGACGCTACACCAACAAATATCATTACATTCGCAGCGGGTGCAGTTGCCGGAACTTATGCAATAACCGGACAGGTTGATGCGTATGATTTAACGGATGTCGCCGGAGCTGCCTATTTCTTTACGGCAGGAATACGGACAACAGGCGCAGCAACAGTATTGATAGGTGCGCAATTTTCAACAGAATTTGAAGAAGCTGCAATGGTTCCCTCTGATATTGATATCCTAGTTTCTGGAAACAATATCCTCGTCCAAGTCGTCGGGATTGCCGGAAAAACGATCCATTGGGACGCAATATTCACCTATAGGTTTGTGAGCTAATATGCCAGGTTTTAGCAGTGTTACAGGCGATGAAGCGATCATGTTCGCAGATAATGCGAGCTTCGATGGTACAGACCGAGGCGGTAAAATGACCTCAGATGGTCAGCTATGGATTGGATCATCTGCATCTCCTCATGTGCGACTAAGTACATTAACAGCGGGTACAGGCGTCACAATTACAAACACTAATGGAAATATAGCAATAGGGTTAACAGGAGGAGGATCTGCTGTAGAACATCTGACAGGTGATTCTGGAGGTCAGTTAAATCCTTTGGCCAATAACTTTAATATCATCGGTGGTACTGTAGCAGCAGGTACTAGCCCTTTAAAAGTAGCAGGAGCAGGAAGTACCCTAACAATCAATGCACAGACATCACAAGCATTAGCTGCAGCAGATGCCACAAAGATAGGTTTGAGTAACTTCGATTCTTCCAGTTTTGCAGTAGCAGCCACAGGATTTGTAACTCTTAGCACTACAGGAGTGGGTAAAACTATCACAGGTGACTCAGGCGGTGCGCTCAGTCCATCGTCAAATAATTGGAATATTCTCGGATTATCTGGAAGTAAAACATCAGGTTCAGGATCTACACTTACTATTAAGAGTCCCCCATTCTCTCAAGTTGGAGGAGCAGGAACATCTTCTTTAAACACAGGTGAAATAGTCACAGCAGCGGTAACTCGCACACTTCCTGTATCGGCAGGACTGGTCGACGGTGACTTGTTCATCTATGTATGTACTACGGCGGGAGCATTAGTAATTCAGGCTGTAGGCGCGCAAAAGATTCGCATAGGCAACCAAATCTCCTCCGCAGCGGGAACAGCAACCAGTACAGCTATCGGAGACAGTTTGACATTACGTTTTGATGCTACGCAAGGGTTTTTCATGGCTGTTTCAGTAATAGGAACATGGACGTTGGCATAATATGGCAGTAAATAACGCTCTCAATGCAAATTCAAAAGGCATTCAATATTTCGATGGCACATCCGCATTCAGCGGCCTAGTGCAGACAGATGCTCAGTTATTAATCGGCCGTACAAATAATAGTCCTACAGCAGCAACATTGACCCAAGGAGCTGGAATACTGATCACAAATGCATCAGGTTCGATTACTATAGCCTCAGCAGCAACAAGCAATACAAATCCAGTCATACTCCGATCTGGTACGATAGATATCACTAACACAGGTGTCCAGGCATTAGTTACGACAAGCGGATCTTTCAAATTCGTACCTATTCGCGTTGTCACTATCGTCATAGTAGCTACAGCAGTTAGTTTAGGCCCCTCGTTGAATATAGGAACGAATGCAGCGAATTACGATAATATCGTTTCAAACGCGCAATTCGCTGGAGCCATGAATGCAACGGATCTTGTGAGAAGTGATCCTAGTTTATTTATATCGACAACGCCGCATGCAATAATCCAAGCCAGTACTACTATTAACGTTAACGTCACTGTCGGATTAACAGGTACACAGCTAACAGTACAATTTCTTATTGAGGGGATTTATATCTAATGCCATCAAATAATGCTGTTAATGTAAGCTCTGCGGGTATGGTTGGATTCACAGGAACTGCATTTGTAGAGACAACTACTACAAATCATGCAATTCTTATAGGAGGAGCTACTTCAAGCACTTTTTCAAACGTAGGCCCCACATCAACAGCGGGGCAAGTTTTGCAGTCTGGTGGGGCTTCAGCTGATCCATCTTTTAGCACTCCTACTTATCCCAGCGCCAGCGGAAGTGCAGGCACTATTTTGCGTTCCGATGGCACCAATAATCTTTATACAACTGCTACATATCCAAATACGACTACGATAAATCAAATTCTTTTCTCGTCTGCCACTAACACTATCGGAGGATTAACTACTGCTAACGGAGCAGTTTTAACGACAACATCAGGTGGTGTTCCCCAACTCACAGCGCTAACAGACGGGCAAGTGCTGATAGGATCAACTGCAGGATCACCAGTGGGTGCAACCATAACAGCAGGCGCAGGAACTACAATAACCAGTGCGTCTAATGCTATAACTGTGACAGCATTCAATCCAAATGCCGTTGTAGCTATTAGAGACGATTTTATCGGTATTGTAGATCCTTCTACAACAACGTTAACATCTGGTCTTATCTGGAATCTATCTCCTGCTAGTGCTTGGGGAGCAATCGCAGCAACGGAAAACGGTCATCCAGGGATCATACGCAGTTCATCAGCAACAAACACAGCAAGTTTTTTCCTAAATCTATCGCCCGTAAATACGACTCAAGGTACTTTCATTTTAGGAGGAGGAGTATTAACGCTGAATTGGGTATTTAAGATTGTCAACTTGTCTACGGGTACTAATAGATATACGATACGTATAGGCATGGGAGATACAAACGGAGCAGATCAGGTTAATGGATGCTATTTCGAATATTCTGACAACATCAATAGCGGAAATTGGAACATAAAAACAGCTAGTGCTTCTACCAGAACAACAACCAGCAGTTCAACAGCAGTCACAACAGGTTGGCATAATGCACAAATATCTATCAATGCAGCAGCAAGTTCTGTCACCTTTACGATGGATGGTGTAAGCCTAGGCAGTATTGCTACCAATATACCTACTACAGCTATTTTATGTATGTTTGATGAGACTTATAGCGCTGGAAGTATTGCCACAGGAACTTTTATTATAGACTTATTTTATCTAACTCAAGTACTTACCACTCCTAGATAAAAATTATATTTCATTTTCTCGATTTTTATTTTTAATGTATTTATAGAATGAAGCAACTTCTTCCTGACAATGAAGGATGAAATCTTCATTATCAACGAATTCGTTCCATAGATCTTTTGCCATCTGGCTATCTTCTAATACATCTTCCATGTCTTTTATAGATAAAGATCCCTCTAAGTAACAAATTTGTAGCCAATTCCACATGTCCATTAATCTTTCCTATCATACGGTGGATTTTTTCTTTCAAACTTAACAGTGAAAACATTTTCTAGGATATCTATGACAGCTTGAGCAAAATCTTCAGGTTGAGAAATCGGATATGCTTCCCTATTGAAAAGTATTCCATCTCTTGTAATTTTCATCGCCCATATTCCAGGTTCGGAATGGAATATAATATCGCTACATATTCTATTGAGTTGTAAGTTGTATGGATTATTTGTCCTATCACATTGACAATATCCATCAACTGGATGTTCTCCGCAAACAGAGCATTCGCCGGACATGTTATTTAATCTCCATATCTAATATTGTCCTAAACAGTTTTAAAGAGTCTAAGCATTTCTTCGGATAGGAAGATCCAAAACCGCCTATTTCCTCAGTTTGCGTTAAAAGCACATCAAGCCATAATTCACATTTACTAATCACTTCTAGAATTCTCAGACTATGTTCTTTGTCCAACCTTGATCCGTCTATATCGCGAATGCATTCATCCTGCAACTCTCTGAGTATTTTATTAGATAATTCTATAAAATAATTCTTAGTGTCTTCTGTCATTTGTCCCTAACGTCTGATAATGGAAACTATGTTTGTTAAGTTATTATTTTTATGCCTTTCTACTGTATCTAAAGCAATGTCAAATCTTTCAAGTTTTAATTTTAACGTTTTAAAATTTGACAACGGAATTTCTGTATTGATTTTATTGATAAAGTCTCTTCATTTTTAGGAACAGAAAAAACATCTGTCTTTTTTTTAGTAGATACATCAAACACATTCGCACCAAATTTATCTACCTGATAAATACCTGTGGAAGGATCGTAGTTGATTATATTTGCATGCATATTGCAAAAACAACTGCAAAAAAAGAAAGTTAATAATAGAAATTTAAACATCATCAACCGCCTTGAATAGTTCGTGAAGCTGCTCATAGAAATATGTAAATCGTGAATCCTGAGTGTCTTCAGAAGCTTGCTTCAATTCTTTTTTTATTTGCAAAAGCCTGTTCAAGAACAGTGTAAGCTCAGGTGAAGCTTGTTCCTGTTTTTGTGTTTCACCGGTCATGGTAACCTCCTTACTTTCGTTTATAAAATTCTCTTATAACATCCTGCGCCGCTTCCCATGTTATCCTTAACTTCCTCATCAGATATGCCTCGCTCACTCTGCCGTAGCGTTTTACTGCGTGTTTGCAGACTAAAAGCGTCTCAGGAGTCATTAGATAAATCCTCTTCCTGCTCTTCAGGCGTCCTAACAGTCAATGGGTTTCCTTGACAATCAATATTCAGGATATTTAACTCATGTCTTTTACACCACACTTGGAAACCTTTTCTTGTCCATCCTGCCTCGATGAATCCATAATCCCACGGAGATAGGTGCGAAGGTTTTTCTTCCATACATTTTCCGCAATGCCAGAAAAGTTTAATCTCATTATTCATTAACTCACCTTCTCCTCGCAAAAGCTAAACATTTGCGCGGGTCTTTTATCAGATTTAACAATTTGTTTCAGTAATTCTACTTCCTGATATAACTGCAACCATTTCTTGGCTAATTCATCATGGCGTTGGAAAATACCCCTACGTACGTTATCAGATGACGTTTTTACCTTGTGTAGTTCTTCATGCAGAAGCGCCACTTCGTCTTTCACAAATAAATCAAGTTGCATCTTTCACGCTCTTAATCAAAGAATCTAATAAATCTTTATATTCATCTGGATCTTTTATTTTAAATTCATCTGCGAGCATTTTCTTTCCGTCAATAATAAATTTCATATATTCGGTATAAGGTTCCATAAAATCTATCTCACACCATAATTCAGGAAATAAATTATTTTTTGCATACTTACTATCAATAAACGGAATAGGAAAATAGAAATCTTCAAATCTTTGAGCAACGAAAAAATCCCCTCGATTCATGCATAAAACCTTCCATGCCATCGGAGGAGGATCTTTTTTACAGCAGCGCCATATAGTCATTTAAACTTATTCCTATTATTTAAATTATGCGACAAGGATTTTGATATCTCTAAAACCACAGCTGTTGAATCCTCTTCTTTTGTAAATATAGATAAAACGGTCGAAAGTTGAACGATCAATGCATCAATGACAAAATCAATCCTGTCCCTTTTTTCTTCAGGATCTTTTATATCATTCAATCCTTTTAGCAAAATATCGTGTAGTTGAAGGCTGATTTTAGGTCCTTCAATTCGTCTATCTATCATTTAATCCTCGGGGGAAGAGGTTTCGGCATCCATGCGATTATCTCCGTTTCAGTATGAAACAGAATTGGTTTACCTTCTTTGTTATAGTCAGGGCGCGCGCAGTGTCTGACTATTTTACCGTCTGTCACCCAGCAATCGCCTTCGGGAATATCTTGATCCTTCACAAATATCCATTTGTCGGATTCCATCGTATAGACTTTGGGTCGTGTCTTGGACCAATATACGATATTGACGGCCAATAAACCGGCTAATAAGGGCCATACAAAAAAACACATGATTTCAGTCATCAGTTTTACTTATCCTCCAAGACTCTGTAGATGTCTTTCTAAAGGCGTCTAAATCTTCATCAATGCCATGCTTTCGTAGTATAGAATCGTAGTCCACACGACCCTTCGTAAGCACTTTTGACAATTTGAAAGACTCTCCCTGAATGTTTGATCCACGAGCAAGCGCGATTAATTGTTGTTTGTAGTCCTCCCTCTGTTCTACCAAATCGTCTAAGATGGCACCTAGCTCTAGATACCGCGAAGCTAGACGTTCGGCGTTTAAGTCTTCTATATTCAAACATTCTGCCTCTCTTTTCTCTTTGTCGGTCATTTCAGGAGGAATAAACTGATCTATACAGCGCTTGAACTCTATAGCCTTCTCAATCAGCCTTTCTATATATATGTCGTCTCGGTTTACTTCCACAATAACACCTTCTTTTCCATCGAATGAAAAATAGTATGCCATTTTTAGATTAGTGACTGCAAGCTGTGTTTGAACCTGTGCATAATACTTTTTTGGAATCTGTCCCTTTTTAGCTACTTCATGATCTACCTTGGAGGCACATTTGATTTCTACAATAAATTTCTGACATTTACTTCTTCCATCTAATGATGCCATCATCCAAGGATATTCAGAGTGAAACACAACCACAGGCTTCATCCGAGTTCCTGTAACATTCTCGAATTCTTTTCTTGCTATTGGCTCTAACTCAAGACCTCGAATCATTCTTAAATTGGGTTTCTCTACTTCAGATAGCCCAACCTTTTCCTTCCATAATTTATATCTTGTTTTCCAAGGTGAATCTTCTAAAATTACTGGAAGATCTGTAGCTGTAATACATTGTTTTCTTTTTTGAATCCATTCATCTGAACCCTGAATTAAATATGCTGCCATGTTTCTCTCCTAATTATTCTTTCAATTGTACTTTTGTTAACATTATATTTTTTCGACAGAATATTAAAACTAACTTTTATTGGTATATAAGAAGATCTTATCTCTTTTACTTGCATTTCAGTTAGTACAGATTTTTTATTACCTTCTCCAATACATTTTTTTACTGGAACTTTTTTGTGAATGTGTCTCCAGATCAAAAATTGAGTTGTATTGAATATTCTAGAAATTTCCCTTTGTGAAACTCCATTTTTATAGAGATCTAAAACATTAGCCAGATCTCGTTCTGTAAGTTTACTTATTTGTTTTCTCTCTCTACCCTTATTCATCATGTCATGAGTATTATCTTTAGGAGTTCCTAAAAAAAGATGATCTGGATTTACACAAGAAGGATTGTCACATCTATGCAATACCCATAGTCCGTTGGGTATATCACCTTTAAATAAAACCCAGGAAACTCTGTGAGAAAGTTGATTCTTTTTATTCATCCAAAAGGTACCATAACCTGTTGGTTGGATCTGAGCTTTCCAAATCCAACAGGTTTCTGTTTTCTCAACTTTATTCATGAAACGAGAAATAATCTCGCTCATTTTTTTTCTCCTTGATATTCTTTCTTTGCATTCTCATTTAAACGACTCAGCGCACCATTTTTAATTCCTTCGTACACAGATGCGGGGAGATCTGCCAACACATTTATTTTGTATTGCTGTTTCCAGAATTTCCACGTTTGTTTCCTATAATCGACGTCACATTCTTCCATTATCGACACCAACTCTTTAGCCTGTTCATCTGAAAGTTTTTCTAGCTCTATCTGCTGTACTTCTACCGCGACAGGTTGCAACTCTAATTCCTTAGATTGAGTAAACACGCCAGGAGTAAAATTATCTTGCAGATGTGAAAAAGGGTCTGAGTTGTCATATAAAGCCTCCAAATTTATCGGCTTCTTGTGGAAACAGGAAATCATCTCTTCGGTGATTGGCTTGTGTGGTAATGGATTAACGACATATTCAGTTTCCATCTGCTCACCTTTTTTTAAGATCTTGATATCGTAGAAAAATGGCTGTCCCCAGTCTGCGTCTTTACATAGAGCTTCTATGTTTTTTCTTATAGATGCTTGTGTTAAGTGTAATATTTGGATCTGTTTTTCGTTATAGTTCCACACAATGAAAGACCAGAAAAACTTTACTGGTTTCTCTGGATCTACCGGAGATAGAGGTTTTGCGTGTTCTCTAAATCGTATTGGCTTTTTATCTTTCCAGTCCTCCCAGCCCATCACGGGCTTGGAAAGGATTCTTATTTTGTTCTCCCCAGGAAGAATCTTCATATAAGAGCTATTCATTTTAGGTGCTTGGTAATCTGTGGGTAAAAATGTAATCATTGGTGCCTCCGTTAGGCTGTTTTTTGGTTTAAGGTAACTTGTAAATTATTACTTGGAATCTTGCAACCCAAGTGGGAGGAAAGCTCATCTAGACAATTCTCTAAGTCGTCTAAATCAAAAGGCTTTTTCCCATAAAGAATAGCGCATACTTCTTCAAACCACTCAATAGAGTGATCTATTCGCTGTTCTAGCTCTAGAACCTTAGGATGTTCATAATCATCTTCATATTCACTTAAAAATGCTGGTCTTGTATAACTTCTCATGTCAATCTCCTGAGTTGTTTGTGAAAGCCTTAATGAATTTCGATATCTTCAATATAGCAAATGTCGGTTATTTATCGCAACAAAAAAGATTGCCATAAAAAATTAAAATATTATTTACTGTTGATTGAAATTCTCTGTTATGAAACACTCTGCAATTTACAGGGAGTTAAGAAATGGACGTCCGTACGTACTTATTCACATATCGTATGAAAGTGATTCATACAGCTAAACAGCTAAAAATTACACCGCAACATTTATCGTTAATATGTAATGGAAAGCAAATACCATCTTTGAAGCTCGCTGAAAAATTGATCAAAATGGGAAAAGGGGATATAACTCCGGAAGACATCTACCCTCAGCTTTTCCAAGCTTACAAGAAAAGCTGCAAGGGTAAATCTGCGTGAAAAACGAACGTCGGCCAGGGGATAAAGAAAACCCCCTGACTCGATTGATTGAATCAGGGGGCATCTCGTGAAACTGGGTTCAAAAGTGTTAGCGTTTGAACGTACCTAACATTTTGCAAGGGCCAATACGATTGCTCATCATAAAGGGAACCAATCCCATTACAAGGAGACTCAGTGCTGTCATTCACTTCATCCGCTCTTATCTTAGATAATTCCGGTATTTTTAGTACACCACTAAATAATGATTTGTCAATCAGCTCTGCTTTAATCCTTGTAATTAAAAAACTTAATTACAGGAAATACAAATGGAAAATCACACAAAATCCTCATTTGGCTCAATCCCTTCATTTATATTAGATGACGACTCTCTCGAAGATGGAGCGGTCCGTTTATATGGAAGAATCGTAATGTATTCCCAGGAAGGAAGGTGCTGGGCTTCTAATAAGCATTTTGCAGAGAAACACAAGGTTGATATTCGAACTATTCAAAGATGGTTAAAACAATTAGTTGATAGAGATTATATAGTGGTTGAAATTGAAACAGGTGGCTTCCAAACTAAAAGAAATATTTGGATAATAAACGATTTTAAAAAACAATTCACGAAGCGACATACATGTCAACTCCACACGCAATACCAC
>Ga0210404_10000178_pt1 | contig 40806 bp, 45 predicted proteins | sample IncBWH28MmetaG_FD_155455 | JGI IMG/M metagenome (GOLD analysis project Ga0210404, IMG submission 155455) | Forest soil microbial communities from Barre Woods Harvard Forest LTER site, Petersham, Massachusetts, United States - Inc-BW-H-28-M | ecosystem: Environmental > Terrestrial > Soil >... | reverse complement strand
TCTTCCTTGCTCTTGAATTTCCGGTAGATCAGCGGTCGCGATACGGCTGCCTGTTTGGCGATATCTTCGAGCGAGCTCTTCGCATAGCCAAATTTAAGGATGCCGTCGCGGGCAGCATCGAGGATGACTCGCCGCCGTGCTGCATCTCGGTCAAAAGATTTTCTCTGCATATTTTTGAATCGTTGAAGTTCGATACGATGCCGGATATAGAAGGTTCCCTTCAATTCGCGAAAGGAATAGCTGCGAACAACTTCTCGCACCCCCCAGCAAAGACGCTCAGAGTGTTTCGGATTCAGCGCTATTCTGGGCTTAGCCATGGCACATAAATTCCGGTGGCGGGGCTCACATCCTGATACTGGATACCACGTGACAGTCAAACGAGGACTTTCGTCACCGACGCAGCAGAATGTCGGCCACGGCTCCCTTGAAGGTCTCTTTCATGTCGTGGTTGTGACTCTGATTGAGACCACGAATCTGTTGCTATCGTCCAGCGCCCGCCAGATGTTTCTCCTCCTCCGTTGCGTTAACCGTGGAGCCATTCGCTGCCAGTGCCGCAGACAGCGCCATACCCTCAGCCTTGGCAATCGTGCGAGCCGCCACCGGCTTCAACCACAGCAGTGCCATGAAAGCGGCGATGATGTCGCAGGCGATCATGACGTAAAACACCGGGACCCAGGAACCCGTTCGCAGCATCACGTAGGCGGCGACCGGAGCGGAGAAAATGGCGGCTGTGCCCTTCGCGGTGTAAACGATGCCATAATTCGTCGTCGCCCAGGTCCTGCCATAAAGATCTGCCGTAATCGAGGGGAATAGCGAGAAGATCTCGCCCCAGGCGAAAAACACGAGGCTGGATAACAGCACGAACATGACAGGCCGGTGAATGGTTTGCAGCCATGCCCATATCGCGATACCTTCGATCATAAAAGCGGTGAACATGGCGTTCTCTCGGCCAATGTGATCGGAGATCCAACCCCACAGAGGACGGGTCAAACCATTGACGATACGGTTCAACTGGATGGCAAGAATTGCCGCCGACAGGCCCCAGGCAATGATGACTTTGTCTACTTTGTAAAAACCTGCAATCTCCTTCAACTGTGAAGTGACCACCAGACCGCCGAACGCCACCAAGGTCATCATCGCGTAGATCACGTAAAAAGAAGGTTGCTTCAGCATCTGCAACCACGTCATGTCAATGCTGGATTGATGAACTCTGGCAACGGGCTTCCAGGCTTTGGGCAGCCATCCTTTCGGTGGCGCCACGATGAACATGGCCGCAATGGTCACAACGATGCCCTGCACGACGCCCCAAAAAATAAAAGCATGCTGATAGCCGGAAGCCTTGATCATTTTTTCGATCGGAGCGACGGTCACCGCGGTACCGATACCATAAGCCCCCGACACAATGCCGGCGCAAAGTCCGCGGTGATCAGGAAACCACTTCAGGACGTTGCCAGTACAGCCGCCGTAAACGGCGCCGGCTCCGATTCCACCAATGGCATACCAGGTATAAAGTCCGGTCGTCGTGTAGGAGTACCCCGAACCGATCCAGCCCGCGCCCACCAGCAGGCCGCCGATGCCGATGACCAGCCGCGGCCCGAGGCGATCAATCAGATATCCTTCGAACGGCACCAGCCAGGTTTCACAGAAGATGAATGCGGCAAATGCGATTTGCACCGCCGCCAAGGTGGTGTGCAGGCTTGAGGTTAAGGGTTTGGTGAATAGCGTCCAGGCATATTGCAGGTTCGCGATCGCCATCATCGCGACAATGCCGGCACACATTTGAACCCAGCGGTTCACAATCTTGGGTTCGTTACGAACAGAGGGGATCGCGTTCGTGGCCATGGGCACACTCCAATAAAATTGTAAGAATTGGTCTTCTATGCTCGCTACACACTCCAAGCCGGAAAGAATCCGGGTAAATGAAAAAACCGCCGCCCCTTTTTGGGGCGGGCGGGTTATTCAGCTTCGATTTCCTTCTGGAGGGGAATAATTCCCGGTACCAGCCACTTATTCCACATTTCATCGATCTTGCTCTGGAAGTAATCGATGTCATCATCGATGAAATGTGCGAACCTTCCCTGCTTCAGCAAGTAGTCGCGGACAGGCAGACGTTTGAAGCGGCCGCTAGCAATCTGCTCGGTCTTGCCATAGAGCTTCAGCTTGCCGTTTTCGACCTCGTACAGCGGCCAGATGCCTGTGTTGACTGCCAGTTCACCCAGTTCGAACGAAAGTACGGGATCGAAGTCCCAGCCTTTCGGACAGGGATTGAGGCAGTGAATGAAGGTGGGACCGCCGATCGACAATGCCTTGCGAACATTGTTCATCGCCTGCAGTGGATAAGACGTGGAGATCGTCCCCACATACTTGACCGTGGGATGGCCCACCAGCATCAGAGGCGCGACGTTCTTCTTCCAGCGGTGATTCATGATGCGTTTTATTTTTCCGGGCGTGCTGAACGAGGTGTTGACGCCATAGGGCGAGGTCCCGGAGATCTGGATATCAGTATTGGCGTACGACTCGTTGTCGTACATCAGGATGAGCAGGTTGTAATCGGGATGGCACATGGTGGCCGAAATCGCGCCCAAACCCATGTCCGCCCCGCCGCCATCTCCGCAGAAGGCAATGACGTTGATGGGTTCGTCCTTCATCACGCCCTTGCGCATCTGGACACGGAATGCCGCGGCTGCTCCCAGTGCGCTGGAGCCGGAGCTTCCAAGTTGCGTATGCATCCAGGGAAGGCCCCACGGGGTGGCGTAATAAGAGGTGTTCGCTACGTACATGCACCCGGTGCTGCCCAGAATGACGGTTCTCGGTCCCGCGGCCTTCGCCATCAGTTTCATGATTTGCGCAGACTCGCAGCCTTGGCAGGTGCGGTGGCCGGACGTGTAGTACTCCTCGTGTGGAACCTTCTTCACTCCCTTGAAGGCTTCCAGGTTTTGCGTCGGTTTTTCGTCTACAAAAGTGCTCATGGTCATTATCCTTTCCGGCTCTGGAAACGCGTCGAAACGCGTTATCCCCGCAGCCCGATCCACTGGGTCAGGGGTTGCGCTTTCCCTTTTGCTGCCTGGAACACCACATCGGTCATCGCTTCCACGTCGGGTACCGTGACCTCGCGGCCGCCCAGTCCGCCAATGAATCCGATTACTGGCGGTCGGGTGCTGCTCCCGGTGTACATGGCCGACCGAACCTCCGTCGCCATCACGCCACTCAGATTCGGCGAACCAAACGAGAAATCGCGATCGATGACGCCGACGGCCTTGAAGCGCTCGAGGCACTTGGCAAGCTCCGGACCGGCAAATGGCCGGAACCAGCGCAGGCGAACGAACCCGACTTTCTTCCCTTCCGCGCGCAGTTTACGAATCGCGACCTTGACTGGCGTCGAGAGTGTGCCCATGCCCAGCAGCACGACTTCCGCGTCTTCCGTCATGTACTCTTCGAAAAACGGATTGCCGTACTTGCGTCCGAAGGTGCGCTCGAATTCGGCATAGACTTCGCGAATCACGTCGCATGCGATCTCGGTGACCGCGTAGTTCTGCCGTCGAATCTCCATCACCCAGTCCTCATTGACCTGTGGGGCCACTGAGATGACGTTGTCGGGATGAAGCAGAAGATCACCGCGGTCATAGCGAGGCAAAAATTTCTTGACCTGCTCCGCCGCCGGGATTTTTACTAGGGCTTGCGAGTGTGTGAGAAATGCGCCGTCGCAGCTGATGGCCAGGGGCACGAACATGCGGCGGTCTTCTGCTACACGATAGGCAATCAGGGCCGTGTCCAGCGCTTCCTGCGCGCTATCCACCCAGGTCAGCATCCAGCCTAGATCGCGAACTGCCAGCGCGTCGTTGTGCTCCACACCGAATGCACCCGGGTCGTCGAGCGCACGGTTTCCCACCATGCAAACCAGGGGGACGCGCAGAGCCGGGGTGACGGTCAGCGCTTCCATCGCGTACATCCAGCCGACGCCGCTTGAACCGCAGAACACACGCGCTCCGCAGACGGACGCGTGCTTCACGATTTCGAATTGTGAATGTTCGCCCTCCGCCACAATGTATTCGCAGTCCATTTCACCATCCGCTACCAACTGGCTGATGTACTGCATCACCGTGTCGTAGGGCCGGATTGGATAAGCGGTGACCACATCCACGTTGGCCAGTTTGCAGGCAATCGCAATGGCTTCGGCGCCCGTGATCAAAGCTTCCTGCTCGTTGCTTTTTTTCGTTTCCTCAACCGGCAATGTAACTGTAGCCATTTCAATCTCCTTGTCTTCCGGCTGCCCGCCGGGCCGCTAACCTTTCTTTGCGATTTCGAGGGCCTCGGGGACCTGTTCCTGATACTGTCCGCGATAACGGAATCCGTGCGACCGCTCCTCGATGGGCTCGGCTTTCGCAATCGTCGTTTCCAACCATTTCAGATAGGAATCTTTTTCTTCCCTGAACTTTGCCCACTGGCTGTCGTTGTCGTGGAACTCGGACTCGTTCACCATGGAAATGCAGTTCTTCACCGGGCAAACTTCCTCGCAAATGCCGCAACCGCAGCACGCCTGGAGGTTCGCATCGTAGGTTCCGTCTGGAGTGACATCGAAAGACGCATCCGGACAATTCAGCCAGCACAGTGTGCATTTGGTGCAGGTAGAGAAGTTGACGACCGGGCGCATGGTCCGCGTGGAGTACTTCTTGAACAACTCGTTCCGGGCCGGCCGGAAACCGCCGATCTTTCCGCTCACAGGATCCGCATACGGACCGCCCTGTGGCTGGCCCTTGATGGATACGCCACCGCGCATGTCCTCCCAGCGGGGCTTGCCGAATGAAAATAACTTTTCAGGATTGCCCTCGCCCGCTTTCACCTCAACGGTGGCGAAGCGCGCAAAGGCGGTGTGAGCTGAAGTCACTTTCAGGGAGTTCTTCAGCTTTTCGAGGATGAATTTCTCCACCGACGCCAGGCTAAACAGTTCGGGCACCGCCTTGGCGATCGCGCCCAGGACGCGCACATCGGTGTGGTCGTCTTTATAAACCCACATCCCGGAGAAGCTGGTCACGCCCTTCAGAATTCCCAGCTTGTAAGGCTCTTCCCGGCGGTGGATATTCTTGAGCAGAGAGGGCGCGTCTTCCAAAGAAACGACCAGGAGAGTGTGCCCGGGTTTCAGAGCGCGATGCGCCGGCTGCAGTCCGTACCATGCCCACGACTCAGCGCCCTTGCAGAGCGTGTCATCGAGAACGACCGTCAGGTCCACCTGCTTCGGCTCGTATTGCGCCATTCCGGCTTCGAGTGTCTGCTCGTCGTAGGCGACGATGGCAAAACTCTTCGCTGGAATGCCATTGCGTTCTGGAGAATCTCCATAACGGCCGAACGAAATACCCAGTTTGCCTTCGTTGTGCGCAGCCAGGACAATGCCGCGCGTGATGTTCTTCGCGAGAGTCTTTTGGAAGACTCCTCGATAAATGACTTCGACCGCGAATAGTTGACCCATTTGGCAACCTCCATTCTCTTAAAGCTTTTTCAGTACGATGTTTTCGATTTCCTGCAAGTGCCGGCGCATGGCCGCCTCGGCGCCGGAGGCGTCGCCCCGCTTTAGGGCAGCTAGAATTCGGCGGTGACCGGCCAGCGATTTTTCCTGTCGCCCTTCCACTTGCAACGACTGCTCCCGCGTATCCCGCAACAAATCCATCAACACATCCACTACTTTTAAGACCGCGCTGTTTTCGGACGCCAAGGCGATGGCGTAGTGAAACTCGGAGTCTTCTTCGATTCCGAGCTCTCCCGCGCGCACCTTCGCCTCCTGTCGTTGAAGAATGGCCTCCATATCCGCAATCGCTTTGCAAGAAGCTTGTAGAGCGGCTCGGCGAGTCAAGGCCGGTTCGATCATCCGGCGCACGTCGACCAAGTCGGCGACCATTTTTCGTTTCTCAAGCAGCGCGGAAGCGAGGGGATTGGCTGCGGCCGCGGCAGGGTTACGGACCACTGTGCCGATGCCCTGGCGTGGCTCGAGCAGGCCCATCAGTTCCAGGGAACGAATGGCATCCCGGACGGAGCTGCGGCTTACACCCAGCATCCGAACCAGTTCCCGTTCGGGAGGCAGAAGGTCGCCCGGCTTCAGTTCTTCCGCAATGAGCCGGTCCAACTGCTTGGCAACTTCCTGATAGACCTTATTTCTATTTCTGGGGAGTACCTCGAACTTCGCGGGTGCTTCAGTGACTGGCACGGGGGTTGGTCTGATGACTGACCAATCCACTTCAGACCCGAATCCAAAATGGCGCAAGGATGCAGATCACATCGCGACGTGACGCGGGTCTTCCCCTGGTGACGTTCAGTTCCCAGATCAGGCGGCGGCTTCGTAGAGAAGGCGATGGACGAACGCGTCCTGGCCCAGTTGAAAACCCTTCATGGGGATCCTCGTTGCCGCTCGGTACCTGCGTGGCCGGGGGTGTGTCAGTGACTGTTATCACAGGCCGGGAGACTTGCTGGCGGTAGCGATCATTCCTTCCTAGTACTCTGCGGTCGCCTTCTGCAACTGGGGCAAACCGCCCGTGGAGTCGAGCCACACATCCAGAGCGTCTTTCTGGTCCCCTAATCTTGCTTTCCAGAAGCCGCGAAACTCCGCGGTCCCGATGGACTTTCCGTTGTAGGCTTGGAAGAAATCCCGTGAGTCTTGAAAGAATTTACCGTCACCGAGGGCGTGCCGCAAGTAGTCGAGCATCAATGACCCCTTGTAATACCGGATCACGAAGCCGGAGCCGTCGAAAGGCACGGTGGACAAAGAGGGTGCGTTGGCCGGTAGCTCACGAACACTTTTCCGGTATGTTTCGAGCACACTGTCAGATTGCTGTTCCGACACGATCTTTTGTACGGCTATCACTGAAAAGTATTCCGCAAATGCTTCATTGATCCAGTCTCCTTGTCCGGCGCCGAAATTCCACCAAAAATGCGCGATCTCATGAGCGATGTCCTGAAAGAGGGAGAATTTCGGATCATTCGCGAGCTCCTTTAGAGTGAGACCTTCTGAAGTAACGATCATGCCCGGCCGGCGATTCCTGCCCGCCCCTGGCCTTTTCGTTTCGGCGAATACACGTGTTTGATGGTCCCGGCGGGAATCGTCGTCTCGCCCAGACGATCCGTGAAGAGCTTCATCACATCCGCGATCTGGCGCATTTCACTTTCAACGAACGTGTCGCGCATCTGCGTGTAGTAAATCTCAATGGCCACATCAGACAGGCGAGTTGATTTCTCTTTGTAGTTTGGAGAGGCCGCAATCAAGATGTCGGTGTCTCTCGGAGAAGACCATCGCGTGATCGATCTCCCATATTCGACTCGCTGCTCAAGTTTCTTCCCGGAGCAAATTGCAACCCAACCCTCAGGAAGAGAAACCTGCAGTTTGATCTCGAGGGGGTGCCCCATCACAAAAAACTGGGGGTACCATGAGGAATAATTTGCAAGCTCAACCAGGCGTGAGTTGACCTGGTCGTCGAGTGCCAGCTCCGTGCCGCCACACTTCCCCAACCGTATCGTGATCACTCCAGGCAACTGCTCCGTGAATACGTGGATGCCCGCCTCGAATTGGATAACGTGGGTGTTGACGCGAACCGCTTCGGTCAGGCCTTGAGCCGATCCAAGCAGCTTCAGGAAGAACTGTGGCTCGATGCTGCCGCGGTTGCACAAAATGATCGAACAGCCATCACCGCCGTTTACGTCAATTCCCTCAACGAAACCATCGACCTTCACGAGAAGCGAGTTGCAGCTTTTGAGAACCGCGTTCCAAGACCGGTTTGGCTTCTCATTATTTTCACTTCCCTGATTGCGGTATTCACGCGCGGTTCTACACTTGCGTCTCGCTTTTGGTTGACGCTGATTCTTGTCCCTATCACCGTCGCGATTGTCGTCGCCCTGATCGCTGATCTCGACACTCCTGGCCGCGGTCTGATCCGGCTGGATCAGCGTGCCCTGCAGCGCCTGAAAGCCGACATCAACGTCGAACCTGCAAAGTAGAATCGAGGAACTCCTTCGAGGGTGTTTCTGCTAGGAATCTCCTTTGTAAGTTATTGAAAGTTCGTTCGCCGAAGATGCTGAAATTCAGCGAATTACTACTCTTGTTCCTTTTTCAACAGCCACGCCTGATTTCAACAGGTTGGAAGTTTCACTCTACAGTTAACCCAACGCACGCCCTGACCTGAGCACTGCACAAGCTGTACGGAGACAACTGGCACTTCTCCTAGTCGAAAAACCCTCCCATGTTCTGTTTCACTTGGCGGGAGGGCATCCCAATGAGGTTCAGAATAATCGCTTCAAGCCTTGCAGTGATCTTGTTGGCTAGTGGTTTGGCCAGTGCTGGAGACTCACCCGACAAAAAACGGGAAAAGACTCGCAAGATGGCAGGTAAAACTCTCCAAGAACTGTACAAGCTGCAACCCACAGCTCAGGCGGCTATCCAAAAGTCGGCTGGCTACGCCGTGTTTAACAATATGGGAACGAACCTACTCCTGTTGAGCACGGCTCGTGGCGCCGGAGTTGCCGTCAACTCCAACAGCAAGCAGGAAACTTTCATGAAGATGATTTCGGCTGGCGCTGGCCTCGGAATAGGAGTGAAGGACTATCGGGTGATTTTCGTGTTCGACAACGATAGGGCGCTCGCAAGCTTCCTCGATTCTGGGTGGTCGGGTTCAGCACAAGCAGATGCTGCCGCGAAGGCTGGAGAGAACGGCGGAGCCTACTCGGGAGCCGTCGAGGTTGCCCCGGGTGTTTGGGTTTACCAGATCACCAAGAATGGTCTTGCCCTCCAGTTGACCCTGCAGGGCACGAAGTACTACAAAGACGATGACCTCAACAAAAAATCATAGCTCCTGATCGCGAAGCGCGGAGCCACAAAAACTGTGCGGTGAACGTTTGCGCAGGGGAGACGGCGGACAACAACTTACTCCGGCGAACTATTGATCTCAAGTTAAAGTAGCAGGAGGTTGACTGAGGTTGACTAATGACATTACCCAGACGCATCGAATTGCAGTGGCAACAAAACATCATCGAGCTATGGTTGAACACGCCGAGCATTCCGGACGATTCGCGCCCAGGACTCCTTGAGATGCTGAGTGTCGTGAAAGAAGAAATGGAGAATCAGCGCTTTCGCGACGAACACTCGCCGTTCGAACTCTAGCGAGCCCTTAGTTCACGCTGGCCGCAGACACAGTCCAACCCGCCAGAGTCGTTGGGCTTTGAAACTGGTAATTGGCGCAAAATCGCCATTTCACTCGTAACCAAACGGTTACAAGTGTAATCGCCTTATAGTTGGTCAGACCGCGGAAATGCAGACGCACTATCCATCCGCTCCCCAACGATTGCATCCGTCTGATTTGAAATGCAGAAACACTGGCATTAGTTACAGTTCCCCAAGCAGGGACGTGGTTGATAGCTTCGAAGGCAGTACGAGCGGCGCAACCATTTCTGGGATCAGGCGCAAGGCTGCATTTAGCAGAAACAAACAGACGGACAAGAGGAGGCAAGCAATGCCTAAGCAAATGAGAGTTGTGGCTAGTCTATTAGCAGTGTGTTTCTTGAGCTTGGGATCGGCCCTTGCCGCTGATAAGGTAAAAGGCAAGGGAGTGATCACCCTACGCTCGGGAAACACCCTGACCGTGGAAACTGACGAGGATGCAACTACAACCGTGATCGTCACGCCAGATACGAAAGTGCAACACCCAGTAGGGCTCGGTGCCCGGAAAAAGCAAGTGGGCCAAGAGGTCCTGATACCGGGACTCAAGCTAAAGTTTGAGGGAACGGGTGATCAAAACCAGGTGACGGCGGAAACGATAACCTTCGATCGAGATGATCTCAGCCTAGCCAAAGTGATCCAGGCCGGTTTGAACCCCACGGCTCAACAGCAAGCCCAGAACATGCAAACGTACGAGGCCAATCGGCTGGCTACCGATGCAGCTATCGCAGCCAACAAACAGGAGATCGAGGCCAACAAACAGAGGATCGCGGCCAACGAACAGGGCATCCAGGAGGTTGCGCAGGCAACCCAGAAGCGCTTTTCGGAGCTGACTGACTGGGTCCCGAAGGGTCAAACAAGTGCGCACTTCGAAGTCGGTGATTCCACTCTTTCGGCAGGGGACAAGCAACAAATCGCAACCCTGGCACAACAGGCGCTCAACTACAAAGGGTACGTGATCGAAGTGAAGGGGTTTGCAGACTCGACTGGCAATCTTGTCGATAACCAAGAACTGAGTAAGGACCGTGCTGAAGCGGTAGTCGCTTACTTGCTTCAGGACTGTCACGTCCCGGTAAAAAACATTGTTGCGCCGGGCGCGATGAGCGAAACCCACCCGGCAGCATCGAACGAGACTGCCTTCGGACGAGCCGAAAACCGCAGGGTCGAGGTGAGGGTCCTGGTTAACAAGGGTGTCGCTGGCGACAGCGGAAACTAGGAACACTCTGCCAGCAGTGGACGGGTTCTGTACGGACCGCTAGAGGACTGGAAGTCGGCTTGGCAGACGGTCCTCTTACCGCGTGGCGGCCTGGGGGTTTCTCTTGCCTCTTTTCCCCCCGGGCCGCCTGTTAAGTAGATCGGTGTCGAAAAATCGCCACAACGCTCATTGAGGGGTTCTGAGTGCATGGCCTGTCAACGGCAGTAAGCCGGGGAAAATCCTAGCGTCTCTATCCCCAACCACACTGTGTCCCGCGTCCACTCCCCGCGACTTGGGGCAGAAACCCCCTGTTCCCTTAACGCATTACGCCCAGCATCGTCATATCATGAAACCACTCTGCTATTATTCGCATCCCACCAGACCAGAGGAGCCTGAGGAATAGTGGGCGGGCTCGCCCCACCAGTAGGCAGCAGATGAAAGAACCGACCTTCATCCGATCCGTGTTCACAAGGCGAGCAGGTTGCCGAAGGTCGCGTACCAAGAAAAATACTGCCTTGCCTCTCGATGCCTGTGGAGAATGAACCCGAGTAGGGAGACGCACTGCCAAGCGCACAAGCCGCGTACCGAAGCCGAGAGCGCCGCGCAGGAGAATGCCGTGGCATCGAGGACTTTCAAATAACCTTCGTAATTTGACTGGGTTTCTGGGTGGGAATCTGATTCTTGATGGGGGGGACAGATGAAGACGTTTGTACTGGGTATTTTGTTTTTCACACTGGTGAACCTGACGTGGGGGCAGGCACCTGCACCTGTTGGTGTACGCGGGCTGGACTTGCTCAACACCTGCCGAGACGCAAAGCAGGGCTCGTATTTCGACGGACTCTGCAACGGCATGCTCTATGCGTCTTCAGTTTTCATCAGAGAACAGTGCCGGTCTTCAGGTGCAACTTTTGAAACCCAGAAGAAGGTTGTCATCAGGTATCTGGAGAACCACCCAGCTGAGTTAGACCAGTTGGACTTGCTTCTCATCAAAAAGGCGCTGGTCGAGGCGTACCCGTGCTCCGACAAGAAAGTGAGGGGCGACACTAGCAACGCCACAGGTACTCCGGGGCAGTGATTGTTGGACCAAAAAATAGAGTCCCCATCCAAATTAAAGGTGGGGACTTTCCATTGCGCTCCTGATTCCGGAGCGGGTACATCAGCAATCATCCAAGAACGAACGAGCCCACAACTCCATAGAGGGGGAGTTCATCGCAGGCAATTTTCTCCCTGGTACTGCCCGGTGGTAGTACGCTCCTGTCAAAATTGATAGTTGCAAGCGCTTTGACCGGCCCCTTAGGCTCGCTCGGTGGGGTCATCCGGTACTTGGATGGAGGAAACTATGCGTCGGTCCTCCGCAAGAGTGTTGTTGTTCCTTCTATTTCTATCCATCCTTCCTTCTATGTCAACGCAAAGGCTTCACCGGAATCCGGAGTGGCCGACAGATGATGAGTTCCGATCAGTAAACCAAGCTGTCGAGGTTGCTTGTGGGCTTTATCCCAAGGTAGAACAATCGCTCGCTTGGGCACTGATATGGGAAGAAAGTAAGTACGATCCGCTCGCTTTGGGCCGAAGGGGCGAAGTCGGTTTGGGTCAATTGACGCCCGCGACCGCCACCACGCTCGGTGTGCAAGATAGGACAAACATCACTGAAAGCGTTCAAGCGTCAGTTCGTCACCTCTCCCATCTGCTCACCAAATACAGGAACAATACTCGATTGGCACTGTCTGCCTACAACTCCGGCGAGCGAGCCGTTGACCGTTGCCACTGTGTTCCAACTGAATCGCAGGCTTATGTGAACCGCATCGAGCAGAGTCGCTTTTTTGTGAAACGCATTGTTAAGTATCTGTACAACACTTTACCTCCGTCAACAACTCAGCACATACGAGCGTCGCAGCCGAAACAACAGTTGGCCCAGCTAAAGGGGCGGGAGTGCTTTTTTCTTCCAATACCAGCATGTCTGCTCGCACTCGCGTTGACGGTGCGGACCACTCCCGGCTTCCGCGGTGTCGTGGTTGCTGCTCTCGCAATATTGTGTTGTTGGCAGTTGTTGTTGCGGAAAGGTCTATCCAGCGCTGGAATGAAATTGGCTGCCAAGGGCAACGACCGCAACTGTTGATCGGAGTAGGGATCGTGATTTCTCACGACCCCCTCCTCGGACCCGGACGAGCTCCCAATGGAATGGTGAATAGCAGCATCACTGGCCTGCTTATAACGTGAACCTTACATGGCCACAAGCATCAACTGAGGGACTTTTTCAACAGACACGCCTGTTCGCGACAGTTATGAGGATCGGCGGTGGTTCGACTGAGATTGGATATTCGGCAAGGCGTGCTCGTTCGATCTGTTCGGTTAGGAATGAGCAGAGTTTCTGTAGGCAGTTTGTCAACCAAAAGGAGCAGTGATAAACGTACGTTGATTGGCCACGTTAACGCTCGTCCTCACCATGACGCTTCGAGGCCGGCGATGGGCCCCTTCTGGGTCAGCCGTATGCCGATCTCGTTGGTCCCGGTGTCGATTCTTAGACGAGTACCCATTTGGTAGCCAAGGTTCAGTCGCAAATTGCGGTTCAGCGATATAAAACCGGAACCTCTCGCTGACATGAAGTTGCCGTAACCAAAGAACGACATCCCTTGGAACGAACCATCTAACGCCAAGTGCCCGCTATGCAGGGGATACCAGCGGGCGCGAGGGCCCACGATTGGCAGAGGCGCAAAGAATGATCCCGAGGCAGTTTTCGTTTCGGTTTGACCATTGACGGTCACCGTCCCGGCCAGATCAGCTGAGGTCTTCAGCAGGTAGACCTGGGTTGCGATCGAGAGGGATATTCGGTTTCTCCGTATGATGTCGTATTGGTAGCCTGGGGCGAAGGCCAAAGACTCTATATCGGCGCTTGCCTCTGTCCCGGCGTCGTAAGTCACTCCCTGAAATTCAATGGTTCTGTTGAGCGTTACCCGTCTAGAATTCGTGAGCGGGCTCGCGCCAAAGAGGAGGTGGTGCTTCCTCTTGAATCTCCAGTCAACGGTCACCGAAAAGGTTGAGTAGTCACCGAAGCCGAAGTCTTTATTCAGGTCAAAAGTTCCGGAGTTAGCTCTCCCGGTGAAGGAACCGGTTGGCTGGGAGAACCACCATGCGGCGGTCATACGAAACTTGTAGACATCCAGGTCGTTGCCATCATCGGCTTGAGCTGGAGGTATTGTTGCAAGGCAGGAGAACAGTGCAATGAGGACACCTGTTATACAACGCTGCAGGAAGGACATACGCACGACCTCCCGTGTGAGGTTGAAATTCCATGTATAGGGGCCACATGCACTTCCGGACACTGACAGAACTTACAGGTGGAGAGAGCAGTCCGTTCTCATCAGAAACATAGAGTTTCGTGAGGCCAGAAAGTCCACACGCCAACATGTCGGGCACGCTAACTGTTGAGAAATCGCCATTTCACCCCGGATTTTGGCGAACAAACGGCGCAAGCTGGTGAAATCGCCAGATCCCGTCATTTTGTCGAAAACCAAAATTACTCGGATTTCACCCTTAGCTTGGGCGACGATCTACCTGCATGTCAGCTAGCCAGTTAACTAGATTTCGTCTGACACAAGTGTCAGTAGTCGCGAGCTGCACCAAGAGAGCAATCTCAAATTACAGACGTGAGGCCGAACATGTCACTCATGCGCGTTCTCGTAGTAGAAGATTTCGCGCCTTTTTGCGAGTTTGTCCGCTCGACACTAGCGGAGAGGCCGGACGTGCAGGTCATCGGCGAAGTAGCCGACGGCTTGGAAGCGGTTCAGAAAGCGGAACTACTAGAGCCGAATCTGGTCCTCCTTGACATCGGGCTCCCAACGCTGAATGGAATCGAGGCAGCTCGCCAGATAAGCAAACTTGCCCCGAAATCCAAAATAATCTTCGTAAGCCAAGAGTCTTCTCGTGAGGTCGTGCAAGAAGCACTCAACGTAGGGGCTTGGGGATACGTTGTGAAAACAAAAGCCGCAATCGACCTCCTAGCTGCTGTGGACGCGGTTTTTGAGGGCAAACGTTTTGTCAGCGTGGGATTGTCGAATCAGAACTTGAATTGACGCAAGCCCCCCGACCACTAGCAGCGATCAAGCTGCCGTATTCCGAAGCCACGACTTCGCCTGAAAAGAAACTCAGCATGGCCCAGCCGCGACGTGCCGATGCGGGTTTCGACGGTCTGCGTCTGGGCTTGTGGGCTGGCAGTTAGGTTGGCATACCGACCTATTAGGGGTTGGCTTTCTTCATACAGTCCTTCAAGAACGACCGACGATCCGCACCCGTTACACCTTTCTTATCCGCGAGGTTCTTGCATACAGTTGCTTTGTCTTGCTGACTCACGTTGCCACCGGAACCGGAGTTTGCGACCTTACCGAGGCAGCTCTGCATGAATGTCTTGCGCTCCTCGTCCTTGAGGCCCTTCTTATCGGCGGCGTCGTTGCAGGCTTTCGTTTTGTCCTGCGATGAAGCCTGCGGTGGGTTGGGAGGGGGTGTTTTAGCGACGGTTACCGAGGCAAGGCTCATCGCCAGCAAAAGCAACATCATTGCCGCCCATACGCAGTGTGGAAGTCTTGACATGGATAATCTCCTTCGTTCGGAATTTGCTGACATTTGGCGACATTCGTCTAACAGTTACTGCGTTCCCATAGCCTTGTAATCGGAATTTGTTGTCGTCACCACGAACTTCTTCGCCATCGCATCAAGAACGGTCTTCTGCGCATAGTTGGTGCTGTCGGGCAGGCTGGCAAACTGAACCGCCAAGGTGACCACATCCTTCGGATCATCCAGGTATGAGTTCACGTTTATCGAGGCGATTTTCTTCGCTTCGGTGTTGAAAGAGATCGTCATCTGGTCACCGGGCAGGGCATAGTCCTTGAATACAATCTGCGCCACGCCGGAACCTCCGCCGGGATTCAGCGAGACTTTCCCGGCCTGGACGGTCTGTTGAATGCGCTGCGGATCTGGCGGCACATACAGGGCGAGCAAGGTCTTGACCTGACCCAGGTAGTCTTTCATCTCTTCCTTCTTGTTCGCGATCACCTTCTGTTTCATTCTTCCTCCACTCGGAGGCGGGGGCGGCGCACCCATCGGGGTCTTCTGTACTTTCCCGTCCGGGCCATACTGGCAGGCTGATTGGCTCGGCGGCTTGGGATCGCCCTTCAGCGTGAGTTGGGTTGTTTCGGTCCATTTGTACTGGTGGAGTTTCTGCTGGTTTTCGGCAACTGATTGCTTCACGGCTGCGACTTTCTCTTGTAGTGCCGCACCTGCCCCGGCGCCCGTCTGGGCGGTCGCGGGGACAACCGTCAGCATCGCGGCCGCGATCAGCAATAAACACATGCTGTCCGTGCGAGGCGTGCTGCCCTTCCTTTTAAGGGTATTGAATGTGGCTCGATTCATCTGTGACTTCTCCTCTTCTCCGTTTGTTGGGTTTTGCGGAGCGATCTCCTTTTGAGTTCCCGGCCTATCCAATTGCTCATTCGACCGAAGGCTTGATCGTCAGAGGCGCTGATAATTGATGGTTCAGTTGTTCGGGTTCGGCACACTCTCTACGATTTCAGTGATCGGCTTCATCTACGTTGCGAGCACTCGATAGGCAAGCGCGCAGTAACTTATCGTGCCGCGCAATATTCTCCCAGCTAGGTCAGTTGGCGAGCAATCCCCTTTACAGTCATTGACCCAGATCGGCTTTTCTTCTCCATCCGCCTCACCGTGGATGACGGTTGCCAACTCCCACAGCGAGCACTTTTCCGGCCAGGTCCCGAGCAAGGTACTTTTGCAGGACAATCCGCGTCTCGGGATTGGCGGCCAGGTAGCGGTCGAGCACCTCAACCTCCCAACGCATGCACCGGACAGGCTCTACTACCACGGCATCTACATCGGCTGGGACGCCACTCAAGAGAAGCGCTGAGCCCACGATGTGGCCCGCGACGAGTTCCCCGAAGACACCATCATCTCTCGTGACCCGCACTTTCCCGCGAACAATGATCGAGATTGCCTCAACACTTTTGCCACACTCCAGCATTCGCTGGCCAATTTCCACAGTTGTCCACGCTCCGATACTCAGAATCTGCAGGACTTTCCGAGGCGGCAAATCCGGGAAGGCGAGCTGGCGAATTTCCTGCTCTTCAGGCGTCAATTTAACTGGACGTTGCTCGACAAAAAGACGCCAAGACTGGAACGAATTGATCGCAGCAAAGACGCTACTCCAAATGATTGGCTCCCACAGAGGTTCAGGCTGCAGGATGAAGTACGGCAACGCTATTAGCGAGGCCGCCACTGAAAACAACCTCAGCCAGAGAATGTCGCGAACGCTGTACGCTACCAACAACAAGATGTTTGCGGCGTGCAGGAAATAGCTCGGATTGAATAGCCCCATGTTTGTAATCTCACTGGGTGGCTTGTCGGAACTTGCTCTGCTGGGGCCAGGTGGAGAGAGCTGAGGCCGCACTACGCGCTCAAGCTGAACGCTTGTCAGAGAATATTTCGTCGGCTGGAACCTAAAATACTGTCAATATACACAGGGGTAGGAGTTCGTATCTGTGCCTACCGAAAACTCGATCTCAGTGAAAAAAGGTGAAGTAAAACAGCTGCGGAAAGCATATTCCTCGGTTGCCAGTTTCGTAATGGCTTCGCCTGCTGCGAAAACGGCAACGTGTCAGCTTCTCGGGCTGGCGGAATCGTGTCCGCGTCGATCGTCAGCACGTCTATTTCAGCACTATATTAAGGAGAGGTAGGGTCTAAGGCGGCCCGGCTCTCGTAGCGGTGATGCAGCCCACCAATCTGGGGCAGCGCCACGACTCTCCCCATGGGCTCCGGCTGGATCGATCGCGGCTCGGGCGAGTCCTTGCCTAGGGAGAGATGCGTTCTCGATCGGTGATAGTAATCCAAGTACGAACGAAGGATACGACGGAGAGAGCTTTCGTCGAACACGAGCACGTGGTCCAGGCACTCGCGCCGAATCGAACCAATTACGCGCTCGATGTAAGCCCGCTGCCAGGGGGATCGGGGGGCGCACAGCACTTCGTGGATCCCCATGTCTCGCACCTGTCCACGGAAGGAATCGCCGAAGATCGCATCGAGGTCGCGCAGCAGGTAGCGTGGAAGCTGGTCAAAGGGGAATGCTTCTCGCAGTTGTTGTCCGGTCCACTCCGCGGTGGGGTGGGCAGTTACATTGCAGTGGACAATGCGACGCCGGTCGTGGGCCAACACCAGAAACACATAGAGAACCTGGAAACCAATGGTCGGCACGGTAAAGAAGTCGATGGACACCAGTTGTTGCAGGTGATTTTCGAGGAAGGTGCGCCAGGTCTGTGACGGCCGTTGGTGGCAGCGCACCATGTATTTGCTGACGCTGGTCTCGCCGATGTCGATGCCGAGTTTGAGCAACTTCCCGTGAACCCGGGGTGCACCCCAACTCGGATTCTCCCGACACATCCTGCGGATTAGATTTCGAACCTCGCGAGAAACGACGGGTCGTCCCGGTCTGCCGCGGCGCACCTTCCAAGTCCAGAACAGGCGAAAGCCGACGCGATGCCAGGCAATGACCGTTTCTGGCTTGACGATGGCCAGCGTCGAGCGCCAGCCGCTCCAGATCCGGGACAGCCAGACCCACAATAGGCGATCCCAAGGCATTAATTTCGGACGCTTTCTCCCGACGCGCTGAAGGACGCCGATTTGGTGGCGTAGCGCCAGGTTCTCCAGCTGGAGGCCAGAACGCGAACGGAAGACCGAGGATAGCAAAGAAAGGGTTCAAATTGGGTGGACCTCCTCCTCCGCAGAATGTTGCTCGACTCGGAGGGAAGACCCAGACAATTACTCCTAAACGGGCAACGCAAATGTATTGCAAATGAGCGAGTGACACTGGTCCCCGGCCCCGCAGAGGAGATCGCCATCGTGCGTCGGGTATTCCGGGAGTTTGTTGAGGAACGTCGAAGTCTGCGATCCATTGCTACCAGACTCAATAACGACGGAATACCTTTCATTGCCGGGGGCCGATGGGCTCCAACTACAGTGACCAACCTCCTGAAGCACCCCAATTACATCGGCAGCCTAGACCGCGGTGCCGTGCATTCCGAGGTAACTGGATGGATCCGCGTCAAAGGATTTCTGAATGTCGGCCTGGGCCTGGTTGTCCTCCAACTCGACTTTTTCTAGTCCGAGATTCAGGGGATCGAGTTCCACAAACTCGACGCCGTAGGCATAGTTCATGTTAAGAGCTTTGGCCAGGTCGCGGGCCACATCGCGGTACTCGGTGCGGGTTACACCGTAGTCGACTTCATTCAGAATAAGGAGATCACTGGGCTGGAGAATGTCCAGTTGCTGTTTCACGACTTTGAGTTGATCGGGCATCAGAGGCTTAGCTTTGGGATCCTTCTTTTCGGCAAGAACCTGATCGAACTTTTCCGGCTCAGAGAGGGCGATACGAATGGGATCAAACTGAATCCCGCGTTCGATGTTCCAGCAAATCGCACGAAGGAAGGGGCCAAGCTCCGGCGAAGAGGGACGCTTTGGCTTAGCGCCGTTAAAATAAGCTTCATTGCTGAGAACCGGAGTGGTAAGAAGGTGCTCCAGTTTTTCAGCGAGGGAGGACGAAGGAGGGTCGTTCTTTTCGAGCTCAACGACCTCTTCGAAAGTGAGTAGCTCGGGCTTGGAAAAGCGAACGAAATCGGCTTGAGTCGCAAAGCCGTGATGGGCTGCGGCGAGGACGACGAGAAAGAATGCCGCCACAACAGCAGCCATGGTCAGGCTGAAGCCTAAGAGCAGGCTGACTAGCACAAAGAGCCCATCCCGGATCGTACCCATCTGCTCTTTCCGTGAAGGGGCCTGATCAATTTGGAAATAGGCCGCCACGCGATGTCCAAGCTCGAGGACGAGAGCCAGAACAATCGCGAGGAGCAAGCCCAATTCCCATGGGTGGTCAAAGATATAGTCCATTCGGCTGCTCGTTTACCGGATGCGTCCTCGGAGAGCTCTCCAGCCCGAAAGTAATCTCCTTCAGATCTCCCGCTTGGCGGTGGTCGCACCCATCCGCGCGAGGAGCAGATTATACCCCGGATCAGCCGCGCGGCATCGTCCTACGGCTGCAGCTAAATGCCTAGTCCCCGTGGTTCTTCTGGGTCACTGGATTCGTACCGCCGCGCAGACAGGCCCTCGACCGGAAGTCGATACGTTCGTCAAGCCTATTCTGCGGACGACATTTCCCACTCTTGATCCGGAGAACTGGAAATTCTAACTCTGATGCTTCCAGTTCAGTTACTTGGGATTGGCTTTATTCATGCAATTCCCGTGATCATGGCCAGATTACTGTCCGCCCCACAGGCAAGCACCAGTTGGTCGTAGCCCATCCGATCGATTTGGCGTTCATCCCGCTGATATTCGATCTTGCCCGCCTCGACATCGATCCGGTTTATAACATCAGTTCTGCACTCGATCCCGGGCAACATTTGGCGTAGCGTCGCCGCCGCGGAATCGGCATGGAGAGAGGCTCCTACAACATCCGCCAGGAGAGGGTGAAACACCATGTGGTTTTCGCGGCTAAAAAGAACAATATGACAACTGTCCCGCGACAGTTTTTTTCTCAACGTTTTTGCGCACTTGGTCGCGGCAAACCCGCCGCCGATGATCAACACGTTGCTGTGCTTGATGGTCATCACCTTTGGCTTTCAGTGCACCGCATAGTCCTAGCACCAACTCCGTGAGTTTAACGGTTTAGCTGTTTCAGAGAAGACCGCTCTGAAAAACGCATGCGTGACTCAATCGAAGTTACCCGCGACTAGGTGCGCAGCGAGCGCTAGGAAATGTGGGCTCGAGTCGGAGGTGCCTTAGTCGGAGGTGCTTTAATGGATTCCTGAAGAGCGGGGCTTTAGAGGCAGCTTAAGGCTTGCCCGAAACGCCGCAAGGCGAGTCAAGGGTAGACGGTGCTCCGAGAAGTGGCACACTGGCAGCAGTTACAGGTTACCGACAAGACCGTGGTGGTGTATAAGATGAACGATGTCAAGTGATATTGCCCCTGCGCGAATCGCACCCCAGCCCATTGATGCAGTCACCAGTCCATTTGTGCGCTTTGCAAAAATGGAGGCGGCCGGCGGTATTCTGCTGCTGGCCAGCACGGTTGCAGCCCTCGTCTGGGCCAACTCCCGCTGGGAGCACGGGTACCAAGCGATCTGGCACACGCAGGTTTCGATCGGCTTTGGCCGGTTCTTTCTATCCGAAAGCCGTCACGAGTGGATCAATGACGGACTCATGTCGGTTTTCTTTTTTCTGGTGGGACTCGAAATCAAGCGTGAAGTGCTGATCGGGGAGTTGTCTTCACTTCGACAAGCGGCCTTTCCGTTCATCGCAGCACTTGGAGGGACAATTGGTCCCGCACTCCTCTATGTGTTGGTCGCTTATGGCAGCGACGCTCAAAAAGGGTGGGGGATCCCGATGGCGACTGACATTGCATTTGCCTTGGGTGTACTCGCTTTGCTCGGGAGCCGTGTCCCGCTTTCGCTCAAGGTTTTCGTCACCGCATTAGCCATCGTAGATGACATTATCGCAGTCCTTGTTATCGCGATTTTTTACACTGCGCAGATTCACTTGATCAGTCTTGCGACCGGACTCGCCTTGGTTGCTCTCTCGTTTGGAGCCAATTTGCTCGGAATTCGCAAGCCGGCGGTGTACGCGCTGATTGGCGTTTGCGCCTGGTTCGCGGTGCTGGAGTCCGGCGTACACGCCACGGTAGCGGGTGTACTGCTCGCGTTTACCATTCCTGCCCGAACCTATCTCGATCGAGATCATTTCCTGAATCGATGCCGCGGGCTACTGGACAGGTTCGAAGCTGCGCTCCCCAATTCGTCGGATGCCCATGCCGCGATTCACACGCTGGAAGCCCAGTGCGAATTGGTGGAATCGCCACTGCATCGCATTGAGCATTTTCTTCAGCCCTGGGTAAGCTTTTTCATCATGCCGCTATTTGCGTTCGCCAATGCCGGCGTGCGGATACTGGGGAACGTCACGGCGGCGGCCCGACATCCGGTCACCCTGGGCGTGGCGCTTGGTTTGTTCCTCGGGAAACCCGTAGGAATATGGCTCTTTGCCCGGCTGTCGGTCGGAGTTCGCCTCGCAACACCGCCCGCCGAAGTGTCCTGGGGAAAGATCTTTGGAGCCAGTTGGCTTTGCGGAATTGGCTTCACTATGTCGTTGTTCATCGCGAATTTGGCGTTTGGTGAAGGCGCGCTACTGGATATGGCTAAGATCGGAACGCTGGCCGCGTCGGTGGGAGCGGGACTATGCGGGAGCATCTTCCTACTTCGCCGTGGCACGACCACGACCAGCGCACGACTCGACTCGTGCGCCTCCGGCGGCGAGCTGCAAGAAGCGTCGCCTCGCGGGCTAGCGACGAAAGCTGCTCTGCCCAGAAGTAGAATGCCGCTGGCTGTCTCCATTTTGGCGAAGCTCACAAAGGGACTCATGAGCGCCTCGATGGGGAGACTTGTAGTCTGGCAAGGCCGGAGAGAGTCAGAGGTATGGGCCCTCCCGGAAAATCACGTCTACAGCGGGTAGCCTCCGCTCGGACCGCCGTCAAGGATCAAAGCCCGCTTCGCGGCGCTTCGCTCGTTCCTCGCTACCGGGTGCAGCTCAATTTCACTCTGAGCACATCCCGTGCCCGGTGGCGGCCGACACTCCGCACGCTCATCGAGGGACGCTTTCGTGATAACCGGCCTGCTTCGGCACGTCTTCGATTTCGCCCGGGCGTCGAATACACCTTACCGGTCCGCATACCGTGCCGGCGACGTAAGTTCGGGACGAAGCTGCACACATCCCGGAAAGCGAAGCGTGCTTGTCCGCGGCGGACTCCGGTTATCCCAGTTTTCGAGTTGCCTTGAGCTGGCCCCTGCTGCCCAAGATACACGAATCACGAACCTTTGTCGGCGACCCGGACTGTGAGTCAGTTGATTTCATAAAGTCGTCGGCCTCCTCTGACCTGGGTACACTTGGTAGCTGCTAAAACGACCAAGGGCAAGGCTGCGATTATCACCCGAGCATGCAGCAAATCGCATGGATGGACACAGAGTCGGGAGGGAGAGTGTGCCGGCGTTACATTAACCAGGGTCGCGGGCTATCGCCGCTCTCGCTCAGAGAGAGGCAACGCACCATTTATTCGCTCGATTGCGCACACTCCGGACCAAACATTCTATCGGGTTCAGATTCTCCAGTGAGTTCTCGATCTCGCCACTCCCAGCCTTCTGGATTATGGCTTGAGCTGCTCGATTTTCATGGAGTTTCGCGGGCCGAAGGCCCCAATCAACATTCTAGATGGTCCAGTTTTCGGGGGTTGGGTCACTCGCATCCGCCAGCTGTTGTGAACAGGCCGATTTCACCTTTTGACCGCTGGTCAGTGAGCGTTATAGAGATTTTTCACCCCTTCCAAAGAACCCACTAAGCGAAGCGATCATTGCTCGCGGGCAACGACGCCACTTCACAAAAGAGCTAGTCTCCTTAGTTTGCTGCGAGGTGTGCGGCTCCGAGGGAACGCTGTAGGTTGAACTTTTTGGGTGACAAGGGGTGACAAGGCCCTTCCCCACCTCATGCAACGCTCGTAGAGTCGCACGCCTCCGAACACCGGGCAGCACTACGCCTTAGAACAAGACGAATTGGCTGGGGATCAATAAAGACTAGCTCGATGAAAGCGGGATCGACCGTTAGACTACCACCAGGTTTTCGATCAAAGTTTCTCGATGCACTCACGCCTACTGAGATCAAAACGGTTCTTGCAGCTGCAATAGAAGAACCGATCTCTCCTCGCCAGCTTCTCCAGCGGCAAGGAGAGTTGGCTCATCGTTTGTGTCTACCGTTAACAGGACTTGTCGCAGCGTACAGGCTGGTGGACGAGGGCTCAAAGCTTTTTCTGCGCTGGGGACTACCAGGAGATATATTCGGCCTATCGACGCTTTTGGCGGAACCGTCAACCTATCTAGTCACCGTAGAAGCGGTCCACCAGGGGTCACTACTGACATGGGACCTGGCGGCATCGCGAATGCTGATTGGGCAATTCCCAAACATGCTTAGGGCGGTCAATTCACTTGCGGCTAGATATATGGATGATTTCATAGATGTACTAGCAGTTCGTGTTTCCCTGACCGCGCCGCAACGGCTTGCCCAAATGCTGGTCAAGAGCGCGAGACAGATAGGGCGTGTAGGAGATGATGGCATTATGCTCGATCTCACGAATGAGCAACTTGCTTTAATTGCGCAGGTGAGCCCGTTTACGGCCAGCCGCCAACTAAATAAATGGCAAGTTCGAGGCATCGTCAGAAAAAATCGAGGCACAATACTGCTGCGCTCCCTGCCCCGTCTCGAGAACATCGCTAAGCTCGGAAGCCATAGACCTTAACTATTCCTAATTAATGCTTATTCTTTCCAAACTGCTCAATTGTTGTAATCAGGAAGCCCTACAAGCGACGTTCGCGCCTCGGGTAGACATTTTCTATCCCCGAAATTTCGGCTGTTTTGCTGACCCACTCCTACAGCGGCAAGGTTCTTGCCGTTCGACGAGTGACAGAAAACGATGGCAAGAAAACTCCAGGTGTGGACCAAGAAATCTGGGACACGCCAGAGAAGAAAACACAGGCACTCCATGAACTCAAGTGCAGGGGCTATCGACCTCAGCCCCTTCGACGCGTCTATATCCCCAAGTCGGACGGCAAAACGATCATCCCACACTGCCTCGTTCTCAAGTTGTTGTGATGGCGACCCGCATCGCTGGTCTAGGAGCTCTGGTGCTGTTTGCAGTGTTTTTCAGCAGCGGATTGAGCGCATTCACAACCTAAGTTGAATGCTGGAGACTAACACGTGAAAAAGATAGCCATGCTGATCGTAGGAGTGACTTTGCTCATCTCGCCCCTACTGTGCCAAAAATAACAAACGAAACAGGAAGCGTATAGCGGCACAGCGATAGGTACCGGGGGCGCAGTAGGGGCCAAGTCAATTGGCTTTGACTTCAGGGTTAGCTCCTCATGTCGCCTATTAGCTTCCCGACTCTTATTTCGGGCTAAGGCTCGATCATCGGAAGTGACGACGCGAGTTGAAGGTCGATCATCAGCTGAACACGGCGATCCAATTGGTAGAAGAGCGCTGTGTTTTTCGAAGACAGTACGTTGCGGAAGATCGGAATGAACCTCTTTCTTAATTCGGCTACAGATTGGTCGATACCGACCCACTGGATGGTTGAAGTGTCAGCCTCAGTATCGGTCAGAGCACCACTGGTTTCCACGTACTTCTTGATCAATGCGTACTTCGTGCCGTTGATGTTGACCAAATCCGAGATGTATTGCTCGTAAACTGGCCAGAACTTCTCCGCCTCTGCGTCGGTTAACTTCAGGTTGGCAGCAATGATTTGTTTTCTCTGAGAACGTATGTCCTTACGCATCATTTGGATGTCTTCATCCGTAATGCGTTGGAAATTGTCCCCGACTGGTTTGCTGGTTACTCTGGGTGCAGCATTTTGAGCGCACACCATCCTTTGAGGGAATGGGGAAAATACCGTCATGAAAAGGGCAAGACTGTACAGAGTATGTTTTGTCATACCGATCCCTCCTTTGCGCTTAAAGTCGAGTTGGTCTTGAAGGGTAGCAATCGGAAGCACCCAAACACCCTACCAGAAATGTCGGAAATTGCTCAGCTAGGCCAATGACCCTTCATCTCCGAGAGCCTTGTGAGCTTGGCACGTATCGAAAGACCACTCGGCGGTTCTTGCTCCAACACGCGTCGTTCTTTTCCGGGCACACTGGGTAGAGCAGCCCCCAGCCGGTCGTGAGCACGATTCGGCTCTCCAGGATGCCCATACCCACGACGGTTTGTCTTACGGTTTCCGCCCGCTTTGCAGACAGCACCAGGTTGTAAATGATGTCCTCGCCACGTGATGACGCATAGCCCTCAATATAAAATCGAACGCTGGGGTGATCCTTCAGCCACTGTACGTCGGCCTGCAGTGCCCAAGGATCTGTAGTGGTTTCGTGCTCGTTCCACCCGAACGGCACTTCTTTCATTGCTTGATTGAATTCGGCTTGCTCCGGACCAAATAGATTGATTTCCTCAGACAAAGTCCTGGACTGAGCGACCGCACTCGTAGCCATCATGATGAGAAGAATCGCATGTAGAAGTCTGGGCGGCTTCATATGCATTAGGATCCTTTCAACCACCACATTGTGTAGTGACAAGGATGGCCCACTGGCTGCATGCCTGGTACTGGCGAAAGTGACAGTTTGGGAAGGGGAAGTAGGACGTGGAATATGTTGCAACTAACATCCCCCAACACATATCAACAGGACTCGACCGGGCTTCTCCCGGAAGGCGATTACACTCATTCCCCCTCGCGAAACTGTAGAAATCGCGCCACTGGCGAAATCAAGATTACACAAGTTGAGGGTTGCGAGAGGCCAAGAGAGGTCGCGCAACTGGACCCAGAATAGACTCAATTGTGCCGCTAGTACGCTGAAAACAAAAGGGGGACTGCGCTGGTCCCGATCCGTGCTCGATCTACTCCAGGCGAGATACTAAGAAACGTCGGTCAATCGTAATCGCTTCGATGGCTGCGGTGCTGGTAAGCCCGAGACGCAATGCCTCATCTACTTCTCGAAGTAACCACCACAAATAAGCAATCAGGTAGTCAAAGACTTCCGGCTTGCCCAGCGGCCCGTGGCCGGGAACGATGCGTTTATCTCCAGCTTATTCTTGCGACGTGCAAGCGTGTCAATGTACTGCGCCAAGCTTGCATTGGTTTTCAGGCCAATTACATTCTCCCAGCGAAGAATTTCGCTCTCTTCTTCAAGTACTACGACGAGTATTCAGCCAAGGCTCGTGTGGAGGGATGCACGATCGTGTTCGGCGGTTCGTGGACGTTGAAGGAGGAATTTCGTTGGTGTCCTGCCTTCGCGGGCGCGGCGCGATCCGCAAGTTGAGTTACGACGCTCTGCTGAACTGGAAGTCTGTAAAACATGAACGCCGGCCTCGTTACGCTATCCCCCATTTACTAGTTGCCTCCGATTTGCGTTCCGATCACTTCGCCGGACACAATAATTTCAACTCTTTTATTCTTCTGCCGGCCTTGGGCCGTGCTGTTGTCACTACAGGATTGTCCATCCCAAAACCTTGCGCCGCTAACGACTTGGTGTCTATGCCTTGGCCGATTAGGTAGTCACGGACCGAGCTTGCGCGATTCTCCGACAGAGTCTGATTGAAGTTGGCGCTGCCAGTACTATCAGTGTGGCCCTCGATCCCGAGACGAAGAGACGGATAGTTGAGCACGATCCCCGAGAGCTTCGCTAGAGCCTCCCGCGCTTCGGACCGGAGGTCAGATTTGCCCGTGTCAAACAAGACATCACCCATGTTGACGACCAAGCCACGCGGCGTGTCGGTGGTGGGCAGGACGCGATTGAACTGATCGAGTAAGCGCGCCCGCAATTGTTGCTTCTCTCGCTGGGCGGCCTGCACAGCCTGTTCCTTAGCGGCGATCTCGGCATCTGACAGGCGCTTGGCCTCAGCAGCTTCGGCGTCTGATTTGCGCTTGGCCTCGGCGGCCTCGGCAGCAGCCTGGGCTTCCGCTTCACCCTTCGCCTTGGCTGCAGCATCCTCACGCTCCTTTGCGATGCGTTCCTCTTCTTGACGCTGCACCGCGAGAATGCGAGCGTCCTCAGAGAACTGAGCTGTCTGCCGAGCGGTCGAGATGATCGCGTTCCTGTCCGCCTTGCTGGCGAGGGAATTCTCTGCCATCTGCAGGCTACCCTCCGCCTTGGAAAAGACTTCCGGCGCAACCAGACTGTGACTTTTGACAGTACTCGAACCCCTTTTCCGGGTAGGAGAATTCACACCATCGGTCACGGTGCGAAGAAAAATTGGTGCGAGCAGAGGTGCGGTGCATTGGTATGCAAAGATAATGACGCAGAAACACAGTAACGTGTTGATCATCGGCGGCGGGTTTGCCGCGACCAAGTGCGCAAAAACGTTGAGAAAAAAACTGTCGCGGGACAGTTGTCATATTGTTCTTTTTAGCCGCGAAAACCACATGGTGTTTCACCCTCTCCTGGCGGATGTTGTAGGAGCGTCTCTCCATGCCGATTCCGCGGCGGCGACGCTACGCCAAATGTTGCCCGGGATCGAGTGCAGAACTGATGTTATAAACCGGATCGATGTCGAGGCGGGCAAGATCGAATATCAGCGGGATGAAGGCCAAATCGATCGGATAGGCTACGACCATCTGGTGATTGCCTGTGGGGCGGACAGTAATCTGGCCATGATCCCGGGGATGGGTGACCATGCCTTCCCGTTCAAAACGATGAGAGATGCCGTGCTGCTGCGTGCTCACATCATTCGGCAGCTGGAGAAAGCGGAAGCATGCGACAGCCCAGAGCGGCAAAAGTTTTATTTGGCGTTTGTAATCATCGGTGGCGGGTTTAGCGGGGTCGAATTAGCCGGTGAAGTAAATGACTTAATCAGGGAGAGCACCCGCTTCTATCGCAATTTTACGCGCGACCAGGTCCGGGTCACTCTAGTCCACAGTGGGGACCAGATTCTGCCGGAAGTCAGTCCCACACTACGCGATTTTGCGTTGAAGAAAATGAAGCGATTGCGAATTGAGGTCCTGCTCAATACCAGGGCCGCGGCTGCCACCCGCGAAGGTGTCGGACTTCCAGATGGCACTATGATCCGAGCGGCCACTGTAATTTGTACGATCGGTACGACGCCGGCACAGATCGTCGAGCACTTCGATGTCCCCAAGGAACGAGGCCGCATCGTCACCGATGCGGATATGCGGGTTTCCGGCCTGCCAAACGTATGGGCCGTCGGCGACTGTGCCTACACTAAGAATGCCTTCGACGAGAAGCCTTCTCCAACCACAGGACAATTTGCGGAGAGGCAAGGACGACAGGCTGCTGCGAACATTGCAAGGGTGCTTCGAGGGGAGCCTACGCATCCTTTTTACTTTAAGCCTCTTGGGCAGCTCTGCTCGATCGGAGGACGCCGTGCGGTGGCCGAGATGTTCGGATTGCGTATTTCCGGTTTCTCCGCATGGGTTCTATGGCGGAGCGTTTATCTCCTCAAGTTACCCTCGTGGTCGCGTCGGACAAAAGTGGCCCTCGACTGGTTCTCGGATCTGATCTTTCCTCGCGATCTCGGAACTCTGCGAGTGGACCAACCTCAACCACTGGCAGGCGCCTACTATCGACCAGGCGACTTCATCTACCGTCAAGGCGACCCGGCAAACTTTTTCTACGCGATTGAACAAGGCGAGGTCGAGGTGCTGCGGAACATCAATGGCCCACAAGACGACCGAGCGTTTGCTTTTCTGGGCCCAGGAGATTTTTGCGGCGAAGCAGCCCTGACTCACGATCCCTGCTACCAAGTGAGTGTCCGGGCGCGTACTGTGGTGCGCGTGATGGCGATGAGCCGCGAAGCATTCTCGAAACTGGCCGGCACCATGGCACCCTCGCGGGGCGTCCTCGCGGAATTCATGAGGCGGCGGTCTCAAGCCTTATGGCTCCACTTCCCGGCTTCAAAAGAAGCATTAAGCAAGAAACCGCTCGCTTCGTTCCTCGAGCCCATTCCTGCGCAGACCCTCACACCGGACAGCACTCTTGAGCAGGCACTTGCTACGTTGACCAAGAACGGTCTCGGTTTCTTATTCGTCCTCGATAATGAGCAATGCTTACTCGGTGTCCTGAACGCTACGGACATCGCTAATGCACTTCTGTTGATCGCTTCAACGCCGGCGGAAAGCCGGAGGGATGCCAGCGAAGTGCAAGTGCGCGAGTTGCTGTCCGGAGATCCGATCATGGTTTCGGAGGACGATCCATCTTTGCTTGTCGCCTCGACCATGCTTGAACACGGGTTGAGCTGGATCCCTGTGGTGGTGAGCACGAACGATCACCATTTAAAAGGGTCTGTTCGAGCCGAAAGGATTGGCTACTGGATGTTGCAGGAGTTGGGGAAAGACACGCTCATCGCGGCGCAGACTGCGACTCTAGGTGAAGAGTTACAAGCGCAAAGGCGAACCCTAAGATCAGCATAACAAGAAGGATCGAGCAAGGGCGTTGCTGAGGGCGAACGATAGTGCCTGAAAGTCTCCACAATTCCGGTGCACGAGGTCCTCACCGGAAGGCCTGGTGCGTCTCCATCATGATGGCGGGCTGCTTGCTTGCGGTGCAGCCTGCCTTTGGCAATCTTCCAGATCCTTCGCAGATGCCAAATATGTTCAGGCCGGCGTCAACCCACGCCAATTCTATTGTTCAACTGTCGATCTTCGTGCTGATCATTACGGCCTTAATTTTTGTAGTCGTCTTCTCCCTCCTCACGTATTCCATCGTTAAGTTCCGAAAGCGAGCCGACGACGACGGCCGTGAACCTGCACCCGTCTACGGCAGCAACCAGGTAGAACTCGCCTGGACTGTAATCCCCGGGCTTATCGTATTGGTACTGTTCTTCGCGACCGCTCGCGTGATCCATGCCATCCAGGGTGCTCGCAAGCCCGCAGGGGCGATCGAAGTTATCGCGATAGGTCATCAATTCTGGTGGGAATTTCGGTATCCTTCGCTTGGTGTGGTTACGGCCAACGAGCTGCACGTGCCGAGCAGCGACCCCTCGCATCCGACGCCCACCTTTATTACGTTGCTTTCCGCGGATACGGACCACAGCTTTTGGATCCCACGTCTGGCCGGAAAGACAGACTTGATTCCAAACCGTGTTAACCACATGTGGATCGATCCGAATGAAACAGGCATTTTTGTCGGCCAATGTGCTCAGTATTGCGGCACTCAGCACGCGAAGATGCTTCTCCGTGTTTATGTTGACGCGCCAGATCAGTTCAAACAATGGGTTCAGGGACAAACCAAACCGGCGCACCTGACTAATGAGGTGATTGAAGGGCGTCGGATTTTTGAGACAACCGCCTGCATTAATTGCCATGCTGTGTCTGGAACCGTTGCGGACGGACACTTCGGCCCCGATCTGACTCACTTGATGAGCCGTGACACGATCGCCTCCGGCGCTGCGCCAAATACTACCGAAAACCTTCGGTTGTGGATTCAAGATCCCGATGCTATCAAACCGGGCTCACTCATGCCGGCGATGAAGTTGAACGAACGGGATCTGGACGCGGTGACCACCTACCTCGAAACGCTGCGATGAGGAAGAGGGCATAAACCGTATGGCAGCAAGATCTATCACGCTCACCGCCGAGGTCTCGCAGCCGATTGGCACGACGCTCCACGATTGGGTTGTAACAGTGGATCATAAGAAGCTCGGGATCCTCTATATTCTTTACGCCCTCGTATTTCTTCTTATTGGCGGCATCGAAGCCACCATCGTGCGCGTACAGTTGATGGTTCCGAACAATCATTTTGTTTCGCCGCAGGTCTTCAACCGCCTGTTCACCATGCATGGCACAACTATGATTTTTTTTGTCGCCATGCCGATCCTGTTTGGCTTTGCCAATTATCTGATCCCATTGATGATCGGCACCCGCGATATGGCTTTCCCCCGCCTGAATGCCTGGAGCTTCTGGCTTACCGCCTTCGGCGGGCTGCTCCTCTACTTCAGTTTCATTGGTGGTAACGGGCTTTATGGAGCGGGGAATGCTCCCGACGTCGGATGGTTTGCTTACGCCCCACTCACAGCCACAACATTCTCACTAGGCCACAGTACCGATTTCTGGACCCTCGGCTTGCTGGTTTCCGGATTTGGAAGCATCGGGACAGCCATCAATATCCTGGCGACAATTATTTGCCTGCGCTGTCCGGGGATGACGCTAGGCAAGATGCCTTTGCTAGCCTGGATGAATTTGGTGACAGCCGCAATGGTGCTCCTCGCCATTTCGCCTCTCACTGCGGCGCAGATCATGCTTTCACTCGATCGTTTCCTGGGGGCGCACTTTTTTGACACTCAGGCGGGCGGTTCCGCCGTACTCTGGATGCATTTCTTCTGGATCTTTGGCCATCCAGAAGTATATGTCTTGGTCCTGCCGGCCTTCGCGTTTGCCTCAGAGATCATCCCGGTGTTCTCTCGCAAGCCCATTTTCGGATACCCCGTGATGGTGGCTGCGACGATTGCCATTGGATTCGTGGGTTTTAGTGTGTGGGCACACCACATGTTCACGGTCGGCATGAACTCATACGCAAATAGTTTTTTCACGATTACCACGATGGTTATCGGTATTCCCACTGGCATCAAGATCTTCAATTGGATTGGAACGATGTGGGGAGGAAAGATCGCTTTTAAGACCCCCATGCTTTTTTGCATCGCGTTCCTATTTCAGTTCCTGATTGCGGGGCTGACGGGAATCATGCTTTCTGCCGCGCCGTTCGACTGGCAACTGGGCAACTCCTACTTCGTGGTTGCGCATTTTCATTACGTCATCGTGGGAGGAATTCTCTTTACACTTTTTGCCGCCTTCTACTATTGGTTCCCCAAGATGAGCGGAAGGATGTATAACGAAACGCTTGGCAAGTGGCACTTCTGGCTCTTCTTAATCGGCTTCCATCTGACATTCGATTTCATGCACATTCCAGGTTTGCTGGGAATGCCGCGGCGAATCTACACCTATGAAGCCGGGCGTGGATGGGATATCTGGAACTTGATCTGCACTATCGGAGTGTTTTTTCAGATCGTCGCGACACTGCTATTTATCGGAAGTCTGCTGTGGTCTTATTTCAATGGCAAGGCCGCCGGAAATGATCCCTGGGACGCGTGGACGCTCGAATGGTCAACGAGTTCTCCTCCAACAGAGTACAACTTTGCCCAGATACCCGTCGTAAAAAGCCGGCGCCCCCTCTGGGACATCAAACACCCTGAAGATCCGGATTGGAAGTATGAATAGTCAAGCAATCCTCCTGAGCAGCAGTTCACCCGAGTTAGTGTGGAAACTCCCCTCGCGTGGACACGTCGGGATGCTCTCTTTGATTGCAGCTGAACTTGCAATCTTCACCATCTTTGTCGTTGCGTATCTCTTCTATATCGGAAAAAGCCTCACTGGTCCGATGCCTAAGGATGTGCTCGAGGTCCCGATCTTCGCCACCATCTGCCTGCTCTCAAGCAGCTGGACGATCCATGTCGCCGTGAAGGCTCTGCAGAATGACAGGTTGCGCACCTTCGGGGCATGGTGGTTCGTAACGATGTCTCTCGGCTTCATTTTTCTGGTAGAAACAGGCCGCGAGTGGCATCACCTGATTTTCGAAAAGGGCTTGACCATCAGCACAAATCTTTTCGGTACAACCTATTACTCGCTCGTGGGACTGCACGCATTCCACGTGGTCGTGGGTCTTATCGGCATCGCTATCGCCATGATTTTGATCTTGCTCGGTAAGGTAAAAAAGGAGCACAGCGAGCGCGCCGACGTTTTTTCATTGTATTGGCACTTTGTCGATGTGGTCTGGATAGTTGTGTTCACCGTGGTTTACATCATCGGACGCTAATAAGAAAGATTCAAATGTTTCGTGCCAGCTTACAAACGGAAGCTCAGCCGCAGTACGTGAAGCTACCCGCACCGACGGCTTGGCCAATCGTCCTTGCTTTCGGCGTCACGTTGTTGTTTGCCGGCCTTGTCACCAGCGCTTCCGTCAGCCTGCTTGGGATCATATTGGTCGTCGCTGGATGCGTTGGATGGTTTTGCGATGTCCTGCCTTACGAAAAGCATGTTGAGGTAGCAACGGTTCAGGAATACGCTCCCGTTACGACTCAACGTCCGCAAGTGGCGCGGCTGACGATCGCTCCGGATCTTCCACGAGCTCTGCTTCCACTCGAAACCTATCCTGTTTCTGCTGGCATTAAAGGCGGGCTGGCCGGCAGTGCCGCAATGGCGATGCTGGCATGTCTGTACGGGATCCTTAAGCAAGGGAGTATCTGGTATCCCATCAACCTCCTCTCGGCAACCGTGTATTTCCAATCCATAAAATTGGAGTCGGCGTCGCTCAACGGATTCCACATTGGTGGCTTCCTGATCGCTATCGTGCTTCATTTGATCACTTCTATTCTCGTGGGTCTTCTCTATGGAGCGATGTTGCCGATGTTTCCGCGCCGACCGATTCTTCTCGGAGGTGTCATCGCTCCCATGATGTGGACGGGGTTACTGCACAGCGTTCTCGGACTCATAAATCCACTGCTCGACGAGCGGATTGATTGGCGGTGGTTCATCGCTTCGCAATTCGCCTTCGGCATCGTCGCGGGGCTTGTGGTGGTTCGTCAGGAACGTGTGCGTGTCAGACAGTTCGTGCCCTTCGCCATGCGCGCTGGGATTGAGACTCCTGGGTCAGCAGAAAAGCATCCAAAGGATGATCAGCCATGAACCTCTGCTGGCGGCTCTTCGGTGTACTAGCGCTGCTTGCGCTGGTGTGCTCCGGATGTAGCACCTCAGGCGGTCGGCATGGGGCGGAGATCGCACCTCTCGACCCGGACGAGATTTCGGACTTCAGCACCCTGTACGCGCAAAACTGCGCCGGTTGCCATGGGCCCAACGGAATGGGGGGAGCTTCGATTGCTCTCGCAGACCCGATATACCTCGCCATCGCCGATGATTCAGTTTTACGACGTGTAACGACAGAGGGCGTTGCCGGAACTCAAATGCCGGCGTTTGCAAAAAGTGCCGGAGGAATGCTCACGGATCAGCAGATTGATGTCATTGTCCGGGGAATTCGTGAGCGTTGGTCGAAGCCAGATTTCTTGAGCGGTGCCAATGCGCCACCCTACTCCGCACCGAGTCCTGGCGATGCGTCGACTGGATCGAGAGTCTACACCGCCTATTGTTCCTCATGCCATGGCCCTAGCGGTAACGGAGGGCCGAAGGCAAGCTCGATTGTGGACGGATCCTATCTTGCGCTAGTCAGCGATCAGGACCTCCGAACAGTGGTGATTGTAGGGCGCCCAGAATTGGGCGCTCCTGACTGGCGGGGTAATGTGCCGGGAAAACCAATGTCTTCGCAGGAAGTCTCTGACGTAGTGGCGTGGCTGGCTTCTCAGCGCACGAAATTCTCCGGCCAGCCTCATATACATTCCGACAAACCAGCGGGAGAACCTCGATGACTGCTCAGGAAGGCCTTTCCAGACGTGAACTCCTGATGAAGATGGGAATCTTTTTTAATGGCATCGTTGCTGCCGTGCTAGCTGTACCCATCGTCCGTTACATCCTCTCTCCCGTGGCCCACGAGCGTAAGCAAGGTTTTGAATCATGGCTCCCACTTGGGGAACTCAACCAGTTCCCGGCAGGGCAGACTCGATTCGCAACGTACCGAAATCCGGTCGTGAATCCCTGGGACGGAAAAACCGCAGACATTGCGTGCTGGGTGCGCAACGTGGATGGCCAGGCCTTTCAGGTATTCGCCATCAACTGCGCGCATTTGGGGTGTCCAGTTCGATGGTTTCCGCAATCGAATTTGTTCATGTGTCCCTGTCACGGGGGTGCCTATTATCAAGATGGTTCTAGAGCCTCCGGACCTCCGGAGCGCGGGTTGTTCCAATATCACTACAAGATTGAGGATGGAAGGCTTTTGATCAAGGCAGGGGAGATGCCGACACCTGGCCAGAAAACACAGTCATCGCCCATAACTTTGGAGCCGCCGAGATGCGTCTGATCCGACAGGTCGGTGAATGGTTGGACGCGCGCCTCCAGATTGGAGAAACCGTCCGTGAGACTGCAGAGCATCCTGTTCCCCGTGATACCGCAAGCTGGTTTTATGTTTTTGGGAGCGCTGCTTTGGTGGTGTTTGTTCTTCAGGTTGTCACAGGCATTCTGCTCGCTTTGATTTATGTGCCTTCCGCTGGGGAAGCTTGGAACAGCCTTCAGGTCCTCAACCACGGGATCCAGTTGGGCTGGTTTATTCGAGCTCTCCATGGCTGGGGCTCGAACTTTATGGTCGCGATTGTCCTGCTCCATATGGTTCAGGTTTTTCTATTCGGCGCTTACAAGTATCCGCGAGAATTGACCTGGATCGTAGGGGTATTCCTCCTGCTCATGACGCTTGGGATGGCCTTCACCGGGCAAGTATTGCGGTTCGACCAGGATGCGTACTGGGGTTTGGGGATTGGCGCATCGATCGCAAGCCGTGTGCCCGTGGTGGGGCCTGCGATCGTCACCATCATGTTAGGCGGCCCCATCATCGCGGGGGCGACGCTGTCGCGTTTCTTCGCCATGCACGTCTTTGTTGTCCCCGGCTTATTGATTGTATTTGTTGCGCTTCATCTTCTAATGGTCGTAAAACTGGGAATAAACGATTGGCCGATGCCCGGTCGCGTGGTTCGCAAGGCGACTTACGTTCAGGAATACCATGAATTGACGAAGAAGGATGGTGTGCCCTTCGTCCCCGGTGCGGTTTGGAAGGATCTTTGTTTCAGCGCTCTCATCTTGCTCGCTGTGGCTGCATGCGCTTTTTATCTTGGACCCTTTGGTCCGTCAGGTCGTCCAGATCCCACGATTATTCAGACAGCCCCGCGTCCGGACTTCTTTTTCTTATGGCTTTATGCAGTGCTTTCCCTTTTGCCTCCCTCGATGGAAACGCCTGTTCTCCTCGTTGGCCCAGCAGTCGTTCTCCTCGCGCTATTGGTTCTCCCCTTCGTGTTCGGTGAGGGCGAGAAGAGTTGGCGCCGAAGGCCCATCGCCGTGCTTTCGATTCTGCTGATCGCAGTTGCCTTAGGCAGCTTTACCCATCTTGCCGGATTCACACCGTGGAGTCCGATGATGGATGCCTGGAGTGCCGACTCCATTCCCCCTAAGTTCCTACAGAACCGGTCCGCGCTTGAGCGGCAAGGTGCCCTCGTCTTTCAGGACAAGCAATGCCGCAACTGTCACGCCCTTGTTAACATTGGCGGAAAGCGGGGGCCTGCCCTCGACGATGTGGCTGTACGCCGAACACAGGACCAACTCGTCCGCCAAGTGATTCAGGGGGGAGGGAACATGCCCGCTTACGGGAAGAATCTGAGCCCTGCAGAAACTACGGCTCTCGTCGCATTCCTGGAGACATTGCGTCCTGCCGGTCAACCGGCTGCGCGAGATGCTTCCCATTCTGTTGCCCTGGAGCCGGATGTCGGAGGGCGGCCGTTGACTCAGCCTTAAGTGCTCCGATGTCCTCCGAAGCTGAAGCCATTCTGCGATCTTGGTCAAGCCCACCATGGGTCAACTTGACCCTATGCATCACGGGGCTTGTTTACGTCAGAGGCTGGCTTCGCATCCGGAGCCTTCTCCCCGAGGCGATTCCGACCTGGCGGCTCGCAGCATTCCTGAGTGGATTGTTATCGCTCTGGATCGCCATCGGCTCTCCCCTTGCCGCATTTGACGATGTGTCGCTCTCAGTTCATATGGTGCAGCATCTTCTGCTTATGGCAGTTGTTCCTCCTCTCGCTCTACTCGGCGCTCCGTCTCTTCCACTATTACGGGGACTACCGCAGTCGATCGTCCGTGGTGCAGTCGGACCACTTCTACGTTGGGCGCCTGTAAAGTCGTTCGCACGTTTGATCACAAATCCCGCGAGTTGTTGGCTGTTAGCTACAATTGCCCTTTTCGGATGGCACGTTCCTGCTGCCTTTGAGATGGCATTGCATTCGGATTCTTGGCACGAGGTGGAACACATCTGTTTTCTGAGCACATCGCTCTTGTTCTGGTGGCCTGCCGTGCAGCCGTTTCCGGGTGGGCCTACTTGGCCCCGGTGGTCTATTCCGCTCTATCTTTTCTTTGGAACGCTACCGGGGGGCGCGCTCGGAGCAATGCTGACATTTTGGGACCGAGTTCTTTACCCTTCGTACGCTGCGGGGCCACAGCTTTTCGGGGTATCACCTCTGGAAGATCAAGTGATTGCCGGGGCTCTTATGTGGGTGTTCGGAACGTTTGTCTACACCGTTCCAGCAGTCGTCATCACAGTCCAACTCCTCTCACCCCAAAATGAGGCGGGTCACAGGCGCAGAATCCCCACATAGAGATTGATGCAGAGCGGACTGAGAGCGGACTGGGGCCAAGCAAGAAGGTCAGGGCAGGTTCTTTAGAATATGGTGGCCAGGGACGGAGTTGAACGATTCAGCGGCCTATGTAATCAGCAACTTGCTGATTACACAATGGACAGAAAGGACAAGCTGGACAGCAAAGACATCCTTTGTGTGCGTTTTGTGTGCGGTTCTTCGTCCCAAATACGGTGGCAGATCCGCCCCCAGTCTATGGTCGCATGCGTACACGAGCGAGGCCGTACAGCCCTTTAGCAGTTCTCTTCTGAAGCGATCATTCGCTCAACAGGGTAGGCAAGGCCACCCCCGCCTCCCCCAAATGGCATTCTGTGAACGAGGATGCGTTCGCGGGTTCTTCCGGTCCGACGTAGATCGTTCGTGTACGACCAGCAACATCAGCGACAAAGCTGGCGGCTGGTTCGACAACGCCTGACGTGCCTACGGCGATGAACACTGTGCAGGCGTCTAGTACTTCGTAGATTTGATCCAAGGCAAAGGGAACCTCGCCAAACCAACAGATGTGAGGGCGAATCCGGCCTCCGCATTCGCACCGGGGAAGTTCGCGTGCAGGCTCATAGATATTTGCGTCCTCAAAGGGTAGGCGGCTGCACGTATCGCAGCGGCTCTTGAAAAGCTCGCCGTGCATGTGAATGACGCCTCTTGAACCTGCTTGCTCGTGCAGGTCGTCCACGTTCTGGGTGCAAAGAAACAGGCGCTCCTGCAAGGTTCGTTCAAGCTTCGCGAGCGCAAGGTGCGCAGGGTTCGGCTTGGCTGCTGAGGCGACACGCCGACGCATCGAGTAGAACTCCCAGACCAGCCGGGGATCACGTTGCCAAGCCTGCGGTGAGGCGACCTCCTCGATCCGGTAGTTTCGCCATAGACCACTCACGCCACGAAACGTTGGAATGCCGCTCTCCGCGCTCACCCCTGCTCCCGTAAGGACGAAGACGCGGTCAGTGCGGGAAATGCCAAGCATCAGAAGAAAGTGTAGCCGAGATTCAAAAGCCCGTAAGATGGGAGCTATAAGGGTGCCGCGAAGGTATTTACCTAGGCAGCGGTGTTCTTTACGATGTTGCCTAGTACTCGTATCGAGAAACAGAGAGATGCGATTAAGCAGAACAAAACCAGTCAGCCAAGCGCGACACCGGAGAACTTGCGGCGTCTGTGCCCACGCGCAACGACCCGAAATCGAAGCCGAGTTCGTCGCTTGGCGAAGCCCTGCCGCGCTCGCGCAACAATACGGCCTAGCAGACCGGGCGAGTGTCTATCCCCATGCCCATGCTCTCGGTCTTTTCGCCAAGCGCCAACAGAACCTGCGTGCCGCTCTTGAGCGAATCATCGAAAGAGTTGACGAGGTGCAAGTCACTTCGGGGGCTGTCGTGGCTGCGGTGGCGACGCTCGCTAAGATTAGTGCGAACGGACGGTGGATTGATCCCGGCGAGAGCGTCGGCTTGCATCAATTGTTCGAGCGCATGACCCATCAAGAACTGCAAATTTACGCCGAAACAGGGAGATTGCCGGGTTGGTTTCCTGCTTCGGTCACAGCAAACGCTCTGACAGGTGGGGGCAACAATGGGTAAACGATCAAACCGACAGGCCCACAGAGAGTTCGCCACGCAAGCTCAGCACATCCGTCTGGGCGATTTTCCTGTTGGCTCCCTGAAGTCCCGTGCGATGGCACGAGCAGCCCTGCCGCCACAGGTGATTTATACGGCAATTTGGAACGTTCCAGACAGGCCGCTCCGTCTGGAATCGTCTTTCTGTGAGCGTTTGCGTTGGCCCAACGGGGAGATCATGGAACTGGTACACCTTCACGGCAGGGCTAGCGACCTCACCGACGAAGAACTTTACAGTTTCATAGAACACTTCCCCATCATGCCCGGTTAATCGCAACATCGACGAACAGTCCGGAGAGGCAAAAGTACAGACACGCAAGGAAAAAGCGCGATTCTAACCGCAACAATCTTGCCTCACCGATTCTTTGCCTCGCACGGTTTGGAAGCCCTCCTTTGGTATGCTCATCCGCGGAGGTTGCAGAGGTGACCATCATCGATCTGCCCGCCTGCCTGCACTGTGGGGCAAATCCTATGCTCTTGCTCAGACTTGAAACCGCAGGCCTCACCGGTGATGAGCAGATCGGAGATCAGCAGACCCTCAACCCTGTTGTGGTATGCACGACTTGTGGCACGCTCATGGTGCGGGTTGGCGGCGCGGCTGGTGGATGGTTGACGCACATACCTGAAGGTCAGATGATTGTTGATTGAGGACGAGAGTGTTGGCGCTGGTCCAGATTGTCACGGCTGTCATGAATGCACGGCACTGATGTCAGAAACGATTTGCGTTTTCACTGGACTTCGGGTTGTCGATCCCGGTACCGACGCGGATGTGTCCGTCGCCAAAGACTTCACACTTCTAAAGCTAAACTCGGTCATCCTGTCGGCGCTACCCCACGACGCAATGAATCAGTACGAGTACGAAGAAGCAAAGGACTACCGCTACCTGATGTACAGGCGCACGTTCTGCGTCATACGCAGGGGGCATTGACCATCAAACTGATTGGCGCACGCCTGTCAGAAGGCTCTAGTACAATTCCCGGCATGAACAATCTCACCTTAGTACTGAATGAACTGGAGAAAGAACGCAGCCGTCTCACGTCTAACCTTGAAAAACTCCATAACGCAATCTCAGCGCTGAACGGAGTGGGCGTGAACGGGACACGCCGCAAGATGTCCGCTGCGGGTCGTGCACGGATCGTCGCTGCTCAGCGTGCTCGCTGGGCCAGAGTCAAGGGCCAGAAGGTCGTATCAATTAGTTCGCGCAAGCGGCGCAAGTTGTCAGCCGCCACGATCTCTCGTATCCGTGCGGCACAGAGGGCGCGCTGGGCAAAGTGGAGAAAGCAGCAAAGGACGGCGTGAACGGAAGGATCGCATTGAGCTACTGCAGGGTGGTGGAGGCGCGGAATCTGGAAGATGCACTGGGCACAACCTGCGTTCGTTCCAGTGCGGCGCGATGCTCCGATTGCGGAACATCGCTCTGCGCGGCACATACCGAACGGTGCGAATAACGGCCAAGCGTGGAGCTTGTCCGCACACTCGCCCACCCGTGGGACACGTACATACCCGCTCTGAGTCGGGAACGTGCCAGATGGAAAAGTGTTCTCCTTGATCAGCAGCCTTCCCTCCTCACTCTCCGCCGACGAGCCTTCCGTCTTTGTTCGAATGATTCATCGGTAATATGCCGCTGTCCGACTCCTCGCAGACGTGCACGCGGGCCGTACGGCCTAAGCCTTCTCCCGCCGTCCTGCGGCTGAGGTTCGCCGCAGGCATCTCCGAGGTTTCCCGGTTCTCGTGTATGAAGTTTCTAGGCGTGCCTGGGGCCTTCGACTACGCCGGACCAACAAGGGCTCGCGCTATCGCCATTGTCCGTGTTGCCTTCCGCACATGTTAACTGCGTCGGCGTCCGG
>Ga0210404_10000177_pt1 | contig 40831 bp, 46 predicted proteins | sample IncBWH28MmetaG_FD_155455 | JGI IMG/M metagenome (GOLD analysis project Ga0210404, IMG submission 155455) | Forest soil microbial communities from Barre Woods Harvard Forest LTER site, Petersham, Massachusetts, United States - Inc-BW-H-28-M | ecosystem: Environmental > Terrestrial > Soil >... | reverse complement strand
GCACGCTTCCCACACGGAGTTGGGTGAAGAATTCAGCAAGATTCGGCCCAGAGCCGCGGAAACAGACACAACTCCATATCCTCAATGCTGTTTACTGATTGAGATGTGACATCCGCCACGCCTATAAGGCGCACGAACTCTGGCGTGCGGAGAGATCCATTGAAGGGGAGCAGAATAAAAGGAGAACCGAAATGAGTGACATTCAGACTGAAATCGCAGCACCGAAAGGAGTGGTTTTGACCGTGTTGACGCACCTGAAGAACGGAAGGATCAGCGACGCGACCGCTTCTTTTGCCGAGAAGTTTGAGTTCAAAGACCGGGGGATTGGACTGGAGTTCAAGGACAGGGACCGGTTGGCTGAATTCTTCCAGAAGACCCGGGAGCTTTACCCAGATTCTTCACTGCAGACTGACACGATTTTCGTGAGCGGCGACCATGTGATCACCGAATGGACGCACCAAATGACACTAACAGAACCTTTCTACGGCGGGCTTTCACGAAAAGTTCCAGTCTCGTTGCACGGGGCGTCCATCGTGCGCATAGAAAATGGCAGGATTACAGACTGGTCCGACTACTACGACGGACTCGCCTCCCGGCGCACAGCCTTGGCTTCGCATTTCACGGAATGGGTCGGACTCTGACGGTAGCCCGTGCCGCAGAGTCTGCGTAAGCAGAAAGTACTCGAAACCTCACCAGACGATGTGGGGGCAGCAATGCCGGCCTCGCTTGAAGAGGTCACGCCCAAGAAGCGCAAAGGGCAGGTGGACTTATTCGAACAGCACGGAGGAGATTTGGTGCCCTACATCTTCGTGCCTGGCATCGAGTTGTGCTCCATACCGTGGTCGTCGCCCATGCCAACGCCCCAAACCTTCGCCGGATTGGTTTCAAACGGGTAGACGTGTATCATCCACCCGGAAAGATGCGGCTTGAAGTGGCCGCCCGCGGCTCTACAGGCCTCTGCGGTGGTGATCGAGCCGTTCAGCCCGAAGGTGGATCATCCATGAGCCAGTTGCGTTGTTCGGGCTGCCGTGGAACACACATGTTGAGGTGCACACGCCATTGCGCGATCGAGAGCGGGATGCGGACGTTCAGCTCCTCCTCGGTTGCACCATAACGCGCCATGTACATGACACCAATAAGCTTGTATCCGGGGCTCGGTCCATCAATTTTCGTGTAGAGCAGGCCGGGCGGCTGGCTAGTGTTTGGCGCGCCGGCGCTCGGGAGTAATGCTTGCAAATTGGTCCCGATAAACGCTAGTGCTCTATCGGAGGCGCGTTTTCACGAAAGCGTGAAGTTGGGCGAGGCGCTCTGCGCGCGTTCGATAGAGCCGTTTGAAGGTGGCCGCTGGCGGTTGCGGTGGATGCGGGCTAATGGCTGGACCCGGTCTAACGGCTATGGGAATTGAATCCTTTTTCTTTTGCAGCCTATTGATTTTGCATGGTTTAGGAAAATCAGAGGAAAGCGAAAATCGCAGTTAAAAGCTCTACCTTGGAGCATGACGTGAGGAGCATAGCACGCGAAGCGTCCGCCGCGCCAGCGGCTACGTTCAAACGCGCGTCTCGTCAGTGCTTGATTTCCTGACGAGATGCCGACTTATCGTTATTAATTCGAGAGCCAAACTGCTGATCGTCGCTAATATGCCGAGCACAAGCGAAACGTCTGATACGGAGTGAGCAATGGGTCCAACAGCATCGAGAGTGGGGTGCGTTCAGCATCAACGCTGCTAATCACACCGGTCGTGGGCTTCAGACGTACAACTTCGTGGCAGCGGGCCAACGGCGAGTGAACTGCGTCCGAAGCTGCTCCACTTAAGATATAAACAGGACATGCGGTCGGTTTGGTCGCAAGCGCGATCTCATCGTGTCGCGCGACTGCTGCCACTTCCCCCACTGCAAACTAAAGCGTTAGCACGTACTCGACCAGTGGCAGGATGTCGGTGCGCGACTGCGTACACCATGGATGCGGTGCTGCCGGCAGGCCGATGGGCCCCGGCGCACCCATCTCGGCGCCGTAGTTCTTACGCATGGCCTGGTAGTCCCAATAGTAGTAGTTGCTGTCCCCGGGCATCGTTACAAAATACTTGTGCAGTGTGATGAAGAGGTTCCGCTCAGCTCCGACGCCGAAGGTGTCAGACGAGCGGTGCACGCGAAATACGTCGCCCTTGCGGTTCAGGTCCGGCGCCGGCGTCGGCTGGTCCGGACTTCCCGGATCGGGTCGGACCGGCTGATGCAGGGTGTAGTACTGATTGTAAAGGGCCGAGCCTTCAGTGCAACGGTCCGGGTTCACGAGGTCTTCCATGTTGCGCACATGGCCGTCGCTGAGCAGGCCGCGGGACTCTACCCAATACTCGTCGCGAAGGAATGTAGCGCGAATAGATTGCTGTTGTTGCTGATAGATAGTCGGCTCGAAGAAGCGCCCCACCTGGTCAAGACGGAACATGCGCTCGTTGGTATTGGCGCCTAGGCTATCGCTGTGGCAGCTGCCGCAGTCGCGGCTGAACAGCGCTTTGCCTTGAGCGACGGCGCCGGCGACCCCGGAATAAGACTGCCATCCGGCGCTGACGAATGCACCTTCGGATAGCGCGGCGTCGCCGGTCTGTGTGCCAAGGAGCTGATTGGCTTTGAGCCAACGGTACAGACCCACGTTGCGCAAGTCGCCATCGTGGGCGTCCAGTGTCGTCATATAGGCGGTGAGCGCTTGCAGCGATTGCGCATCCATCGACCCGAGCGCGCCGTCTGGTTCCTCAGAGTGAATGTAGGAACCCTCGAAGCCGACGTATGATTCCGTGTGCGACAGGGAACGCCTGATTGCCATGTAGTTCGTGACATTGGGAATAGCGACCGGCGAGAACTGATAGTCGTTCTGGTACAGGCTGCCATCATTGGATGCGCGGACCATTGTGTGCTCGCCCGCGCCTGCCGGTACCGCGTAGAGGAGCGCGGTCTTATCGACCGTGACGTTGCCCGGCGCCCAGGCAGGCCCTGCTTCGGTGCCAACTACTCCTTGGAAGGTGGGGGTGCCGGACGTGCTGAGCACCGACCACTTCATGCTCCAGCCCGGATTAGGCAAGCCGGGAAAAACCTGGGTCAAGGTCTGGCTGCCCTTCTCGTAACTGATGCGGTAACCGTGACAAGACGCGCAGTTGAAACCCGGCCACTGTCCCGGGCCTGTGTAGGAAATTCGATGCTTTCGTGAGTTTGCGCGACACTTCGACAGGCCAAATCGTTCAGTTCAATTTCACGTGTGAATCGGGAGGTCAGTCGAAGTTTTGACGGATCGCAATCAAGGATTGTCAATTCGGATGGTTGGAGGGTTCATGGAAATTACCGAAAAAACGAATCTTTGGTTGCGGAGGACCGCAACGCCCCGAAGCCGACAGTCCTAATCCTGCCGTACAGATTTGAGCTAATCCGCGAACTGGCAGCCTAGGGTATGACCAGCGTGGAAGATTCTCGCCTTAGTCGAACGGGTTATAAAGTTTAGAGAATCCGTCGCGCAGGAGCTTGAGGGCTTGGTACGTGGCGTTCACGTGGACGATTTGCTGGAACTTCGAGAGGTGCAGTTGGATGCTTCCGCTAGCGACGCAGCTTTCGCGCAGCCGTGGGCCACGGAATGGCGAAAGCGAGAATCGACGTGGTGAGAGGCCTACCCTTCGAGATCATTGCTGTGCGTCCGTTGTCTCCGCAGACACAGCGATTCTAAGAAGCGCCATGAGATTACTTTAGTAGGAGGAATTCCGACACTCCCGGCGTGCGGGGAAGGGTCACCTGTCCGTTTGGACGCGGTCTGCGGAAACTTCGACTTCGGTAACGCCACGGAAGGAGAATAAAAGCTTTACGCGGTACTTCGGTGGTTGCTCCGAAGTCTGTTTCACAATGTGACCAACAGCGTCGGCGACCGCAGCCTGGAACATTACACCCTCGGCCTGGAGGCCAGCAAGGTTCACGCGCACGAGTTGGCCCGATTGGAACATCGATCCTGCAGAAAGATCCTCCCGCCGGGAGAAGTCACATGCAAGCCGTTAGCGGATTAGGTGTCGGTAGAGGGCTTCCCGCCAGCTATCCCTAAGCTCCGGACTGGCTGGGCAGCCAAGTCGATTCCGGCAGGGAATTGGACCGAACCTCTGCCTGCGCGGTTTGAATGGTTGGCCACAGACGCCGGAGGCGGCATCATGCAACGGCCGCGCCAATCGTCAAAGGAAAGAAATGCGTGATTGGTGTAGGGGATACTTAGAATCGAAAGTTTTCATTGGATTCGTTTTGCCTTTCTCACTAGGCTCCACAACCAAGCGGTCCCGTTGAGAAAACGGTGTGGCTGGGCGAGATGGATTACTCTGATTCAAGCCTTTTGAGAGCTCCGCGAGTGGCATTGTCCCATCGCATCAGCGAAATTGTTAATTCAAGCGAGGGTCGAGATCACATCATTCAGGAGTTAATCCGGATCGCCGTGGAAGTAGCGAGTTGCGACGCATGCCTCGTATACCTCAGCGATCCTGCCGATGGAGACGTGGTTATCAAAGCATCTCAGCTCGCGCATCCAGATAAGATCGAATACGTGCGACTCAAACCGGGGGAAGGCTTGACAGGATGGGGCGCGGAACATCGAGAGATCGTGCCGCTGTCTCGAGATGCGTGCTCGAACTCGCGGTTCAAGCAATTCGCATTGTTGCTGGAAGAAAAGTTTCAGGCGCTGTTGTCAGTGCCGCTGATTAGCCGGGGAGAGGTGATGGGGGTTCTCAATGTCCATCACCGAGAGCCGCATGAACACACCATGGACGAGATCGCTTTGATTACTTTTGTCGGCCAACAAATGGCTAGCGCGATCGCGCTGTCGCAACTGGCAGTTGAAAATGCCCGTCTGAAGGCCGAGACACAGGAAATCAAGAGGCGGCTCGAGGAGCGGAAAGTTCTCGAGCGGGCAAAGGGTGTATTGCAAGAGCGATTCAAGCTGACCGAGGAGCAGGCGTACGTGCGATTGAGGAATGAAAGTCGCAGGTCGCGCCGGCCGATCCGCGAACTGGCCGAAGCAGTGCTGCTCGTGGAAGGAATGGCGCCACTGAAGTAGGATTTCTTGACGATGATGTGCCGGAATTGGCGCCGATCAGAATTGTGGACCTTGTTCAATCCTTCCGCATATTTAAGTCGTCTCCGCGGAATCGATTCGCTCCAAACCGAAACCGATCAATCGAAAGCGCGGGTGGGGCGCGCCGGCGAGCTGGCTTTTGGTCCATGCAATTCCTTGCTCGATCAGCGTCAGTTCAGAAGACCAAAACGCGGTGGAACAACCTCTGCGATAAAACTCGCGGCAGTGTTCCAGGTGGCGCAAGAACCCAAGTTTCAGCCTTAACGAATACTCCGCAAGAATCTCTTCCTCGGCGCATCCGGCGAGGAGCGATTGCACTGCTGCGGAGGCCAGGATGGCCTCCCGGACGGCGTTCCCAGCACCCTCGCCGCATAAGGGATCGAAGGACATGGCCGCCGTGCCGCAAGCCAGCCAGCCCTTGCCGCACAGAGTCGAGAGAATACGTGGGTACGCAGCGAACTCAAAGAACGTATCCTCGTGTTCTCGTATTTGCGGCTGAATGAGCCGGCTCTTATCGAGCAACTGCTCGGTGCGGCCTCCGACAGTAATCAGCGATCCCTTGCCTTGACCCGAGGAGAGCAGAAAGAGCCAGCCATCTTCGACCGACTCCACCCAACACGCGTCCCGCTCCGCCTTGTCAGCGAGTTCAATCTCCCTGACAAACGCGGTTCGCGAGCCGAAATACATTTGACGAGGCAAATCACTTGCCGGCCCTGCAGTCATGAGAGTCCAAGCTGGATCCGGAGGCGCGCCATCGCTCACATGGCCGACATGCGCCCACAAGCGGTCCAGAAGCGCTTCCTCGGATACGACCACAGCCGAGTGAGGGAGCACGACGGGCTCGGCGTTGCCCCACGCTACGATACGCTTTCGGATCTTGGGTAATCCGTCGAACACATCCCTGGTTTGGAACACGCCTGTGATGAGGCTTTGCGTGCTTTCGCTTAAGAGTATAGCCGGCAACTTTGGCCGCTTCGCGCCAACAACCACGGCGGAAAGTTCTTGTCGTTGCAGCAAGCGCGCGCAGCAACAAGCAGCAATCCCGTTGCCCCGAATGAGAGTCAGGCGCTCCGCCATACTTAAGCGTAGCGCATCCACACTTTGTTTAGCAGCTCATTCGGCGCTATCAAGATTGTGCTCCCGCGAGAACGACTAAGAATTACGTGTGCGTAATTATCAATTGGTATCGCGGCGCGGCGCCACCGGATGAAAACAAATTTGCAATCAGGTCCATCGAAACTTTGCGCTTGTCACTCGGTCGTACAATTCGGCAGAGTGCGTCCCACAATTGCAGTGGGTTGACGACGCAGTTCCCGATTCCTTGACTGAACGAGGACTGAAAGCGTCGACCTCAATTGTGTTTTCCTCGGGACACCAAGCGGTGTCCGTTCGTTAATTGCAATCGCTCCAAGCAGAGCTGGATTAGCCCTTGGAAGGTGGAGTGAGCGCGAGCTTGAGCTCGGCGTCCCACACTCTTTCCCAGGTCCCCGTGACGGATGTGTGTTCGAACGGTGCCGGCGGCTAGGCCTGGGTCACATACAACGCACGTAGGCGGCCCGGCAAGGTTCAACGGCGAAAGTGCTTGGAGGTGTGGTTGTGATTCCTACTCTGCGCTGTGGTTCGCAACTCATTTCGCAAATTCGATTCGGAAGGCGGAGCGTTTGGCTCTGCGCGCTTCTTGCCTTGCTGTCCGCGCACGTTTCCACAGCCCCGGCTCTGGGACAGTCCACGTTCGGGGCTATTTTGGGCATCGTGAAAGATCCGTCCGGCAATGTTGTTCCCGCCGCCCAGGTTTCGCTCGTCAATAAAGGCACTTCGGCCACGCGCACGCTGACTACCGACGACGCAGGATCGTACTCTTTTCAAAATGTGGAGCCGAGCAACTACGAGTTAGTGGTTACCGTACCGGGATTTCAAAAGATCGACCTTACCTCCCTTGAATTGCAGTCGCGGGAGACAAAGCGAATCGATCTAAATTTGAAGGTAGCGACGGCCACGCAAACGGTGACGGTGGAGGAGACCGCCGGTGCCGTGGTGACGACGGAAGTTTCGAATTTGGCGGAGAACAAAACCGGACGAGAACTCGTCGATCTGCCCGTCGCCATCGCGTCGCGGAGCGCTGGATCGACAAGCCCGTTCTCGACGCTGACCACGCAGCCGGGGGTGCAAACCGACGAATCCGGCAACATTTCGATCGCGGGCACTTCCCCGGTCATGCTCTCGATCAACATAGACGGCATTAGCAGCATGGGCGTTTCCAACAGCGCGCCTATAGGCGAGTTGTTTCCATCTTTCAACTCGATCGCCGAGATAAGAATCAGCGAGGCTAACAATAGCGCCGAGTTCGGAGGCATCAGCGACATTACGACGATTTCGAAAAGCGGCACAAATAGCTTCCATGGAGGTATCTTCGAAAATCACCAAAACGCGGCGCTCGATTCGGGCAATCCCTTCAGCACCACGAAACCCAAGCTGATCATGAACGACTTCGGCGGGTTCCTCGGCGGACCTATCTCCATTCCAAAGCTGTATAACGGACACAACCGCTCATTTTTCTTTCTGAGTTATGAAGGGCTCCGCCTGCCGCGAGAAGTGGTGCTGACGGAAAATGTGCCTTCGACTGCATTCCGCCAAGGCGATCTCTCAAGTGTTTCCACCCCCATCTACAACCCGGCGACGGGCCAGCCATTCCCCAATAACCAGATCCCCGTGAATCCCGTTTCGGCGCGAGTCCTGCAATTGCTATTCCCCGTTGCAAATGCGGGGGCGGCAGACTCGCAAACATTCAACTACGTCCAGAATTTCCCGGAGCCGATCAGCAGCAATCAGGGAGATTTGCGGCTCGACCAGAATATCAACTCCAAGCAAACTGTCTTCTCGCGGTTTACCTACAAGAGACGCGCGGTCGTGTCTGCGCCGACTTCTTCCAACGGGCAGAACGGAGCCGGAAACCAGTTGGTTGGCACGGCGTTGATCGGCGGAATCCAGCAGCCGGAAATCGACTATGGCCTGACGGTAGCTCACAACTACCTTCTTAGTCCAGCGTTGGTGAATGAGGTCCGCGCCGGTTTCAGCGGCACGCACCAGAAAATTTCATTCGGCGTGAATCCCGACATCATCAACCGCATAGGGATTACCGGCTTGCCTCCTCTGTCCGGTTCGGGGTCCGTAGTACCGAACTTTGCCATCGGGAACTATCAGCCGACCGGTGGCGTTGCGGACTTTTCTTTGATGGACAGGACCATCCAAGTTCTCGACAACATTACGTGGTCGAAGGGCCAGCATACCGTGAAGTTCGGCGGAGACTATCGCTACCTGAACAGCACGCAAGCGGGCGCGTTCTTGAACCTGGAAGAGGGTATCTACAACTTTAATGGTTCGGTTACCAACAACCCTCTGCCAGGCAGCAGCCATCCTTACATTGGCAACTCTTTCGCTGCTTTCCTGCTGGGCATACCCGATCAAACGCAACTCGGCGCCAATAACAATGACCGACTGGCGGCTTACGCCGGGCACTATTCGTTTTTTGGGCAAGACGACTGGAAGGTGACGCCGAAGCTCACGTTGAACGTAGGGCTTCGCTGGGAATATCACCCCATGTTTCAAGATCACCTGGTCAATGTGACCAACTTTCTGCCTGACTATTATTCCGTAAATAATGGCGTGACGGTTCGCGGCGCGGTGGTGGTTCCGAACCAGGCGTCCCTCAACATGGCGGAGCCAGGTTTCATTCAATCCATTTATCCCACGCCGGTTCTAACCGCTCAACAGGCAGGGATACCATCGAGCCTGCGCTACAGCCAGAGGACGGATTTCGCGCCGCGAATCGGATTCGCGTGGCGGCCCTTTGGCGGTGACAAAACCGTACTTCGCGGCGGTTATGGCAGGTACATGGTTAGTCTGCTGGGCGGCATTGTCAACGCGCAATGGGCTGTGCACACGACCAACTATCAGATCTTCAATCAGGCAATTGACGGCAACGGAGTGCCGGCGCTGCAGTTTCCGTCGCCATTCCAGAGCAATCCTGCGGCGCAGATTGGCACGCAGTTCTTCCTGCAGGGCCAGGATTTGCACTACGCCGATCCTTACGTTCAGCAGTGGCAGTTAACGCTAGAGCGCGATCTCGGATTTGGGACCGGACTTCGCGTCTCCTACATGGGCAACCACGGAAGCAAACTTGGCGCGACTGTCGACTTGGACCAGATAGCGCCGAACACCGTTGGATACGCTGTCGCTGGTCAGACGCGCCCATTTCCTCTTTGGGGGAGGATACAAACGCTCATCAATGGCGCCTGGAGCAATTACAACGCGTTGTCGGTGGCGGCGAACAAGCGCTTTTCGCACGGCCTGCAGTTCCAAACCAGCTACGTTTTCGCCAGGAATTTGTCGAACGTTGCGGGCGTGGCGCCGACTTCGTTCGCCGTCGAACAGGGCGGGATACTTAGCAACCGCTTCGACCCCGGGTTGGATTACGGAAACGTGACCTTCACACGGCGACACCGCTTTTTGACCACGTTTCTCTACGAGCTTCCGTTTGGTCGCAAGGGCTTGTTCCTGAATGGGGCAAACGGACTTGTCGACAGGATTGTGGGTGGCTGGGAATTGGCGGGAGTAGCTCTGTTCCAGAGCGGTCCGTTCCTCACGCCAACAACTCCGACGGCTGACCCTTCGGGCACAAACTTCGTAAACCTATGCGGCTGCCCGGGAAGGCCCGACTCAGTCGCTGGAGTCCCAGGCAATCTGCCGTCCAGCCAGCGCTCCGTGAATGCTTGGTTCAACTACAACGCGTTCAGCGTTCCCGCGGACAACATTGGCCGCTATGGCACTGCTTCCGTGGGTAGCCTGGTCGGCCCGGGGACGCAGGCGGTATCGCTCTCACTGATCAAGACAGTGCAGTTCACAGAGAGTACGCGCCTCCAGTTCGGCGCTGAAGTCTCGAACGCATTCAATCATCGGAACTACGATATCCCGAACACCAGTTTCACCGGACAGCAGGCGGGCACCGGGTTTGGCCAAATCGGCAACCTGCAATCGGCCGAAGGTTCCGGCCCGCGTGCTATCCAACTCACAGCTCGCATTAGCTTCTAAGGCGCGAAGGAGCAGAAAAATGAGAAGGGTCAAGAACGCATGACGATCAAGCGAATATCGGTCATTGTAACGCATCTGATCATCTTCCTGGTTGCTTCGGCGCGTCCTCTTCGCGCTCAAAGCGCCGGGGACCAAGATGGAATTCCCGTTAGCGATCCCTTAACCATAGCGAAGTGCGGTGGATGTCACATACGCAACAGCAGCGGCATGATGCGGCGCATATCCTATATGCGCACGACACCCGAAGTTTGGGAGCAGTCCGTCAAGCGTATGATCCGCCTCAACGGAGTAAGCGTCACGCCGGCGGAAGCGAGCCAGATCGTCCGCTATCTAAGCAACAACAATGGACTAGCGCCGGAGGAAGCGAAGACGATTTTCTGGGAAGCCGAACATCGTCTATTCCGTGATCAGGAGGAAGAAAAGAGCGGCGTTCCTCAGCAGCTGGCAACTACGTGCAACACATGTCACACGTTGGGCCGCGTGCTCGGCCAACGTCGCACACGCTCGGACTATGAAAAGCTGGCCAACATGCACATGGCATTGTTTCCCGGCGCTGATTTGGGAGTCTTTCACCCCAGCCAAATACCGCCCAACCCCGAAGATATCCCGGTAAGGCTCGCGGAAAACACGGGCGGGGGATACGGACCGGAATTGGCATATCCTTCCGCGTCGGCCACATCTTCCACGAAGTACCCCATCGACATCGCACTCGACTACCTGTCGACCGCCCAGCCGCTGATTACACCGCAATGGACTGCCTGGAAAGCCGTGATGCGTCCTGCGAAGCTGGCTGGCACCTGGCTCGTGAACGGTTACCAGAAGGGGAAAGGACGCGTCTTCGGAAAGATGACCGTGGAGGCCACCTCTTCTTCAGATGAATTTGCTACGACAATCGAACTGCACTACGCAGGAGGTCAAGTCGTAACAAGAACAGGCAAGGGAATCGTCTACACCGGTTACAGCTGGCGAGGCCGTTCTAAAGCGACGCAAGGCGGAAGTTCAGACGATCCGAACTTCTCCCCCGCGGAAACGCGTGAGGCTCTGTTCGTGTCGCGGGACGGCACCACTATGGAAGGACGCTGGTTTTGGGGGGGGTATCAAGAGTTTGGCCTGGACGTCGAGCTAATCCGGCTCGGAAGCGACACGGTGGTGCTCGGCACCGACCGTTTCGCGGTCCAGTCGCCCTCGACCGGAGAGATCCACGTTTGCGGCGGCAATTTGCCCGCGTCTCTCAAGCCCTCGGATGTCGATCTCGGTAGCGGAGTTCAAGTAACCAAGGTTGTCCGCGCAACGCCTATTGAAGCGACCTTGCAGATTACGGTGGCTCCGGGTTTACCTGCTTCGCTCCACGACGTATCCGTTCGCGGCGCGACCGCGGTAAAGTCATTCGCGGTCTACGACAAGGTCGATTACATCGCAGTGACCCCCGACGCAAGCCTCGCGCGTCTGGGAGGCACAATTGCGGCCAAGCAGTACGCACAGTTTGAAGCCGTGGCGTACGCCAACGGACCGGACGGACTTCCCGGAACCTCCGACGACGTTTCCCTGGGCCCGGTGTCGGCGAATTGGTCGCTAGAAGAGTTTATTTCGACGCCCAACGATGATGATGTGAACTTCGTTGGCGCGATCAATAACGAAGGGCTTTTCACACCGTCGATCGAAGGGCCCAACCCGCAGAGGAAAAAACAGTCGAATAACTTCCCCACGGAAAATTGGGGAGACGTGTGGGTTGATGCAGCCTATAAATCGCCCGCGGGCCAGATCTTGAAGGCGCGCTCCTATCTTGTAGTTACGGTGCCTTCCTACATCCGCTATGACCAGCCGGAGGTGTCTCAGTGAGCCTCGTAACCGAGACCCAAGAGCAAACATACCATTCGGGCGAATATCACGGTTTCACCGCAGCCGGTGTGGAGTTCTTATATATGGTTCCGAGCGGCTCGATCTTTGCCCTGGAAGGCATGGGAAAGCGAGTTCTTGAGCTATTGGCCGCTGGCGCCCTTCAGCGTCAGGCGCTTATCGATAAGTTGCTCGAAATGGGGTACCTGCTCGCCGAGGTGGAGGCTACGCTTCAGGAACTTACCGAGATTGACGCTATCGATTGCGGAGCGCCGCGGGAAGAGACGTTTGCGGTTCCATTACAGGAGTTTCCCCTCCAGCGAGTGGTCCTCAACGTCACAAATCAGTGCAATCTCGCGTGTACCTATTGCTACGAATACAGCGAGGATCGCATAACGCAACCGGCCGGGCGGAAAAAGTTCATGAGTGCCGACGTGGCGGAGGCTTCCGTCGACATGCTCTTTCATGAATCGGGAAATCGCCGCGGTATCCACGTCACTTTTTTCGGAGGCGAGACCCTGCTGAACTTCCCAGTCATGCGCTCGACCGTTGAGTATGCAAAGCGCAAGGCTGCAAAGACTGGAAAGGAGATCGAGTTCAGCCTAACGACGAATGCGACGCTTCTCGACGAAGAAAAAATCGATTTCCTATCGGAGAATCGCATCGGCGTCACTGTCAGCATTGATGGTGACCGGGAGCTGCACAATAGCCAGCGAGTTTTCCATGATGGCAGGGGAAGTTACGACGTCATTGTCCCAAAAATCAAAGAGCTGTTGAAACGCCATCGCACGAACTCCATCGGCGCCCGCGTAACGCTTACAGCTGGCGTCAGCGACGTTCGCCGCATCTACCGCCACCTTACCGAAGAAATCGGTTTCAATGCAGCTGGCTTCTCTCCAGCTACCGCGAATCCCAACCGGTTGTATGCGATTGGCCCTCAGAAAATGGACAATGTTTTGGATCAATTTACGGAGCTCGCCTTCGAGTACCGCGACTGCGCGCTCCAGAATAAGCAGCACGGTTTTACAAATGTCAGCGACACCCTCAAGGAACTCCACAGCGGAATCAGCAAGGCTTATGCATGCGGCGCCGGGCTCGGAATGCTCGGTGTGGGAACGGAGGGCAATGTTGGACTGTGTCACCGCTTTGTCGACGCTCCCGTCGCTCAAATGGGCCATGTAAAGCAGGGCGGCATCGACCGGAAAGCTCGCCGGGAATTCCTCACGACACACCATATCGGCGCGCGGTACGACTGCCACGCTTGCTGGGCGCGGCCGGTCTGCGCGGGAGGCTGCTACCACGAGGCGTTTATTCATCACGGCAGTACAAGTGCCGCGAACCTCCACTACTGCGATTGGATTCGCGGATGGAACGATGTGTGTCTCAGGGTCTACGGAGAGATTGCGACCCGCAACCCTGAGTTCCTGAACCGCTTCGGCGAGAACTGACGCGCAAACAAGAACTCGAGTGACGTCCACTAAGACCATTACGACATTCTCGAACCAAGGAAGAAAGGAAGGAGTTCGAATATGAATTCGGTGCGGGCCATAAATCGCAAAGCAAAGAAAGTGGAAGAAATTGCAGTAGCCGAGAGGGGAGATCTGCGAGCGTTACAAACGGTCCAGCCGAAGGGGCCCGGCAAAGTCTACCATCCCATGGGATGTACCTTGAACTTTACGCCTGGGTGGGAAGTTGACATTTCGGGTGGTACGGCCGGACTCTGCCAGCCTATTGAGCGCGATCTCTTCGATTGCTACCTCGGTTGCGGTTGGCCTGCGCAGGTGCCCGATCATCTCAACAATGCACCCGATTGGACAGACAAGTGTGCGTCGGCCGTAAACGATTGGCGCAAAGTAGACATCGTGTTTCCCTGATTCGACAAGCGTGTTCGCACGCTTTTCAAGAATGAAGAGATGCTAAGGAGAAGACATTGGTCATGACGTCTCATTATCGTCGCGCGTGCTTTGCATTCTCGGTGGTCTTCATTGCCCTTTGCGCAGGCAACAGCCTCGGCGCTTCAGAGTCGGCAACGAGTTTGGGCGGGCTCATGTACGTCGGCACGCTCGACCACAAACTCTTGGTGATCGATGAGGATAAAGAGGAGGTTGTCGGGGAGATCCCTTTAACCGGCATCGCCCGCTCTACCGCGCTCTCCGCAGATCAAAAGCAGCTCTACGTCATCAACACGCAAATGGCGATTGAGATTGTCGACCTCGCTTCACGCAAGGTTGTGGGTACGATTAATCTGGCCTCGGATAGGAGTCACCCGCGAGTTTCAACTTCCTCGCGCGACTGGCTTGCAGGCGGTGTGGTGGACCATTGGTCCCGCTTCTCTGGCTTAGCCGTCGATCCAACGGGGCACTATCTGTATACAACATTGCGCATCGTTACGAAAGATATCGACCAGTACCGCTTGGAGCCTCCAAAGTTCGTGGCTATCGATCTGGACAAAAAGACCATCGCGAAAACCTTTGAATTTCCAAAGGGCTTCGACCAAGGCTTCGGCTTCATGGCCACCTACAAAGTATCACCCGATGGAAAACTGCTGTACGTTTTTGATACCGATGTGGTGGTTCTCGATCTAAGCAATCTGAACATCGTGGACCGCATTCCGCTTGCTAAACCCCCATACCCTGGAGCATCGCCCTACCGTTTGACAGTGACCGAAGACCCGTACGTCGACAGGACTACGGTTACATCGATTTTTATGTCGGTCGATCCTGTCGTTCACAAGGGAACGTTGGGCTTGGCTTCACTGAATCTCGTCACGCGCGAAGTCAAGTACAGTCCCATCGGGCCGGCGCTCCCAATGATGGGTTTCATGCTGTCGCCGGACCGCAAGAGAGGGTATTCCGTGATGTACACCGGTGCCGGTGCAAATCGACGCACCGAATGGTGGGTGTGGAATCTCCAAACCCATCAAGTCATCCAGAAAGAACCCTTTGAGTCTCGTACTACCTTCAATTTTGGACTGAGCAGCGACGGCAAGAAGCTGTACCTTTACGGCTCGGGATCATCGCTCGAGATCTTCGACGCGGAAACGTTGAAGTCGCACAAGTTGATGCTCTTGAACAAAGATCTGACTACTGACCTGATTACCCTAGCCAGGTAACGAGTTCACGTTACGCCAGTCAAACGGATAAAGCGTCGGACCCCGCCCAGCAACATGATTCTCAAGGGTCGCGTGACCGGTCCTCGTTTGCATTGATGCGTTCCGCTTCCTCGCGAAGCGCGCGCCACATTATCGGCAGCGACCTCTGTTTCGTTGCCTCGCAAGCCCGTACGACGAAACCTGTCATGTTTGCTACAGAGAAGCTGATTCCCGAAAGATTACGGTCGACGGGCACTCCAGGCAGGCTCCGAGGATAGCCTGACGCAAACCAGCGCGATTCCTTTGCGGACGAGTCGTGGCGGAATTTTTCTCGCGGGCAGGTCCAGTCCAATCCTACGCCAAGGACGCCAGGAAGGCTTCCGGGTAACGCAGCAACGCCATCCATTTCAATCGCGGCGACCAGCAACACGCCGGAATTATTGGCCTTCTCGATGGCCGGAAGCAATAGCTCTCGATGGGAGACCGTGGGCGTTCCAAGGCTCAAGTTAATTACATCGATTTTTTGCCCGATGGCCCAGTCAATGCTTTTGATCAGGAAGTTTACGTCCGTTCGAAGTGAACGAAAATAGATCCTCACCGCGAAGTATTCCGCTTCCGGAGCCTTTTCTTTGATTGCCGCAAGAACGGCCGTGCCGTGCCCCAGGGCATCCAGGTAAGAATCGGCGCAGTGTTCCGGGCCAATGGCCACTCCTCCCGCTACGCCATTCACATGCGGATGGCGTGGATTCACGCCGCTGTCGATCACCGCAACGCGCACACCACGCCCGGTTAAGCCGGGAAATGCTTCTGGGACTGATTCGGAAGGAACTCGGGCCGCATCATCCATCGCTACTGCCCAATGTCACGCGACTCATCGGCCGTGAGGCCTGCGTACTGAAACTGGCGGGCAAGAAAACTATCGCTCATCAGCAGCTCACGCGGCGTGCCAGACTCCACCACCTGCCCGTTGTCGATTACGACCACCACGTCGGCCATCTCCACCAGAGACATGCGATGGGTGATCAAAATTGTCGTGCGGTCGCGAAGTACGCTTGTGAACGCACCAGAGACAGCTGCTTCCAAGGCAGGGTCGAGGGCCGCCGTCGGTTCGTCCATTACCAGAATCGCTGGCCTTCTGAGCAAGGCCCGAGCGAGCGCGATTCGCTGGCGCTCTCCCGCGGAGATTGTGGAACCCCGCTCACCGACGATTGTCTCGTAGCCCTCAGGCAGAGATTGAATGAAATCGTCAATCGCTGCCGCTCGCGCGCAGTCTTGGATTTCCTTCAGGGGCGCCTCTGGTTTTCCGTACGCGATATTCTCCCGCACGGTGGCGCGGAAAAGATGAGGTGACTGCTCGACGACGGCAATATTGCGCCGCAAATCCTGCAGTCTAAATTCGCGCAGGTCTTGGCCGTCGATGGCGATTACACCTGCATCGGGATCGTAGAAGCGCAGTAGCAAATCGGCCAAAGTGGACTTACCCGCTCCGCTGCGGCCAACGATGACGCACAACGCTCCTGCGGGAACTTGAAACGAGATTTCATCCAGGACATGAACGCTCTCCGAATAACGGAAGCTCACTCGCTCGAAGGAGACCTGTCCCCGAAGATGCTCACGGGAACGCCCATTCGGCAACTCTTTGACCTCGATAGGTACGTCCAGAACCTCGAAGACGCGCCCTAGCGCTACACCCCCCATGAGAAGGTTAGTGTAAATTCCCAGAAGATTTTGTACCGGGGAAAGTAGGCGCAAATGATAGGCCATGAAAGCCACCAGTCCGCCGATGGTGAAGCGCCCGTCGATGACCAATTTGCCGCCATAAAAAAAGACGATTGCGGTGGACAGCGTCAACACCGTCCCTGGGGCGGCGCTGGCCAGAAAAGACAGCAGTTGCATGGACAGCAAAGACTGAATGAAGCTTGCATTGTGCTTCCGGAAGTTTTCCGCCTCGCGCTTTTCGTTGCCGAAAGCGACCATCAGACGCATCCCCAGCAGCGATTCGATGAGGAAACTGCCGATGTCCGAACTCCGCTCGCGAAGATGCCGCGTTTGCGTGGTAAGCCTTGCCTGGTAGTGCCGGAGCGCCAGAATGCCCACGGGCAGAAGAGCCGCGCTGGTCAGAAATAGCCGCCAGTTCAGCCAGACCATGAACGCGACACTGCCGACAAGAAACAAGATATTGGAGAGAACCGACAGCAGCGTGTCCGAGCAGATGCGTTGTACCTCGCTGATGTCGTTGTTGATCCGCGAAACGATGTCGCCCAGCTTGTTCTTGGTGAAGTATCGGGGTGACATCTGCTGTAGATGGCGGTAGACGTCGAGCCGCATGTCGAAAAGGCATTCGGCTGAGAGTCTTACGTAGCGATAGCTGGAAACGATGTTGAGGATGAAGCCGACGACCGTGACGAGCACCATCAACGTCGCGATTTCGCCCAGCGCGTGCTTGTCGCGGCGCAGCAACGCATTGTCGATCAGAAGTCTCGATATGTACGGTTGTGCCAGGCCAACAGCCGTTGAAAAAAGTCCCAAGACCAATACGAGCGCCAACCCACGCCAATAAGGCACGATGTACGCAAGCGCGCGCCGGTATTGCGCAAACGGGACCATGGAATAGCTAGCTGGCACAGTCCACCCGAGAGCTGCACGGAAACACTAGGACACCTTCTTTGACCGTCGGGTTGCATACTGTAGAGCTGCTCGCGATCAGGCAAACTCAAAATTCAAATAACAACTATTGCGAATCTGGCTGCCAGACTGCCGGACCTTTCACGTCGAAACGAGGCGACATTGTTCCCGCACCGCGGGCCTCGTTCAGCTCCCGCATTGACGAAAATCTAGGGCGCGCCCGCTGCCTGTAGCGGCGCGATGCCAAACAGCCGGGCGGTGTTGTCGTGGAAATAGTCACTCGCGATTTCCATGGCCCTCGCTTCGCTGATTTCACCTTCCGAAATCATTTCGGCCAGGGCTGCAGCAGCCGCGGACCGCGCCGTCTGCACTGCCAGCCAGTATGTTTCCGGGGCGGCGATCTCCCTTGACTCCGGGAAACAGTCCGAGCCAAACACCACCTTCTCTGGGAATATTTCGAACCACTCCTTCAAGATGCGGCTGTACTGCGCGGGATAGATGAGCGTGTTGAACTCTGACGTATCGAGATACACGTTTGGCAAGGCGGCAAGCCAGATCGATTGTTCCGTATATGGAAATCCACCGTGAATTAGGACGAAGACGGTGTCTGCGTAGCGCGGGTCGCGCAAAATATTTTCCAGGTCCATGGCGTGACCCTCCGCCAGGCGGTAATACTTGCCGCTGCCCACCGCGCTATGAATGTGGACTTCCAGGTGCAAAGGCCCGGCCTGGGCGATCAACGATCGGAAAATGTAGTCCTGAAAGGTTAGATACTCTTCCGCCGTTGGGATCCCCCCGGCACTGTACTTGTTATAGATCGCTTCCGCCTGCTCCCGAGGAGGGTCCGAGATGTTTACCAGCGATCGAAAATATGGAGCTTCGAACTTCAATGCGACGGCTCCCTGCTGCCTATCCTGCTCGAGGACACGGTGCATGGCCGCTTCGTACCCCGCGAAATCCGCAGGTAGCTTCGAGAGGCCAGCCTGCTGCAGATAGCGGTGCAGGGCTTTTTCTTGGATCGGAAAATAGACAACACGATCCGGGTTGATGGCCAGCTTTTGATTGTCGAAGGGGAACATGAACGGATCCACAAAGAAAACCCAGCGGAAACGAGGGTTGTTCTCCAGGTAATCCATCGCTACGCGGTTGGCCACGGAGACCTGAATCCCTACCTTGTCGAGGATTTTCGAGAAATAGTCTTTACCCCATAGCTTCCGCAATTCGTCATCCTTTTGGTCCAGCCAGCGCACGTGCTCGGGCGAAAAATCGGAATAGGGATACCCAAACAATGCTTTAGCCGCCGCAGCCCACTCCGCATTGGAAGGCCGCGACCGCGCGGGATCGAGGGCCGAAGGGCTGACGGCCATCGCATCCACGTCGCTATCATCCCAGTACCCCGGATGCGCGTGCATGTCCACGATTGGAATCTTTTCGATCTGCGGTTTTAGCCGATCATAGATCGCGTTCACGTCTTTTCCTGGCAGCGCCCGGGACTGCGCCCAGCCCGACGAGCAACAAGGCAACAACCCTAACAGGTAGGCGAACCTCCAAAAATATCTCGATCGCAGACTCATTTGCAGTGTCCTCCAAGAGAAAAGTGGCAAAGCGACGATGAATGCATCGCATAGCGGACCTGGTTCTAACCCACTTCTATTTGGCTACGCGCGGCAGAGCATACCACCGCTGCATTTTCTGGCGCGTCATAGAAACGATGCGATGGAGCAGAAATTCTCGGGGCAGCCGGAACCGGCCATCTGGCCGAGAACGTCTTCGCGTGACCTATAGCTCGCTCGTGCCCCCGGGCCAAAGCTGAACTCTCCTCGAAGCACTGCACCACCGTAACACTCACGCCAGAAGAGTTCTGGATTGCCGGGGATTGGAATCTACCCGGCGGACATTCGGGTGGTGCCGGGGGCCTGATTTGAACTAACGACCATCGGTAGCTCAGTGCGCTTCTGCTTACGAGACAGGTGCTCTCAACCCGGGGCCGATGTTCGATCTTTCCAAGGTTTCCGTACATTCTATACAGTGCTCCTGCTTTGCAAGCGCGTTCGCCCCTTCCAAAAACTCCATCCTTTGCTCTGCGTTTTCAATGTTTTCAACAATTTCGGGGAGTCTGCTTCTCGCTCGAAGTAAGCAATCGCAGAATACTAGACCTCATGTCCTGTAACGCTTGATGCGTGAAGCGGAAGTCTGTGCCGCACCGTGAGTAAGGCTAACCGTCTCCCACGGTTGCTGGCGGATGACGGGCCACCCGGAAGTAATCCGTTTGAATAGCCGACACCCGTAGCAGTTCCTCGACACGGCCTGGTTCGAGGGAGTTTTGGCCTCATTCCGGCTTGGGAGAAGCGCTCCCAGACCCAGTAATGGTAGCGGGTAGACCGGCACTAAGGTATTTGGCTGTTCGAGAAGTTGGCAAATAGTTGGCAAATTGGTTTTTAGAGGGAGATCGACGGAAAGGGGAAAAGCGAGAATAGCCGCGTATTTACTGGTGACTTAGATGGTGGGCCTGGGTGGACTTGAACCACCGACCTCGCCCTTATCAGGGGCTTTTATGGTGCTATATGCATAGCAATTACAGCGCTGGGTAGAGCATTCGGCTCTCGACCGAATGCTTTGGCATGCGAAGTGAAATTAGGGGTAATCCAAGTTGCTGCACCAAGAGCTCTTTTCGGTCGCCCATTCGAAATCAAGAAGTGCTGTCATAAAAATGTAATAGTCCTTCGCTCTAGGTCTTGCGGTTGCGTCGGTTTTACTGAGCGTGTGCGCGGCGGCTTTTGCTCAGTCCTCACGATTCAGCCGCGTTCACGCAGGGCTTCGCATATCGGGGTGGTTTCCTGTATGAGAGCACGGGCCTGAGGGGTCGTTCCTCTGTTCGTAAAGTTCGCTTGGAAACCGGAGATCGTATTTTGGTGAAGGCATAACTCTCTTCAAGAATGAAATCGCGCAGTTGACGTAGCAGACAGAAACTGGGTTTATCTGCGACGCGACGGACTTCCGCTTGCGTAAGCGGTTTTCGTACAAAGGAGAAGGATGGGGATTGGCGACGGACGGTCATGAACTGTTCATGAGTGACGGTACGGAAGATATCCATGTGCTCGACCCCGTGACCTTCACGGAAAGACGGCGTTTCGGGATTCACAATGGGACGACTTCGGTTGCGGAGTTAAACGAGCTCGAATTCGTGGACGGCCAGATTTTGCGAACATATGGCACAGCGATCGGATCGCGCGGATTTCGCCGCAAAATGGCGCCGTTGTGGGATGGATTGATGTTCACGGGTTGTTGGGTCCGGCGTATCGACGCGATCCGGAAGCCGTCCTGAATGGCATTGCGTACGATCCGAGCAGGAAGCGCCTGTTTGTGACCGGCAAACTTTGGCCTCACATTTTCGAAATCAAAGTCATTCCGAAATGATTTGTCGCTACTGTGACCTATGAAGTTCCTGGATGAGATACTCGACATTGCGAAGGACTTCTTGAGGCAAAAGATCGTAGCCAGTCGCGCGAGGGCCGCTCCAGTTGCCCCCTACTCTCACGTTGTCTGAGGTGAGGCCGGGCACCCACCTTTCGCGAAAGTCTAGCCATGAAATTTCGTGAGGCTCGCAACCGCTATATGCACCGGTGTTTTTGACGATGCGTTGTACCCGCGAAAGTGACGACCAAAACGGTTGCGCGCGATAGCCGTCATTGGTCATTGGCTGGGGAAAGCCCCTTTGGTCTCGGACAGTCGATAGCTTGCCGGTTCTTGCTACTTCCCGATAGAACGCGTGAGCTTGTGCTGCAGCTTGCGACATTTTATTACCCGAGTTCTCTAGCCTTGGCAATCCTCGTCAGGATTAGACGCGACGGCTTTTTGTCCTGAGTCAACAAGAGCTTATCGAAGTAAGCTGGATCCGCGTAATCGTCCCAAGCCCTGAGCCCGTAAAATGCGTCCAAGAACTCCATCATGATCCCACTTCCCGTGATGTGCGCGCCCACGAAGCTTGCCCTTTCCAGGCTCGGCAGCCGCGTCATCCGCTCGAGGTGTTTTGGAGCGCACTGAGCCACCAATGCCCAAATGCCTGAGTTGAGAAGATCAAGAGTCGTGAACTGTATGGATATCAGTTTGTCCGCCGAGAGTTTGTCAGGCGAAACGCCGATACCAGGCTTTACGCGAATATCGTAAAAAGCGCAAACGGCACTATTTAACGCTTCTGGGGTTAGTTTCAATACCTGACCGACCGAGCACAAACCGTCCGACTGAGGCACCAAAAACACAGAACCCTCGCTCCACTTTGCCTTTCTTCGTGCCATACCGGAATCCTCCTCTGCCTGTAGCGTGTTGCATCAGGTACCGGCAGCCGAATGGAAAGGCAATTTCACGACAGATCGCGGGACAGTTCTTCTTCGGCTGCTTCGAGTTCTTCGTATGGAACTTCAAAGGTTTCGCTCTTCCACGTTCCCGGCCGCGTGATTTTCATGGGCAAGCGAGTGCGTCTATGGACCTCGGCCTGAAACAGGGCTGGATTGGCGTTGAAGCCAGCGTGGGTGATCTGGCGGCCGTCGTTGGCACGCACGGTGAATTGCCGGTCCCCGGTGTTAAAGTGCAAGCTAGCGACGTCTTCCCAACGGATCTTTTTTTCGCGCCCGAACCAGGAACGCGATCCAATACCATCCACTTCGAGGGACAAAATCGGCGGGTAGGCAAACAAAACTAAAGCGAGAAATCCAAGGAACAGATAGGATACCCACCACTTAGCCGGTTGGCGCAAGGCAAGCCGAGACCAAACGAACAGTGCGGTAAATACGACTCCACCAAACAAAGCCATAATGCGCATGGCTCGTGTCGGCGGGAAGAGCTGGCGGCCGGCCTCAAGCTTGGCTTCCTCGGTGGTCGATGACTTCCAAAGCCAGCGCAGGACTACGGCGAGAACCGCGATCGTGAGTAAGTGACGGAGTGCCCCAACCGTCTGCAGTCTAGCCATAGCATGAAGGGGTTGGCTGCCTGCAAAATAGGGGATCGAACCCGCCGACCGAGGCGCGGCAATCGTGGGCTTCTGGGGGACGTCTTGCATTATCTGACGCAAACTTTTCCACTGGAACTTCTTCTCGATGGCGGTGTAAGGCCCGACCGCATCTCCTTGTGTCGGTATTCCTTCAAACAGAATTTTTGGACCCTGAGGCTCTTCGTCGGCTGAATTAGAATTGGGACCTTCCGTAAAGGTAACTTTTATCTGAAAATTCGAGCCAGCTCGTTGTAGCGGAATATCTGTAATATCCCACGGGTATCCCCAGTAGATACCCTTGTGGGATTTATCCAGCGACTTTATTAATGGTTGAATCTCGAAGACAACGGATGGCGTCCATGTTTTCGGGTCAAACTTCAGGAGCTTGTAGTCGTCGTAGTCCTCGTCGCCAGATAGATCGAATAGCTCCAGCATCGGATCGTCGTCTAGTTGTACAAAATAATAGTAAGAAAATCCGTCTCCAACTCCTCGTTTCTCGCAATGTCGCTTGGAAAATGACGAATCGAAATAGCAAGTTTGAAATTCCTTATCGACAACCACAATATAGTCCGGTTTTCCGTCCGAATCTAAATCAATTGAAAAAACGCGGACTGACTTATTGCTGAACTGCTTTGCAATCTTTTCCGGAACCTTAGCGACACGTTCAGCCACCTTTAGATTGCCTTTCAGTCGTTCGGTTGAACTTCCCCAGAACTGTTCGTTTTGGGTGGATGCCCCCGCAGGGGCGAAACCGAAGATCGCAGCGGCGATGATCACCACCCTTAGCATGCTTTTTACTCCGTCCGATTGAGGTGCCACGGACAGAGAACCGTCGCCCCACTTGGCCTTTCTTCGTGTCATAACTGAATCCTCCCACACAGAGCTCAAGGCTAGGTGGGAACGTTGTTAGCGTGTTCTTTGACGGTGTGCCAGGCCGATTCCGCTTTGCGGTATATCGGGTCTTGGAGCCATGTGTGGCCCCAGAGTCTTTCATGCGCTTCGATTCGCCGCACAACATTCGGCTCACCGGCAACGCAAGCAGCCAGAATGCGCGCCGCATCCGCAAGGTACTTCTCGTATATGGATCGATCTTCTGCCCGGTGGGTATTGGCCAGGCAATCTTCCAGCGTACGCACATACGCTGCCATGGCTCGTTTGAGCGGCATTCTTGCCACCTATTATCGCCGTTCACCCATTGGGGAAGGCGAAAAATGCCATAGCTTAGGTTGAAAAGAGTAATGACGACGAGGCGAGTCACGCGGAGCCTAACGCTCGCGCACTGGGACACGTGCTTGCGGGCGTCGGCCCTCAAACTCGTTGTTAGGCTTCGCGCTTGCCATACCTGCGCACAAAAGCGCGCGCTTCAGCAAGGGTGCTCGGATAAGGGGCAGCGCCCCCCGGTTCGTGCTGGGAGAAAAAGCACAGGCCGTGGCAAACGAGATATTCGACCTTCTTCCACTGTGCAATGTCGGTTCGCGCCGGCGCCTTGAACTTCCGGCTAAGCCCAACGGCAGTGCCCCCGCACTGAGGGCAGACCTTATCGGGTAGGCCCGCGACGTCTGGCTCGACCATGCGCTTGAAGCTTTTGCGGCAAGTGAAGCACACGTACGGGAAAAGACGACGCGGCCCGGGCGTTCGGCGGCTACTCCTCGGTGGGCTCAAACGCTACCTCCTCAAAGTGGCCGGTTTTAGGGTTTCGTGCGAACGCTGACCCAGGCGGTGCATCCAAAAAGGGGATGATTTCAGGGTCATAATTCGCGATGGTGTTTATGTCATAGATCTCGAGATTCTCGGCCGTGTTCATGTACCCCTCGCTCTCATCGCCTGCCGTGAAGCACCATCCGCTATCGTGGTCTCGTCGTGGTTCTTCGCGATACATATATCCCACGGTACGGCCCTGCACAGTGATCTGATCTGTAGCAATGCAGCCTCCGTAGCCCTCGGCAAGCGGTCGAATCTGGCCCGCCGAGAGACGAAACTTCTTCGTTGACTTAGCCATTGCCTCCGCGCCGTTTGTTGCTGCCGCTACACCGAAGAGAAGTTTGGACCAGAATCGTAATCTCGTCATGGCTACTGAGCGTTCGCCCTCAGGAGCCGGAGCAAAAGAGCGAAGGGCTTCTTGCGACGGTCCCTTGTATGGCGCTGTTAGCCATCGATTTCATTTCGTTTCCGGGCAAGGGTTCTTATCGTTGAGAGCCTGCAAGGGATTTCGAATGAGCTCCTCGTCAGGCCACTCCGTGGGGAAGGTATACCCGGGACCTTCGAGGCGTTTTTGCGTTTCCCAGATTTTCTTCCCTGCCTTCGAGAAGTACACTCGGTGTTCGACTTTCGTGCCGTTATAAGCCCCGGCAGTAATGAAGGCGAATCTCAATTTTCCGCTCTCATCGTAATAAAGTTCGTGCTCCACGGAGGAATCATCAGATCCGCCTCCGTAATAGTAAATTCGAGGCGTTCCATCCCGCGCGGTGTAAAGGGTGCGAACGGTGTCTTCAATATGGCTCGCAATACTTGAATGTCCGTTCCTTCTTTTTAAGTTTCCCAGCGTTCTTGTCCTCTTTCACCTTCTGGTACAGAGACCTCACCTCAACGATGTCTGGGTGGTTTATCCAGTTCTTTTCAGTAAGTACCTGAGCGGCGAACCCTGCGCTTGTAAGCAGCCAAAGGCCAAGAGTCAGAAGTGATCTTGTCATTGCGACACCCTACGCCAAAGCAGCGCCACGAGAGTGGCCACGATTGAAGATGCGATGAAACCCGTTAGAAAGCTTGATATCTCGGAGGCGAGCAGCCACCACGGCAAGCACCTATTTGGCGTGAACCAAAGTAAAACAGGCGCCACCAACGCGCAAAGGACTACCACCATTCGAGCCATGATCCCACGGGTAAGACGCCATGCAATGATGGTCGCAGGCACTACTGCAACCAATTGGCCCAAAGGCAAGAAGACGATTTGTTGGCCATGAGCTTCGGCTAGGGCCGGCACCAGAAGTAACACCATCGCGATAGGCAACCCGGCAGCCAAAGAGATTGTTTTATCTCTATGCAGAGTGCTATTCGTCATGGAACGACCGATGACCGCGCCGGGTTCGTTATTGGAAAGCCGCCTGCGTCTTGCAGCAATGCAAGCAGAGCTTCCGATCCGTGCTCTTTCGCATAGTCCCGTTCTCGCTCAGTGATGCCGACCACGTGTAGTAGGTCAACCTTACCGGAATCGAGAACGAACTGCGCCTCGTAGTGCTGAGGCGGAGCAATCAGCAAGTGGTTTAGCACAGAATCCCCCACTATCGGGCCGCCAAGCGGCACACGCTGCCAGTAGTCCAATGGCTTCGACTCTCCATATCGCCCATGAGCCAGCAAGATGTTGAAGGCCAGCAATCGTTGCAGGGCAACGATCGGCCAATCCGCTCTCTCTGAAACCTCGATCACGAGTTCGGTTCCGAAACCGGAGTACTCGGAGGTTGAGTAGTCACTCGGTTCAACCTCCCAAGGGTTGGAAGTACCGGTGGTGACGTAACAATACGTACCCCGTTCCATGCTGGGTCCATGCTCAAGCACACCGTAGTGCAGCCATCGCGGGTCGACCTTCTCTTGCTTGAAAGCACTCAGAAAGAGATCCGACTCAAGAACAAAGACTCCGCGCGATCTTGGACCGAACAGCCGCGGATACACGACCTCCTCCCGATGCGCCCAAACACTCTCAAAGGACGCTGTCATAACTTATGACCTCTGGGTTCGAGCGCAGGTTCTTCATTCTGTCGTTACAGAAGCGCCACCAAGGCCGCGGCGAATCATCGGGAGAGGTAATGCGCTCCGACTGTGGATCGAAAACGGCAAGACCGTGCTTGCGAGCAAGCTCGTCCGCAAATCGCCCGACATAATCAGCCTTGGGCCACACGCACGTCATGATAACGTGAGCAGGCGAGCGGTCCAGAGCGCAATTCCACGGGCAATAATCGTAGTCGCCAATTCGATCTTCGGGAACGGTGTCAATCTCGGGGTACTTGGCGGTAAGCTCGGCGTAGAACGCGTCAACGGCAGGATGTGGCTGAACACCACTGATGTCGCCTTCGCAGAGACGATGATAAAGCTCGATCGCCTCCCGATTGGAGAGGCGCCTGTGCGGGAACCATACTCCGAAATCGCAGCTCATAAATTTTCTACCAACTCCTTAGCAGTTTTTTCAGATGTTCGCAGTACCTACGAACTTTCATCTGTTTGAATAAGCACCGTAACGCGTCGCCAGCCTTCCTGAACCGGTTGGTTTGGAACAACGTCTCGTAGGTCGTATCGGATTGGATCAAATTGACGTATCTGATCTTGCAGGCCCCGAATAACGATAAGGGTTCTGTCGTTACGCCACTTCAGTTTATCGACCACAACGCTATTTGACCGGAGTACTTCAAATTTATAATGTTGGTTCCTCTTGTCGAAAGGGATTCCGGTTGGAACAACATAAAGTCGTACCGTAGAAGAGCCGACGGCGCCAGGTTCCTGAATCGTTACCACCGCGTCGTATTCTTTATTCGGAGAAGAGAGCCGGAATTCTTCGGCTTCTTTCTCTTGCCAGAAATACTGACTAACAGAAAACCACGCCTCCGCAAATACCAAAATAGCGGCAAGTCCGCAGACGGCCAAAATATTTCGGCCAACGTTAAATAAGGTTTTGATCCGGAAACCTAGTGGTTCGGGTTGAGCTGCGCCTGCTGGCGGAAGTCCGCCCTCAAGGGCTGGGTTAAAGCGCGGCTGATTGATAACATAGGCGTAAATGAGGAGGACAACTCCAGAACATGCGATGCCCCCTATGCGCACAAACCAAAAATACTTATCAATGAAAAGATCGCTTGGCCGATGCCCATATACCCATGCCTTATATGCCGCTGCGCCGCCAGCCACCGTAACAAGCAAAGCCAAGCTATACAGCGCCATTTGCCTACGGCGACTTTCACGAGACCACATCGCGATCGCGTGGTAAAGCTTCCATTGCGGCCAAAGCAGCAGGCACCATAGTATATATTGAATGACAAACCGGACTTCCGTCCTCGTTGAGTTAAGCTGAGAAAGGTAATCGGCAGCAAACCCGGACGGTCCATCCAATGCAAGTCCAAACCAGAACAAATAATCGTACAACCATGGACCGTGTCCGGTGTCTCTCCAGTATGGCTCATTGGTCGCCAAGCCATAAAACCCAACTGCGACGATCAAGGCGACGTTCCAGCGAATGATCCTGGCGATTGGCATTGCTTTGTTGCTCCTAATAGAGGGAAGATGCAATCCCCGAGTCCGGTTTGATTCTTCTCGATTTGCAATTGCCGATGACCTTGGTCACTTGCGTGCACACAATCTTACCTACCGCGAACAAGTACGCGACATGAACAATCGGATCTGCCGTCCTTGTTCTCAAGAGCTTCTTCTTCCAGATCTAAGATTTCGTCCTCAGAAAAATCGAGCAGCATTCGAGCATGAGTCCGTGCGCCCTTCCAAAGCGCAATCACGCTTAGAATTGTCCGAACTTCTTCTTCATCACTCTTAGCGCTCGCAATCTCTTTGAGGCCTTTTTGCGCTAGATCTTGGATGGCGCGGAAATATTCGGCACTGAACCAGTCCGGGACTTCGGGATTGCTGCCCTTGCCCCGTGCCAGCTCTATGGTTGCGACAAGTGCGTAGGTATTCCAGTCGGTCGTTTCAGCCGCGAGATATATTTGAACCAAATGGGGAACGGCGGCGTACGAAGCCTCGCCCACATCTCCCTGATGGTGCAGTTCGTTCCAGAGTTCGTCCCACGCCTTCGAGCTATCCGTATTCGACTGGAGCATGGCGATAAGACGACGAGGATCAAATGGAGTTCGGTATCCACCCCTCAGTTGCGGCCAACGATCGTCAGCTAGGTTTGGCATCTGCGGTTAGACGTCAGTTTTGAGTAACGACTCGTCATACCAGACGTCTTCATGACCTGGAGCCAACAGTACGCGCCAACCCGGTGCAAGGCCGATATACGGCAATAGCGACGGACAGTACTCTGCCAAATGCGACACGTGCAATGGCTTAAAGAATTCGGGTTCGTCGAGCAGGCGCTCGCCTCCCCAGATGTACCAACCTGACGTGTCGCCCTCGGGTGAATGACGCAGCGCGTTCAAAGGCGTTATGCCCAAGGTTCGGAGCGCTATGCCAACCTTCAAATTCGCGGCCGGGACCGACACACTGGAACCGAAGCGGCTGCAGATCGCGGCTTGCTGAGCGGTAGCGTCCGGCACTAACGGAGGTCTGTCCTTCACGTTTTTTGTGGTGTTGCGCTTAGACCGCATACGCGACAGCGCATGAGCGCCCCAGGCAACGAGCCCGATGAACCAAATAGTGATAAACATCCCGCCGCCTTCCGGCCCAGCACCGAGGTAAAAAGGCAGAGGTACCAATTTAGGAGCGTGCGGGGTCAGGACTAAGCCCCCTGCGCACCCGCCCTCGTGGCTGCCGAGAATAACTGACCCATTTCGCAGGCCAGCGAACTCGCACCAGGGAACAGTTGTGCCGTCTTCAATTGGCAAAGGAGAGGACCAATCGTATGCAATGTCCACGCTCGAAAGCAGCGCCACCGGCACAAGGTAAAAGACTAGCAAGCGCAGGTTCTTTTTCATGTACTCAGACTGCCTTCTTCTGCCACTCCAGCGAGCTTCGTCGATTTTTATCTGGCGGAATCAGCACCGCAGAAAATGGCTCCTTATCGCGCAGAACAATCCAAGATCAATTTTACTTTTTAAGTTAGGCTCTTTAGCACCTTAATGCGCCCTTGTGTCAATAAGGTTCTCCAGCTATCTGGCGTCACACTTGGATATTTTAACTGGCCGAATTTCACCCAAGCCTCGCGGTAACGGAGCCACGCGCACTCAGCTATTTGAATACCCTGAGGAGTGACCGTTGAGAGTCCGACCGTGTTGTTTGGATCCGCTTGGATCTTTGAGTAGATGGAGTTCAGCTCAGCATCAGATTTGCTGAAGTCCGAGGGCATGAACTTCGGTAATTGTCCTTTTTCAAAACGCTCTACGGCGGCGACGAAGTCATCGTTGAGAGATGCCTCCGCTTCGATTTCGAATGCGGCCCTACCCGTGCCACTGAGGTCAACCTCATTTCGCGAGCTGGCTTCAAAATACGCGCTTGCTGCCTTTTGCAATTCGCGGAATGCTGTTTGTTCTGCAGGCGTCCACTTCACAGTCATCGCGGATAGCTTGCGAGTGCGTTCCGCATGATCGAAGTCCTCCTGCAATCCTGCACAGAACCCTTGCATGAATCCACTCGTAGCATCGTCACAGAGATTGAAGTTGTCACCGCTCCAATGCTCTTTCTTCAGCTTCAAGAGGTGCTTGAACCTGTAGTCATTCTCCGCGAGGGCCCCATCGACCTCGCAAGCAAATTTGAATGCGAGATCAAAGTTTCGGGCCGCGCCTTTTCCGTTGGCGTAGATCATGGTAAGCAGCCCCGCAGCCCCAAACACGGTTTCGGGAACCCCCTTTCCCGTTTCTCTTTCTATGTAAGCGCACTTGCGGGCTTTCACTGGGTCAGCAGGATGATCGAAACCGAAGTAGAGGTCTTGCGAGTTACACGACGCGAGAACCTGGCGATCCTTAAGCGTAGGGAGATCAGCAACGGGCACTGGTACCTTGTCATACGGATCGCAAGCTGGTGGACGTTGATTATTGCGCTGATGCTGCTGCGCGTAGGCGACAGATGAGAGCGAGAGTAGAACGAACCCGAGCGCACAACTGCCGGTGAGCGTCAGATTCCCAACGCACATGCGAACATCCATTTTGAGAATTTCATTCCCTGCTCAGTCTAGGCGATAAAATATTACGTTCGTATCTCCGTTTTAATACGCACTTGTTCTTTTTGTGCTGCCGATGATTTTGTTCGCGACTCGCGCTTCGAGACTCGACGCTCATTGGCCCGCGAGCAGCGATTATCGACTGTTTTGCCTACGCCGTATCGCATCGCGGGCCTCGCGCCTGACTGGCTCCCAGCTTGGCTCGTTGCGTTCGTCGGAATATTGCGTCACGCCCTCGCGCTTGTCTCCAACACTCTGCTCAATCAGCTTTAGCGATTTCGCGTCGCCTACCGTTCGCATAGCGCACAGCGCGAGGTGAATCTCCTGGCCGCCAGCAAAGAGCAAGTTCACGGCTGCGGCCAACCGGAACTTCTCCGGTTCCACAAGAGCATGCCAGGCCGCCTCGGCCTCAGGTGTCGCGCCCAGATTCACAGCATGAACCAGGGCAGCCAAATAATTGTTTTGGGTATTGCCCGTATGCAGCCGCTCTGCCAGAACACATGCCGCGCGCAGCCGGGGCAAAGCATGGCTGCGCGCGTCAAGGTAGCGCAGCGCGTGCAGCAGCGCGTTGGGATCAGGCCATGAAGCCGCAAGGCTGACTGGGTCTGCTTCACGGGCGGTAAGCGAGGCCTCGATCAACGCACGGTCCGGCGCGGGGACATCGGTCAGCGCCCCGCGTAGGCGCGCTGCCAGGTCGGGTACGCGATCCAGTGCGCGCACCAACGCGTCGGCCGTGCGGTCGTAGGCATGGTCCAGCAGCAATTGCTGATAGGCATTCGCCCGCGGCCTTTTGGAGAGATCGTACTTTGTTGTGTATGCATGCCATGCAGCTTCAAGAACCTGCAGCGGCGGAGGCTGATCGTAACCTTCGATCGCCCTCAGGTACGCTTCGTAGCTCTGATCAAGAAACGCCCTCGCGCCAGCTTTGATCTGCTCGCTCAGCAACGCAATCTCTTCGTCCGCGTCCGCTAGTTCGCGCTTGCCTGCTGCCGTAAGCTGTCCACGCTCGTCAAGAAAACGCAGCGCAGCAACGATGTGCGTCCACCCCTCGCTGCGCGGCAAATGCGCCGGAAACAACGAGGCCTCGAAATGCCATTTGCCCTTGTCCCAACAGGTCCTGAGTGACGCCGGTGGTGGCGTGGAGTCCTTCTTAGGTGCCGAGGTCGAGGGTGCCATTGGAGAAATTGTATTAGGACAGTCACGGCACCACAAATTTAATTGCGCATACGAGTGTGCCGCGCTGGCTGCTCTGGGATGGCGAGTCTCACGTTGGTTCCGGTCGATCCACCGAATGATCCGTAATAGAGGTCGGCACAAAGGCAGGCCATGATCTTGCTGATGTCGCCTCGCAGCGCACTGCCGGGCATATCAAGCAACACGGCTTTGTTGCCACACGCGATGTCGAATCCGACGACGCTAGGGCTGATCGAATTTTTGTACGCAACTACTCCGCCAATTGGGACGGCATAGCCATTGTGATGGTCCGCCATCAACGCAACCTTGTCGGCTGTCTTGGCGCACGTCTTGATCTGGCTCAGTGCCCCTTCCTCTGGCGGACCCACACGGGAATGTTGTCGATTAGTTGCATTCGTTCACGCGGATGCGTGCGATCTTCATAGCTCAATGTGACGTTGTACGTGTTCATTTACGGGCCTCCGTCTCGTTTGATACCGAAAACATGTTGAGAACTATCCGCGTTGTTCGAGCTCGCCGAGGGTTCGCGTAGTTTACCCCACTGGGCCTTCGATATACTCTCGGCGTGAACCATCCGCCGATCCTTCTCGGAACCTCATCGTTCACCGCCGCGAAAGCGGAGCCGAGAAGCTTAAGTGAACAACATTGGGGCTAGAGGTGAATTCCTGTGAGAAGGCAGATCATGCTCGGGGCTGGGCTGTTGCTTTTCGTTCTCAGCTTCTTTCTTCGTGCTGTTGTCGGCGCTGGTGTCGGCGGCGGCCCGTTGCTCGGTTATCAATGTGCTGGTCTTGCGCTGCTTCTTCCCTGGACTGACATCGGCAAGTCCCTCCTCGGCAAACGCCCTCTTGTATACACGGCCATACTTTTTAGCGGGCTAATCAATCCCCTCCTGATCGTGACCATGATTCTTGGATCGCGGGAAAGATTCCGGCAGCTATTCGCTATTTTACGAAACACCGTCCTTGGCATCGTCCCTTTTTGCTGGATTGCATTCTACTTTGGGAAGGCTTACCCCCGCGAAGGGCATCTTCTGTGGGTCGGTGGTATGGCGCTTATGCTTTTCTCCTTTAAGACGAAGACTGCCATGGTCTGGAAATGAAAGACGCTTTCGGACGGCACCGCGATGCGAGTTTATGTCGCATGTCTGCTCCGAGCATCCAAAGCAAAAGCTAAACTCTTAGACTGTCGTTTTTGAGACAGCTTCGTCCTCTCGCACTTGCTACCTTTCATTCAGCAATGGTGTGGCGAGGGCCGACCTCTCGCTGACCTTAACGGGTGCCGCTTTCCTACTCCCTTAGCTCACACTCCGCGACCCGTACCCCTCGGTTTACCAGTATCGTCGATCGCTTAGCGGTTCATCTGTTCACTTTCCAGACAAACAACAACAAACGTTCTTTGGCTTCTTCAATGAGTAACAGTATTCTGCGACAGAAGCCTCAGGAGACTCGTTTGATTCCCACCCTAGAGTGGTCAGCTGTAATTGAAGGCACAATTCCAATTCTAGCAGGGCTGTATGCTACAGCGCTGGGTTATGGGTGGGTAACGACACCGTCTGTTCGCGCCAAGTCGTTCGTGCCTCACTTCAGATGGATGGGGCCCTTCCTGGTGTTCTTTGGTGTATTTCTGGGATGGCAAGACGCAGAGTTGGAAAAGAGAGCGCGGTCACACAAGCTCTCCGTCCATCCACCCGCAGAGCAAATTGCCACAGACATTTCTAAAAGATTAGCTCTCCCTGCAAAAGTCGATGAGGTGACGAGAATTGATGCGGTGGACGGAAGCGGAGATGTAATCACGTATCGCTTAACAATCCTCACTCAAATTAAAAGCGCTGAATCATTGAACCAAATGAGGACTGCACTGGAAGAGCAAAGAAACAACAAATGTAACGACCCCAACATCCAAAAGTTGTTGAAAGCTGGATATGTTGTGGACATGAGGTACTCATTCCTTGGAACTTCAGAGAATGCTTTGATTTCTTTCTCGCCTCGCTCATGTAAGTTGTGAAAGCTCACAGGGTGCGTAACCAGACGCGATCCACTGTTGGGCGTAACACACCAATGGAAATAGGCCTGACACGCAAACGAGTTTTAGAGACGCTTCGTATCTACCTCGTTATTGGGTTGATAGCGGCCATCTGTGGCGTCATCAGCATCTTTCTGGCCGATTCAAGTAAGGCACCGACCAACGTTACTAAGTTTTGGCTATTGATGTTTTTATTTCTTATGCCCAGCGGAATTTGGCTCTTTCTCTGCACCATCCTTTGTTCTATTACCCTGCGAGTATCGGACGGTGTTATTGAGCAAGTTCTTTGGAAACATTTTGTACTTAAGCGTCAGCCAATCTCGGCACTCACCAAAATTTCTGGAGGCGGGTTTTCAGCGCTCGTACTTCACTTTCGAGGAGGAGTACGGATAGCGTTGCCCGGCATTCATATAAAAGACAAATATGAATTTCTCGTGTTTTTAGACAAACTTCGTCCCGAGCTTGACCTGTTCGCTTGAACTCCTACCTCTACTCAGAAAAAACGCCCCGTGGGTCTGGCCGGAATCGAACAACATCTTGTGACGTTCAGGACAGCAATCCTTCTGACGGTTCGATTTCATCCAATTCGGCATTGAAATATCTTCGCAATTCTAAAGACACACGGATTGATTCTGATGATTGAGTCAAGCGAACCCATTGATCTGTAGACCAGAAAAAGTCTTCGTCTCAGTTGAAAATCGTAGATCGAAGAAGCAGGAGCCTCCATCATCAACAATCATCTCTTCGCTTATCCAATCGTCTGATAAAGTTTCACAAAAGAAGCGAATAACAATTTGTTTGTGACCGCCCAATATAATTCCCCTGTACTGGCGTTTATACGTTTCAAGTCTTTTGACAATTTCTGGAACTCTGGGATTGTTCGAGTTCTTCAGAAACGGTATGAGTCTCTCTTCCGCTGCGAAAACGTCGGATTGTGAGGGAGTCCAGTAACTCACACCCGCTGGGTATAGTTTTGGAATCGCCTTAGTGTTCGCTGGAAATATGACGCCGACAAATCCGGGTCCTCTGACAAGTGATGCCTTACGAAGGCTGGGGGCAGCGTTCTGTCCGGAGCTTGGTGTCCCCCGGTCAGCAGCTGAGACTTGACGGTTGTTCGGCGGCTCCGCCGTCTGGCACCCCGTTATCGAAAGTGAAAGAAGCAGCAGGAAGCGAATCATCATAGTGTTTGTATTTCTATCACAATCGTTCACCCAGGTCGGGTTACCGGACATTGAGAATCGAGTTTCCGACTACCGCGTTAATCAGAGGCGGTGGATGACCTGAGAAATCGTCTCATACTTCTCGCTTGTCCTCCGCGAACGAATAGAATGAAAGATTAACCGCAAAAAGAAACGGTCCGTTGCTAACGTGCTCTCAAACATTTGCTTGCCAAGTCTCCTACTCCATTCCGCAGCTTGGGCTGAATCGGGAACGGCCCGGAGTCCTGGGTACGCAAGTGACCAGTTTGTGCCCCAGACATAGCCGTCTGGTTCCCCTGCACTGGTCCATCGTCCGTGGTTGGTAAACTCATCGCTCCAGGATTTCAGCCATACCTCATCCCTGACGCGGGTTTCACATTCGGCCTTGACGCAGTGAGTGAAAACAATCTCGTGCTGGCCCGGGTTTGAGCCCAAGCAGTCTTCGACGAATAGGATGTAATCCCGGCCGTGATTTGCAAAGCGGTGTTCTAGGACCGCGAAGTCCACCTCGGGGGGCCATTTAAGTAATTCGTCTAGAGGATTCACAACCACTCCTACATCTCGTTGCGTTCGAGGCCGACAACGGACATATGGTTGTGGGACGTTTCCACATGTCCGATTTGCGGTTAACCAGGCGCTAGCGTGGATCATTCGCTTGCCTTTTACTCCGCGCCTGTTCGCTCTAATTGCACTGGCCCCAGTATTCATTCGTGTAAAACAGAACGGTGTACCAATGTTTCTCCAAACGACTTACAACACGGACCTCGCAGGGTATGCCGTTGAACTTGCCCGATTGATGACGGAGGGCAGCCGTAGAAAGCGTATCTGTCGGATCGAGAACAAGAAAAACCGAGTTGTCCTGTCCAAACATTCCCCACCCGTCCCATTCGATATGCTTCAAGTCTCCGTTGGTTGAAGTCGGTTGAGCCAGAACCTTGTCCTTGTAGCTCTGAGACCACACAAACCATCGGGCGGCCGAGCGGATTGCAGACGGATGCGTGATGTCATAGACGAATACGGACGTTGAAATAGTCCAAAGAATAGCCAACATCGACAGTAGTGGTAGACGCTGACTACGACCTTTGCCGATGGCTGCGTATATAAGTAATAAAATGCTGATGACGAGTAGAATTGGAGCAACGACAAACAAAAATAGCATAAGTGACGTATCTGCTTGGCATACTGCTATCGCGACAAAGACGACAAACGCTACGAATGCGGCACATGACTGCAGTCGCCAATTAAACCGACTTGCCTTAGTTATTTTCTCAATCATCCGACCATTCTCGCAAGTTTTTGCGGAATGCCAAGATCATCGCATTTTAATCGCGAGGCAGTGCCGTCGAGCACATAGCATATTTCGTTGGTTACTGCTATATATGGGTCGCATACTGCGGACATCAAATGCCGATTTTCATCCACTATAAGCTGCGATGAGACGAAATACTGGTTGTTTGATTGGAGCCCTCCTTCCCATCACGGCTCTCGTCATACTCGTCTACGGATTTCATCCTTGGTTCCGTCATCGCATCACTACTAAAAAACTAACCAAGCCGAATCCCACGTCGTTCGTTTTTAAAGCATCGGTAGATGAAATTCATACAGTTTTGAAAAAAAAGGCCGTGCAGTGTTGTGGAGAGGTTATTGAATTCAAGGGTTATGCACCTTTTTCGGCTTCTATTCTGGGTTCGCCCGGCAATGAGAACGATGCGTACATCCACAATTTTCACGAACCCATTGGACCTTCTGCAGTTTATTTCTCGGGCGAGAATCCTCTGCCTTACCTCTGTGAGTTTCATTTGCACATGATTCCCGTATCTAAGGGCGTGACACGGGTTGTCGTGGTTGCTTACGAGCCTGAGGTGTTAGATGGGCAATCATGGTGGGGACCTCACAACTTCTCTCCAGCCAATATGTACAAGGACGTCGCACCAACTACTATCGAAGAATACAGAATACTTCTTGAACTAGGGTCCGCCCTGGGCGCAGACAACATGCCACCACTTCTAATACCGACTGCTAGTGGAAAGACTTGAAGAAAATCGGTTGGTGGACCTCATTAGTTGCATTACCGGCGTATGGCCCGACAACACAGTCGCTTCGTAATGGACGATAAGTCGGGTGGATTACCGGACATGCTCGTGGTAATAGCACACCGCAGGAATCCGCTGTTATGAGGCCTCTTTCGGCTTTCCTGGTGTCAGCCGAATCGAAATGTCTGTCGCATCAATTGTCCCGGCAATTCCATAGCAATCTCCAAGATTCAGCCGATAACCACTATCGACACGTTCAATCGCAAGCCCGAATACTACATTCTGATGGTTAAAGCCGCCGATGCTCAAAGCCACAACTTCATTCATCACAAATTCAACGACGACGTGCTTCGTCAGAACATAGAAACCGCGATGCAGACTCCGGCAGGAGCGGTGATCGACGCAGTGCATCGCAAACGGACGCTACTGGCGGTCAGCCTCGGTGTACTGGTTGCGGGGGCGTTCCTGCTGATGGGGCGTCTCAGCTCGATGACGGTATATTCCGCACAGCTCCTTATCGGTGGCTCAGGAGCTTTTCTCGCGCCCACAGTTGCAGCTATCACACTCGGGATTGTTGGAGCCAGTGCTTTTGACAAGCAGTTTGGGAAGAATCAAGCATTCAACTCCGCCGGGAACGTTTTTACCGCACTGCTCGTGGCATATGTTAGCTACAAATTTGGTTACCGCGCGATCTTCGTGATTGCCGCATTGCTCGCCATTCCCGCAGCCGTGTCTCTTTTTGCTGTAGATGCCAAGCAGATCGACTACGCCCGCGCTCGTGGGTCTATCAACGACCACGGCCGGACGGAGGCGGAAGGGTTGTCCTCACTCCTCAAAGATCGTGTTCTTCTTTGTTTCCTGGCGACCGCCTTTCTTTTTCACTTCGCCAACGCCGCGATGTTGCCGCAACTGGGCGAGATGCTATCGAAGGGTCGTCCAAAAGCCGCTGCGCCCTTCATGTCCGCGTGCATCATCGTGACGCAGCTTGTGATAGCGGTCACTGCGGCTTGCATTGGAAAACGAGCTGCTGCAAAGGGACGAAAATCACTTTTGCTTCTCGGCTTCGCTGTTCTTCCCATACGTGGAGTTCTTTACACCCTTACACATGCTGCGGGAGCGTTGATCGCCATCCAGACGCTCGACGGGGTAGCGAACGCCATATTCGGTATTGTCTCGATCCTGGTTGTCAAAGACAGAACGCAAGGGACAGGCCACTTCAACATAGCTGCGGGGTCGCTTGCGACGATGGTTGGCATCGGGGCTGCCGCGAGCACAACATTCGGTGGCTTGTTGATTCAGCATCTCGGGTACCGAGCGTCTTTTCTGGGCTTAGCGGGAATCGCCTTACTCGCTTTTGCACTGCTCTGGTTCGCCGTCCCAGAGACCCTCTCCAGTGCTGGCGCCGCCACTTTGACCTCCGGTCCTGAAATTAAATCCACAACAGACAGGGAAGCTTTTGCGCAATAACCGGACTCCTCGTTCTCAAGCTGCGGCTTAACGGATGTTCAGGAGCGAGTCATTCAATGCAGGTTGCTCATGTTTCGACAGTCCTAGTCTGGGCAATTTCTCTCGCCAGCATCCTGTGCATGCTCTTGCGTCCGCGACGTATTGCGGAGGCGTATTGGGCGTGTGGAGGGGGAACTCTCCTTATCCTTACCCGCTTGATTCCACTGCCCCAGGCAGCTCATGCGGTATTCGAGGGATTGGATGTTTATCTCTTCCTGACGGGGATGATGATTCTGGCTGAATTGGCGCGGGAGGAAGGCGTCTTCGACTGGGTGGCCGATGTGGCGGCGCAGCACGCAAGAAACTCGCCAGGGCGATTGTTTGGTCTGATCTACCTGGTGGGTACGCTCGTCACTGCGCTTCTTTCGAACGATGCGACGGCAGTAGTTCTGACTCCCGCTGTCCTCGCCGTGGTCCGCCGGGCTAAGGTTGATCCCAAGCCATATCTGCTGGCTTGCGCGTTCATTGCGAATGCGGCGAGTTTTGTTTTTCCAATTTCCAATCCAGCCAACCTCGTCATCTTTGACCAGCACATGCCGCCGCTTGGGATGTGGTTGCGCATTTTTCTTCTTCCTTCTTCGGCGTCAATTCTGCTCACATTCCTCTGCTTGCGGTGGGTTTCACGCAAGGAACTCCGTGGAGACATGCGGGGCGAAGTGAAGCGGGTATTGCTTTCAAGGGAAGGAAAACTCGCTCTTGTGGGATTAGCCATTGCGGCGGCGGCGCTTGTCTCATCCTCGGCCCTGGGGCTTTCGCTGGGTGCACCGACTTGCTGCGCAGCCATCTTCGCCATGGCTGTCGTAGCATGGCGAGACCGAAGCATTCCGCTGAAGGTCGCGAAGGGGGTGTCCTGGTCCGTCCTGCCATTGGTGGCTGGACTCTTCGTCATCGTAGAAGCATTGCAGAACGCGGGTCTGCTGCGCTTAGGGCTCACGGGCCTGCGGGAACTTGCGGCGACTACTACGTGGGTAGCCAAAGGAACAGCAGCTCTTGTGGTCGCGTTAGTCTCGAATGGGATGAATAACTTGTCCGTTGGTCTGATGAGCGGTGCCGCGATCCGGCACGCGCAGAAAACAAGCGTTGTGGCGCATGCGATCCTGGTCGGAGTCGATTTGGGCCCCAATCTATCGGTGACAGGCTCGCTCGCCACGATTCTCTGGCTCATTGTTCTTCGGCGTGAAAAGGTTGAGATCACTGCCTGGGAATTCTTCAAAATCGGCATGATCGCCATGCCGGTAGCGCTGATTGGCAGTTTGCTTGTCTTGTGGAATTGACGAGCATACCTGCTCTTAAATCCAGAGGTTGCACCTGAGCTTAAGACTGTTTTCCGACATGGGATGCAAATATGGATTTACTTCCCAGGGCGACAGGAAGCTGCCTGAATACAGCTAACCGGACTCAATACGCACTAATAAAGTGCAGTCTCTCCTCGCTGTCCCACTCTGGGACGCTGCGAGCTCCATTTGGAGCTTGCCGCCGATTGCGGTCGGATAACGGGCAAACCGGACATTGGCCGGATCCTAGCCTTTAGGGGAATAATCCGCATCGGCGGTCGGAGGGCCGTTGTCGCCAGGGTCTGACCTTAGCTGCGGTGGTAGTCATCCAAAACGGCGGCTTTATTTGTGCACCTGGTACGGTTCGTCGACCTCACGCGCTGGCTGAGGGCCGGCGAAGGTAAGCGATCAGCGAAGTTACCGCAAGCAGAAACACGAGAAACGCAGCGGGACGGTGGAGCACGGCCGCGTGGATAACAATGTGTCCCACCAGCGACACGCAGAGCACCACGGCTCCGTAGAAAGCTTGCCGCGGAAAGAAAAGCGTTACGGCGCTGCCAACCTCCAGGACTCCGAGGAAGTAACGAAGCCATTGCCCGAAACCAACCTGAGCGAAGAAATCGACCATTTCAGCGACTCCGAAGAGCTTGGAGGCTCCTGCAAAAAGAAACAGGCAGCCGGTCGGAACCTGCAAAACCCAAACGACGATGGTCAAACCCTTGCTCGATGAAGCCGAGATCACGGTGAGTTCTCCATTTTTGGCTAGCTTAGATCATGTCTATCAGACGATGTAGGTGGAAAGGATTTCGTGCCTCGCTTGTTGATTAATACCAGACAACGGCGTACCCGGAACTTACAGCTACACAGAACTGACTTCCGGATTGCCGACCACTCGTCCAGAATCGCCGGATTGGCTGCGGACCCCGTTCGTGGACCGCAAAGAGCATATCTCTGGATTCCTGACTTTGAGTGGACGCAGGCGGGTTCCGCGAAGGAGCAATCTCGGTCGCTTATGTAATCACTGCGGCAGCCCGACGCGGCGCAGAAGGTCTTGAAATCGCGGGTCGGAGCGTAACGGATCAGAAAT
>Ga0210404_10000176_pt1 | contig 40845 bp, 29 predicted proteins | sample IncBWH28MmetaG_FD_155455 | JGI IMG/M metagenome (GOLD analysis project Ga0210404, IMG submission 155455) | Forest soil microbial communities from Barre Woods Harvard Forest LTER site, Petersham, Massachusetts, United States - Inc-BW-H-28-M | ecosystem: Environmental > Terrestrial > Soil >... | reverse complement strand
GTTCCGCGATGAAGTGAACGAGGTGAGCGAGAAGCTGGCAGCGGATTCGCACTATTCGCTGGCGGCCATCCGTCTGCGCATGCGCGTGCTCGACGCCGAGAATCGCCGTTCGGATATGGCCACGTTCCTGGGAGCGGCTCTCGATCAGGCCGAGTCCTTGGAGGCGGCCGGTGAGATCGATACGATCGCACAGAAGCACTCGCTCGATGCTGCTCACGAGAAAGCGCTCGAGAAACAGGCCACGCTGGCCACCGATCCGGTTACGCGAATGCAGTTGCGCTACGCCCTGGTCCAATTCTACGAAGGCAAGAAGGATCTCGCGGCCGCACAGCGGAATATCGAGGATTTGTACCAAGCGAATCCGAAGATTCTGGGGGTGGTGAGGTCGACCGTCGACTTCTACTGGAGAGCGAAGCTTTACTCTCAAGCAATTGGTGTGCTCCGGCAGGCTGCGGCGGACGCTTACCCTCCGCTGAGTACCCAGTTCACGTTCGAAGCCGCGCGCAAAGCGACCGAAGCGAAGGATTTCGCCCAAGCGCGTTCGCTGCTCGACGGCCTGCTCATGAAATCGCCTTATGACAGCCAGTATCTGGCGGCGATGGCGGACACCTATTCACGGGCCGGCGACGCGGCAGGCTTGAAGCAGTTTTACCTGGACAAAATCGAGCTGTTCCGCGCAGCGCCGTTTACCGCCGATGAACGTAAGAACGGAATTGCAACCCTGCGCCGAGGACTGATCCCGGCGTTGACGCAACTGATGGAATATCCCGGCGCGGTCGATCAGTACATCGAGCTGATCAACAACTTTTCAGAAGACGACGGGCTGACGACCGAAGCGGCGCTCTATGCCCAGCAGCATCAGTGCGAAAAACAGCTCCTCGATTTCTATGCCAAGACGATCGAGCAATCGCCGCGGGATTATCGATGGCCCATGGTGCTGGCGCGTCTGCAGAGCAACTGGGAGGAATTTCCCTCGGCCATCGATTCTTATGGAAAGGCGCTGACGATCCGCCCGGACCGCACCGACCTGCGCATCGCGCGCGCAACGCTGGAGGAACGACTGCTGCGGTTTGACGACGCGGCCGGCGACTACGATCGTCTCTATCAGCTGACGTACAAGGATCCGCAGTGGATGGAGAAGGTTGCGGAGGTTCGAGCGCGCCAAGGACGGAGCGCGGATGCTGTCGCCGCGCTCAAGATGGCCCTCATCGACGTAGCGCCGGCCCACGCGAACAATTATTTCGACGTGGCCAGCCGTCTGGAGGCGTGGGGCATTCTCGAACCAGCCAGGAGTTTCGCCGAACAGGGCGTGAAAGCGGCTGGCGGCGAGTTGCTCGCGACCCGGGAAAACCACGATGGCGCCCGAATCTATACGCGAATCATGACGCGGCTCCGCCAGCAGCAGAGGGCCTACGCAACCTTGCAGGAGGCGATGAATGCCGCGTCCAATTCGCTCCCCGTGCTGGAAGAACAGACCGCCCAAGAGGGGATTGCCGGTATTTCGGACAGGCAATGGCGCGAGCACGTTTTGGCCACACGCCAGCAATCGGCCCATGACGGCATGCGCGCCGCGTTGACGGAAATGGGCTCGACCGTCGCGCGATATTTCACGCCGGAGGAAAAAGTCGCGTTTTCTGGATTTGCCGAAACGTTACGCACGCCGATGTCGGACTCCGATGCGAAAGATTTTGCGCTTCCGCTTGCGCAAGCTGCGGGCGTGGCGGATCAAGAGGCCCGGTGGAGATATGACTTGTTGATTTCCTCTCGCGGCCAACCGGATTGGATGAGTCAATTGAATGAACTCGTCCAGCTTCAGCGCCAGCGGCTGAAGTTTTCCGAGCTCGGGCCGCAATTGGAGAAGCTAGCGCCGAGGGCGCGCCCCGAACTCTATGCAGGGATTCTTGCGGACGCCGCGGAAGCCTATCGCGCGGCAGGTGAGGAGGATGACGAATTACGCGTTCTGTCGAATCTCGGCCCCAATCGTCTGGGCGGAATCGATAAGACCCGCTGGTTCATGCTTCTGTTGAAGAAAAATCCACAGCAACTTGTGCAGGTGGCGAGCTCCTGGTTGCCGTGGGGGGAGCAAGCGGCGGACTTCGTGTTGGCGAATGGAGATGTGGACCTGGCGCACGCGGTCGTGAGCGCGCGGAGTAAGCCGCGTCCGCCGGTTTGGGAGAAATCGTACCATGCTCTCGTCGGCCTGTATTTTTCGGAAAACTCGCCGCGTGTCAATCTAGCGTTCACCGACGCGCTGGGAGACCAGACCATTGGGGAGCGACTCGGAAAGCCAGTGGACCGCAAGGCCCAACTCGCGGGCGACATCTGGTTCTACTACGCTTCGCGGTACGGCGAATACCTGGCAGATTCCAAACAGGACGCGTCCGATGATTTTCTGGCGGCCGAATTGGAGCACAGCCCGGCATCCACGGATCCTTATCTCTCTCTCGGGGACTACGATCTGGATCAGGGCAACAGCCGCAAAGCGATCGAACAGTACAACCACGTGCTGGAGCTCGAACCGGCAAGCATCGGCGTCCGGGACCAGCTGGCGTTGGCTTATGCCAAAGATAACAATCGCGCGGAAGCCATCGCGCAATGGAAGCTTTTCTTCGGCGCGGAACTCAATCGATTGAATAGTTCGGCGCTGCCCGACGAGTTCTGGGGCGATTTCGGTCGTGCCTGCGATCATGTGCGAAGCCACGGCGCATTCGCGGAAGTTAGACCGGACATCGACAAACTCCTTCGCGCCTACCTGCACCGCAACGGAAACTACCGTTCCAATGCGTTGCTGGAAAGCGCTTACCTGGCCCAGGCGGACGCTTCCTCTGCGACCACGTGGTTGCTGGACCTCTCTCTTGCCGCGCCGGATCCGACTCAGGTTCTGGAAGACGTGGTGGAAATGCGTTGGATTCCTCTGGCCAATCGCGGCCCTTTCTATCAGCGAATTGTGGCCGCCAAGCAGGCGGATGTAGCGAAGGCGGAAGGACTGGAACAGGAAACCGCGAGGGGCGAATTGTGGAATTGGCAGCTGCGATGGTTGAAGTATCTTGTCGACCGCAAGCAATACAGCCAGGCAGCGGACGCGATCGTTAACTTGCGAAAAGAGGCTTCCAGTTCGGATGCCTCCGCTCTAGTGCCCTACGAACTTCAATGCGCCGCGAAGTTGGGGACTCTGGACGCCGTGGTCGCGGGGTACAACTCCGATCCGGATGACGCGCCTCCCGCGAATGTTCTGCGGGCAGCCGCTCAGCAACTCCTTGCGGCGGGGGACACGCAGTCAGCACGAAGGATTCTCGAATTTGCGTTTTTGAGGGACGTGGCCAAGCATCAGCTTGTGGCGACGAATTTTCTTGGTCTCGCCGAAATTCGCATCGCCGACGCCGACACGGCAGGCGCGGTGGCGCTGCTCAAGAGGCTGATCCTCGTCGACACGAATCCCTATCAGAACATGGATTCGGCGGCGGCCTTGTTCGAGAAGACGGGCCATTACACGGAAGCGGCCGAGTTCTTGAAGCCACTCGCGGAATGCACGCCCTGGGAGCCTACTTTCCGTCTGAGGCTGGACAAGGCGCAACGGGCGATCGGGCAAGACAAAGACACCGCAGTGTCCAGCCTCGCGGAAATCTCCGCGGCGCCGGCAAATCCTTATGCTCTGCGCGTCCAGGCCGCTGCGAGTCTGGCGGGACTGGGTGCGAACGGCGATTTCGGCAGTGCTGAACTGAAGTTGCTGGCGGCGGGTCCGGAGAACATCACCGCGGCCGAGTCGGACCATGCGTTCTTTTATGATTCGCGTCTTGCAGCAGCTCAGAATACCCGGAACCCACGCGTCAGAATCGACATTCTCCAGAAGGCGCTGGCTGACACGCCGTCCAGAGATGACGCGCGATGGCCTTTCTTTAAGGCCGCCGCTTCCGTCTCTGAAGATCAGCTGGGGCTGGCTTCGATCGAGGGAATTCTACAAAGGAGAGCCTTGGGGCAGCCTGCAAGCAATTCGAGCGACGCAGATAGTGGTGGCGTCGACCGTGACGAGGGCAGCTCCGAAGCGGCCGATTTCGTATCGGCTCCGTCTCTGGCTCCGCAATCCTCTCGACAAGCTGAGCTTGCTCACCAAATCGCGCTTTCGATGATTCGCGTGGAGCGTTCGGAGGAAGCACTCACCTACCTGCAAATCAGCCAGAGACTTGAAAAATCGCCTGACGCACGCAAGCTCATTGCCTCGCAACTTACGGAACTTCGATCGCGTCTGCGGCGGCAGCAAACCAACGCTACTCGGCAGCCTATTCTGCACGCCGATTTGGAGCAAGATCGGCTCGTGCGTCCGCGGCTGGTCGCGCGAGCCGTCTCTCCGCCCCCATCGACGATCGCAGCAGGAGAGAAGCCATGAAGCGCGCGATCGTGATCGCCATGCTGTTCGTCGGATTGTTCGGCGCGTCCTGGGCGGCATACCGCGTTGCGGTTCCGCCGCAAGCAGAGCCGGAACTCTCCCGCTTCGTTCCGTCGGGAGCCCTACTCTATGTGCAGGCCAGGGATTTCTCGTCTCTGCTTTCTGAGTGGAACCAATCTCAAGAAAAAAGGGATTGGCTCGCCAGCAAGAATTACGGCGTCTTCTCGCGCTCGCGCCTATTTCTGAGACTGAAGGACGCGGGGGGCGAGTTTTCGGCCGCGGCGGGCCTTCCCGCAACCTCGGATCTGTTGCCGCAGGTTGCCGGCAGACAAAGCGCCCTGGCAATCTACGACATTGGAAAGCTGCAGTTTCTCTACATCACGCGCCTTCGGTCGACCGATTTCGCTGGTTCCGCTCTGTGGCAAACGAGGTCGAGCTTCGAGTCGCGAACTGCGGGGAGCATCAATTATTTCTACCGCAAGGATCCCGATTCCGGGCGCGAGACGACCTTCGCGGTCAATGGTGACTATCTTCTCCTGGCTACGCGGGAAGACCTCATGGCTCGCTCGCTCGAACTGCTTGGTGGCAGCAAGAATCCCTCGGTGGCCGAGGAACCGTGGATGTCGCGTTCCGTTGCCGCAGCGGGGGTGCCGGGCGATCTGCGCATGATCCTGAATCTTGACAAAATCGTTCCCAGCCCTTACTTCCGCTCGTATTGGCTTCAGCAGAACATCACTGACACCAGCCACTACAGCGCTGCGATCAGCGACCTGACGCGAGAGGGAAGAGAATACCGCGAAGAACGGACGCTGCTGAAAAGAGGCTCCGCTCAGCCTGGACAGGCAAAAGGATCGGCAGCGGTTGCTGATCTCCTGCGCCTGGTTCCGGCGAAGGCCACGTTGTACGAGGCGAAAGCCGACCCCGATCCCAAGGACTCGCTCGAGTTGCTGACGGCCCATATCCTGTCTCCGCACCTGAGTCCGTCCACGACAGAGAAGGTTGCTCCCGACGTGCAGCTCGGCAACGGCGAAACGGGCTCCGCTGCAGACTTGGAGACTCGAATCGATCAGCCGCCACCCCAGAACTCAGCCCAGGGAGATAACCAAGCGGCCCTGCAAGACGCGTTGGCGAAGAATCATATTCTCGCGGAACTTCAGATCGAGTGTACTGACCGCGATCCTTCCGGTGTTTTTGTGCATGTCCATTCCGCTGTTGCATTCCTCGGGGAGTCGGATTGGGATCAGCGGGCGGTGCAGGCCGCGCTGGTGGGATTCCTCCAGCCCGAAATAACGACGGGCCAGATGGGGATGGGATGGAACGATTCCTCGGGGTTCAGCGTGCTCGACGGCCTGTGGCCGCTCTCCATCGCTGTGCGCGGCAAGTATTTGATTGTTTCATCCGACCCGAGCCTGATGGACGACACGCTGGATGGGATGAAGAAGAAAACGGCGACGTCGGCAGCGGAATTCGCTGCGGGATTCGATTTCGACCGTGAGCTCGATAATTTTGCCAGCCTTACGAAGCTGCTCGACCGCCAGTCGCCGTCGGAAGCCAACGGCCCAACGCCGGAGTTCTTTTCGGAAAATGTTGGAAGCCTTGGCTCGACACTGAGAAACGTCTCCTCGGAGAAGATCGTGATTCACGACGACGGGGATCGGCAAACACAGACGGTTGTCTACACATGGGCTCACTAGCGGGCAAAAGGGTTGCGTGGGTTTTATTCATCCTCCTTTTGCCGGCTTTCGCCTTCCCGGGTACTCCGTCTTCCCACGGCGCAAAACAGTCTCTGTTTTCCCAAGCGGCTGCCCATATCCTGCAGCGACATTACGCAGGGCCGGAAACGTCGTACTTGTTGCTCGATGCAAATTCAGGCGCCGTTCTGGCGAGTCATTGGGACCAGTATGAGAAACCCATTCCCATGGGTTCGCTGGTCAAGCCTTTTACAGCGCTGGCTTATGCGGACGCGCACGCCTTTCGTTACCCTGTCTACGAATGCAAGGGTAAAGCGAGCGGGTGTTGGCAGGACCAGCCGCACGGCAAACTCGATCTAACGGCCGCGGTTTCGGTCTCCTGTAACGCGTACTTTCGGCAGATGGCCGAAACCGTAAGTCGAGAGCAGATCTTGCCGGTGGCACGCTCGTACGGAATCGAGGCTCCCGATGGCGATTCCAGTAGCTCGAACCTGATCGGCCTGGGCCAGACGTGGCGCATTTCGCCGATCCACATGGCGCGCGCCTATCTCGAACTGTTTCGACGCAGGAACCAGCCGGGCGTCTCCCCGATCCTTGAAGGCATGCGACTCTCGGCTGTGCACGGCACAGGCGCGGCCGTCGACCGCCAACTCGAGCATGCCGCGGCCCTGGTCAAAACCGGGACCGCCGTTTGCACGCACTCGCCTCGAGCGCCCACGGACGGATTTGTGCTGGTTCTGGTGCCGGCGGACGACCCGGAAATTCTCTTGCTCATGCGCGTCCACGGTGTCGCTGGAGCAACTGCGGCCGAATCAGCCGGCGAAGCCTTGCACCAAATGCAAGAATGAGGTTATGCGCCGCCTTGGCTTATTCTTGCTTGTTCTCGTTCTGCCGTTTGCCGCACAAGGTCAAGGACGTACCGTTCGCATCGGAGTCCTCGGAATCTTTCATCCGCACGAAGTCACGCTGGCTGCGGATCGAGGAGAAGAGCTGGTCGTTTCGACGGAAAGGCAACTACTTTTTCTTAGCCCGAGAGCGGCGTGCGAATTGCTTGTCATTCAAGCCTCGGGCAACAATTTGCGCCTGAATTGCGGCGGCAAAGAAATTCTCGTCAGCGAGGTGCGCGCATCTGGGCGCAACCGGCAGGGCGCCGGCCTGGTGCTGGCCGTGCCGGGGAAAATCAGGCGGCGCTATGAGGGAATCCTGGACCTCAAATCGGAACAGGGCGAGCTCATTCCGATTGTAACCATGGATTTGGAAACTGCGGTCGCGTCCGCGGTACAAGCTGAGACGGCTCCCGGCACACCGATGGAAGCCCTAAAGGCGCAGGCCGTGGTCAGCCGCTCTTATTTCATTGCGGGAGCAGGGCGGCACGGCGATTTCGATTTTTGCGATCTTACGCACTGCCAAGTTGTTCGCGAGCCGCCCTCCTCCGATCGTCCTGCGGCGAAAGCCACAGCCGCGACTCGCAATCTCGTGCTGACCTACGATGACAAGCCGTTCGCTGCGATGTTCACGCCGAGTTGCGACGGCCAGACCCGCACGCCTGCGGAGGTCGGCTTGCCCCAAAACGGTTACCCGTATTTTTCCGTGCTTTGCGATTATTGCCACAGGAATCCGTCGCGCTGGACTCGTACCGTCTCCCGCGAAGACGCGGCCCTGCTCCTTCTCCGCGGCGAAAACGGCCGCCTGGAGGTCGGGCGCAAGCTCGGCTGGAATGCCGTCCCCAGCAATAACTTCGTGGCCCAGGAAGAGGATGGACAAGTGATTCTCCGGGGCGCGGGTCGCGGCCACGGCCTGGGTCTCTGCGAACGCGGGGCACGCGATATGGCGGAGCGCGGTTCAGATTTTGCAGCAATCCTCGCCCACTATTTCCCCAATACCAAATTGCAGAAGGCCGTTTCTGTGGAATAGCGCGAGGTTTTTCGCGAATTGGCCGAACGCAGCGCGCGGATTACCGACGGGAAAACGGAGCCGACTCCTGCAAGAAGTGGAGCGGGCAAACTAGGGCGGGCTTCGTTGGTCTTTGCCGAACTCCCTGCGCAAAGAGGGCATGAGCGATGAGGCGATTCTTGATAGCATTGGCAATCACCCTTTTAGCTGCTGCCACACTGCTACCGGGACCGTCAGCCGACCAATGGCTTGTAGGTTTTCTTCACCAAATCCACGGGCTCGTTTGACACTTGCAGCGTCGTTGTTCCGCAGCGGGAAGCATCCTGAATGGAAAAAGGGCCAACGTCCCTCCTGGGACTGGGGTTCTTTTCTCCCGTGCTTCCACTTCGCGCCACCTCTCACACGCTCCCGGCAACTGACTATTTCGGCCGGCCTTTGTAACCCTGCGCGATCATCTGAATCGTGTACACCTGCGCGGCGTTCGCAATCTGTTGCCCGTTCGAATCTTCCGCGCCCCGCGCGAGGATAAATAACGTCTTCTTGTCGCGGCCGCCGAAAGCGACGCTGATGATCGGCCGCGGCGTAGGTATCAGGCCAAGCCACGTGCCGTCGGTACCGATCACTTGCACTCCCGGGTCGGTGCTCACGTAAACGCGGCTTTCGGCGTCGATGGTGCTGCCGTCGCCAGCCGTTTTCGGTTGCAGTTGCGCGAAGTCGCGCTGGTTGGTGAGCGATCCATCCGGCTGCACATCGAACACTACGACCGTGCCGACGTTCGTCACGTACAGTTTCTTTTCATCGGGACTGAGAATGATCCCGTTCGTGCGCAAGTTGTCGCCATACTTCGTGACGACCCCCGTGGGGCTCGCATAAAACAGCCCGCCCATCGTGAAATAAGCTCCGCCCTTGCTGTCCGCGACCAGATCGTTCAGAACGCTCGGTATGCAGTCGAGGGTCTCGCCGTTGAAGCCGTCCGCCAGCAATTTGTGTTCTGGGGCAAGCTCCCAGATCGCTGCATGCAAGCCGCGCTCGTCGACGTAGACGGTTCCCTTGGAACTGACGGAAACCGCGCCACCCGTGTGCGTTCCCATATACGCGATGGAAGGCTTGCCGCTCTTATCGAGCTTCACGACGTCGCTATTGTCGTTCTGCGCGATCAGCAGTCCTCCATCGTTCGTCCCCACAATTCCATCGCCATTGTTCCCAGCATCCTGCCAGACGAACTTCCACTGCTGTCCCGCCGCGATAACGCCCGGAATAGCCATTACGGAATAATCGCGCGGTCCCGGTCCCGGGCCGTTGAAGTTGATCCGAAACGGTTTCGGCGGATTCTTGCACGCCGCAACCTCGGCTGTGTAGCCGGGGTCGCTGGTCGACTGCAACGAGGGCGCCGGAGGATTTGATGGTGCCGGCGGCAGCTTGGGAGCCTGGTTCTGTGCTGCGACCGCCACGGCGGCAAGCAGGCCCGCGACAATGGCGAGAATTCTCTTGGCTTCCATAAGTCCTCCTGTTTTCCAGAGCGTGGAGTATACCGGATTTCGGGCACGCCGCTCGCCAGATCAAGTGGGATCGGTCAGACTCTCGTGGGTGCTGAAAAGCTGGTTGAAGGCCGCCATGAAGGCGCGTACTCTGACGCGAAAACTCGGCTCGAATTGCTCCTGGATCACGGCAATTTAGGTGCGATACGGCGACTGTTTCGACCCGGGAAATCGCTCACCTGACTGGCGGGAATCATGAAAGCAACAAAAGCAAGAAACAGGGGTAGGGCACTCCGAAAGGGGAAGAAACTTGAAGCGAAGAAGCCGCTGTTCGATGTGACAGATCCAACGACAGCAAAGTTAAACGATCTACAGAATCAGATCTCCTCTTTGCCGACGCAACTTCCGCCTGTACGTAAATAACAGGATTGATGTTTATCGACCGAATTCCACTGGATGTCTGATTAGCCCTGACTGTCTTCACGCCGTTCGCACAGACACTATTCGGCGGGGGCGCACTTCGGGCACGATTCCGTGCTCCTCCGCGACGACGTTCCGAACACGAAGCACTGGGCATCCCGGAGACAAACGAATCCTGGACCAGCCGAATCGGCGTTGGCTAGACTTCGCGCGATAAGATAGGGGCGGGAGCAATCCCGCCCTGTCTCCCGTTTTCTATCAGAAGAGCAGCTTCACCGCAAACTGGATCTGCCGAGACGTGGTTGCCGTTGAAGTTATAACGCCAGCGGTTCCGCTGATGAAGGGAGCCGCTCCCGTCCCGGCAAACACGGCACCAACCGGCTGCCCTAGATTTGCGTGATTCAGAATGTTAAAGAACTCCGCGCGAATTTCCGTATCAAGTTTCTCAGTGATTCTGGTCTGCTTGATCACGGAGAAATCCAGGTCCAACAAACCGGGACCGATCAGTCCATCCCGAGGAACGTTGCCCAGAGTACTCGCAGGCTGAACCGTGTAGCAGGTCGCATCGAACCAGTTCACAAACGTCACGACGCTTGGCTGAATAGGGTTGCGGACGATGCTGTCTAAGGTGTGATTGGGACTGCAGCCCGCGGCTCCGGAAAAGTCCGGACGGTCACCCGTCAGACCGCCCGTGTTGGAGCGCTGAGGTGTCAGCCCGGTCAGAACGTTGACCGGGAAACCGGTGGCCGCACTCAGAATTTCACTCAGTTGCCATCCCGAAACCCATCGACTTCCGGTGAACGGCAAGGAATACACAGCGTTTACGCGCAAGGCCTGATCCACGTTGAATGAACTCGGGCCTCGGTCGTAGGCCTGATTGTAGACGTCGTTAATCTCGAAGTCCGATTGCTCGAGTCCGGAGCTGGCTGAACCGTTGTCGATGGAGCGCGACCAAGTATAGGAAACCTGGCCCTGGAGATTCCGGCTGATCTGGCGGGTGAGGCTCGCCACCAAGCCGTTGTACGTTGAATGACTAGTGGGCGCGGCGAAGTCCAAACCGAGCGCGGTTCCCACCGCGCAAGTTGCGCTCACCGGAAAGCAGAAAGCCGGGTTCGGAGGCAGGCCCGTGAACGTGCAGGCTGAACTCGTGCAGTCGCTGGGTCCACCGACGATGGCACGAGTGTTGTAATTCTGCTGACTGTAGAGGTGGACGCCTTGAGACCCGATATAGCCGAGCGAGGCGACCATGCCGTGCCCCAAATCTCGCTGAACGGTGAGGTTGTACTGCATCGCGTAGGGAGAGGTATCGGAACGGTAGTCATAACCGTACACCGCGCCATACACTGGACTGCACGCCGGGGCGCACTGGGCCGGATTGGGGAAGAGCGGAATCGCGCCGGGGCCGGAGAGCACGACCGTGTTCGACGGAGGATCTTCGGAATAGGCATTCAGGTATGTCCGCGCTGCAAGCTGTTCGTGAAAGATTCCGAATCCGGCGCGGATTGAAGTTTTGTGATCGTGGAAAGGATCCCAAGCGAGCCCGATGCGGGGATCGAAATTCAGCCCGTTGGGATTTACCTGGGCAACGTGTCGAATGGCTACGAAGGCCGGAGACGTCAGAGGATCGAGCAAGTTCGTGCACGCAAACCCGGCTCCCCAGCATATCGGATTGGTTTCGAAGTCATAGCGCAGACCGATGTTCAACGTGAGGTTCGATCTTACTTTCCAGTCGTCTTCGACGTACGGGAAAAATTCGATGGCGCGAGAGTAGCGTGTGCGATTAAACGTCGGAGAAGGGTTCGTCTCACCCTGGAACTGCACCGGCGTTGCCGCCAGAAATCCTGGGAGGCTTCCAAATACAAAGATACCGCCCTCGCGGCCGACCGCGATGTTGTCCTGAATCCTGGTTATTGACGCGCCGAATGTAATGCTGTGGGCCCCGTGTGTCCACGAAACATCGTCGCCGCCGGTGAATTTATTCTCGATCAGATGGAAACGCGCCGTTGCCCCTGGGCCAATCGAAGAAGTGCCGCCGGCGACGATGATGTTGCCGTCCTCGCGCTGTCCCGGCGTATAGCTGGGCGCGGCGAAGCCGTTCGCGAGATAGAACTGCAGCGGGTCGGTGGCGGGATCCGACAAGAAGTCCTGATTGGCGCGCTCATTGGTCCGCGAGAAACTGAAGCGAACTTGATTGATCGCGCTCGGCGAAATGATGTGTTTTTCTTCGACAACGAAGTATTGATCCCCTCCGTGGTCCACCACCGGCCAGAGCGGCAAGTTCGAGAAGGGTACGGGAAGTTTGAAGTACGCGGTGTCGGAGATGTATCGACCGAAGATCGTGTCTTTGGAACCTAGCACGTAGTCGGTTCGACCGAGGACGTAATTTTCGGTTTCCGGTTGGTTCGCGATCGTCGTCACGAGAGCGTTGCCGCTCGGGTAACCGTGGAACGGTCCCGCAGTCACCGTCTGTTCGAACGCACCCGGCAGCGGCGCCGGGAAAATGTCGAGATAGGGCGTAATGACCGGGTTGACCGGCACGGCCAGACGCGCTCCGTTCGCGCATGTCGCTGGCGTTTGCCCGGTCACCGTGTTGCACGGCACCATACCCGTGCGCGACAGCGCATCCGGCACAAATTGATTCCCAGTAATTCCCAAGTTCGAGATGAGGCCTTCGTAATTCACGAAGAAGAATAGTTTGTCCTTGACGACGGGGCCACCGAGGCTCCCCCCAAACTGATTCCTGGTGAAATCCGGAATCTGGGTCCCGTCGAAAAGGTTCCGCGCGTCGAGAGCGCTGTTGCGCACGAATTCATACGCTGAGCCGTGAAAGCTGTTGGTGCCGGCCTTGCTTGCTGCGTTGATGGCCGCGCCGGTGCCGCCAAATTGCGAGCTATAGGTGTTCGTCAGCACCTGGAATTCGTTGAGCGCCTCGACTCCCATCGAGTTGCCGGTGATATTCGATCCCGTGCCTTTTTCCCAGTAGCCCTGCAGATCTTGGTTGTCGAGCAGGAAGACTTGACCGACTGGCCGCGATCCGGCTACCGAATACGTCTGCCCTGGCCCGTAGAACCCGGACGAAATTCCGCCCCCGCCGCCACCGGTAATATAGGTTTGCGTTACCGACTGCACACCGGGTGCAAGCGAAAGAAGCTGCTCGAAGTTGCGACCGTTCAAGGGCAATTGGCTGACTTGCTGGGGTGTCACCAGAGAGGACACGGCGGCGGTCTGCGTTTCGACGCGCGAGACTTCGCTTTCAACGCTGACGGTCTGCGATATCTGACCGACAGGTAGCGAGAAATCGACCACCAGATTGGCGCCGACCGTAAGAACGATGCCTTTGTGGAGGACGGTCTGGAATCCGTTGAGTGATGCCGAAACGTCGTAGGTGCCGACGGGAAGGTCGGGGATACGGTAGCGACCCACAGAATCGGACACGGTGGACTGCGCGATGTTGGTGCCGACATTCTTGGCGTTGACGTTCGCGCCGGCGAGCACCGCGCCGGAACTGTCTGTCGCCGTACCGGAGATCGTCGCGGTCTCGACTTGCGCCGCGACGCGATTTACTGCAACAACCGCTATGAGCAGGATCAGCCTAAGCATCCACCTCGAGACACCGTTTTCCACCCCCGTGGAAACGCTCATGTGTGACAGCTCCTCGTCTTGAGCATATGGGCCACCCGCCCAGGATATGGGTGGCTATGTACCGCGGAAGGATGAAGTTGTCAATCGGGCAAATACCCGGCAAATACCCGACTTCGGGCAGATACCCGAGGAGTGCTCGCTGGAGAGGTTGACCAACGGGAACAGTTATGCAACTGAGCTCAGTGTTTTGCTGACGGCAAGATTGCCGCATTCCTAAAATGGCGTAAGAATTGGCTTGCGGATTTGATCGCCAACCAAGTTTACCTGCTCGACGTGCAAAGTCACAAACTCACACCCCCAAAGTGGCTGCAAAATTCTGGTAGCGACCATCGAGCTTTTATCTGGCAACAAGCTGCTTCATCGATCGCTCATCTCCGCAACTTGCCGGCGAGCATATAATCGACACTGAACTTTCCCGGACCAGAACAGATTAGCCAGATAAAGAAGAGCACGTACAGGACCTCCGGAAGGTAGAGGAAATCATCGAGCCAGGTAAGAGACGAGAGTCCTTTGGGCATTCCGGAAAGTTTCGTGGTCAGGATGGCGATCAGCATATCGACCAACAAAGCCACGCAGGCCAGGCTCGAAAGGAACCCCACGGCCAGCGAGCATCCGCCGAGGAACTCGACACCCGACACGAAAAAGGTCATCAGGTGGGGAAACGGGACTTTGGCCTCAACCAGCGTTTTGTACATCGCTTGCGTGTTGCCAGCGACAAACAATTTGTTTGCCCCGGAGATGGCGAAGAACAGCCCTACCGAAAGGCGCACCAGCAGGATTGCATATTGTTCCAAATCACTGCTACCCAGCAGCACAAACTGGACCAACCGTTTCCAATCCACCTCTTATCCCTCCGTCGGAGGATGTCCTACATCACGCATTAGACTTCTCCGGTAAACGCGTCGATCAGGACCTAGCGGGCTCCTGGCGATAATCTCTGTTCCAGACAGTAATGCTGCAGGCCGCAAATGGCGGTGTCGTTTGCGAATTCTCACGCCTCAAGATCGATCATTTGTCCATCCGTTCGACCCATTGAGCGCGCCATGCGGGGGCCACGAATGGATCCGCAAAGTACTGTGTTTCCCGCGCAACCTTGTCGTCCCTGAACTCCATGATGCTCACGGTGTAGGACGGCTTGCCGTCATAGGTCAGAATGAATTCGGTGATCCAAAGATCACCGCCGCCAATGATTCGTCGGACAGCAAACCGCTTTTTGCTCGGCTGAATAGCGCGCTGGTTCTGTATGTTGCGTCGACCGCGGGTTCGCTCGCCTGACTGCGGGTATTCCAGCACCGCGTCCTCGTGGTAGATGCGGTGCTCCGCTTCAAAATCGTTGGCATCGGACGCCGCCCAATGCTGATCCAGTGCCGCACGGATCTCTTGATCTCGCACTCCAGAATACTGTTCTTTCTTTTGTTGATCGTTCATTCTTGAGCCTTCAATTTGACAAGAAGCTAAATGCTTTAGCGGAATCGGAATGTACGGCTCGTCAAGTCGCGCTGTTTCTTCGATCACCCCAGAGTCTACACTGCATCGAAGCGTCTAACTCCTAATTGTCGTTAATCAGGACTTTTGGGGACCGAGCGCGCGATTAAGACGGAAGCCGACCGCTCGATTACGAGCGGACCGTTAGTCGTCAAGGCCCACTAGAAGAAAGACAACTCAGGAAGCGAACGACAAAAACTCTCTTGAATGATTGGAGAAGTGTGCCAAAAAGTGTTTGACAGGGCCGATATTGTTAGAGATGTCGGATACATTGCCTGGAATCAATAAATCGGGCTGCACAGTTTCTGGCACTCGTGACGCGTCGAAGACGCGGTCAGGGTTAATTCGGAGCAGCAGCGTGCTAGAGCTTTACACGCTTTAGTAGAGGGCGTACCACGCGAAGAGTCCGGCGCCGGCGATAATGGTTGTGCCTGCGAGGGAAAAAATGATGCCGGCCGGGCGGATGTTCTTAGTCAGGTTCGATTTCCAAAGGATGAGGCCGAGGAAGGCAAAAAGCGCGACATCAGCGATGCCCTGCGTAGTCCAATCGCTGCCGGTGAGGGAGGCCATGAAAATCTGAAGCGGCTTGTGCGCGTCCTTCACGCAGGCCAGGACCGTATTGAAAAGAATGGCGGTGGCGGCTGCGATTGCAAACGCACGCGCGGCGCCGCCGAGTTCAGGTGTACCGGCTTCCATGACTTACGGCGCTCCTTTTCCGATGGGGCTGGACAGCGCGATTTTGGCTGCGTGATTTACGACCGCGCCGAAACTTTCGATCGCCAATCCATTCACACCGATCAGCAACGCGACCCACAGGACTAGTTTTCGCGCGGCTGCGTTCGCGTGAAGATTTTCCCAGGCGGCAATCGGAAGATAGAGTGACAGAATCAGGACCAACAAGAACAGGTGTTCCTTCGTTTCCATGAACAGGTTGTGCGCGAAAGGCCAGGGACCATGGAGGATGAGCGCCTTGTCCGCCGGATAGAAGTGGAGATACCAGTGGCCGCCGAGAACCCATGCACCAGCCATGCAGAGCGTGACAACGAGCGCGGCCGTCCGGATGCGCCCCGAATTCCGCGGATGAGCGTTCAGCGTCTCGACGAACACCCATACTGCCGACAATACTCCCAGCACCCCCAATCCCGCGTGCGCCAGAACAATCACGTCGCTTGCACGAATGTTAATCGAGTCTTCCTTGGGTGACCTGCCGATTCACAATCAACGTGGATCGAGGCCGATCACCAGTTTGCTGAAACCGATCCTAGAGCCGGGGGAGGGCCGTATTTGTTCAGAGCATCGCCCCCCGAATCTTTGTCATCGCCGGATTTCCGGCCCCATGTCCAGTAAAGGCCAACATACGCATAGTTCTCAGGCTGGCCCGCGACGCTGTGGCCGTAGCAAAACAGAAACTGGAACGCGGGTTTCTTGAAGTAATAGTAGCCGCCGGCATCGAGCAGCGCGGCGGCTTTGGTCTGCGGAGCGGCCAGTCCTTCGGCGCCATGCGAGAAAAGCTCGGTGCCCAGCGTGAGTTTCTTGCCGATATCGCGCTGGATGAGCCATCCGCCGTAGGTGAAGTTGCGATAGCCGGTTTGGGGGACCACTGTTTCGCCGACGCCGCCGTAGGTGGTCCATGGTCCCCAGCTTTTCTGCGCCCAGACGGGCAGCCGGTACCAGACTTTGCCGATGCCCAGGCCGCGCTTGTAGTCGCCGGCGGGAAGCTCGAACATCACGAACGTGCCGACCATCGGGCGGTGTTTCGCTTCCTGAATGAAGCGGTATTTCACGCCGGTTTCGATGTCACCGATGCCGTATGCATTCGGCCCCTGTCCGGAGGGCGCGAATTTCGGTGAGTTGGAGGGGAAAACGGCCGCCAAGGGCACGATGATGTGCAGGTGGACGTTGGGCAGGGCGCCCCAGTTGAATTCGATCGCGGGTGCTTGGATGTCGGTTTCCAGAGCGGTGCCGTCGGAGGAAGCGAAGGTGTAGAACTCGTAGTTGCGGAAATCGATCGGCTCGGGGTCGTCGGTTTGAAAAGGCGGGCCGGCCCATGTTTGTGTCGAACCGAACGTGAAAATCAACAGGGTCGCGGTGAGCGCAAAACCAACTCTCGCTGGCGCTGTCGTCGCCACGCTCCGCAGTGTCGTTGCGACGCGCAAGTATTTGGGCGCTACTCCAAATGAATAGCCGTCTTTCGTATGGCGCGTTACATCCAAGACCCATCTAAGGGCAACATCTAATAGATGTCGTACTGCTCCCAGTGCAGCGTGGGGTCGGCCTGGATGATCACGGTTTTCTTGGTCCACTGTTCGAGCTCGTCGATTAACGAGGATTCCCGCGTCTTCAGCGCCTTGCCGATTTCCGGATGGACGCGCAGCGTGATGCTGCCCGAGCTCAGCTCCGGCGCCATTTTGTTGGCCTCGGTCTGAATTTCGTAGCAGAGCGTGGGAATGGATTTCACCATGCCCGATCCGGTGCAGTAGGGGCAGGGCTGAGAAAGCATGCGCTCGAGGGCCTGCTTGGTGCGCTTGCGGGTGATGGCGACGAGGCCGAATTCGTTGAACCGCAGGACCTTGGAAGGAGCGCGGTCGGCGCGCAAAGCGTCCTCCAGGGCAGCCATGACTTTGTCGCGGTTGCGGCGCTCCTCCATGTCGATGAAGTCGATCACGATGATGCCGCCCAGATCGCGCAGGCGCATCTGCCGGACGATTTCCTTCGCGGCTTCGGCGTTGGTGCGGACGATGGTGTCTTCCAGGCGATTCGAACCTTTGCCGACGAATTTTCCGGTGTTGACGTCGATGGCCACCAGAGCTTCGGTGTGGTTGATCACGATGTAGCCACCGGATTTTAGCCAGACTTTCGGGCGGAGGCCCTTGTCGATTTCCTGCTGGATGCCGAATTCCTCGAAAACCGGCGTGTCTTTGCTGTAGAGCTTCACACGGCTCACAAGCGCGGGCTGGAAGCGGCTCATGAACTCGACGACCTTGGTGTACTCCTCTTCTGAGTCGACCCAGATCGCGCTGTAATCGCCGCTCATGTGGTCGCGCAGGAGGCGTTGTACGAGATTCAAGTCGCGGTGGAGCAGCGACGGCGCTTTTTTCTGCTCGGATTTCGCTTTGATCTCCGCCCACGTGTGGGTGAGGAACTCGACGTCGGCGCGAACTTCCTCGGGCGCAGCAGATCCCGCCGCGGTGCGGACGATGAAGCCGCCGCCGGCGCTGCCCTTTGCTTCGTTCACCAGATGACGCAGGCGGGCGCGCTCTTCGGCGGAGGCAATTTTGCGCGAGACGCCGGTGTGATCGAGCGTGGGCATGTAGACGAGGAAGCGGCCGGGTAAGGCGACGTGGCTGGTAATGCGCGCGCCCTTCTTGCCCAGCGGCTCCTTGGCGATCTGGACGATGATTTCCTGGCCCTGCTTGAGCATGTCCGCGATGAGCTGCGGGCGGCGCTGCTGGGCATGCCCGTGATGATGGCCGTGTTGGTGCCCGCTGCGGCCATGCTGCGGACGGCGCCCGCGGTCGTCACGACGGCCGCGATCGCGGTCACGCCCGCCGCGGCGGGGGAACTGCATGCGCGCCCGCTGGTCGTCGCGGACCTGGGCCCGCCAGGGCTGCTGCTCTTGCGCGGGAGCGGTTTCTTGCGCGCTGCTGGCCGCAGCTTCGGCGGCCATGGCGTCTGCTTCGCGTTCGGCTTCGGATTCCGATTCGGGAGCAGGAGCAAGCAGGCCTTCGGTTTCGGCGCGATCTTCCTCTTCTTCGAGCTCGGCGTCATCGACGCCTTCGGCTGCTTGCTGGGCTTCCGCAGCTGCGTCTTCGGCATCCGCGATGGCGTCCTGTTCCGCGGCGGCTTCGAGCATTTCGCGATGCTCTTCGCCTTCGACGGCGTCGTGCACCGCACCGGCGGCGTTGTCGGCGGCGGCGAAACCTCGCTCCTCGGCGTCGCGCTCGGCCAGTTCTTCCTGCGCCTCGGCGACCTGTTCGGCGAGCGAGGCGGCTTCGTCCTCGCTGAGATCCGCGACGGAAGTTTCCTCCGCGCCGAGCACTGCGGGCCTGTCGGCGTCGATTTCCGGTTCTAATTCCACGATCGGCGAGGAAGCAGATGTTTCCACAGGAGCTTTTGCTACGGGTTCGGCTGGCGCTGCAGGCGCGCGATCTTTCCACTTAGCGAGCGATTCGCCGGGCAATGGCTCGAGGCCGGAGGAAAACGAGCGCGGCGCTTCGGTGCGGTTTTCGGACCGGTGTTCAGAATGATGTTCAGAATGATGTTCGGAACGATGTTCGCGGAATTCACGGCGCGGCTCGAAGGGGCGAGGCGCGGAGGATTCCTGGGTCGGTTCGTACTGCTCGCCGGCGGCCCGATCGGCGCTCGGGGGGATTTCATTGGACGAAACCAGTTCCGTCAGGTTTTCCGAAGCGGGAGGCGCAGCCTCTGCAATTGGCTTATCTTTATGCCGGGCGAGAGATTCGCCGGGCAGGACGACGGAAATATGCCCTTCGGGCGCGCCCGGCTCGGCGGGCGAATCGTCGTAGGGCCGATGCGAAGCGTATTTTGAAGGCGGAAGGTCGCGGCCAAAGCGGCGATCGGCGCCGCGCCCGCCACCGCGGTTGAAGCGCCCGCGTCCGCCGCGTCCACCACGGCGGCCGAAGTCGCGGCCTGCTCGGCCGCGGTTGTCGAAGCGGCCCCGGTCGGAGGAATGCGACGGGCCGGATGGCGCCGAGTTCAGGGACGGAGGAGCCGCGATCGAATTGCCGGGCTCGAGGGCGGATGGTTCTGATAGCGCAGGCGAAGCGCCTGCACTCGACAGAGTTTCACCGGGCAGCGGATCAAGAGGCGCAGCGACTTCACCCGCTGCAACCGGCGAGGCTGTCGCGTGATCCGGCGCCTTGACGACTTTATCTTCGGCGATGTGTTCGTCGAGTTCTTCGATGCCTTCGAGGAAGTCAGAGACGTAAAGGAAGGCGTCGCTATCGAGACCGATGTCCACAAAGGACGACTGCATGCCGGGCAGCACGCGGGTGACGCGTCCTTTATAGATGCTGCCAACTAGCGCAAATTCTTTTTCCCTTTCGACGTAATACTCACAAAGAAGGCCTTCTTCCATGATCGCGACCCGAGTCTCGTGAAGGTTCGCGGAGATAACCATTTCCTTCGACATTTGAAAACTCCTGATGGCGCACGGGAGCCGCGAAGCGCGCAAAGAAAGCGCGCGCAGTTGGGCCGGCGGAGCGGCGGCTGGCCGAATACGGATGCCAGAGCGGGCCGCCCGGGAAAGATCTCAGATTGTCTGGTTGGACTTTCCTCACCCGATGCGTTCCTGAAACAGAACTAAAATTTGAAATTCCGGTCCCGAATTCTCGGGAGCGGGCACTGCCAATTCCTTGCACTGGCTGCGAGAGCCGAAGTTCAATTGACGAAACGCCGCATGCGGACGTTCATCACAAGTCCCAAAGCCAAGAATACGAAGGCCGTTGCCGACCCTCCATAACTCATCAGCGGCAAAGGGATGCCGGTGACCGGCATGTAGCCAATCACCATGGCAGAGTTTACCAGAACGTGGAAGCCCAGAATGGCCGTGACTCCCATCACGACATACATCCCGGCGCGATCTTTCGCTTTCTGGGCGTTGTCCACCAACCGCAAAATCAGGCCCAAGTACAACAGCAAGACGACACAGACCCCGATGAAACCCTGTTCCTCGGCAAGTGCGGCCAGGATGAAGTCCGAATAGCGGACGGGCACAAAGCCCAACTGGTTCTGGCTGCCTTTGCCGAAACCCTTACCCCAGAAACCACCCGAACCAACCGCGATTTCCGACTGCAAAATCTGATAGCCCGCGCCGCGCTGATCTTCCTCGGGATGCAGGAAGGTCTGGATTCGCTGCTGCTGGTACGGCTTCAGGTGCCTGCGCATGTTCCAACCAAGCGGAACAAGCAATGCCACGAGCACCAGTCCGACCGCCGCGTGCTTCCACTGAATGCCCGCGCAGAGCGCTCCGACGACTGCAACAGGAACCAGAACCATCGCGGTTCCCAGATCGGGCTGCTTCAAGATCAAGCCTACGGGAATTATGGTCAAAACGCCAATCTTGAGCAGGTCGACCAGCGTCAAACGATCCGTGCGGACCTCAGCAAAGAACCGCGCGAGCACGATAATTATAATCAACTTCATGATCTCGGACACCTGCAAATTCATGATCCCGCCCAGAGAGATCCAGCGCTTCGCGCCGAGGCGAGAGAAGCCAAGCAGGAGGACGACCAAAAGGCCGGCGATCCCGATGAGGTACAGCGCCGGGGCCTGATCGAGAAGCGTGTGATAGTCGATGCGCGAGATCAGGAACATGCCGGCCAGGCCTATGCCGATCCACATGAGCTGTTTCCATTGCATTCCAGCCATGGCGCTGGCGTGCGTCGAAGAATAGATTTCGATCACGCCGATGGCGCTGATGGTGCCGGCGATGGCCAGCAGAGACCAGTCAAAATCGTGAACGCGCGGGCGGTCTTTCATTGCTGCTGAGCTCCGGCGGTCATGTCGACGGGATGGACCGCGGCTGGGGGAAGGTTGTCGGCCGTGGACGCTGGCGGCGGCAGGTGCCCGTTTTTCTTGTCGTAGTACATCTTCACGACGTCGCGCACGATGGGCGCGGCGGAAGTGCTGCCCCAGCCGCCTTCCTGCACCAGCGCGGCTACCACAATTTCGGGATTGCGCCGCGGGGCGTAACCAACGAACCAGCCGTTTTCTTTCAGTTTCTTACCGAGTTTGTTTTGCAGCTCGAAGCTTTCGGTTTGCGCCGTGCCGGTCTTTCCGGAAAAGTCGATGTTCTGAAGTTTGACGAGGCCGGAGGTGGTGCCATCGGGCTCGTTCACGACGCCCCACATTCCATCGGTCACTTGCTGGACCGTGTCATCGGAAAGCGGGAAGGAGCCGGACTTCAATCCCGTGGCGTCCTTCAGCAGGTGCGGCGGAATCAGCGTGCCGCCGCTCGCGACGGCGGCGATCATTCGCGCCAGCTGGATGGGTGTGACCATCACGGCGCCCTGTCCGATAGCCACGGAAATGGTAGAGCCCGGATACCATTTGTGATGATCGACGCGCTCGACCCAATCCTCGGTGGGAACCAGGCCGGGTTCTTCGCTGGGCAAGTCGATTCCCGTGCGCCTGCCGAGGCCCAGGCCGAAGGCGTACTGATCGATGCGATCGATGCCCAGGACCTTGCCGACGTTATAGAAGTACACGTCGCAGGAAGCGACGATGCCTTTGTGGAGGTCGACGCTGCCGTGCGCGTGATCGCAATGGAACAACCGGCCGTAGAACGTAGCGTAGCCAGGGCAATAGACCGTGTAATTGGCGGGAAGGGCCTTCGATTCGAGCATGGCCGTGGCCATCACGACTTTGAACACCGAGCCGGGCGCAAGCTGCGCTTGAATGGCGCGATTCAGCAGCGGCGTGCGCGGGTCGCTATTCAGCGCGGCCCATTGCTTGCCGGGGATGCGAACGGCAAAGTCGTTGGGATTGAAAGTAGGACGGCTGACCATGGCGAGTACTTCGCCGGTGTGCGCGTCCATGGCGATGAGGGCGCCTGATTTGTTGGCGAAATCGTTTTCGGCGATCTGTTGCAGATCTTCGTCGATGGTGAGCTGGATGGGACGGCCGGGGATCGCTTCGACGTTGTCGAGCGTGCGCATCACTTTGCCGACGCTGTTCACCACCACGCGGCGCATGCCGTCGGTGCCGACGATCTGGTCGTTATACTGCTTTTCGAGTCCTGCTTTGCCGATAATGTCGCCGGGCTTGTAGCGGTCGGGATTTTTCTCGAGTTCCTGCGGCGAGATTTCGCCGACGTAACCGATGGTATTGGCCAGCATTTCATCGCGCGGGTACCGGCGGCGCTGGACCATCATCAGGTCCAGGACGGGAAGATCGGCGCGGTGCGATTCGACGAAGGCGATGTCGGACTCGGTGGCTGCCGGCTTGATGATCACGGGCAGAAACTTCGGCTCGAGTTTAGCCGCATCAAGCTGCGCGTCGAGATCCTCCTTGGCGATGCCCAGGCCGTCTTCGATTTGCGGGAGGCTCCTTTCGAGCAGCTTGGGATTGTCGCGCAGCAACAGGATGCTGAACGAGGGATAGCTATCGACCAGCACGCGGCCTTCGCGGTCGAGCATCGCGCCGCGCGGGGCGATGATGGCGATGCTGCGGATGCCGTTTTTTTCCGCCAGATCGGAGAAATGCTCGGACTGCATGACTTGCAGGTGCCAGAAGCCGATCAGGAGCAGGACCACAAACGTCGCGGAGAGATAGGAAAACAGGGCCAAACGACCCTGGGGAATCTTCTGATCGTTAATGTTCCACGATGGCAATGAAACATCTCCTGCGCGGCGGGCCGTGCACGGCTGGACGTGGTGCGGTCCCCGAGCGGTCCGATACCCAGGCGAAAACACGCCAAAACCGAAAGGGACTCGGACTAGTCAAGCTATCACCCGGGGATGTGGGCCGCAAGTTAGGCATGTCGTTAGGGTCAATGATGCGTACTCAGAGCTGGCGGCCCCCGAACGGCAGGGCGTCCAGAGGTGGGCCATTGGACGAGTCGTTTTTCCAGAATCGTTTTGAAACTCTTCGCGGCCATCCGCGCTGCTCCGGGCGGTTTGACAAAACGGTTGATCCCTGACCAATCCGTACGAGGTTTCCTTCACTGTCCTTCAAAAGGGCATGCTCCCCCAGGTCTCTTTTCTTGGGCAGCTGTGTGAATTCGACTCCTTTGGCTTTCCGCTCATCATAGGTCGCGCGGATGTTGTCGACAACGAAGACTAGGGCGGGCGACGCACCCGGAATGACCTTCTCGTGTTTGTGAAGGACGAGCATGGTTTCGCTGCCGTTCACCTTCATCTCGATCTAGCATCAGACCGCACGCCCTAACACCGGGTCGAAAGGCCGTGGTCGGCCGGGTAAAAAAATCTGCGCCGGGTTGGCGGCAAAGTCATACAATCCGGGGCAGAAGCCATCCTCTGGGGATGACCTCGTTATAGGACGACTGATGGAGGAGGGAGTATCTATGGATCGACGAAAGATGTTGGCATTGTTAGGTCTCAGCCCGACGCTGATTGCCGATTCCCCGGCCTACGCACGATCGGGCCCAAGAACCGTGCCGGACGTTTCCACGACAGATAGCGACCGGTCGGTTACAGTGATGAACCCCGCGATAGCGGGGAAGCTGGCGACGCGAGTTCCGCTGGTCCCGCCGCTCGAAAGTCTTCAGGGCAAGAAAATCTACATGATCAATCTTTCCTGGGAGGGTCCGGACGCGGCGGACTACTTCTATGGAGCAATGAGCGAATGGCTCGGGAAGCGTTGCGGCGCCACGACACAGGTAAAAGTCACCGCGGAAGGGATGTTTGGAAGCGACCCGTCGATGTTGAAGGATATCGTCGCCAGCAAGGCCGATGCTGCGATTGTCGGTGTGGCTGGTTGAAACGGCTGCTGCGCGGCCGTGAGCCGCTGGGCAAAGCAGATTCAGATGCAGTGCAAGATTCCCGCCATTGGCATCGCCTCCTCGAACATCGTGCATTACGCCACGGGCTACAATTTCAAATACAACAACGGAATGCCCATCCGTTACGTCTCTGTCCCGTTCCCATTCACCGGACAGCCGCGATCGGTCGACGTCGGGTATGTGTCCGGCAAAGACATGCTCAGTGGCCGGCCGCTGATGGCCGCCGTGGTGGATGCGCTGACCAGCCCTCTGACGATGGAGGAAAAGATTTCCGGCGCTCCACCGGACGAGGAGGTCGAGCCGAGGTTGCTCCCCGCTGATTCGGAGGAGAATTTGCGACGACTGTTTGACGACAAGGAATGGACCGATTTCAACTCCATTATCCTTCCCACCGAAAAACGCGTGACCGCGATGCTGAAAGGCACGAGTCGCAAGCCCGACGAGGTGATCAAGACGATCAACATCACGGGCGGGGCCCGTCAACTTACGGTGGAGAAGGTCGCCATCAATGCGGTGATGGCCGGAGCTTCGCCGGAACATTTGCCGGTGATTCTGGCGCTCGCGACGCAGGCGCCCTTCGGCAATTCGACCAGCTCGATGGCGAATATGGTGGTGATCAGCGGCCCGATTCGCGACAAGCTCAAGTTCAATTGCGGGACCAATGCCATGGGCCCGTACAACAGATCGAATGCCGTGGTGGGGCGCGCGTTTACGCTGATGTCGAAGACGGCGGGCGATCTACGGAACAACGTCAACGCCTGGGAAACGCTGGGCAACACGATGCAGTACAACAACATATGCTACGGCGAAAACGAGGAGGCCTTGCCGGACGGCTGGGACCCGCTGCACGTTGAGATGGGATTCAAGCCTACGGATAATGTCCTGAGCGTGGGCATGGGCTGGAGCAGCATTGCCAGCGTGGGCGCCAGCCAGGTCATCTACCCGACGCATTTCCTGATGCGCGACTATATGAGTTCGTTTTGCGCATCCGGCTCAGCCGCTACCATCGTGATCGATCCGACCGTGGCGGGCTTGTTGAAAGACGTGCATGGATTCAAGACCAAGGCGCAGTTGAGCGAATGGTTCTCCCAAAATGTGACCAAGATGAACGCGTCCTATTGGGGAAACGGCGTGATTCAAAGCACGGCCGTGCCGTTTGCGCTCCAGGGTCTTGAGCCATACGCGAGCTGGAGAAAACTCCCGGACGATGCGCTCATCAAGCCTTTCACCAATCCCAAGGCGATTCACGTGGTGGTGGCGGGCGGAAAGGTCCAGACCATGTGGTTCGTCACGGATTTCGGAATTCGCCGCGGGGTGCTGATCGACGACTGGGCGTAGAGGTATCGAATCTGAATGGATCGGAGCGCGGGGCGCAAGCTCCGCGCCAGCCGACAAGGAATCGAAATATGAGTTCTACACGGAAGGCGGCCCTACTGTGCGCGATGCTGCTGGTTCCCGGAGTGCTCTGGTCGCACGCTCAAAAAGACCCGCCAAAGGGCGATGCAGCGAAAGCAAGCCAGAGCGGCCCCCCAGCGGCCAATGACAAAGACAAGGAGCCGTTTCCCCAGGTGCCGCGCATCACTGCCGAGGAAGTGCAGCGAGTGGTGAAGGACAAAGGAAACGTAGTGCTGGTGGACACGGACGATTCCGAGTCCTACGCATCCGAGCATATCAAAGGCGCCGTGAACATTGCCTACGATCCGACGACGGACTTGCGCGAGCAGGATCCGTCGCTTAGCGGGTTGCCCGGCGACAAATTGGTCGTTTTCTACTGCAATTGCGCCCATGAGGAAGACAGCGCGCCCCTGGTCCTGGAAATGTGGGAGCTCGGTTACGATCACGACAAAGTGAAGGCCTTAAGGGGCGGCTTGACTCGATGGGAACAATTGGGTTATCCGCTGGCCGGCACGGAGGTGGACGCAACTCGGGAAAAAGGGAACTGAACCCCAGGATTTGCCCAACTGCGATTGCTACTCTAGAAGCTTCCGATTCGATCCAAGATCTCCGCAAGTTGACCCGGCGTCGAGAAAAATGGGGAGTGGTCCGTGTCGATCGAGAAGGTCTGGCGGCATGGAGAGGCCTGTTGCATGGCGCGCTGGAGCTTCGGTGTAATGGCACGGTCGCGCGCGCACTCGATGTAATAGCGCGGGATGCGGCCCCAGTGCTCGGGCGTGGTTGCCACCGGGGTGGTAGTCGGAGCTAGGGACTGGGCGACGAGACGCGACTGGGCGAAGGCGACGTCTTCATCCGAGCACTGCAAGTAAAACGCTTCGCGGGCCGACTCCCGCTTGAAGACGGTACTACCGTCCGGGCGGACCTCCAGAGTCGAAGGATTGACCATGGTCGCCGGATCCTGCGATGCCCAGGTGCTTAGCGAGTCGCCATTGCGCGGCAAGAAGGCGCACAGGTACACCAGCGCGCGAATCTGCTTCGGGCAGTTTTCGGCGGCTTGGCTGATGGCGACGCCGCCCATGCTGTGGCCCACCAGGATGACCGGTTCTCTCTGCTGGCCGGCAATATCGCCAATGCGATCGGCATAGCTCTTAAGCGTGACATTCGTAGTAGGAGTTTTGTCGTCGCCATGGCCGGGTAAATCGGGAGCGATGGCTTGGTGGCCCTTTGCTGCCAACAAGGGGATGACTTTGCGCCAGCACCAGCCGCCGTGCCAGGCGCCGTGAATCAGCAGGTAGGAGGACATGCGGCGGCGATTCTAGCAGGCCGAAGGAATGCGCGCAGCAGGAGATCGGTCTTTCCTGGTGTACTTGGGCGCCTGTTAAACTGCCCTGTAAACGGCCGGAATTGTGTGTCTTATGAGTAATTTTGTATAGCAAGCAGACGGTCGTTCTACGCAGGGTATAGGGCCCCTACCGATAGCATTTTGGTATGCGGCGCCGAAACAAACTCGAGGGCGGCTTCGGGCAGGTCGAGACATCGGTTTACATGGCGGGATTGCCGAAGTCACGCGCCCGGCTTGGGAACTGGGGCGTGGTGGCTGTCTTGGCCGGTACGGCCCTGGCGATTGCCATTGTCATCCTCCAGGACTACGTTCTGTCCCTCTTCTAAAGGTCGGAGAAGTCTCAACTTAAGCTGGATCTGAGAAATCTCGTCATTCGGGCATGATGACGGTCTCGTCGCGAGGGATGGCGTTGAGCGTCGCCCGGTCAATGTTCAGGTGGGCCATGACGAGTTCAGGCGGAGTGTGGGTGAGCCATTCGGAAAGCGACAGGTCCTGATACACGCTGCTTTTGAACATTTCAAGAAATCTTAAGTCGCTGTCCCCCGTGTTCTCGATGTAGTGGGGGAGGGTTTGCTGAACATAGCCCACGTCGCCGGCTTGAAAATCCATGGTTCGGGCCCGCCCTCCGGTAGCGAAGATCGTCATCCTGCCTTTTCCCGCGAAGAAGTATTGCCATTCGTCAGCGTTGGGATGCCAGTGCAGCTCGCGAATTCCTCCCGGATGCACCGCGACGATCGCCGCGGCGATCGATTTGGAAATCTTGAAGACATTTGAATCAATGATGCGGACCTCGCCGCCCCTGGTGCGTTTGGTGAGGGGCATGGAAAGAGTGCGGAAGGCAAAATCGGTCGCGGAAGCCCCACGCGTTCCCGCGGCGGCTTTCTGGTCGGCTTCCAGCGGACCGGGGACCGCGGCCTGAAAAATAAAAAGCTCCTTCTGGGGCAGTTTGTCGAGTGCGTTCTGCGAGAAGCCGAAATTCTTCGCCAGCACACCCTTAGGCGTGTGAGCCATCCAATCGGACAGCAGCACGGTGGCGAATTCCGAGAAGTTGCCGTCGTCGAATACGAGCAGGAACTCCGCGCCGTCCGGATTGAGCCCCTGAATCGAGTGGGGAATTCCGGTGGGAAAATACCAGAGGTCGTTTTCCTTCACGTCGGCTACGAAGCTTTTGCCGTCAGAGTCGATGGCCGTGATGCGCGCGCTGCCGTAGAGCATGAAGGCCCACTCCGCGGCCGTGTGCCAGTGAAGTTCCCGCACCCCGCCGGCAGTGAGGCGCATGTTCACGCCGGCCATCGACTTTGAAACCTCCAGCTCGCGCACCGTCACTTCGCGCGACCATCCTCCGTCGTGCAGCCGCTTATGTCCGAACGCGAACGGGTATTTGAATGTCTGCACGCCGCCTGCATCGGTTGGTGGAGGATTTCCGGCAGAGGGGTTTTGGGAGTCGAGCGGGACGTTCGCGGGGCCGGGATCGCTGTTGCTGCCGACGGAGCTTTGTGCGTCACCCTGATCTGGACCCAGGAGTTTGGTGACGGAATTCGCTCCGGCCGCGGCGAGCGCGCCGGAGCTGACTTCCAGAAAACCGCGCCGTGAGAATTTAGAGTCGTGGCGATCGTCAGGCATCGATGGGCCTCCTGGCCGAGGATTCTACGCCGACAGGGCGATCTGGCGGCAGGGGAAGTCTTAATGCCATTGTCACACGCCATTCACAGGGACTGGTTACCGTCGCGCCTCTCGGCCCAAAATCTGAGTCCAGGGAGGACCTATGTCCGTACAGGCGGCAGAGCATCACCAAAGGGCAGCGGAGCACCACGAACACGCGGCGCGGCACCATCGCGAAGCGGCGAAACATCACGAGGCTGACGATCATTTGTCGGCGGCGCATCACGCGCATACCGCACATGGACACCTGCAACACGCCATGCATCACGCATCGGAAGCGGCAAAGTCTCACGCGGAGCACCACGGGCACAAAGCGAAGGCAGCGGGGCACTAGCGCGAGGCTGGGGGCGTTGCGCGAGGGCCACCAGTGGGGAAGCACGGTGCATCGGTGTTGGAGGTAGAACCAACCGAAAGGAAGGCAAGAAATGGCGACGGGGACGACCGTACTTGATTCAAAAATGACATCGAAGCCGGGACGGATCGGCGTGCTGATCTTCGGAATCGCAATGATTGTCGGGTTTATCTACGCCGGTAGCCACCTGTTCGGCGACCTGCAGGGGATACATCCCGAAAGCGCGTTGCCATTCATCCTCCTGGGAGTCGCGCTGCTGACGGCGCTGGGCTTCGAGTTTGTGAACGGGTTTCACGATACGGCGAACGCCGTTGCGACGGTGATCTACACGCACTCGCTTGAGCCGCATGTGGCCGTGGTGTGGTCGGGAGCCTGGAACTTCATCGGCGTGCTGGTATCAAGCGGCGCGGTGGCGTTTGCGATCGTGTCCCTGTTGCCGGTGGAGCTGATTTTGCAGGTCGGAAGCAACGCGGGATTCGCCATGGTGTTCGCGCTGCTGATCGCGGCGATCATCTGGAATATGGGAACGTGGTATTTGGGGCTGCCCGCGTCGAGTTCGCACACGCTGATTGGATCGGTGATCGGTGTGGGCATCGCGAATCAGCTGATGGCGGTGAAGACCGGGACGAGCGGGGTGGATTGGGTGCAAGCAGCCAACGTCGGAAAGCAGCTGCTGCTCTCGCCCGTTTTCGGGTTTGTGCTTGCCGCGTTGCTTTTGTTGACCGCGAAAGCATTGATTCCCAACAAAGCTCTATACCAGGCCCCGGTGGGAACGGAACCGCCGCCGTTCTGGATTCGCTGCCTGCTGATCCTGACGTGCACGGGCGTAAGCTTTTTCCACGGGTCGAACGACGGGCAGAAGGGCATGGGCCTGATCATGCTGATCCTGATCGGCACGGTGCCGACGGCCTATGCTGTGAACCACGCGGTTACGGTGACGCAGACAGCGGACTTCGTGGCGGTGTCGGCGCAGACGGCGGACGCGTTGAGCAAGTACGTGCAGCCGAGCGCAGTGGTGGGCGACTCCCGCGATGAGATAACCAATTACATTCGTACCAAGCAGTTCACACCGAACACGATGCTAGCGCTGCGGGAGCTGGTGAACGGCATCGGGACGGAAATGGCGCTGTATAAGGAATTGAAGGCCGTTCCCCAGGATAAGGTGAGGAACTTCCGCAACGACATGTACGTGGTGAGTGAAGCGCTGCGGCTGATGAAGAAATCGGGCAACCCGAAAGTTTCCACAGCGGACGCGGCCGTGCTGGCCAACTATAAAACGCATATCGACGGCGCCACGAAATTCATTCCACCTTGGGTGAAGGTTGCGGTTGCTCTGGCGCTTGGAATGGGAACGATGATCGGTTGGAAGCGGATTGTGGTGACCGTCGGCGAGAAAATAGGAAAAGAACACCTGACCTACGGGCAGGGTGCGGCGGCGGAAATCGCGGCGATGGCTACCATCGGCGCGTCGGACTGGTTCGGTCTGCCGGTGAGTACCACCCACGTGCTTTCCTCCGGCGTCGCCGGTACGATGATGGCAAACAAGTCGGGGCTGCAGTGGGGCACTGTGCGAAACCTCGCCCTGGCGTGGGTGCTGACGCTGCCGGTTTCGATATGCCTGTCGGGAACTCTGTACTGGTTGTTTCGAAGTCTCGCGAAATGATCAGACAATCTGAGTGACACGAACGGATCTAGGGCGCGACTGCGCGGCGAAAGGAAAGGAAATGCTGCCACCCAAACTGATTCTTTCCCCGATCGACTTTAGCGACCCGTCGCACGAGGCGCTGGACACGGCCGCGAATCTCGCGTCGAGCGTCGGCGCGGAACTCTTACTGGTTCACGTCGTGCCGATGATTCCGCGGCTGCCGTCCCCGGCGATGATCTTCAACGAGGCAGAGTTTGAGCAGGAGCTGCACAAGGACGCGGAAAAACGGCTGAACGACCTGGCGGCGAAATCGCGAGCGAAGGGCCTGAAAGTGCGGATCGAGGTAGGTACGGCGAACGACGTGGGAATGGAAATCATTCGGACCGGTGACCACAACCAAGCCGATTTGATTGTAATCGCCACGCACGGAATGACGGGCTGGCACAGGCTGGCGTTCGGATCGGTGACGGAGAAAGTCGTGCGGCTGTCCACGCTACCGGTTTTGGTCTTGCGCGCAGAGCACGCCGATCGGTCGCATTCCTCCGCTGAGGAGAGCGTGGCGAAGGTGTCGCGGTAGCGACGAGGCGCCATCAAGATCTTCGAAGGCGGTCGAGCAGGGCAAACAGTACCACGCCGAAGGCGGCGGTAACGACGGAATTCAGCAGCAAGCGCAGAGTGAAAAACGGTTCGGGATGATTGAGCAGCGCGCGCTGGGTGATCGCAAAGACCATCTGGTGGAAGTGGAAAAACAGGAAGATGAGCGCCAGCCTGCTGACCGGATGCTGCGTATCGATGCGCGCGCCGATGGTGGAGGCCAGGTAACCGACAATCGTTTTGGCGATGCCATAGAGCCCGATGGGATTATCGTGGCTCAGGGCGTCCTGCAGGATTCCTACGGTAGCTCCCAAGAACATGCCCGTTACAGGATTTCGCCGGCTGACACCGAAATAAACCGTTACCAGCAAAGGCAAATCGACCAGCTCCGACCAGCGGCCGTATTTGTGCAGAAAGGCCTGAAGGACCAGGGCCAGGAATGCGGTCAACAGAACGGTGCCGCTGTAATACTTGTGGACCTCGATATTCGACTCGGATTGCGCGCCGGGATGGAGCATGTAGGACATTTTAGTTTTGCGACCTGGGGCTTGCCGGCAGCGCGGCTGCCGGCTTGGTCGCCGGCTGAGCGCCGCTCGATGAGGGCGTTTTCGCCGAAGAGGACGCCGTGACTTGCGGCGTGGGTCCCGGTTCCTTTTGCACAATTCCAAGCGAGTTCGGTGAAGCGCCCGGAGCGGAAGCGTCGGCGGATTCGGATTTCTTCAGCTCCTGCGGCGTCAGCAGGATAATCACATCTTCCAGGCGGTCCAGGCGTGCGGCGGGCCGCACGTGAATCACCTGAAACGGATTGCCCGGATTGGCGACGGCCACGGTGCCGATCAAAAGGTCCTTGGGGAAAATGCGGTCTTCGCCGGAGGTGAGAACAATTTCGCCGACGCGCACGGGCTCGTCGTTGACGATGTAGTCGAGCCGGGCATCGGGATCGCCGCTACCTTTCACAACGCCGTGCGTGCGCGTGTCGGCAAGCAGGGCGCCGGCGCCGCTGTCTTTATCGTTGATGAGCAGAACCTCCGAGGTAGACGGCAGAACCTCCACGATTTTGCCGACGATGCCGTCCGGAGTAATAACGGCCATGTTGCGGCGCACCCGGTCGTGATCTCCGCGATTCAGGAACAGAGTGTGCGAAGCGGGATCGGCGCTTGCGCCAATCACCTGTGCCGCGAGCATTGGCGTTTCGGGATGCGCCTCGCTGAATTTCAATACGGTGCTCAGGCGCTGGGCTTCACCGGCCTGAGCGGCAAGCTCCCGATTTTGCAGCCGCAGTTGATCGAGCTCCGCGCGTAGGCGCGCATTTTCGGCGCGCACACCGCGGAGGCTGATGTAGTTGGACCAGACGCCGCCGGTGTGCGAGACCGCGTCGGTGCCACCGCGCTCGAAGGGCATGACGATCCAAGCCGTCCAATAGCGGATCAGCCGCACGTCGTGGTCGCGCTTGATTTGAAAGGCGAGCAGCAGGACTTGCGCCAGCACCACGGCGGCCAGCAGGGCCAGGGGACGTTGGTGAAATCGAGTGTCGATCATGCCAGGTTTCCGAATCGAGATCGTTCGACGGACGCGCTTCAGTCAATCGAAACCAGGCGCAGCAGCCGGAAATCGCTGAGCATTTTCCCCGTGCCCAGCACCACCGAAGCCAGCGGATCGTCGGCGATGGATACGGGCAAGCCGGTTTCTTCGCGGATGCGCTTGTCCAGATTCTTGATCAACGCGCCGCCGCCCGTCAGTACGATGCCGCGGTCGCTAATGTCGGCGGAAAGTTCCGGCGGCGTCCGCTCGAGCGCCACGCGAATGGCGTTGACGATCGTCGAAATGTTTTCGGAAAGCGCTTCTCGGATCTCGCTGTCGTCGATCGTGACCGTCCGCGGCACGCCCTCGATCAGGTTGCGGCCCTTTACTTCCAGCGTCATCGGCTTTTCCAGCGGATAGGCGGAGCCAATTTCGATTTTGATCTGCTCGGCGGTGCGCTCGCCGACCAGCAAATTGTACTTGCGCTTCAGGTAGTGCATCACGGACTCGTCCATCTCATTTCCGGCCACGCGCACCGACCGTGAGTAAACGATGCCGCTCATCGATATCACGGCGATGTCCGTAGTGCCGCCGCCGATGTCGACCACCATGTTGCCCGAAGGCTCCTCGATGGGCAGGCCCGCCCCGATGGCTGCGGCCATAGCCTGCTCGACCAAATACACTTCGCTCGCTCGCGCGCGATAAGCGGAGTCCTGCACGGCCCGCTTTTCCACCGGAGTGATTTCGCTGGGAACTCCAATGACGATGCGCGGGTGAACCAGAACGCGGCGGTTGTGCGCTTTTTGGATGAAGTAGGTGAGCATTTTTTCGGTAACCTTGAAATCGGCGATCACGCCGTCCTTCATCGGTTTGATGGCCACCACGTTGCCTGGCGTGCGGCCGAGCATTTCCTTGGCCTCGCGGCCCACGGCCACGGGTTCGCCGGTATTCTTGTTGATGGCCACGATCGAGGGCTCGTTGACCACGATGCCCTTGCCGCGCGCGAACACCAGCGTGTTGGCGGTCCCCAGATCGATGGCCAGGTCGGAGGAGAACAGGCTGAAAACCGACCGCATGTTGAAGCCGTTTTTATTCACTGAACGCGTTCCTCTCCGAACGTTCGCGAGCGCCGCCCACCACGGCGCGCGCCGGCCGATAATTCAATTTGTATTCTTCGACTCTACGGAATCACCACATCGACTCGCTTGATCGCCGTGCCGCCCCGCCGGTTTTGCCCGGTGATCACGATCGTGTGGCTGCCCCGCGTCATGGGGTCGGTGAAATACCGGAAATGCCCGTCCGGCATGATGTCCGCCACGGCCGCGCCGTTAATGATTAATGCGGCGCCGGGCTCGGTGCGTCCAATGACTTCGACCACATTCCCCTGCAACTCCGTATCGTCTACTTCCAGGAGCATATTCTGCTCCTTGCCCTGGGCTACCAGGGTGAACTTGTACGATTCGCTCGAATCACTGACGTTGTTGTTGTCGTCAATCGCCCGCACCCGCCAGAAGTAATCGCCCGGATCGAGACCGGGAACATCGAAGCTCGTGCCCGCCGTTTTCTTTTCCATCACGATGTGATTGAACATCGTGGTGGTGCTGACCTCGAAGTCATAAATCTTCGCAGTGGCCGCCGGCTTCCAGGAAAAGTGAATCGGGTCGTGCTTCGGGTCGGCCACGATGATCGGCTGCAAGTTGAGCGGCTCGACCAGCTGCGGAGGCGCCAGCACCTGTGTTTTGGTGATGGTCCCGGTGCCGCTCGGGAAGGTGGCGCGCTCATACTGCCCGATATCGACGTGTTCGGCGCCGCGGTTCAGCTCCGCGCTGCCGGCGTCGACGGTGATCTGCTGTTCCTTGGTTTCCGGATCGCTGCGCACCGCCGCTTCGCTGTTCTCACGGAGCGATGCCACCGCATTTTCGAAAGACACTTCCGCCTTCGATCCCGGAACCGACCAGGTGGCCGTCCGCAGGTCCACCTGTCCGGAACTGATGTGCACGCCCACTTTCGACGCGCGATCCTGCTCCACAATATTTTCTTCCACCGTGACCAGCGTGTCACCCTTTACCGTGTACGTTGTTCCATCCGCGAACGCGATGCGCGCCACTCCCTCCGACCCGGTTTGAATCAGGTCGCCCTTATCCAGAGTAACCTGGTAATCGGCACTCTCCCACTGTACCGAATTGACCTTCTTGACTTGCACTTTTCCGTCCAGGTTGACAAAGCGCGCTTGCCTGGATGAAGGAGTGGCCACGCCCCCGTCCGGCGCGGCCGTTCCGACCGCCGAAATTTTCTTCAGCACCGCGTTCGAAAAATCAGGAAATACGATGTAAACGCCCGCCAGGACGATCGACGTCAGAACCACCGCGTACAAAACCACCGTGCGGTATTTGACCGTGTGCCAATAGACTTCGACACGAGTCACCTTGGGCTTGGTACCGGCGCTGGTTTTCGCGTCTGTGGTCATGATGCGGGGGTCAATAAAAAAATCTAGCATAGGGGTATAGGCCTTTCAACAAAGCCGCGGAAAACGTGCGCAAGCTCTAACCCCCTCGGTTTTCGCGGTCTGCGGGCGCGCCTTCCAAAAGACTGATTCGATGGCGCTTGCTAGCGCTGATCCGGCAGATAGACATTTTGGAGGTTGACCGCAACCAGTCGATTGTTGACACTAGGAGCCTCGGGGAGTGATTGCATTCGCTGGGAACCGCGGGAGTGTGCGCGCCGCGAATCACGCGAGGTAAGGCCATGACCAACACAGGAAAACAGGCGATGAGCGAAATTCTGCCGCCGCAGCGATTGATGCTGACGCCGGGACCGTCGTGCGTGGAGCCGCGCGTGTATCGCGCCATGGCTGCGCCCATCGTGGGCCATATGGACCCCTGGTTCACGCAGATGATGGACGACGTGCAGCACCTGCTCCGGCTCGCGTTTCGGACCCAGAACCGCATCACCTATCCGATTTCGGCGTCGGGTTCCGGTGGCATCGAAGCAGCGGTGATGAATGTGCTCGATGCCGGTGACGAGTGCATCGTGTGCGTGAACGGCGCGTTTTCCGAGCGCATGGCGATCATCGCGGAGCGTATTCCCGCGAAGGTAATTCGCGTCGAGGCCCCCTATGGGCGCACCGTTGATCCGCAGGACGTGTTGCGCGCAGGCCAAGGCCGGAAGATCCGGTTCGTGGGGCTGGCGCACGGCGAAACTTCGACCGGCATCGTGCAGCGCATCGAGGATTACCGCAAGGTCGCAGACCAACTGGGCGCGCTGCTGATTGTCGATACGGTTGCAACCCTGGCGGGCGTTCCGCTCGATGTGGACCAGCAGGGCATCGACATTTGCTTCAGCGGTTCGCAGAAAGCGATCAGCGCGCCTCCGGGAATGGCGCCGATCACAGTGAACACGCGCGTCGAGGAAGTGATGCACGCGCGCAAGGAACCCGTGCGCAGCTGGTATTTCGATATGACTTCGGCGATGAACTACTGGGGGCACGAGCGGCTCTACCATCACACTCCGCCGATCACCCTGATTTACGCCATGCGCGAGGCGTTGCGCGCCGTGCTCGAAGAGGGCCTGGAAACGCGCTGGGAACGCCATGGGCGGAATCAGCAGGCCTTGATCGCCGGACTGGAGGCCATGGGCTTGGAACCCTTCGTCAAGAATCCCGCCGATCGCCTGGTCACCGTGACCGCCATTAACATCCCGGCCGGAATCGAAGACGGGAAAGTGCGGCAACAGCTGCTCAACGAGTTCAATATCGAAATCGCCGGCGGATTCGGCCCCATCAAGGGCAAGATCTGGCGCGTCGGGTTGATGGGCTATTCGGCGCAGGAAACAAACGTACTGCTCTTCTTGGCGGGTCTTGAAAAGACGCTGTCCGATCAAGGCTTCCGCCTGCCTGCCGGCGCAGGAGTGGCCGCGGCGCTGAAGAGTTATCAACATGCATCGCAGCCCGCAGCCGTGGGCGCGAGGAAGTAGAAAACGAAATGGCCAAGGCAGCGGTTTCCACGCGAATCCCCAACGTCGGCTCGATGAGCGAGTTCATCGGCGCGTTCGATGTGCCGTCGAAGGTGACGGACTACGTCTACAAATGCCGCTTCTCGCATTGTTGGAACGGCATTGCCACGCGCCACAGCGACACCATGGATTGCAAGTTCTTGGTGGATGGAAAGGGCGTGATCCTCGGCCTGGCCCACACCGGCTTCGTCAAATTCCGCGAACGCGCCGGCCGCAATCCCTCCGACCGCGAGGCCAGCTACATCGGCGCGGAATACCTTCGCGAACGCCTCCAACAGGAAGACGAGCACTCCCTATACGACGTCTCCGCCTCCGACGTCCTCCGCATCATCGAAAAGCTCGGAATCCACTAAAGCCTTTAACTGGCACAGACCATCCTGCCTCCACTGGGTCCCCTACCAGCGGGCCGAGCGGGTCTGTTCATACGAAGCGAAGGTGCGCTCTGAGGATCTCCCCGCACCAACGATTGACCGCATCTGCGTAAGGAAACGCCGGCTGCGACACATTCGCGCCGGCGCGCCAGGCCCTCAATTCGCCCTCCACCGCGCAAACCACCCATGCTCCTGCACGCCTTCTTCCTCGATTTGCCGCGTCCACGCATTCAGCAAATTGGAGCGATCGAAATAACCCACCATTCGCTTCGGGTCGTCGCGACTGACGATGGGCAACCGGCCAACATTGTTCCGTACCATCCGATGCAAGGCGTCATGCACGAATTCGTTCGAATACGCGACGATGGGCGGGGACGTTCCCGCTTCGAGCACGGTCGCGCGCCCGTCGGAATCGTTTTCGAGCGCCCGCAGCACGTCCCCCTGGGTGATCACCCCGGCTAGGCAGCCTTGGGTGTCCGCGATCGGCAACCCCCGCGACAAATTGAAGCCGTTCCGGCCGAGTTCGGCGACGGTCATATCCGCGGAAATCGGCTGCACGTCGGTGCGCATCACTTCGCTCAATCGCACGGTTTGCAGCACGCTCGCTTCATACTCGCCCGGCACATGCAATCCGCGGCGCGCCAGCTTCTCGGTCATGATGGAGGTGGGCAAATAGCGCAGCGCGATCAGGTCCGCAATCACGCAACCCAGCATCAAAGGGAGAATCGCATTGTAATCGCGCGTGATTTCAAACGCGAACACGATGAACGCAAACGTGGCCCGGGAAGCTGCGCCGAATACGGCGGCCATCGCAACCAGCGCAAACGCGCCGGGCGAAAGATGGGCCCCGGGAACCAGCGCGTTGACCCCGATGGCAAACACTCCGCCCAGCGCCGCGCTCGACATGAACATCGGCGCGAGCAACCCGCCCGAAGTTCCCGAGCCCAGAGAAATCACCAGCGCCAGTGCCTTGAAAACCGCGATCAGAATCAGAAGTTTCAAGCCAAGATTGTTGTTTAGGATGTCGGAGATCGTGTCGTATCCCACGCCGAGCACACGCGGCACGAAAAATCCGATGATGCCGAGCCCCAGTGCTCCGATCGCTGGATGCCACAGATCGTTGATGGGCAAGCGGTCGAATTGATCTTCCACCCAGTACAGCAGCTTCGTGAATCCGATGGCGGCAACGCCGCAGATTACCCCCAGCAGCAAATAAAACGGCAGGCCGCGTGGCACGTCGAAATTGACGTTGCCCATGCTGAACATCGAATGCTGGCCGAAAAGAACTCCGCGAACGCTCGTCGCCAGGGTGCACGCAATGACCAGAGGAATGAACGAACGCGCGCGGAATTCGAACAGCAGCAGCTCGATAGCCAGAATCACGCCGGCGATGGGAGTGTTGAAGGTCGCAGCCATGCCTGCGCCCGCCCCGCACGCGAGCAGTACTTTGCGCTCGGACGCCGTCGTCGAAATCATCTGGCCGACCAGGGAACCGACTGCGCCGCCCGTTTGAATGATGGGGCCTTCCGCTCCAAACGGACCGCCGGTTCCGATGGCAATGGCCGCCGAGAGCGGCTTGAGAATCGCGACTTTGGCCTCAATGCGGCTGCGCGTCGTCAATACCGCTTCCATGGCTTCCGGAATTCCGTGGCCCTTGATTTTTGACGTGCCGTACTTGGCCATCCAGCCGACGATGAGTCCGCCAATGACAGGCATCAGGATGATCCACGCGCCGATGGTGGTCATTTCGGGGCTGCGGAAATGCGACGAAAACGTGTGGTAGAAGGTGAGGTTGGTAAACAGAGCGATCAGGTCGTACAACACGTACGCGATCAGCCCGGCGAGAACGCCGATGACCGCGGCGAGCAGCGACATCCATCCGATGCGGTAGCTCCCGGTAGAAGTCGGCATGTCTCGGTCGGTCATGGGCCGCATTGCCAAGGGGCGCTCCTCTCAGAGGACTGAAACGGTCTTTAGGGGGTCGGAGCTTTCTTATCCTGTGCGCAGTCGAGGGACGCTCCGACATAACTCGCGTCAATAAATCCGGGCTCTAACCCCTGAGGTTGATTCGATCGACCGTCCTAAAGTCACCGACGTCGGCCCGCGCGCCGCCCCACCCCACGCGCCAGCGCACGAATCAATCGCGGCTTGGCCGCCCGCAGCTCGTTGCGATGTGCGAGCGAAAGCTTCACCAGCAATCTTTCGGCGCGTGGTGTCAGGTGCAGCTGCACCTCGCGCCGGTCGCGGCCGTTCCGCGAGCGCCGGATCCACCCCCGTGTTTCCAATCGGCGGCTCAGCTCGACGGCGCTGTGATGGCGGATTTGCATAAGCTCCGCCAACACTCCGACAGTGGTATCGATTTTGGGCCGGCCTTTGATCGCCAGCAGCGCCTGATGCTGCTGCGGCTCGATGCCCGCCTCGCGCGCCGCCCCTTCGCTGAAATTCAGGAAGCGACGTATCTCGAAGCGAAAATCGGCCAGCGCGGAATAATCAATCGCGCTTGTCCCTTTTCGTTTCATCGGCACAATTATATCGTATTACGATATAAATCGACAAGAAACCTGCCGGTATCATTTCTAGACGGACGGCCAGCTGGGCTGGAAACTCGCCGGGTGTGAACCTGTTTACCGTGGTTGAAAAATAGAAGAGCGCGCGCGAAGCCCGCTTCGCCGGCTCTCCCGGCGATCGCCGCGGCGCCAAGCCGAAGCTTCGACCGCTGGGAGCATGGGCTTCAGGCCCACGAAAAAGCACGCCGAACGAACCCGGGCTTAGTCCCGGCCTACCGCGCCGCTCTGATGTTCCGAGTGCCGTAGGCGCAACGCGGCGCGGGACCGAATCCAGTGGGACACTTTTTCAAGAGGCGCACGGTCGCGCTCCTCGGGGGCCCAGCCGCCGCGCCAGAACCTGAAGAGCACAGCAGATTTCGTTGTCTGCCCCGGCCCATGCGGGCCTAAGGCTACGGCAACGCGAACACGTACAGCATGTCCGCGCCGACGATCGCAACGTACTGCTTGCCGTTCTTGCCGGCGAACGTCATGGGGTCGGAGTTGCCGTCGCGCTCGAGCGTGGTGAGCCACAGCTCCTTGCCGGTATGCGAATCAAACGCGCGGAAACGATGATCGGACGTGGCGCCGATGAACACCAAGCCTCCGGCCGTGCTGATCGGGCCGGCGCTGCCGCCGTTTCCGGTGTGCTGTTTGGCGTCGGGCAGGCCTTCGGTGATCCCGAGCGTGGTCTGCCAGGCGATTTCGCCGGTGTTCCCGTCGACGGCGGTCAGCCGTCCCCAGGGCGGTTTCTGGCAAGGCCAGTTGCCGACCACTTTGCCGGTGGCGTCTTTGCCGGGCGCGCTGAATCCGGAATACGGCCCGGGGCCGATGATGCTGGCGCGGTCGTATTCCTGGGTCGAGCCTTCGGTGCCGCGGCCGTAGTTCAGGCCGTTCTTTTTCTTCTCGATCCAGCCCATCAGCGACATATC
>Ga0210404_10000175_pt1 | contig 40996 bp, 39 predicted proteins | sample IncBWH28MmetaG_FD_155455 | JGI IMG/M metagenome (GOLD analysis project Ga0210404, IMG submission 155455) | Forest soil microbial communities from Barre Woods Harvard Forest LTER site, Petersham, Massachusetts, United States - Inc-BW-H-28-M | ecosystem: Environmental > Terrestrial > Soil >... | reverse complement strand
CGTTCCACTTGCTTCCTGCGCTAATGGGCACCGGTATCGTCGGCGGCTTTCTCGGCGCGCGCATACTTCTGATCACGCCTCAAGCCACCTTCATGCGCATCGTGCCGTGGTTGCTGCTTGGCGCGACGCTGCTTTTCGTTCTAAGCGGACGCATCACCGGCTGGATTCGTGGCCGCGCCAACCTGAAATCGGGTGAAGCCGTGGGCGGCTCTGGAACGCCGCGCACGCTCCTGGTCGGCGTGCTCTTTCTCGAGTTGCTCGTTTCGATCTACGTGGGTTACTTCGGGGCGGGCGTAGGGATTCTGTTCCTGTCTCTTCTAGCCCTGCTGGGCTTGGAGGACATACACGCACTGAACGGGATGAAGACGCTGCTGGTCAGCATCGTCAACGGTGTGGCGCTCGTGACGTTCGTCTTCGCCCACGTAATTGTGTGGCCGCAGGCGCTGCTGATGCTGGTCGGCGCGCTGATCGGCGGATATGGCGGCGCCTGGGTGGCGCAAAAGATGAACCCGCAGCACGTCCGTGGGCTGGTCATCGTGATTGGCTTCGCGATGTCTGCCTACTTCTTCATTCGCAAGGGGTAAACGGTCTGGGGCGCAGGCTAGGCTGAGCCATCCGCCTCTGATTCCGCTCTTCTTTTTCGCTGGATCGGTGTTCATCTGCCGTTCATCGAAGCTTTTCCCGGTATCCGTGCGCCCTTCCACCCCTTTTCAACATCTAATTGGTCTGCCGTATGATGCTCGCTTCGATCCTCCCCTGAAAGGAATTAACATGGCAACCAAAGCACCCGATGTGAAAGACCGGCGCAAAGCGCCTCTATCAACCCCATCCGACATTCGCCCCGAAGCCGTGAAAGACATTTCGGGCGGCCTGAACGCGCTGCTCGCCGACGTCTTCGCGCTTTACCTGAAAACCAAGAACTTCCATTGGCACATGAGCGGCCCGCACTTCCGCGACTACCATCTGCTCTTGGACGAGCAGGCCGAACAGATTTTCGCCATGACCGACGATATCGCGGAGCGCGTCCGTAAAATCGGCGGCACCACGATTCGCTCGATTTCGCACGTCGCGCGCCTGCAGCGCATCGCCGACAATGATGCCGAGTTCGTCGACCCCGGCGACATGCTGGCCGAGCTGCGTGAGGACAACAAAGGCCTCGTGATCAGCATGCTCGCGGCCCACGACCTCTGCGACGACGCCAACGACGTGGCCACGGCCAGCCTGCTCGAAAACTGGATCGACGAAACCCAGCGCCGCGTCTGGTTCCTATTCGAATCCACCCGCCGGGGTTAAGGCATTTTCGTGCGGAGTGCGGCCCCTGCTGCCGCTGTCTGTGGGCGAGGCTTGCCTCGCCCGCTCCCCGCACTCAGGAACGAGCGGGGAGGGCGAAAACTGGGGTTCGTCGTCAGCGAGTTCGGATTTCTCGACCTCAGTTCGGCTTGATGTGAAAAATCCTCTCTGCATTTCCGTGATAAATCTTCTCCCGCTCCGCCTCCGTCACCGGCGCTGAATCCATAAACGCCACGGCCGGCGCCGATGGCTGGTACGGATAATCAATCGCCCACAGCACGTGATCGACCCCCAGCGCCTTGATCGAGAAATCCAGTGCCAAATGCGACTCTTGTCCGCTGGTCGTGATCACGAAATTGCGCTTGAAATACTCGCTGGGCGTCAGCTTGGTCTTCGGCGCGGCCCCGCGATTCTGCGCGTTCTTATTCATGTAGTCGAGTCGCCACAGCCAGAAATGCACGGCCTCGCCCATGTGCCCGATGCAAATCTTCAGCTTCGGGAACCGGTCGAAGACACCTGCGACGATCATGCGCACCGCGTGCGTCGAAACTTCGATCCCGTATCCCCACTGCGCGCTGTCCAGGCCGTAGTCGCGAAAAGGCGCGGCCATTCCGTCCGAGGGTGCTCGCGGATGAATGTAGATGCAGCCGTCCAGATCCTCGGCCGCCTCCAGAACCGGAAAATATTTCGGGTCGTCGAGATACTCGTTGTGCGTGTGCGAATTCAGAATGAAGCCGTTGAGCTTCAGCTTTTTCATGGCGCGCTCCATTTCCTTTGCCGCGCGCTGGGGCGATTGGGGCGCGAACGTCGCCAGGCCCGCAAACCGCGTGGGATGCTTCTTGATCACCGCCGCCAGTTTGTCGTTGGCGAGTTCCGCCAGTTCGGTCGCGGTGTCCGCGTCGAACATTTGCACGCCCGGCGCAGTCAGCGACAGCAAATGCATATCCACGCCGTTCGCGTCCATGTCTTTCAGCCGCTCTTTTTCCAAGTCAAGCAGCCTGGGCAGCAGCCGCGCCTGCACGTCGTCCACTTTCGCGTCGTAAATGCGCTGCACCAGGATTAAATCGAGGCTGTTGCCCGGCGCCCGGGCCGCTTCGCGCAGCGCCGCAGCGACCTCGGGAACCGAAAACGCCTCCTCGGTCGCAATCCGTCGAATCGGTTTTGAAGAAGCTGTCATGTGGATGATTCCTTTCCTTAGATTTTCAATGTGCTGGCTGGAGCGCACATCGCACCGGGTCGACAGCTTCGCGCGGCTAGCACCAAAATGCAAGCGCGCCAGACTCAGGTAGAATGCCTGTCATCCGTCGGTCGACCGTACTGCAGACCTTGGTTCGAAGCAATTTCGTTGGAGGGCTCGATGAAGACGTTTTCGCGTGTGGCCTCTGTTTTTCTCGTTCTGCCGTCTTTGCTCTGGGCCCAGCAGCCGGATCGTGCCACGGTCCTGTCTCACGAAAAAGAAATCCGCGCCCTTGAATCCGCCATGATGAACGCCGCAGCCGAAAAAGGCTCCGCCGGCTACATGTCTTTCTACGCGGAAGACGCGGTCGAGCTTCCCAATGGCGCGCAAATGATTCTAGGCAAAGAGTCCGTTGCCAAGACTATGACCTTCCTGGACGATAAAAACAACAAGCTCACCTGGTCGCCCGTCCACATCGATGTCTCCGCTTCCGGCGACCTCGCCTATTCATTTGGCGACTATGAGTTCCGATCGGTGGGTCAGGACGGCAAACCTTCGGTTGAGCGCGGAAAGTATACGACCATCTGGAAGAAGCAAAAGGACGGCAAATGGAAAGTCGTCCTCGACATGGGCAACGCCAACCCTGAACCCAAAGAGCCCGCCTCGCGCTAGCTCATCTGGAATCGGGCGCGCCGCTACTGCGGATTAGGCTTCGCCGCCTGCGCGTCGGCCGCGGCCGCGTTATTCTGGCAGGGAACCCGCAGCGCGCCGGCGATCCCGCCGCATCCGCGAAACGCATCGGCAGCCTCGCCGAATCGGCTCAAGTGCATGAGATCCACGCCCAGCACATAGAAATCGGTCTGGTCCGGCGCCGGATTGCCCTTGGTGGACTGTTCCAGCTCGTTCGCCGAATCCCCATAATCGTCTCTCCGAAAATAGACTAACCCGAGCGCGCTGTGAGCCTGATAGGTTCTCTTCGCTTTAGCCGCTCCGAATTCCGCGTCGGTCAGGCCGTGCGGCTTTGGCATCGCCGTGAGCACTTCGATGGCGTGCTTCGCATATTTTTCCGCTTTGTCGAGTTCCTGCGTCGCGTCGGGATCACTTGGTTGGTACACGTGCGGTATGGTCCAGCCGACGGTGGCCAGCACGTCCACGTCATTCGGGTTCAGCGTCAACGCCTGGTCTCCGTAATCGTATTCATTCTTCCAATCGGACTGGGTACGATAGGCGTCCATCAATGTCGCATCCACCTGCTCCTCAAACGGACTCTTTGGATATCTCCGCAAAAAATCGCGGCCCCTTTGAATTTTCCTGGCAGCATCGCGCTCCTTGAGGAACGCATCGTAGGCGTCTTGTTGGTCCCTCGCGACCTGATGGCCCATGGTGCCAAATTGCAACTGATCGTTCATCGTGCCGCCCGACTGGCCGATCATCGTCTGGTTAGGTATTTGCGAGCCTGTACTTGGAAGAGTGGGGCCTTGCTGCCCCCACGACATCGGCGCAAATCCAAACAATGCCGCCGTTAGAAATGCTGCGAGCAGCGAATCCCCCGCGAAACTCGTTTTCATGCTTGGCCTCTCCATCCAGGTAACGAATTGATACCATCGCTTCAATTTCGCGGTCAAGCGGCTTAGCGCGACCTGCCTTCGACGATTGGGTTGACGGCGTACCAAGCAAGCGCTCCTGCGAAAGCCTTTTCGGCGAGTATGTGAGATGCAGGGGCAGCGTGGCGCCAAGGAATGCTGCGGGGTGTAGCAGTGCTACGCTGGCAGCAACAACTACTGGCTTGTCGCGGTCCTGGCCGCGAATGGTGATCCATTGGTCGATGCCGCCGATTCTGACGAAGAGCACGCGTACGCCCCCTTTTGTCGGGAAGGTACGCAAAGAGGCGCGGGAATGTTCAGCGCAGACTTGCGATCCGCATCGATTGTCCCGTTGCGCCCGACCATGGTAGAAGGCGGAATCGGAGTTGTAGTGCTTCCGGGACGTCGACTCTTTCCGGTCTCAGATACTTACAAAGGACCATGCAGCCGCGGGTAGCCCTTTGCCAGGGGCGCTCTCCCGGGAAAGGAAAAAGGGCGGCGGATCACGCGATCCGACCGCCCTTTTCATCCGTCAGTTTGTGAAGCAGCGTTTAGTACATGCCGCCCATGCCGCCGCCACCGGGAGGCATGCCGCCGCCGGCGCCAGCGCCCTGCTTCGACTCTTCCTTGATGTCAGCGATGAGCGCTTCGGTGGTGAGCATCAGGCCGGCGATGGACGCGGCGTTCTGGAGAGCGAGGCGAGTGACCTTGGCCGGGTCGATGACGCCCGCCTTGACCAGGTCGCCGAACTCGGCAGTTTCCGCGTTGAAGCCGAAGTTATCGTCCTTGGACTCGCGGATGCGGCCGACGATCACAGCGCCTTCCTGACCGGCGTTGAGAGCGATCTGACGCATGGGCTCTTCGAGCGCGCGCTTGACGATGTTGACGCCGATGGCTTCGTCATCCTGGAGCTTGAGCTTCTCAAGCGCCGCGATGCAACGGACCAAAGCGACGCCGCCGCCGGCGACGATGCCTTCCTCGACTGCCGCGCGAGTGGCGTGCATGGCGTCTTCAACGCGAGCCTTCTTTTCCTTCAGCTCGGTCTCGGTTGCCGCGCCCACTTTGATGACGGCCACGCCGCCGACCAGCTTGGCAAGGCGCTCCTGCAACTTCTCCTTGTCGTAGTCGGAGGTGGTCTCATCGATCTGCGTGCGGATCTGACGGACGCGGCCCTCGATCTCACTGGGCTTGCCTGCGCCCTCGACGATCGTGGTGTTGTCCTTGTCGATGGTGATCTTCTTGGCGCGGCCGAGGTCTTCGACCTTCACGTTCTCGAGCTTGATGCCGAGATCTTCCGTGATGGCCTTGCCGCCGGTGAGGGTGGCAATGTCCTCGAGCATGGCCTTGCGACGATCGCCAAAGCCGGGGGCCTTGACGGCGGCGCACTGCAGCGTGCCGCGGAGCTTATTGACCACCAGAGTGGCCAGCGCTTCGCCTTCGACGTCTTCTGCGATGATCAGAAGCGGCTTGCCCATCTTGGCGATCTGCTCGAGCAAGGGAAGCAGGTCCTTCATCGAGCTGATTTTCTTTTCGTGGATCAGGATGCGGACGTCTTCGATGGCGCATTCCATCCGCTCGGGATCGGTGACGAAGTAGGGCGAAAGGTAGCCGCGGTCGAACTGCATGCCTTCGACCACTTCGAGCGTCGTTTCCATCGTCTTGGATTCCTCGACGGTGATGACGCCATCCTTGCCAACCTTCTTCATGGCTTCGGCGATGATCGAGCCGATCTGCTTGTCGTTGTTGGCAGAGATGGTGCCGACCTGCGCAATCATGTCGCCCTTGACGTCCTTGTGGAACTTGGTGATTTCGGCGGCGGCAACTTCAACGGCCTTCTCGATGCCGCGTTTGAGAGCGGTGGGGCTGGCGCCGGCCGCGACAGTCTTCACGCCTTCGCGGAAGATGGCCTGCGCGAGCACGGTGGCGGTGGTGGTGCCGTCGCCGGCTACGTCGGAGGTCTTGCTGGCGACTTCGCGCACCATCTGCGCGCCCATGTTTTCGAGCGGATCCTGCAGCTCGATTTCTTTTGCTACGGTGACGCCGTCCTTGGTGATGATCGGCGCGCCGAATTTCTTCTCGATGACCGCGTTGCGCCCCTTGGGGCCCAGGGTGATCTTGACGGCGTCGGCCAGCATGTTGACGCCGCGGAGGATCGCCTGGCGCGAATTCTCACCAGTGATGATCTGCTTTGCCATCTCGATATCTCCTCTTTCGATTCGTTGGTCTAGGGTGTTTGCCTGCGTTCCGCCGTGGCGGGAAGGCAGGGAAGTGATTCGTCGAAGTTACTTTCTGCCGCCGGCCGCTTTGGCCGCGCCGCCGATCTTGGCGAGGATCTCGTCTTCCTTGAGAATCATGTATTCCTCGTCGTCGATCTTGATATCGTTGCCGCTGTATTTGCCGAACAGGATGCGATCGCCGACTTTGACATCCAGTGCGATGCGGTCGCCCTTTTCGTTGACTTTGCCGGCGCCTACGGCAATCACTTCGCCCTCTTGCGGTTTTTCCTTCGCCGAATCGGGGATAATGATGCCGCCCTTAACTGTCTCTTTCTCTTCCAGCCGGCGGACTAGCACGCGGTCGTGGAGAGGGGTGATATTGACTGCCATTTTTGCGATTCCTCCGATGGTCCCGATACTTCGGGATGGTTTGCTGAGTGTTGCCTGCAAGGAGCGCTTTAGCACTCTCGCAGGGCGAGTGCTAATATAGCAAAGAACGATGAGGTGTCAATGAAAATCTTATGGGCGGCGAAGGAGTAATCTGGGGCTGGTACAGTGTAAGGATATTATAGTCTTACAGATACGAGATGGCTGGGTGGAGACAAATCGAGGGGTTCATTCTAGCCGGCGGCGAGAGCTCGCGGATGGGGCGCGAGAAGGCGCTACTGGAAATTGGCGGCGAGACGCTGATCGAGCGGATGGCGCAACTGGTCGAGTCGGTAGCGGGGGGCGCGAGGGTGGTCGGTGCATCGGCAAAGATTCGGGCGCTTGGGTTGCAGAGCATCGCGGACGACTGGCCCGGGGCCGGGCCGTTGGGGGCGATTGCCACAGCGCTCCGCGTGTCGAGCGCGCCGTGGAGTTTGGTGGTGGCGTGCGATCTGCCGTATCTGACCAAGGCGTGGCTGGAGCATCTTGCGGATCGGGCGCTCGGAAGCGACGCGGACGCGGTTTGCGCGATGAATACGCGCGGGGCGGAGCCCCTTGCGGCGATGTATCACCAGCGGGCGGAGGCAGCGATTCGTTCCTCGTTGACGCAGGGGACGCGAAAAGTGACGGACGCGCTCGAGAAATTGCGCATCGAGGTGATTGAACCCGCGGAATGGAAAGCCTTTGATTCCGACGGGTACCTGTTCAAGAATATGAACTCGCCCGAAGATTATGAGGAAGCGCGGGCCCGGCTCGGCAGAGGCGCAGATACCCGCTAAAATGAGCAGCCACTACCTGGAATTCCAAAACGTCTCGAAATCGTTTGACGACAACGACGTCCTGAAGAACGTGAGCTTTTTCGTCGATCAGGGCGAGACAGCGGTGATCATGGGGCGCAGCGGGGTGGGGAAGTCGGTGTCGCTGAAGCTGCTGCTGGGATTTTTGCGGCCGGACGAAGGGCGCATTGTGGTGGCCGGACAGGATGTGTCTGGGTGGAGCGAAGGGCAATTCGCAAAAATCCGACGGCGCGTGACGATGGTTTTCCAGTCGGGGGCGCTGTTCGATTCGCTGACGGTGGCGGAGAATGTGGCGTTTCCGCTGGTAGGCCGCAGCGACAGCGCGCCGGCTGAGGAGATCGACCGGCGGGTGAAAGAACTGCTGGAGATGCTGGAGGTCACGGAGTTCGCTAACCGGCTGCCTTCGGATCTGGCCACGGGAACGAAGCGGGCCGTGGCGATTGCGCGGGCGTTGGCGGAAAGTCCCGAAGCGATTCTGTACGATGAACCGACGACCATGGTCGATCCGCTGATGGCGTCGCACGTAAGCGACCTGATCTTAAAACTGAAGCAAACGCTGCATAAGACGTCGATTGTGGTTACTCACGACACGCATCTCGGCAAGAAACTGGCGGATCGCGTGATTTTCTTGCAGGAAGGCCGCGTCGCGTTTTTCGGCACGTGGCCGGAGCTGGAAGCCTCGAAGGATCCCTTCCTTCGGAATTTTCTGTTGCAGGACGAGCTGATTCCCGCGCTGGACGCGACCGCGTGAGCGAACACAACTCATCCGATCCTAAGAATCAGCTGCGCCGAGCCATTGGCCCGTGGGATTTGCTGCTGTTCAACGTGGCGTCGGTGCTGGGACCGCGGTGGATTGCGGTGGCGGCGAATAACGGTTCCTCGTCCATCAGCCTGTGGATCCTGGCGGCCGTGCTTTTCTTCTTGCCGACCACGATGATTCTCACGGAGCTTTCCACGCGTTTTCCCGAAGAGGGCGGACTGTACGTTTGGACCAAGAAGGCGTTCGGCGAATTTCACGGATTCGTGGCCGGATGGACCTACTGGGTGTATACGTTCTTTTATTTTCCTGGTCTGTTGATGGCCAGCGTGGCTATGTGCGCGTACGTGGGAGGGAGCGGGGCCGCGCATCTGGCGGACAATCGCGCGTTTCTGCTGGTGGGAGCGTTCCTGCTGCTATTTGCAGCCGTGGCGCTGAATATCGTGGGCGTAGGAATTGGAAAGTGGCTGCAGAACTGCGGCGGGGTCGGGACGTATGTTCCATTGCTGATGCTGGTGGGAATGGGGGTGTACCTGTGGCAGACGCGCGGGTCGGCGACGCACTTCACCTCGTTGAATATTCTGCCTCGCTGGAATTGGGACACTCTGAATTTCTGGCCGAAGATTGCATTTGCCTACAGCGGCCTGGAGCTGGCGTCGTCGATGGGCGAGGAAATTCGCAACCCGAAGACGACGTTTCCGCGAGCGATCATGGGTTCGGCGATTTCGATCGTGCTGATTTACGTGGCGGCAACCATGGCTTTGCTGGCGATTCTGCCGGCCAACATGGTGGATCCGAAGAGCGGCGTGTTTCAGGCGCTCACGGCGGGTTCGACCACTCTGCACATCGCGTTCTTCGGAATCTTCGCGGCGATCCTGGTGGTTTTCGGAAACGCTGGGGGAGTGGGTGCAACGGTGGCCGGCGTGGCGCGGATTCCGTTTGTGGTTGGAATCGATCGCTATATGCCCGCCATTTTCGGGAAAATTCACCCGAAATGGAAGACGCCCTGGGTTGCGATGCTGATCCAGGCAGGTATTTCTCTGGCAATCCTGCTCATCACGCAGCTGAAAGAGACCGCCAACAACGCGTATTATCTGTTGGTCGACGCGTCCAATATTCTTTACTTTATTCCGTTCGTCTATATTTACGCGGCCGTCATCCGGCTGGCGTACGTCGGGCACCGCGAAGGGGACAAGGAGGCGGTGCTGATTCCGGGCGGAAAATTCGGAGTGTGGGTGGCGGGCTCGGTGGCCATGGTAGTGACCGTGATGGCCATTCTGTTGTCGTTTGTGCCGTCGGCTACGGAAGTCAAGTGGCTCTTTGAGGTCAAACTCATCACCGGGACCATCGGGTTCATTGGCATAGGACTTATTCTTTATTATCGAGGGTGGAGCGCCAAGAAGCGCGAGGCAGCCATGCAAGCTGCGGATTGAACCAAGAGGCGAGCCAAGCAAATACATGCCGCGCTGAAGACCGCGGCGCTACATTCAAACCTGCGATTCCCTCATGAACTCGCCACGCTTTCTTCGCGCCAGCTTTCGTACGGGCATTACGCTGAAGGGACTGGACGGCCTGCTCGAAGCGGTTGGCGGAGTGCTGCTGTGGTTCTTCAAGCCCGAAGCGCTCGGTTCGACGCTGCAAGCGATATTCCAGCACGAGCTTTTGCGCGATCCGCACGATTTTCTCGCCCGGCACCTGCTGCACACGTCGGAAAAAATCGCACAGAGCGATCCGCTGTTTGCGTCGATTTTTCTGGTGAGCCATGGGTTGGTGAAGGCGGCGCTGTCGGTTTTGTTGTGGATGAACCAGTTGTGGGTCTATCCGGTGGCGATTGCGGTTTTTGCGGCGTTCGCCATTTTCGGGATTTTCCGGTACCTGCACACGCATGCGACGCTGTTGATCGTGATTGCGGCGTTTGATTTGCTGGTTGTTTGGCTGGTATGGGCGGAGTGGGGCGCGGAGAGAAAGAATCGGGCGGAGCCGAAGGTGTAGGGCCTAGTTGGTTGTTTTGGCGGTTTAGGGGGAAGGTGTGCCCTTACTGTCGCGGCCAAACCCGCGACTCACATCATCCTTCGGGCTGCACGACTAACGATGGGGCAGGAGGCTTTCGACGTATTTGGCCAGAATGTCGATTTCGAGATTTACGGCGCGGCCTGGGGACATCGCGCGAATATTTGTGTGAGCGTGGGTGAAAGGGATGATGGCCAGGCCGGCAACGCCGTCGCGCCAGCGGGCTACGGTGAGGCTGATGCCGTCGATGGCGATGGAGCCTTTTTCGACTACAAAGCGGCGAAGATCTTCGGGTATCCCGACCGAAAGCCACCAGCTTTCACCTTCCGGGACGAGGCTTGTGACGCGGCCGATCCCGTCGATGTGGCCCTGCACGAAATGACCTCCCAGGCGGGCGCTGGCGGCGAGCGGACGTTCGAGATTCACGATATCACCAGATTTTTTCTCGCCGAACGATGTGCGCGCAAGGGTTTCGCCTGACAAATCCGCGGAAAAGTGGCCGGCGCTGAATTCCGCGACGGTAAGGCAACAGCCGTTGACGGCGATGCTATCGCCGAGCCTTAAGTCCGCTGAGATGACGGGAGCGCCGTCGAGGCTGACGCGCAGGCGCGCGCCGCCATCTCGGCGATCGAGTGCGTCAATTTTTCCGGCGGCTTCGATGATTCCCGTAAACATCGTGAAAATATCCCTGGATTGCCAAATCCTCGCCGTATTTGCTAACCGAGACGTTTCGAAGCACAGGCCAGTCGGAAATCGACTTGCCCGACCCAGTGCGCGCGAAGGGAACGCCGCCCGCGCCCCTGAGTTTGGGAGCATAAAAGAGAACGAGCTTGTCGACAATGCCGGCGACCAGCGCGGCGCCGTTGAGTTCCGCGCCGGCCTCCAGAAGCACGCTGAGGATTTCGCGGCGGCCGAGTTCGGCCACAACTGTATCCAGGCAGACGCGGCCGCGGCGGTTGCGCGTGTGAACGATTTCGATGCCGGCTTTCGCGAGCGCGCGTGCCTTCGCCGAGTGTGGCGCTTGCGTCGTAAAGACCAGGACGTCAGCCTCGGCGGATTGTACGATGCGTGATTTCAATGGGAGGCGCAGGCGCGAGTCGAGAACTACGCGCAGCAGTTTGCGGCGGCGCGGCTCGCCGGTGCGGTCCGTAAGCAACGGATCGTCAACAAGAACGGTGCCGATGCCTGTGAGGAGCGCGTCGACGGAGTGGCGGAGGCGCTGAACGGCCTTGCGAGCGGCTTCGCCCGTGATGGGCGTCGACTTGCCGGGCCCTGCGGAAATCTGTCCATCCAGTGTGAGTGCGGATTTTAGGGTGATGAACGGGAGCCTGGTGCGGATCCATTTGGCGAAATCTTCGTTCAATTCGCGCGCGCGTTTCTCGTCGATGCCAGCCTGGACTTCGATTCCTGCCTGTTTCAATGCTTCGAAGCCGCGGCCCGCAACGGCTGGATTCGGATCTTCCATGGCCGCGACGACGCGCGTGATGCCGGCGGCGATGATTGCTTTGGTGCAGGGGCCGGTGCGGCCGGTGCTGCAGCAGGGCTCGAGGGTGACGTAAAGCGTGGCGCCGCGGGCCTCTTCTCCGGCTTGCTGCAGAGCGACGATTTCGGCGTGGTCACGATGGTCATAGACGTGAAAGCCTTCGCCAACCTTTTGGTGACCTCGGACCACGATTGCGCCGACGTGCGGGTTGGGATGAGCCAGACCGACGCTGTGCGAAGCAAGTTCGAGAGCGCGGCGCATCAATGTGGTGTGCGCGGCGAACGATGGGGGAGCAGTTGTCATGGGCGTCGTGTCGCATGCGCCGAAAGCGGCGCTGCATTTAGATCGATCAAGACGGGCGCAGCCAACCTTGGGGCCTCATAACCAGGCAGCGCCCCTACGAACTTCACACCCGCCAATCGGGAGGTTGGCGCTCCCGGGTCAGTCGAACAGAGAATTGACATAGGTCGGGGCATCGAAGGGGACGAGGTCGTCGATTTGTTCGCCGGTGCCGACAAAGCGGATCGGGAGATTCAGCTCGCGTGCGATGGCGACGACGATGCCGCCTTTCGCAGTGCCGTCGAGTTTCGTGAGCACGATGCCGGTTACTCCGGCGTGGCTCCAGAATTCGCGCGCTTGGTTGAGGCCGTTCTGTCCAGTGGTGGCGTCGAGAACGAGGAAGACTTCATGCGGCGCGCCGGGGACGAGCTTGGCGGCGGTTCGCTTCATTTTGTCGAGCTCGGCCATGAGGTTGGATTTGGTGTGCAGGCGGCCGGCCGTATCGACGATGACGACGTCGGCGGCGCGGGCTTGCGCGGCAGAGAGCGCGTCGAAGATAACGGCGGAGGGATCGGCGCCGGATCGTTGTTTGATGATTTCCGCATTCGCGCGGCGGGCCCAAACTTCGAGCTGCTCGATGGCGGCGGCGCGGAAGGTGTCGGCGGCGCAGAGAACGACGGTGGCGCCTTCGTTTTTCCAGCGGTTGGCGAGCTTGCCGATGGTCGTGGTCTTGCCGGTGCCGTTGACTCCGACGACGAACAGAACGCGGGGCGATGGAGAGTCAGCGCAATCGGAGTTTACCGGTGGCGCGGGCGCAGTGAGGATTGTCACGATTTGGCGCTTTAACTCCTGACGCAGGGCGTCGGCATCGTCGATTTTGTGTTCGTTGACTTGCTGGCGGAGCGCGGCGAGCACTTCCTTCGTGGTGCGCACACCGATGTCGGCGCTGAGCAGAGCCGATTCGAGCTCTTTCAACAGTTCTGGATCGACCGGGCGGTTGCCGGTGAGCAGCTGCTCCACGCGCGCGGAAAGCTCGGTGCGCGTCTTGGAGACCGATTGCTTGAGTCGGTCGAGAAGCGACGGTTCGGATTTTCCGAAGAGCGAGATCATGGATTTCAGCGCGTGTCCGCGAAACGATCATTTTAGCAGGGGAAACCACGAAGAAGCCGACCACAATTACCCGATTCTGCCGCCGCGCCTAATCGCTGATGATGCCGCCAAAGCTGCGCCAGTGCGCGCCGTCAAACTGCATGAGGAAGAATTGGTGAATGGGCTGGAAATCCTGCGGCGTGGTGCGAAATTTGATTCCAGGGCGCAACATGCCGATGTGCAGGTCGAGATGGGCGGCCTGCCTCATCACGTTGGCGCGGGTCAGGTCGTCGCCGCATTGTTTCAGCACTTCGACCAGCGCTTCGGCGCGCTCGTAGCCGGCCACGTTGTTCTGGTCGCGCAGGCTGGCCTGAGGATTGTACTCGCGCATCCAGTCGACGAATTCGCGGACCTCGGGATCAGCGCGCATCTGCGGCTCGAGCCAACCTTTTGATTTCGCGTTGGTGATGATTCCAGCGCTTTTTTCAAGGCCGGCCGGATCGAGGAAGGCAGCGACGGAGAGCGAGGCGTTGGGAATGAACTGCATCGGATGCCAGCCGATGTCGTAGGCGGTGCGGATCGCCTGGGTGGCAAACGAGCCGATCGAAAAATTGAAGAACGCGTTCGCGCCGGAAGCTTTCAGCGCGGCGATCTGGGAATCCAGGGTGGCATCGGAGGGTGAATAGGAAATTTCCTTCACGATCATGGAGGACGCTTTGTCGCCGAGGCCTTCGTGCGCGCCAGCCAGATAGTCGCGGCCGGACTCGTCGTTTGCATACAGGATGGCGATCTTCGCGCTGGGGTTCGCCTGCAAAATATATTTAGCGTAGGCCGCGCCCTCGCTGCGGAACGAGGCGTAGAAACCCATGGTCCAGGGAAAATGCGCCGGGTCGTTGAATCGGGAGGAGCCCGTGTCGACGAAGAGCTGAGGAATTTGTTTCTCGTTCAGGTACTCGCGGATCGCCAGATTGGTCTCGGTGCCGAACGAGCTGAAAACGAGCAATACCTGGTCGTCTTCGACGAGTTTTCGGGCCAGCTCGGGAGCAGTCGCGTGCTCGGAGGCGATGTCGACGGTGATGAAAACGATTTTGCGGCCGTTCACGCCGCCGCGGTCGTTGATCATCTGGAAATAGGCAGCTTCGGCGCGGCCGATGGCTCCGTACTCCGCGGCCCAGCCGGTGTAACTCATGATGTTGCCGATCTTGATTTCGGTGTCACCGGCGCCCGGGTCGTAGTGCTTGGGCGGGTGCGGAAACGCTGGGGCTGCGAGGGCGACCATTGCAGCGAGCGGGAGAGCGAATAGAGGCGGGTGGCCCGCCGAAGGTCGTCTGGCGGCGATTTTCGATTGCGTCATGGCCAGCGCTCGACATCCTAACACGGCGGATGCCGGGCTAGCGCCCGGCGCTACACTTAAATCTGCATTGATGCTACTTTCGACGGGAGTGAGATTTTAGTCCGGCGGATGCGATGGCTGAGCGATTCGTCTTCTCCGATCTCCGTGAGATTTTTGCCAAGGCGAATGAGGAGAAGTCCGGCGATCAGCTGGCGGGGATTGCCGCGCGCTCGGAGCGCGAGCGGGTAGCCGCCAAGCGCCGGCTCGCCGATTTGACTCTCGCCGAAATCGTGGCGCAGCCGCTGATCGACCCCACCGAAGACGAAGTAAGCCGCCTCCTACTGGAATCGTACGACCGCGAGAGGTTCGCGCCGATAGGAAGCCTCACCGTGGGCGAATTTCGCGAGGAAATTCTCGACGATCGGACGGGCGAGACAGAGTTGCGGCGGCTGCAACGCGCGATTATTCCCGAGATTGCCGCAGCGGTCGCGAAAATCATGAGCAACAAGGACCTGGTGCTTGCGGCGGCGAAGATTCGCAACGTGACGCGTTGTCGGAACACCATGGGAGCGCGCGGAGTGCTGGGAATTCGCGTCCAGCCGAATCATCCCGTCGATGACATTGGTGGGATTCTGCTGGCGTCGTTTGAAGGCCTGCTGTATGGCTGCGGCGACGCGGTGATCGGCGTGAATCCGGCGTCGGATTCGGTTGATACGGTTTGTGCGATTCTGCACGCGCTGGATCGGCTGGTCGAAACATATCGAGTGCCGACGCAGATTTGCTGCCTGGCGCACATCCGCGCGCAACTTGCGGCGATGGACCGGGGCGCACCGGTGGATCTGTTGTTTCAGTCGGTCGCGGGAACGGAAAAGGCCAATCGCAGCTTCGGAATTTCGCTGGCCCTGCTGGGGGAAGGGTGCGAGCGGGTGCTCGAACATCATCGACGGCGTGAGGTGAAGTGGATCGGCGAGCAGGCCATGTATTTTGAGACGGGCCAGGGCAGCGCGCTTTCGGCGGAAGCGCATCATGGCGTCGATCAGCTGACGCTGGAGGCGCGCGCTTACGGCGTGGCGCGCGCGTTTGATCCGTTTATCGTGAACACCGTGGTGGGATTCATCGGGCCGGAATATCTTTACGACGAGCGGCAGATCATTCGTGCGGGGCTTGAGGATCATTTCATGGGTAAGCTGCTGGGGCTGCCGATGGGGTGCGACGTTTGTTACACGAACCATGCGGCGGCGGACCAAAATTCCGCGGACAATTTGCTGCTGCTGCTCGGTGCCGCGGGTTGCAACTACTTCATGGGCGTGCCGTGCTCGGACGATGTGATGCTGAATTACCAGTCGACCAGCTATCACGATGCGCTGGCGGTGCGGCGGCTTTACAATCTGCGGCCCGCGCCGGAATTTCTGGCCTGGCTGGAATCAAGCGGGATCTATCGCCATGCGGAGCCGGCGATGCTGGATGCGCCGGCGCGCCGGCAGCTGATGCAGAAGCTGGAATCCTCGCTTGAGGAAATCGTCTAGATGGCGCACCCCGGCGACGAATCGCTCGCGCTACCGGAATTGCCGGAAATTGTGCGCCAGGTCCGCGCGCGGACGCCCGCACGGTTGTTGGCAGGACGCGCTGGCGCGGCTTACCGCACGAATACGCAGCTGGAACTGCGCGAAGCTCATGCTGCCGCACGCGATGCGGTTTGGGACGAACTCGATTTGCAGTCGGCATGGGGAGCTGCGTTTGTCGAGCGTTGGAACCCGCTGGAACTTCGCACGCGGGCGCACGCCAAGGAAGATTATCTGCTGCGCCCGGATCTCGGACGGCAGTTCGACGAGACTTCGCGGACGGATTTGGCGGCCATAGACTCCCGCTGTATCGATCTCCAGATCGCTATCGGCGATGGGCTATCCGCTCCGGCGGTCGTCGCCCAGGTTCCGGCGCTCTTGCCGCTGCTGGATGCGGGTGCCAAGAGTCGCGGGTGGGTGCTGGGCCCAATTCTCGTCATTCACCATTGTCGCGTCGGGATTCTGAATGAAATTGGAGAGCGATTGGAACCGCGGGTTGCGGTCCTGTTGATCGGGGAAAGGCCGGGGCTGGCGACGGCGGAAAGCTTGTCCGCGTATATGGCGTACCGGCCGCTGGTTGGGCATACCGATGCGGACCGGAATCTGATTTCGAACATTCACGCCAGGGGGTTGAGCGCGGGCCAGGCGGCCCAACGAATTTTGAACTTCGCGGCGCAGATGATGAAGGCAGAGGAGAGCGGATACATGCTGAGGGAAGAGACGCCCGCGATTGAGGACAGCCAGCCCTAGAGGGCTGTACCCGGTAGGCGACTTCGGCCGACAAGGCGCATTCCGTGGCACGATCCGGACTCACCGCGGGCGCGGCGATCACCCGACACGCGATTTGCGGCGTATCACCGACCATCCAATGGACGGCAACGAGCCGGAACAGCGCGGGCGCGCGATGGCGCGTGGTCTCGAACATGTTCATCTGGGATGGGCGCTGGCAGGGGCGTGTCTCGGACTTTCGGGCATCTCCCACTTCGCACAGCGGTTGGTGGACCGGAGATCATTGCGAGTTGTAAACAGAGCACAGATAGGGTCTGTGCCACCAAAACCTGATTAGACTTCAACGAGCGTGGCGGAGAGGCGCAGGCTGCCGGCGGCGACGGCGGTTTCGAGCGCGGCGACGACCGTCGGGTCGAATTTCGTCACCGCGAGCGAGCGGATGCGCTCGAGTGCATAGTCCAGATCCATGGCGGATTGGTAGGGTCGGTTGGTGGTGATGGCGTCAAGTGTATCGGCGACGGCGATGATGCGCGCCATCATCGGAATCGAATCGCCGGCGAGACCGTAGGGGTAGCCGCCGCCGTCCATGCGTTCGTGGTGCAGCTCGATTCCCGGAAGCATGTCCTTGAGCTGCGCGACCGGACGCATGATGTTGGCGCCCTTCACGGTGTGTTGCTTCATCAGGTCGAATTCTTCCTCGGTCAGCTTGCCGGGTTTCTTAAGCACCCGGTCGTCGACGCCGATTTTGCCGACGTCGTGCAGCAGCGCGGAGATGCGCAGGCGGTCGAGGTCTTCCGCATTGAGGCCCAGACCATCGCCGAGGATCAGCGAATATTTCGCGACGCGCCCCGAGTGACCGCGGGTGTAAGGGTCCTTTTCGTCGATGGCCGCCGCGAGCATGCGGATCGAGCCAAGAAAGAGCTCGCGATTTTCGTCGGCCGCGAGTTTCAGCTTGTCGACGTAATCTTCGATATCGCCGGCCATTTTGTTGAAGGTTTCGGAAAGCTCGCCGATTTCGGCGGTCCCTGCCACCGGCACCCGTTCATGAAATTCGGCGCGACTGATGGCGCGGACGGATTCCACGAGGCTGCGAATCGGGCCGGTGATGCGGAGCGCGAAAACGTATCCGAGCGCGAGCGCCACGAACGTAACGCCAACAACGAAGCGCAGGGCTTCGGCGGTCAATTCGGAGACACCGGCGTCGATGCGCGCATCGTCCAGACTGCGCTGCGCGATGACGGCCCAGCCGAGTTCAGGGATCGTACTGTAGGTGCCGATCATTTCGATCGAGTGGCGGCCGTCCTTCGAAGGCCCGAGGAAATTCGTGGTTTGCGTGGCGCGCAATTCGCGCGGGAGATCCGCGATCTGCTTGGCGAGCGGGGAGATGGAGGTCACATCGCGGCCCGGAACCATGTCCGGCGCGTCGGGATAGGCCACGATCTGCCCATGCACGTTGACAATGTAGACCCGGCGGTCGCGCACGCTGGCGTCCCGCAGGCGTGCCTGCAAGCGGTCGAGCGACACCACGGCACTGAGCATTCCCGCGAACTGCCCGTCCGCGAGGAGCGGTACGGAGACGACCAGAGCGGGCCGGTTTCCGCCCTCGCCGAGCGCGAATGGTTCGCTGAGCGAATCAAAGCCCTGCATGCTGGAGGTGAACGCGCGCTTCCAGACCGCTTCGACGAAGGGATCACGGTCCGCGCTAATGCTGCCGGCCGAGGGGCCCTTGGCCTCCTTGTTCACCGCGGTTACGTACAAAATATCCGGATTGTTTTCGACGAAGGTCTGGAGCAGGCGCGCAAACTGCGGCGCGTGCGTGGGGTCGTTGACGTCCTGGATCCAGCCGGTAAGCGCCAGCATCTGCCGCTGGCTCAGGAGCTGTTCGCGCAGGCTCTGCTCGAATTGCAGGGTTTCACTGGCCAGCGAGCGGGTGATTTCGCTCTGCTGAACGCGTTCGGTGTCCTGCAGCTTGCCTTCGCTAAGATGAAGGGCCTGCTGATGATAGAGCCACAGCGGTGTGACGCTGACGAGCAGCAGCGCCCCCATGACCATCCATAGGATACGCAGCCGTCTGGTGGTAAAGCGCCGGGGGGCCTTCTTGAGCATAGATTCCCGCTTGAAAATGGTAACGGACGCGGAGGCGGGGAACAACGGAACTGTGGTACTGGCAGTGTTGAATACGCCACGGCAGGTGATCGAGATGACTAGCGCTTTGGGCCCAGGCGAGATTCGGTGCCGGCGACGAGGCGGCCGATATTCTGGTGGTGTTTGGCGATGATGAGAGCGGCAATGAGAATTGTGCCGAGGCTGACCAGTGTTGGCGGGGCGTGCGGCGGCGCATAGAAGAGGTAGACCAGCACGGGCATGGCCGAAGCGGCCGAAATGGAGCCCAGCGAGGAATAGCGCCAGAACACGACCACGAGCAACCAAATGACGGCGGCGGCTGCGACGGCCTGCCAGCAGATGGGGAGCATAACGCCGAGGCCCGTGGCGACACCCTTTCCGCCTTTGAATCCCAGCCACAGCGGGAAAATGTGCCCGACCACCGCGGCTGCTGCTGCGGCCATCATCCAGCGGGCATTGCCGCCGGTTTCGCGAGAGGCGAGCCAAACCGCAACGCAGCCTTTGCCTGCGTCCAGAAGCAGCGTCAAAACGCCGGCGATGGCGCCGGCGTTGCGCGCGACATTGGCCGCGCCGATGTTGCCGCTGCCGGTCGAGCGAATGTCGCCGCCGCCGGTGGCCTTGACGACCAGCAGCCCGAACGGGATCGAACCCAGCAGGTAGGCGATCGGGACCAGCCCGTAGGGGTTCACGCGTCGGACCTCGCGAACGCGAAGCTCGCGATTTTCTGATGCTGGGCGCCGCCCGGCTTCAATTTGCTTTCAAAAAGATGAAACTCCGTTTCGCGTGCAAAGCCGAATTCGCGTCCGGCGAGTTTTTCCGCTTCGCCGGCCAGCGCATTCACACCTTCGGAAGCCTTGAATCGCGCGAGAGTCAGGTGCGGAACAAAGGTGCGCGATTCGCGCGGGATTCCCAGCGGTTCAAGCGCCCGCTCGATATCAGCGGCGAGCGGCGCAAGATTGGCGGAAGCTTGAATGCCGCACCAGAAGACTTGCGGCCGGCGTGCGTTCGGAAAAAATCCGACGCCGCGGTAGCCCATTTCGACCGGAGCTTCCAACTGGACCTCAGCCAGCTTCGCGCGAGCAGCAGCGAGCTTTTCGGTGTCGGAGTCCGCAATTGCGTGACCGAGGAATTTCAGCGTCACGTGCATTCCCTCCGGGCGCGACCAGCTCGCCGCGCGGCACATCGGCTTCAGCTGGGTGATCAAATCTGCCAACGCCGCCCGCACCTCGCCCGGCAATTCGAGCGCGACGAAAAGCCGCATCGCTAGGCGCGCCCGTGAGCGGGAAATAGAAAATAGCGGCGCACAAGGTTCATGGCGCGCTGCGCGGAGAATTGCCGGATGCGTTCGCGGTCGCCGGGCAGTTGAAGCGGATTTTCTTGCGCGCCGCGCTGGTCGGCGATGGCGATGTGCACCAACCCCACGGGCTTTTCCGGCGTGCCGCCGCCGGGCCCGGCGATGCCGGTCACGCCCAAACCGAGCGTCGCGCCGGTGCGTTTGCGAATTCCCGACGCGAGAGCAAGCGCCACTTCCGGACTCACCGCGCCTTTCGCTTCGATCAGCTCCGGCGGAACGCCCGCCATGCTGGTTTTCAGCTCGTTGCTGTAGCAGACCACGCCGCCCAGAAAATACGCCGAGCTGCCCGGAACGCTGGTGAGCCGCTCGGCCAACAATCCGCCGGTGCAGCTTTCCGCGACAGCGATGCTGGCGTGATTCTCGGTGAGCAGCTGTGCGATGACCTGCTCGAGCGATTCGCCGCGCGTCGAGAAAAGATGCTCGCCCAGAACGACCGACATGCGGCGGACCAACTCGTCCAGCGTCGCTTCCGCCGTCACCGGATCATCCGACCACATCCGCGGATGGAGCTGAATCCCCGTTGGTGCGGCAAGAATGGTCGTCTCCGTGTCGGGATACTGCGTGTAGAGCGGCGAGACGCGCTGCTCGACGTCAGATTCGAAAATCCCGGTGATGCGCAGCTCGCGCGTGTAGAGGCGTTCTGGCAGCTTGAGCTTCAGCAGGCGCGGTTTCACTTCCAGCTCCATCAGCGCGCGAAGCTCGGAAGGCACGCCCGGCAGCAGGACGATGATCTTGCCCCGCGATTCGATCCATAGGCCCGGCGCGGTGCCGCGCGGATTTTTCAGGATGGTCGCTCCCTCGATCACTTGCGCCTGCCGCTCGTTGATCTGCGGCATGGAGCGGCCGAAGCGGCGGAAGCGTTCGCGGATCGATTGCAGGACTTCGTCATCCACGTACAGCTTGCGCCCCAGCAGGTCCGCGACGGTCTGGCGCGTGCGGTCATCGTCGGTGGGGCCAAGGCCGCCCGAGGAAACGATCACGTCGACGCGCTCCAGCGCGTGTCGGAAAGACGTGCACATCTCGTCGGGCGCGTCACCGACGACGGCCTTGTGCTCGACGCGCAGGCCAACCTGGTTCAGTTCCGAGGTGAGGAAAAGGGAATTGGTGTCGAGGCGAAACGGAGTGAGAAGTTCAGAACCGACTGCGATGATCTCCGCTTTCATGTCTTAAGAGTTTTACTCGATGAAGGCGAACAAGCGCAAGCGATGGACAAATTTAGCGAGTCAAACTATCCGTTCATCGACAGTCCCTCGACGCCCCAGTCGAGGCTAAACAGCGCGTTGTGGGTGGTGATGATTGCGCGATGCGTGGGCATCAGCGCCAGGCCCACGATGTTGCTGCCGCCGAGGACCAGTTCCGGTTTGGCGTCGGGCGTGAGCCGCACGATCCCGCGCCGCCCGCCGAGAGACGCTCCCACGTACAAATTCCCGGCGCGATCGAAGGCCAGGCCCTGCGGGCGCCCGAGACCCCGATAAAACGTGTCGACTTCGCCTGCCGGCGAAATTCGATACACGCGCTCAAAACTCGAAGTCGTTGGGCCAGTAACGTACAGATCGCCCGCCGGGCTGAACGCCAGATGATACGCGGCCAGCGACGGTTCCAGCGTGGCGAAGACGAAAATCTCCCGCTCGGGCCCGATCTTGAAAATCGTCCCGCTACGGTCGCCGACGTACAAATTTCCCGCGCGATCGAACGCCAGGCCGGTCGCCACACCCATTCCCTCGATCCACTGCATCGCCTGGCCATCCGGCGACACGCGATGAATCGTGCCTTCGTGCCGGCAGGAAACGAACAGATAGCCGTCGCGATCGATCGCCAGCCCCGTGGGATTCATCAGGTCGGTGATATAGGGTTTTACGACGTTGTTCGAAGAGACTTTGTAGAGCGAGACCGGAACTTTTTGCCCGCGCTGCCCGCTGAACGTCACATAGATGTTGCCGCTTGCATCGACCGCGGGATTGCCGACCGGATGCAGATTGTCGGCGATCTGGGTGCCCAGCGAAATCGGAAACGGCGAGCTTTCGATGCTGCCCATTTTCACGCGCACCACGCCGCCCGACGCACCCTCCGGCACGCAGGCGATCAGCCGGTTCTCCGACGCCAGCATCACGGTCGCGTCCGATGTGCCGAACTGCACCTGCGCCCGCGTGTGATTACGCGAGCCAAACCCGCTGCCGGTCAGCGCGATTTCGCCGCCCGGCAGCCCGGCTCCCGGCTCGACCCTTTCGATTTTGGGCACGCCGTTCATTTTGGCTGGCAGTTCTTGCGCAACGTCATCCTGAGCGGAGCAACGGGACGGTTTCGCTCGTGCCGCTCCTGCGGCACCTCCCGTCAGGCAGTTGAAGGATTCTCTTCAGCCTGGCACCTGGCGCCGCGCTACAGTCCTGCGGCTCGCGCGATCCACAATCCGATCGCCGCGTAAATCCCCGCCACCCAGTCGTCGGCCATGATCCCCCAGCCGCCGGGAAGCGCTTCCGCCTGGCGCGCGGGAAATGGCTTCCAAATATCGAAGGCACGAAAAAGTATAAAACCCAGCAACAAATATTTCCAGTTGAAGGGCGCCAGCCCGAGCAGGTAGGTAAGATGTTGTCCTGAAACTTCATCGATTACCACGAATTGCGGGTCGTCCTTCCGGGAAAAACTCGCCACACGACTGGAAGACCACACTCCTGCTGCTGCAATGACGATCGAAATCGGGATCCCGGTCATGACCGCCCACCAGGCTTGCAAACCGAAACTTGGCGGCATGCGCCACGGGACGACATCCAGTGGCAAATATCTCCCCATCAAAACATAAATCGGAACGCCCACCAGAGAGCCCAGCGTACCAGGTGCCTTCGAGAGATAGCCAAGGCCGCAGGCGGTAGCGATGAACAGGGCCAAACGCGGCTTGCGCTCGATGGTATGATCGGCTGGCGGTGGCTGTGAAAGATCGCGCGTCGACCGACCGGCGCTGGCGCTCACTTCGTTGCGTCCTCGTCCCCGCCGGAAGCATCCTTCTCAAGATTTTCAAACATCGATTCGTCAAAAGCCGGCGAGCTGATCACATACTTTTCACTCGCCCAATTCCCGAGATCGAGCAACCGGCAGCGCTCGCTGCAAAACGGAAATTCAGCGCTGGCGTCCGAATCGGTCGGCTTCTTGCAGATAGGGCAGCTGGCCTTCATTCGACGAGCATACCGCAAACGACTTCTCCGCGCAGCGCCTCTAGGGTCCGCCCTACCTCCACCTCTAGATCCAGGCCGGCGCTGGACAGGACCAGCAGGCCCGCAATCACCACCTGGGTAAACATCATCTTCTCGAGGCGATCCACTAGCGGGCAGGAAAGTCGAGCCTGAACTCCGCCCCTGGTTTCCTCCCTCAGCCGACCATAAGCTTCACGACTCTTATCGGCGCGATCATGCTTCCGACGGCAGTCGCCGGCCGGAGGTGGCAGTCCCTACGCGAGTTTGTGACGCATGACCCATGGAGAGAAGTGCAGCTGGCTGCTAGGTTTTCTTCGGGTCGGCGTTCGGCCGAGCGCCGCTTCGCGCTTCGGTTGAAACGCCCGGATCGAGCCCCAGGTGAACCAGCCCCAGGTAATGCGCAGTTCTCTCGAATTGTGACGACAAATGCCCGCGGTAGATCGACGCGTCTCGATAATACCGCTGCATGCGCTCGCCGTCCTTCGCGGCGCTGGAACCCGAGGTGCGGAACATCAACTCAATCGCGTCCCACGAAAGCCGCCCCGCATGCTGCAGGCTGGTGACCAGCCGCAAATCCTCTTCGAGCGAAAACGGCGCTCCGCCTTGGAATCCGCGCCGGCAGTATTCCATGTACACGTCTGCGGAATTCAGTACCAGCCGCTCGGCCGCATCCAGCATACCGAGCGCGAGCCCGACGTAGCGCTGATAGTCCGGATGCGTGTAGCGCGGCTGGATCGGCGGATAGAGCGTGTTCTTCGTGCGCGTGAGGTGTTCGTATTCATCGAGCGCCGCGTAACCGAGCCCAACCAGTATCGCGTCAAGCTCCGCGCGAAAAAACGACAGGCACCGCCCGGCGTACATCGGATTGCCGTGCAGTCGCCCGCCCGGAGTTCCGTTCGCGATATCGGGATTGAGCATGTCGAGCTCGACGACGTGGCTCTTGGGAACCTGCGCGCCTTCGACCACAATCGAGTTTGACCCGCTGCCACGCATCCCCAGGATCGCGCCCCAGTCGTCGAGCATCGTCCATTGCGCGCGCGGGATCAGGGCGATTCCGGCACGCGGCGGGCCCGGCGTGTCGCCCGAAATGAGCACCGTCGGCAGGAAGTGCGTGGCGTAGGGCGCGCCGCTCGCGTATCCCCACTTGCCTTTCACCAGCCAGCCGCCGTCGGCGGTCGGCGTCGCGGTTCCACTTGGCGCTGCGACGGACGGGCCATGGAAATTTCCATCCGGGCCGAATCCAGCAGCCTGGGCCTCTTCGCCGAAATACGCGCCGAGCATCAACGCATGGCCCGAGCCGAGAATCACGCACCAGCCCGTCGACGGATCGCCGCGCGAAAGCTCGATCGCCAGCCGATAGTACGTTTTCAGATCAAATTCGTAGCCGCCGAATCGCCTCGGCTGAATGGCGCGATAGAAGCCCGCCTTGCGAAATTCCTGGTGCAGCGCCTCGGAATGCACGCCGCGCCGCTCGGTTTCATCCTGCTCGGCCCGCAGCCGGCGGCGCAACGCGACCGCGCGCTGGATCAGCTCCTGGGGTGTGAGATTCGGCTCTGGCAGGGGAACGGTTGCGCGCGGTTGCTCGACTGGTGTGCTCATGGCTGAACCCGATGCGGTTCCTTCATACATTACCATCGCGCCCGCCACGCAATCGCGCGGGATTTCGCTGCCGGGATTCCGGTCGTGGGGGCATGGTCGATCGTGCCCGACACGATTTTTCGGCACCGGGTCAGTCAGCAACCTCCGGGTTGGTTACTGAACCTCTTTCGGGCGGGTGGCTTTGCTCGCCTGATCCAATCGGCGCACGAAATCGGGCCACATCTTGCCGCTGTCGATTGAGGTGATCCAGTTCACGGTTTTCTGCGTCTTCGGAAACGAAAATGTCAGATCGGACAAATTCAGCGCCGGGCGTGGATGCGTTTGAGTCGTAGTGAAGCCCAACAGGTGCGCGGCCACCACGGTATCCCAGATCACCCAGTGTCTCGGTCGAACCACTTGCGCAACCAGATCGGCATGGTTGGTGACCCAATTCTGAAACAGCGCATTGAGCCACTGCGCGAACTCGCCGTGTCCTTCGAGCATTTGCGCCGCGCCCTGGTCGTCGAGTTCCAGATACTTGCGGGTGACCGATGTCGAGCCAATCGTGATCGGAGCAGAGGAGTCGAGAATCACCTGGTACGCCAGCGGGTCGTTCTTGATGTTCCAGGGATCGCCGCCCTGGGGCCACGAATCGAAACCCATGGTCAGGATTTCCACCCGCTCGCCGAGCTTCGGGTCGGCCAGAAACGCGGAAGCGACATCGGTGGTCGCGCCGATGGTGATAATGAGCAGGCGATTCCGAGCGGAGTAGCTTCGCGCGGTCTTCACGATGAGGTTCACGCCCGCGTTCCCGAGGGGCCTTCGCCCCGCCAGCGCCACACTGGAACCCGCAACGATCGGTGGCATCGGACCGGCGCCCAGCCGCTGCAACACATCCCTAGCGCAATCCGCGGAGGTTTTGGCCTCGATCGGCAGACCGGGTGCGTGTGTGCTGACGATCGCTTTGACGTGCACCTCAGGTATCAGAGCCAGGTAGGCGATGGCGAACTGGTCGTCGATGTCGGCGCCGCAGTCAGTGGTGAGAATCACGTCCCGGTCGCGCCCACCAGCCGGACGGCTCCACGCAGCGAAGATCGCGATCAGCAAAAAAATCTTCGCTGAACGCATCATGGCCGGCTTTAACGCGAAGCCAAGATCGGGAAGAGGCTCTGCACAGGGGCGGGAATGTCCTTCGCGGTGCGGGGGGAGAATTCGACCGCGCGGCCGATCAGATCGTAGTCCTTTGTCTCGGTCACTTCGAGTGACGCCAGCGTTCCCGGGCTGGGCAGATCGGCGGCGTCCGTCACCCCTTCGAATTCCGTGACGTACACCTTCCCGTCGATATCCGGCGCCATGCCTGGCAGGCGCGCTTCCCAGATCAGGTCGGTGTCCTTCGACGGGCCTTCCAGCATCACTGGCACTCGTTCGCCGACTCTGCGGCGCAGTTTTCTTCGCGAAATCTGCTTTTGCAGCGCCATCAGGGCATTTTTTCGCCGCGCGATGGTTTTCGCATCCACTTTGTCTCCCAGCTGAAAGCTCCTCGCCGCGTCTTCGTCGGAATAGGAAAACACGCCCATCCAATCGAACTCCGCGGCGCGCACGAAGTCGCACAGCTCGCGGAACTCGCTTTCCGTCTCGCCTGGGAAGCCGACAATGAACGACGTGCGAAGCGAGACGCCGGGGATCGTTTCGCGGATTTTGTCGAGTAGTTTCAGAAACGCGTCGGCGCTGGAGCCGCGCTTCATGCGCGCCAGCACGCCGCGGCTGGCATGCTGCAGGGGGATATCGAGGTATTTCACGAGTCGCGGATGCGCGGCGATCGTGTCGAGCAATTTGTTCGTTACGCGATTCGGATAGCAATACAGGAAGCGGATCCAGTGCAGGTCCTCGATCTGGGCCAGCCGCTCGAGCAGAGTCGGGAGCCCGTCGCGTAGACCGAGGTCTTCGCCGTAGAAAGTGGTGTCCTGACCGATCAGATTGATTTCGCGCACACCGGCGGCGGCCAGAGCCTGCGCTTCGCTGACCACGGACTCGAACCGCCGGCTTCGGAATTTGCCGCGCAGCTGGGGAATCACGCAGAAGCTGCAAGGGTGGTCGCAACCCTCGTTGATCTTGATGTAGGCGGTATGGCGCGGTGTGGCCATCACGCGCGGCGTGAGGTCGTGATAGAGGTACGTCGGCGTGGTGCCGGCCTCCGGTTCCACTACCAGCTGGCCTTCGCAGGCTTGCAGGATTTTCTCCACTTCGCCCGTGCCGATCACCGCGTCCACTTCCGGAATCTGTTCGCGGATTTCGTTGCGGAAACGCTCCACCATGCAGCCGGCGACAATCAACTTCTGCGCGCGGCCGAATTTCTTGTATTCGGCCATTTCCAGAATCGACTGCACCGATTCTTGTTGCGCCGGTGCGATGAAGCTGCAGGTGTTGACGACCAGCACATCCGCCTCGCCCGCCCGCGACGTCAATTCGTATCCCGCGCGCGCAAGAATGCCCATCATCACCTCGCTATCGACGAGGTTCTTGGGGCATCCCAGGCTGACGAATCCGACTTTGGCCATCTCCGTGCGGTCCTTTGGGCTCTTTCGAAGCAGTCAATTCTAGCATGCCTGCTGAATCGCGCGCCGCAGACGCAGCATGCGCACAATCCAATAGGCCGAAACGGCCGCTGCGACGTGTTTCAACGTATGCCCGCTGACGACTCGAAGAAGCGCGAAGATCGGCCGGTCGCCGTATTCGAAAAGTTTGGCCAGAGCATAGAGCGCGAGCGAATACCCGAGATCCCTGGTGCGCGTGTAGCGGGCGGGGAAAAGCGCGATGAGCAGTAGCAAAATCAGCAGCGATCCGAATTGCACGAACGCATAGAGCCGGAGATCGCCCTGGCCGTGCTGCTCGGTCACCTCCCAATCGATCACGGAAGCGATGCCGAGCGCGATCAGCGGCACCAGCAGCCGCAGCCCGGTCATCACGCGGACGCGCTCGGCGATCACGGCCGCGACCAACGCCATGAATCCGATGGCCATCGGGATGCGGTCCCAGACCAGCGTCGCGTCGTTGGGATTCAGGTGGTACCAAGACGAGCCGAACGCCGTGAGCGTCACACCGATGAAAAACGCCGTGTACGGCCAGCGTTCCCGCGGATCGAGAAATTCCGCTCTGCCGAAGACGGTTCGCAGTCCCTCGACGCCAACGATCAGGAAAAGCAGATTCGAGATTACGTCGAGACAGTTGGGAACTCCAAGCAGCGCGCGGGTGTCCGCGAACTTGTGGTAGGCCTCATTCTGCGGGATCGCAGGGAGCAAAAACAGAATAGCAGCGGCGGCCAGGACCGCGCCCATCAGGACCCCCCAACGCCACTTCATTTTGGGGAGGGTTTGCGCCTGTGGAGGGAATCGCGAATCGCGCGCAGCAGCAACGACATCTGTTCGACCGGCGCCGGATGATCGCCAAACCGCGCCGATTGATACATCTCGGTCAATCGGGTGACCGGTGTGGTGATGTCGGGCGCGGGAATCGCCGCGGCAAATTCGAGCGGCGTTTGTGACGCCGGCTTCTTCCATCCGCGTTTTTCGAGCAACCGCAGCATTTCCGAGTATTCAAGCGACGCCAGTGAAGCCGTGAGATCGCCGCCGCGGCGCGCGCGCAGGCTCCAGCGCGCCACTAGGTAGCGAATCATCGAGCGACCGCGCAGCACGAAAAGCAACACGATCAGGCACACCAGCACGCCGGGCAGAAAATACGGCGAAGCCTCGGTTCGCTTGTCGAGCGCAAGAATACGGTCCAGGATCGCCTGCTGCTCGCGGTGGTAAAACGCGTGAATGCGCTCGTTCCAGTTGCGCGTCGAGTCGTGCATGTTTCTGCCGAGCGTCAGCTGGTGCGCGAAATCGTAGTTGATCACCCACTCATTCCACGTCAGCTGGAACCAGTCCCAGTAAAGCCCGAAGCGCCCCAGGAAACTGTGCTCTTCGCCGCTCGGAGGCGTGGGATCAAACGTCATCCATCCGTAGCCGTTGAAAAAGACCTCCACCCAGGCGTGCGCGTCGCTGCCGCGGATGATGTAATCGCCGCCGACGTCGTTGTACTCCCCCGGCAAAAACCCCGTTACGTAGCGCGCCGGTATGCCGATCGACCGCAGCATCACGGTCATGGCCGTGGCGAAATATTCGCAGTGCCCCGCGCGCCGGACGAAAAGAAAATACGCCAGCGGATCGGCATCCCGGCCCGTTGGCGCGGTCAGGTTCAAGGTGTAGGAGTAGTGGGCGATCAGGTAGCGGCGGAGTTCCGAAGCTTTGTCGTAATCGCTGGTCGAATGCGCGGTTACATCCTCGGCGAGCTTCTTGATTCGTGGATCGAATCTCGCCGGCAATTGGAGATAGGTCTCGCGAATCTCTTCCGGAAAGTCGGTCGAGGCCTTGCGAAGGTCCCTCGGCGCAATCAGGGGCAATCGCGCGGTTCCTTCGTAGCGGAGTTTTGTGTTGTTGTGGGTCGGATTGAAAAGTGACCCGGTGCGGTCCATGAACAAATACCCGCGGGTGGCCGCTACACCCGGCGCGAGCAGGAATCCGTGAGTCGACGCGGCTCCGGCCGGCGGCACTCCATCGAGTCCGAATTTCCCATGCAACGTTTCGACCGGCGGAGCGACGAAAATCGCGTCCGTGGCGATCGGCTCCATCAGCACCGTGTAACGCAGCGAATTGAATCGATCGCCGGGGCGCGGCGGGGCGCCGAAGAAATATTCGCCCGCGGCATTCGGCTCCAGAACAAACTGCTCTTTCGGTGGAGTCGTCCACGAAGTGCCGGTGAAAGTCGTCAGCACGATTCCGCGCCAGTGCATGTCGGCGGCCCGCGTCGGGTCTCCGTCAATGCGTATGCGCATCACCACGGCGGGATTTTTCTTGATTTCGCCGATCTGCCCCAGCGCGACGCTGTCGCTGAATCCGGTCAGCAGCCCGGGCTGCAGGCTCAGCGAGCTCAAGTATCCGGTGGTGAACCGCGGAATGAAGAAGAACAGGATCACCCCCACAGCCAGCACGCTCGACGCAACCAGCAGCGACGTGAATCCGAGCGCGCGATTCAGGCGCTGCGCGGTCGGCGAGCCGGGTTCCAACGGCGGCGAAACGGCGCCCGCAGCGCTGCGCCGGATTTCGAGCGCCACGAAAGTTGAAACCGAAAGCACCAGGAATATCGCCAGCGCGACCAGAAATCCGGTTTCGACCGTCAGAATCGCCGACACCAGCATCGAGGCGACCGCCAGCACGGCCAGGAACGCGTGGTCGCGATTGGTGCGCGCGGAATAGAGCCGGACAATCGTGGCGAACAGAATCAAATGAATCGACGATAGCAGCGCCGCGTACAGCTGCGGATTCGGCGCGCCTTCCGCCAGTCCGCGCGACAATACCCACAGGTCCAGCGGGAAAAACAGGAAATAGCAGAGCACCAGCCAGGTGGCGGCGCGCGGCGAAACTTCCGGACCGCGCCCGCGCTGCATGCGCACGCCCTTATAAATCAGCGCGACCGAGGGAATGAGAACCGAAAGCAGATCGAGTTTTCCGGTCGACACAATCGAAAGAATGCCAGTGGCTACCAGCAGAAACAGCGACACCTCGAAATATCGCTGAACCGCCGGAAGCGGCGGCGCGGTGCTGGACGCGGCGGAAGCCATTTCACGATCCTAGCACCGCGCGGTGGGGCGAGCGGAATGAGCGAGTCTGGTCGGAATCCAAAGGGCCAATACGGCTGGGTCTGCGGCCTTGGCTGCGGCGGCAATCTTGCGGGTGGCGCTGGACACGGGCAATCGGGCGAGCCGGTTGAGAGCCAGCACGCGTGTCCGCCGACGTACGGGTAATTCCGCGACGCGCGCGAGAAATGGAAGCAGCGTGATATTGCGAAACGTGACGCCGTGCCGCGCAGCCGCCAGCGGTTCAAGCTTCAGCTCCGTGCCGTTCAGCTGCAAAACCTCGCGAACATGCGCAGCCAGCTCAGATTCCGCGTCCCGCGTCACCTTCACGGCAGGGAACTGCCACATCCGCGAGAAAAGCACCTCGTCATGCGCGCCCGGATCGCGCACCAGGATGGTGCGCCCGCGCGGATCGCACAGGATTGCCGCAGCGATGCGGATTTTCACCGGCGCGCGTTTGCGCCGCGGCGCCGGAATCCGATCCGTAAGCCCCAGCGCGCGCGCACGGCAAGAACGCGCAACCGGACAAGCGGCGCAGCGCGGGATCTGCGGCGTACAAACGATTTCGCCAAGCTCCATCAGCGCCTGGTTCCAGTCGCCCGGCGCGTCGGCCGCCAGCAGGGTTTGCGCAAGCTCGCTCAGCTCGCGCCAGCGGCCCTGGGCGCGCAAATCGCCGCGCAGCGCCCCCAGCCGCGCCAGCACCCGCGCCACGTTCCCGTCAAGCACCGCGAAGGGCTGGTGGTAGGCGATGCTCAACACCGCCGCAGCCGTGTAACGTCCGATGCCGGGCAGCGCCAGAGCCGCATCGAGCGTGCGCGGAAATTCGCCTCCCTGCCGCGCGACAATTTCCTTCGCTGCGCGATGCAAGTTCCGCGCGCGGCTGTAGTAGCCCAGCCCCGACCAAAGCTGCAGCACTTTTTCCTGCGGCGCGCGGGCCAGCGATTCAACCGTCGCAAAACGTTTCAGGAAACGCTCGTAGTAGGGCAGCACCGCCGCAATCCGCGTCTGCTGCAACATGATCTCCGCGACCCATATGCGGTAAGGATCGCGGCTCGCCCGCCAGGGAAGATCCCGCCGGTGCGCCCGGAACCAGTCCAGCAACCGCCGCTGGAAACTTTTCCGCGCGCGTAGGGAGCGAAGAGCCTTCATCAGGGCGGTATTGTCGCACGAGGAAGGATCGCTCAGGTCTTCCGACCTGTGGCCGGTTGTTCCCCGGTCTACAAGCGGTCGATGAAGAGAAAATACGAAGAAGACCAAAGCCCGGTGGGAATCGTCCGCTGCGCCCGCGTCGTTAGAATGATCTTGAACACTTCGCTCTGGCCCGCCAGCTCGTCAATGAAAGCGCCGCCCGCCGCGGACGTATCCGGCTGGATCGTGGCAAGCTCCCGCAGCAGGTCGTAAATAACTTCGTCCGCCGGCGCCATCGGTGTCGAAAAGCTGTTGGTCCGAAACTGTATAACGGAATGAATCTCATGGAAGTGCCAGGCGATGCACGCGGCCAGCGACACGGCGCGCTCAAAACGCTCGGCGTGTTCGGCCTCCGCCAGTTGGCCCAAAGCGGCGCGCGGCGGCCCGATGAACGGATCGAGAACCAGCAGTACTCGCCGCTCGTCCTCGCGTGCGAATTCGCGCACCACCAGCCGCCCGGATTTCGCCGACACTTTCCAGTCGACAAACCGCGCACTATCCGTCGGCAGGTAATCGCGCAGCGAATGCAGCTCGTGCCCGCGCCCGCGGAAAAAACTGGCCATCTCTCCGGTCAGCAGCGGCAGCACCTCGTAGAACTGATCAGTCGGCTCGACGCGCGGATACACGGCGATTTCCAGATTCGACGGCACCTCCCGCGTCTTTTCAAAGAAACCGAAAGGAAACCGCGTACGAATCCCGAACGAATCCTGCCGGTAGAGGCCGCGCCGCGGAAATCGCAGCTCCACTTTCTGCCGCGTCGCGCTCTGCCGCGGCAGGTACGGAAAATAAACGGGCCGCGCGAGAATCTCCGCCGCCGCTTTTTTCTTTCCGCCGATCACCCGCAGCGAAAACGAAGGCCACATCTGCTTCTCATTGCGCAGCTCGACCTCCGCCAGCACCGGCTGCTCGGCAAAAATGTGTTCAGGCAAATCGAACTTCATCTCGACGCCGGTGAGCACCACGCGCGACAATACGCCCGAAATCAGAATCCCGGCCAGCAGGCAGGCTAGAATCAGAAACAGCAGGTTGTTCCCCGTGTTGATGGCCGCGAGCACCAGAACAAAAACCGCGGCCAGATAAATCACGCCGTCGCGCGTCAGGCGGTAATCGATCTGATACGCGATCCAGCGCAAACTGGTGCGCCGCGCCAGCGCTGGCACGATGGCAATCGCCACCCACGCCGCAATCCCGAGCGAAACCGCCGTGGTGATCCCCGCGAACCAGATTCGCCCCTGCTGCGCCGCAGCCGCCGATAGCAGCGCGACGAAAAACGCCACCGCCAGCGCCAGCATGGCGATGCCAAAATTGCGCCATCCCGCGCGGTCGCGCGCGCGCCACATGCGTGCGACGATGGAATCGTGCGTCGTCATCGGTGGATTACAAAGGAACGCGGGTCGTGTCGAGGATCTCGCGGAGGATCGCTTCGGCCTGCTCGGATTTTTTCTGCGTGGAGACATACCGCGAGCTGACCACCACGCGGTGTGCGAACACGTGTACGATCAACTGCTTGAAATCGTCTGGCAGGCAATAATCCCGCCCTTCCAAAAACGCGCGCGCCTGCGCCGCCCGTTGCAGCATCACCGTGCCGCGCGGGCTCACGCCCAGCGATAGCTGCTCGCTGGTCCGCGTGCGGTCCACAATTTCGAGCGCGTAATCCAGGAGGCTCTCTTCCACTTTTACCTGCGAGACCGCTTCCTGCATCGCCAGCACGTCGGCCGCATCCATCATCGGCGTGATCTGATCTGCGTGCCCCGCGGCCGAATGATTGCGCAGAATTTCCTTTTCACCCTCGCGCGCCGGATAGCCCATCCGGATCCGCATCAGAAAACGGTCGAGCTGCGATTCCGGCAGCGGATACGTCCCGTGATGCTCGATCGGGTTCTGCGTTGCCAGTACCAAAAACGGCTGCGGCAGCGGATGGGTGTGGTTGTCCACGGTGATCTGCGACTCGTTCATCGCTTCCAGCAGCGCCGACTGCGTCTTCGGAGTCGTCCGGTTGATTTCATCCGCCACGATGATGTTCGCAAAAATCGGCCCGGGCTTGAATTCGAATTCCTGCCCCGCGGGATTGTAGACGCTCACCCCGATCACGTCGCTCGGCAGCAAATCCGAAGTGAATTGAATCCTCTGGAACGAGCAATGAAACGAACGCGCCAGCGCCTGGGCCAGCGTGGTCTTGCCCACGCCCGGAACGTCCTCGATCAGCAGGTGCCCGCGCGCCAGCAGCGTCGTCAGCGCCAGTTGGATCACGTCCTGCTTGCCCTTCACCACCCGCGCGATCGAGCGTTGCAGATCGGCAAGGCGCGTGTTGAATGCAGCGGTCTTCGCGTTGGTCGCGGTTTGCAATTCCCTGGCCCTTCTGCTACAAAAAGTTAGCTCGTCAGGGCACGGCTTCAGCCGTGCCGTAAGCAATGCGGCTTTAGCTGCTGAGGGTTTCCCGGCGCCGCGCCGGTTGTCGAGTCCCCTCAGGTTCTGGGTTCGGGCGACTAGCTCAGTGGTTAGAGCGCTCCCCTCACACGGGAGAGGTCCAAGGTTCAAGTCCTTGGTCGCCCACCACTCCCCGCCTCATTTCGATTCTCCCACCAACCCCCCGGATGCCTGAACGTCTGATTTGAACGAGTGTGCTTAGAAAGTGCCCGCGGTTGGTTTCAGGCGGTAACACATTTCGCAGCATCTCGCGCAAACGAAGCCCGTCGTTGAGCCGCAAAGCGCAGCGCAGTCGCGGGAGCGGGGCGCAACGGGCTCCCGGTCCCAGAGGGACGATGAAAGTCTCAAGCGCAAATTGCCCAGCCAGGCCGAGACAGCGCGGGCCCAAACCACGCGCGTCGTGTTACGCTTTTCCCGCTATGTGGCGCGAGAGAACCCGGCGTGTGGTCGGTGAGGCCAGAATGGATTCGGTGCTGAAATTTGTGAAGATTCTTGCCCTGGGCACCTGGGTCGGCTCGATCGTATATTTCGTGGCCATCGTCACCCGCGGCGCCTTCGCGGTGCTGACGCGGGATCAGGCCGGCGCCCTGGTCGGATTCACTCTCGCCGGCCTGCATGAGATCGGAGTCATCGCCGCCGTCGCCTTCGTGATCGCGGCAATCGGCCTCGAGATGTCGATCAAAGCCATGGCACGCCCGGCCGCGCTGGGGGTTGCGTTGATGCTGCTGCTCACGCTGGAATCGCAGCGCGTGGTAATTCCGCGCATGGACGCGCTCCGCCGCGAAATGGGATCCGTCGATATGACCCCGCCCGGCGATCCCCGCCGTGCCGAATTCAACCGCCTCCACGGCGTCTCGGTCGACCTCGAAGCCGGCGTCCTGATCGTAGGCCTGGTAGCCCTGTTCCTAACGGTCCGCGGCGAAACATAGTCGCCCCCCCCACTTCACCGGAAGGCGTGAGGCGCCCGCATTCGCCGCTTGCCCCTTTTTCGAAAGCTCCCGGCGATCGCCCATCCCCCGATGGGCGCTTTTCTCAGCGGCCAAACTGGGCCGTAGGGTATCAGGGGCGGGCCGCGCGCTTTTTCACCACGATGCGCTTCTGGACCTTACGGGCGGCGCGCTTCTTGGCGGGCTTGGGTTTCGCGATTTTGCGGGCAGCGGGGCCGGCGAGGTGCACCGCGCGCCACATGTACCAGCTGGCGACGGTGCGGTAGGGGCGCCAGCGCTCGCCGAATTTCAGCAGCTCCTTCGGCTTAGGAATGTTTTTTTTGCCATACGTCAGCGCCCAGCCCTTCTGCACGCCGTAGTCGTGGATCGGAAGCACATCCGGCCGGCCGAGCCGGAAAATCAGGAACATCTCGACGGTCCAGGCGCCGATGCCGCGCACCGAAATCAGCCGGTCAACCAGCTCCTGATCGGACATTTTCTGCGCGCCTTCGATCGTGGGCACCACACCGTCGATGGTTTTCTGCGCGAGGTCGCGCACGGCGGCGACTTTGGCGTTGGAAAGCCCGCATTTGCGCAGCTTCGGCTTGCTCACCCGAAGCAATTCCTCGGGCGTCGGGCAATTGCCATTCCTGCCCAGAGCCTTGATGCGCGCGTAGATCGCCTGCGCGGCTTTTCCGGCGATGCTCTGGTGCATGATCGCTTCGAGCAGGGATTCGTACACGCTGTCGCATTCGTCGAGCTTGAACTGGAATCCACCGACGCGCTCGATCAGGGCGGCGAGGCGCTGGTCGGTGCGCGAAAGATGCGCGTGGGCCTCGACGTGGTCAAACGGCAGCGGAATCGTGCTGGTTGCGGCGTTGATCATGCGGCGCTAGTTCTTCTCGAGCAGCGATTTCAGGCGCGCCCAAGAGTCGGCGCGAGCTTTTTTGTTTGCATCGGTTGCGTCGGGAGCTTCGCCGGCGCGCATGAATCCGTGGCCGGCACCGTCGTAGGTGACCGGATCGAAGGCTTTGCCGGCCGTTTTCATGTCCGCGGTGGCCTCGGGAATGGTGGCGTCGACGCGCGCGTCATTACCCGCGAAAAACGCGAAGACCGGGGCGTGGATGCGGGCCATGGCGTCTTGATTCGGCGGTCCGCCGTAGAAAACGAAAGCTGCGGCGAGATCGGGACGGTTCGTGGCGTAGCGGAAACTCTGTCCGCCGCCCCAGCAAAAGCCGACCACGAAAAGCTTTCCGGTCGAAGCGGGAAGTTTTTCTCCATAGTCGGCGACGGCATTCAAGTCGGCCGTGACCTGGTCGGGGTCGAGATGGCCGACCGCTTCCATGGCCTTGCTCTGATCGAGCGAAGAGCTGCGGCCGCCATTCGTTCCCATGCCGGAAAGCAGATCGGGCGCCACGGCGATGTAACCGGCCGCGGCGATCTGGTCCGCGAGATCCTGCACCCAGTCGGTCATGCCGAAAATCTCGTGAATGACCAGCACGACCGGGCGCTTGTCCTTCGATTCGGGATAGGCGACGAATGTTTCGACCGAGCGGTCGCCGTGCTTGACCGTGACCCACTCGCGATGCCGCGGGGAGTTTTCAAGCGTCGCCTTGGCCCAATCCTGCGCGCAAGCCGCATGAGCGATCAGCAGAACGACCGCTAGTGAACAATACCTCATCGGATCACCTCACGATTCGACTGGAGAGGCAGGAATGATATATGTGCTGCCCGTTGCGAGGCAAGCCGGTGACGGAGGCGCGAGTCTTCAGCGGCCGGACGCTCGCGAACGCAGCCATGCTAGTATCGTCCGCTTATGCAAACGGGAATTATTGGGCTGCCGCAGGTCGGGAAGACGAGCTTGTTCCGGATTTTGACGCGGGCGGCCGCCACCAGCGGGCGCAGCGTACCTGGTCAGGCGCACGTGGGAATTGCGCGCGTGCCGGATCGGCGTGTGGCCAAGTTGGCCGAAGTGTTCCAACCGAAGAAAATCACCTACGCGACGATCGAGTACGTGGACATCGGCGGGCTGCAGAAGGACCGCGAGAAGAATTCGGCCTCGCTCGTGCCGCTGCGCGAGGCGGACGCGCTGGCACACGTGGTGCGGTTGTTCGAGAATCCGGCCGTGCCGCACGAGGCCGGATCGCTCGACGCGCTGCGGGACATCGGAAACGTGGACCTGGAGCTGATTTTGAACGATCTCGAACAGTGCTCAAAGCGAATCGAGCGGCTGGAAAAGGATTTGAAAAAGAAAAAAGACACGCAGCAGGAAGCGGAATTGAATCTGTTGAACCGCTGCCGCGCGGCGCTCGAAGGGGAAAGGCCGCTGCGCGAGCTCGAATTCAAGCCGGAAGAGGCGAAGATGCTCACCGGCTTTATGTTCCTGACGCGGAAACCGATGCTGTACGTCTTGAATCTGGGCGACGAGGAAGCGCCGGAGATCGATCGCGTGGTCGAAAAATACAGACTGGAAGAGCTGGCAGGGAAGCCGCAGACGGCGGTCGTGCCTTTCTGCGGAAAGATCGAAGCCGAGCTTGCGGAGCTCGACGACGCCGAAGCGGCGGAGATGATGAAGGCGTACGGGCTGAAGGAATCGGGTCGCGACCGACTGATTCAGGCGAGTTATCGGCTACTGGGGTTGATTTCGTTCCTCACCTGCGGCGAGCCGGAGTGCCGCGCGTGGACGATCGAGCGCGGGATGACGGCGCAGAAAGCGGCGGGCGCGATCCACAGCGACATCGAGAAGAATTTCATCAAGGCCGACGTGGTGAATTGGGAGGACCTGCTCCAGGCGGGCAGCTTCGCGGCGGCGCGAGAAAAGGCCCAGGTGCGGCTCGAAGGCAAAGAGTACATCGTGCAGGATGGCGACGTGATTTTGTTCCGGCACGGCGGGTAGCGCGTTGCATTCCCCAGAAACAACTCGAATTCTGCTGGCTCTGCTGTTGGGAATTGTGGCCGCGGGGGCCAACCTGCTCGGCGGGCTGCTGATCTCGCACCGCCATTGGTCGCGGCATTACCTGAAATACTTCATCGCGCTGGGCGCGGGGTTCATGCTGGCAACGGCGCTGCTGGAAATGATTCCCGAGTCGGTGAACTTGGCAGGTGGCCGGATAACGATCCATCTGCCGGGCAGCACCGATTTCGTGATGGTCCATTCCGGGACGGAGTTTGTGTTCCTGCTGGTGGTCGCCGGGTACTTCCTGGTGCATTTTTTCGAGCACACCCTGGCGCCGCATTTTCATTTTGGGGAAGAGACGCATCATGCGGAAATTTCGCATGCCCACGCCAGCTACGCGGCGCTGCTGGGGCTGGTGATCCACACGTTTTTCGACGGCGTGGCGATTGCGTCGGGGTTGCTGGTTTCCAGCTGGCTCGGCGGCGTCATTTTCGTGGCGATTTTCCTGCACAAAATTCCCGAGGGGTTCACGGTGGCGTCGCTGATGCTGGCGAGCGGGCAAAGCCGCGCGGCAGCGTTCGGATCGTCGGCAATGCTAGGCGCGGCGACCCTGGCGGGCATGGCGCTGATGTTCGTGCTGCGAAATACGGTGGCCGATGCGCTGCCGTTTTCAGCCGGTGTCACGCTGTACGTTGCCGCCTCGGACTTGATTCCCGAAGTCAATCGCGAGCCGGGCATGGGCATGGCGGTACTGGTGTTTTTGGGAGTGCTGGTAATGGTCGCGCTGAAGGCGATCTTCCGAATTTAGCTGGGAAGTTCTGCTGGTCGAGGCCCGCGTCGCGGCGAAGGCCACCAGCGCGATCGACATGAGGGCGAGGCAGAACGCCGAAACGCCGGGCCAACCGCGCAAGCGCCGCGCCCAGGCGCCCTGGAAGGGTTCCCGCGACGCCTGCCGCGACCCGAGCGAGTGCTGAAGCGCACCGTTCTGCCCATCCGGGAGAGAACGGCCACCGTCGACATTACCGTAACCATATTAGAAACAGGGTGGTACAGACGATTCCGGGTCAGGCAATGGCTGTTGGGAACGGCCTATCGGAGTGCAACTTTATGGTGGGGGGCGGGTTCGATATGCTGTGGAGGCCATGGCTCGAAGCGACGTCCAACTGATGCTGGACGTGAAGGCAGGGGACGAGGCGTCCTTTGACTTCTTGTTGCAGAAGTATCGCTCGCCGCTGGTCAATTTCCTAAATCGCATGGTGCGGGACCAGGCGACGGCGGAGGATCTGGCTCAGGAAGTGTTTCTGCGGGTTTATCGGGCGCGGAAACAGTACACGCCGAGCGCCAAGTTCACCACCTGGATGTTCCGGATCGCGACGAATCTGGCGCTCAATTCCGTTCGCGACAACCGCCACAGAAGAATGGGAATATCGCTCGACGCGCCTTTGGACGGCGAGGATTCCGCGCCGATGGAACTTCCGGCGCGCGAACGGCGAATTGACGAAAGGATCATCGAGCGCGACCGGGTGGAAATCATCCGGCGAGCGATCTGGTCGCTGCCGGAAAAGCAACGCGCGGCGGTGGTTTTGCATAAATATGAAGAGATGGATTACGCGGAAATCGCGGGAATTCTGGATTGCTCAGAGGGCGCGCTGAAGTCGATGTTGTTCCGCGCCTACGAGACGCTGCGGGTCGAGCTGGCGCCTTTGGTGAACCAGCCGGCGGCAGGACAAGTTCGAGGGAGCGGAGCAGAAGGAAGGCCATCATGAAATGCGAAGACTTGGAAAAGGGATTGATTGCCTATGTGGAAGACCGGACGAGCGCAGCCGAGCGCCGCGGTGTGGAAGAGCATCTGGCGGGCTGCGCGGCTTGCCGGGCGCGCGTCGAGGGATTCCGCAGCGTGTCGAACTTGCTGGGCGAGGTGCCGGCGATTGAGCCGTCGTTCGGGTTTGACGCGCGCGTGCGGCAGCGGGTGGCAGCCGAGCCGCAGGCGGGCTGGTATGCGTGGTTTGTGCCGCAGGCGCGGCTGGCGCTGTCGGCGGCGATGCTGGTGGCGCTGACGGTGTGGATGGTGAAGCTGCCGGCGAATCGTGCGCCGGTGCCGGTTCCGGCGCCCGCTGCAGTGGCAGCCTCGAGCGATCAGGATTTTGAGGCCATCAAGGACTTGGGTGTACTGGAAAACTACGACGTGTTGACGAAGTTTGATGCACTTTCGCAATCAGCGGCGGCTACGGCTCCCCAGATGCATGAAAAGGCGCAATCAGGTGAGGCTAGCTCGAATGACTGACGGAGGAATGTAGTGAAGTATTGCGGAATCAGATTCGGGCTTTGCCTGATGTTGCTCGCGGGCCTGGCGGTGCCGTGTGCTTGGGCGCAGAACGGCGAACGCATTCGAGAGCGGCAAGCGGCGCGCAGGCAGGCGGCCGAACAGCGGCGCGAGCAAGCGGCTGCGGCGGGGAAGAAGCCCCTGAATGAACGAGCTGCGGTGGGACTGCCTCCCAAGTGGATCGACAATCTGCGCGACATGCCACCGGACGAGCAAGAGCGCTTCATGCAGAACAACGAACGGTTTCAGAGTCTCCCGCCGCAGCGGCAGGCACAGATCCGTCAGAATCTTCAAAAGTGGAATCAGATGAGTCCGGAGCAGAGGGACCGGATTCGCTCGACCGAGCGCATGCTGGAAGACGCCACTCCCGAGCAGCGCGAGCATTTTCAGAACGCGATTGTGCCCCAGCTCGCACAGATGGCGCCGGAGCGCCGCATGCGCGTCCTGAACCACTGGCGCCGGCTTCAGAGTTTGACTCCTGCCGAGCAGCAGGCTGCGTTGCACGACCCTGCGTTTATGGGAAACCTGAGCCCGGATGAGCAATCCGTGGTACGAGACCTGAATTCATTGGGGAATCCGGCGGCGGCGCC